>WNEY01004810.1_pt1 | contig 10354 bp, 13 predicted proteins | sample 5400531 | NCBI WGS metagenome assembly WNEY01 (sample SAMN13153338, study PRJNA577476) | soil metagenome | isolation source: 200 cm saprolite under Douglas fir tree site 1 | place: USA:California | collected 2015-04-18
GGACCGAGACGGCGCGGCGGATTCTGGCCGAGGTCGAGGTGGCCGTGCTGCGCGGGAATGCCGGCGAGGTCGCGACGCTCGTCGGGGTCGCGGCCGAGGTGCGCGGCGTCGAGTCGATCGGCGCCGGCGGCGAGCCCGGCGAGCTGGCGCGGGCGGCGGCCCGGTCGCTCCGCCTGATCGCGTCTGTCACCGGGCCCGTCGACCACGTCTCCGACGGCGTGACGGTGCTGAAGGTGGCGAACGGCCACCTGCTGCTCGCTGCCGTCAGCGGCACCGGCTGCATGTCGAGCGCCGTCACCGGCTGCTTCCTCGCGGCGAAGCCGACGGCGCCGCTCGAGGCGGCGGCGGAGGCCCTGATCGCCTTCGGCGTCGCCGGCGAGGACGCGGCCGCGGAGGCGACGGGACCGGGCTCGTTCCACGTGGCGCTCTACGACGCGCTCGCCGCGCTCGACCCGGCCACGCTCGGCGGGAGGGCGAAGCTGTCGTGAGAGTCCATGCGCTCGTCGAGGACCTCGCATCGGCCCTGCGTGCGGTCGACGCCGGCGCGACCGTCGTCCAGCTGCGGCGCAAGGAAGCCTCGACCGACGAGCTCGTCGAGGCCGGCGCGGGCTTCGGGGAGCTCGGCGTCACCTTCGTCGTGAACGACGACGTCGAGGCGGCGCTCGCGCTGGGCGCGGACGGCGTCCATCTCGGCCGCTCGGACGACGGCGTCGAGCGCGCGCTCGAGGCGGGCCTCCTGCTCGGCCTGTCGGTGGCGACCCGGCGCGAGGCGGCGATCGCCGAGTACCGGGGCGCCGCCTACATCGGCGCCGGCCCGATCTGGGCGACGCCGTCGAAGCCGGACGCCCCCGCGATCGGCCTCGAGACGCTGCGGGAGATCTGCGCCTCCGTCTCGATCCCGGTGATCGCGATCGGCGGCGTCGACGCCGCCAACGCGGCGGAGTGCCTCCGCGCGGGCGCGGCGGGCGTGGCCGTGATCCGTGCCGCCGGCGACCCGGCTCTGCGGGCGGCGGTCGATGCGGCTCTCTGAGCTCGGCGAGCTCGGCCTGCTCGCGGAGCTCGAGCGGCGCGGCCTGGCGCAGGGGATCGAGCACGACGCGGCGCAGCTCGACGGTGTCGTCGTCACGCAGGACGCCCTCGTCGAGGGCGTCCATTTCCGGCTCGAGTGGACGAGCTGGCGGGAGCTCGGCTACAAGGCCGCGGCCGTCAACCTGAGCGACCTCGCCGCCTCGGGCGCGGAGCCGTTGGGTCTGATCGTCAGCCTCGGGCTGCCGCGGCAGACCGAGGTCGAGGACGTGCTCGCGCTCTACGAGGGGCTGAACGAGCCGGGCGTGCCCGTTCGCGGCGGTGACACGACCGCGGCCCGCGACGTCACGCTCAGCGTTACCGCCCTCGGGCGCGCCAAGCGGGTGCCCGGCCGGGCCGGCGCGCGCCCCGGCGACAAGCTCGTGCTCACGGGCCCGCTCGGCGGCGCGGGCGCCGAGTTCCGCGCCGGCCGCCACGCGCGCCCGCCGCTCCGGCTCGACGAGGGCCGCCGCCTCGCCGCGGTCGCGCACGCGATGCTCGACGTCTCGGACGGCCTTGCCGCGGACGCCGGCCACCTCGCCCGCCGCTCCGGCTGCCGGCTCGTGATCGAGCTCGAGCGCGTGCCGCTCGCTCCCGGCGCGACGATCGAGGATCTCGGCTTCGGCGAGGACTACGAGCTGCTCGCCGCGACCGCGGAGCCGCTCGGCTTCCCGGTCATCGGCCGCTGCGTGGAAGGCGAGGGCGTGGAGCTGCTGCTCCACGGTGAGCCGTACGAGCTCGGCGGCTGGGCTCACTTTCGGTAGCGCCGTCTGTCACTCTCAGGGAGATGACGGGCTACCTCGTCCGGCGGGTGCTCTGGGCCGCGGTGCTCCTGCTCGTCCTGACCGCGGTCGCCTACATCCTCTTCTTCGTCATCGCGAGCGGCGGAGAGCAGACGGGAACGCGCCGGACCGCCGGTCCGAACGCCGATGTCTCCGGCCAGCTCCAGCTGTCCGGCCCGGTCCCGCAGCAGTACCTTCACCTGGTCGAGCTCGTCGTCACGCACGGCTCGCTCGGGCGCTCCCTCTTCAATCGCCGGGAAGTGAACGCGCTCGTGGCGGACGCGGCCCCGGTGACGGCGTCCATCGTCGTCGGCGGTATCGTGCTCACGCTCCTGATCGCGCTGACGGTGGGGATCGCGTCCGCGCTCCGGCCGCGCTCGCTGCTCGACAGGGGAGCGACGACCTTCACGCTGGTGGGGATGTCGCTGCACCCGGCCGCGCTCGGGCTCGGGCTCGGGTTCCTCGTCGGGTTCAAGCTCGGCTGGCTCCCGATCGGCGGCTACTGCGACTTCCGCCCTGCGAGCGACCGCTGCAGCGGTCCCATCCCCTGGGCCAGCCACCTCGTCCTGCCGTGGCTCACCTTCGCGCTCCCGTTCGCCGCGATCTACACGCGCATGATCCGCGCCCTGGTGCTCGAGGCGCTGCAGGCCGACCACGTGCGGTTCGCGCGCGCCAAGGGCGCTCCGGAGTCACAGGTCCTGCGCAGCCACGTGCTGCGCCCAGCCTTGCTGCCGCTCGTGGCAATGGTCGCTGCCGACCTCGGCACCGCCTTCGTGGGGTCGGCCTTTGCCGGGACGATCTTCGTCGAGAGGGTCTTCGGACTGCCCGGGATCGGCGCGCTGCTGCTCAGAGCCACCGCCAGGGGCGACCTGCCCGTGATCGTGGGCGTAACGCTGTTCGTGCTGGTGCTCGTGATCGTGCTCAGCCTCGTCGCCGACCTGATCTACCCGCTGCTCGACCCGCGCGTGCGCTTGCACACGGGGTTCCGGCTGCCGACGCTGCGCCGCGCGCCTCAGCCGGCGAGCGCGAGCCAGCCCGCCCAGACTCTCTCGTAGTGGGAGCGCGGGTAGGCGCCGATCACCTCGGCGCGCCGCTCGCCGCCCTCGAACAGGATCGTCGTCGGAATCGAGAGCACCCCGCAGCGGGCCGCCCAGCGCGGGTTCTCGTCGATGTCGACCTTGACGAAGGCGAGGTGCGCGTGCTCGCGCTCGAGCTCCTCGAGCACGCTCTGGACGCGTTTGCAGGGGCCGCACCACGGCGCCCAGAAGTCGACCACGACGGGAACGTCGGCGCCGAGGACTTCCTGCTCGAACTCGTCGTCCGTGATCGAGCGCACGGCTACAGCCTGCCCATCAGGGCGCGCAGCCGCAGCTCGGGCACCTTCCACGCGGCCTCCAGCACGATCGTCCTGCTCATCTTCGAGTGACCGGCCTCGCGGTCGATGAAGGTGATCGGGACCTCGACGACCCGGAAGCCCTTGCGCAGCGCGCGGTAGGTCAGCTCGATCTGGAAGGCATAGCCGCGGGTCGCGACCGCGTCGAGATCGATCGTCTCGAGCACGCGGCGGCGAAAGCACTTGAAGCCGCCTGTCGGGTCGTGGACGGGCATCAGCAGCGCCCGCGTGTAGAGCGAGGCGCCGAGCGAGATTCCGCGCCGCACGACTCCCCAGTTCCCGACCTTGCCGCCGTCGACGTAGCGCGAGCCGAGGACGAGGTCGGCGCCGTCCTCGGCGGCCTGGATCAGGCGCGGCACGTCGGCCGGGTCGTGGGAGAAGTCGCAGTCCATCTCGAGCACGAGCTCCGCGCCGTCGGCGAGCGCCCGGCGAAAGCCCGCGAGATACGCGGGGCCGAGCCCCTCCTTGCGCTCCCGGTGCAGGACGTCCATCCAGTCGAGCTCGGCGGCGAGCCGGTCGGCGATCGCACCGGTCCCGTCCGGCGAGCCGTCGTCGATCACGAGCACGCGGGCGCCTACGGGCTCGAGCGCGTGGATCATGCGCTCGAGATTCTCGGCCTCGTTGTAGGTCGGAAGGCAGATCGTGGCCCGCATCGGGCTGCCTATGATCGCGATATGGCCCAGGCGCTGCCGAGGAACCCGGACGTCGCGGCGCAGTTCGATCTCCTCGCCGACCTGATGGAGATCGGCGGCGAGGACGCCTTCCGCGTGATCGCGTACCGGCGCGCAGCGACCCGGATCCGCGAGACGGCGGGGCCGGTCGCGCAGCTCGCGCTCGACGGCCGCGCCAAGGAGCTGCCCGGGATCGGCAAGACGATCGAGCAGAAGATCGTCCAGATCGTCGACCACGGCGAGATCGAAGCGCTGACCAAGCGGCGCGCGCAGATCCCGGACGGAGTCGTGCAGTTCATGCGCCTGCCGGGCCTCGGCCCGAAGACCGCCGCGCGGATCTGGCGCGAGCTCGGGGTGACGACGCTCGACGAGTTGCGTACGGCAGCGGAGCAGGAGCGGCTGCGGACGCTCGCCGGGCTGGGCGTGAAGGTCGAGGAGCGCGTCCTCAAGGCGCTCGCCGCCGGCACCGCCGCGCCGCAGGAGATCCGGCCGCTGCTCGGGCTCGGGCTTCCCGCCGTGCTCGCCGTGCGCGACGCGCTCGCCGAGAGCCCGCTCGTCGACAAGATCTCCGAGGCCGGCTCGGTGCGCCGCCGCCGCGAGACCTTTCGCGACCTCGACCTGATCGCGACCGCCAAGGATCCCGCCGCCCTCACGGACCACTTCACGAAGCTGCGCTGGGTGGTCGAGGTCGCGGCGAAGGGCGACACGAAGGCGACCGTGCTCTCGAACGACGGTCTCCGCTTCGACCTGCGCGTCGTGCCGCCCGAGTCGTACGGCAACCTGCTCCAGCACTTCACCGGCTCGAAGGACCACAACGTCGCGCTGCGCGAGCGGGCGGTGAAGCAGGGCCTGTCCGTCTCGGAGTACTCGATCACGGTCGTGGAGACCGGCGAGGAGCTGCGCTACGCCGGCGAGGAGAAGGTCTACGAGCGGCTCGGCTACCAGTGGATCCCGCCGGAGCTGCGCGAGAACGCCGGCGAGCTCGAGGCCGCGCGGAAGGGCGAGCTGCCCCGCCTCGTCGAACACGGCGAGATCCGGGGCGATCTCCATCTCCACTCGGACTGGTCGGACGGCAAGGCGACGCTCGAGGCGATGGCCCTCGGCGCGATCGGGCGCGGCTACGCCTACATGGCGATCACCGACCACTCGCAGCGCCTGCGCGAGGGCCGCCTGGCCGCTCAGGACGACGAGGTCGCGGCGCTCAACGTGCGGCTCGCACCCTTCACGATCCTGCGCGGCGTCGAGGTCAACATCCGCGCCGACGGCTCGCTCGACCTCACCGACGACGAGCTCGCGGGGCGCGATTGGGTGATGGCGTCGCTGCACGTCTCGTTCGACAAGAACCCGACGGAGCGCGTGCTCGCCGCGATGGAGAACCCGCACGTCGACTGCATCGGCCACCTGACCGCGCGCAAGATCAACAAGCGTCCGGCGGCCGACCTGGATGTCGGGCGCGTTGTCGAGCAGGCGGTCGAGACCGGCACGTTCCTCGAGATCAACGGCCAGCCCGACCGGCTCGACCTGCGCGACACGCACGCGCGGCTGGCCGGCGAGGCGGGCGTGAAGATCCTCGTCTCCAGCGACGCGCACTCGATCGCCGCGCTCTCCTACCTCGACCTCGCGGTGGCGCAGGCCCGGCGCGCGTGGCTGACCGGGGAGCAGGTGCTGAACTCGCGCACGTGGGTGCAGGTGCGGAAGCTGATGAAGGCGTGAGCTTTCGCGAGGACGGCCACGCGGCAGTCGACTGGGCCGCGCGCTACCTCGAGGGCGTCGGCGCGCTGCCCGTGCTGGCGCAGGTCGAGCCGGGCGAGCTGCGCTCTCAGCTGCCGCCGGAGCCGCCCGAGCGGGGCGAGCCGTTCCAGGCGATCCTCGACGACCTCGACCGGCTGATCGTCCCCGCGACGACGCACTGGCAGCACCCGCGCTTCTTCGCGTACTTCGCGACCACCGGCTCCGAGCCGGGGATCCTCGCCGAGCTGCTGATCGCGACGCTGAACTCGGTCGGGATCCTCTGGCGCACGGCGCCCGCGCTCGCCGAGCTGGAGGAGCACGTGCTCGGCTGGCTCGCGCGGCTGCTCGGCCTGCCGGCAGGCTGGCACGGCCACATCGAGGACACCGCCTCGACCGCGACGATGACGGCGCTCGCCGCCGCCCGTGCGGCGCTGCCGGACCGGCGCGTGGTCGTCTGCTCGGAGCAGGCGCACTCGTCGGTCGACAAGGCGGCGCGACTCCTCGAGCTCGACCTGCGCAAGGCGCCCGTGGACGCCGAGTTCCGCCTGCGGCCCGACCTGCTCGACCTCGACGGTGCCTGTGCCGTCGTCGCCACGGTCGGCACCACCTCGACGACCTCGGTCGACCCGGTCGCCGAGACCGCCGCCCGCAAGGGCGACGTCTGGCTGCACGTGGACGCGGCCTACGCCGGCTCGTCCTGGGTCTGTCCCGAGCTCCGCTGGTCGGCGGCAGGCGTCGAGCACGCCGACTCGCTCGTCGTCAACGCGCACAAGTGGCTGCTCGCGCCGATGGACTGCTCGTGCCTCTGGACGGCACGCCCGCAGGCGTTCCGCGCGGCCTTCAGCCTCGTTCCCGAGTACCTGCGCACGCCCGACGACGTCGTCTCCCTGAGCGAGGTCTCGTTCCCGCTCGGCCGCCGCTTCCGCGCACTCAAGCTGTGGGCGATCCTGCGCTGCTACGGGCGCGAAGGCCTGCAGCGCGTGATCCGCGAGCACGTTCGGCTCGCCGAGCTGTTCGAGGGCTGGGTGCGCGAGGAGCCCGGCTGGGAGCTGTGCGCGCCGCGGCCGCTCTCGGTCGTCTGCTTCCGCCGCCAGGGTTCCGACGAGGAGAACGAGGCGATCATGGAGCGCGCGAATGCGAGCGGCGAGATCTTCCTCTCGCACACGAGGCTGAACGACCGGTTCGTGCTGCGCCTCGCGATCGGCAACGCGCGCACGACCGAGGAAGACGTCCGCCGCGCCTGGGAGGTGCTGCGAAGCTGCGCGCGGTGATCTTCGACCTCTGGGACACGCTCGCCGACTGGCCGCTGGACGAGTCGCGCGCGCTGCAGCGGCGGATGGCGGAGCGGCTGGGGCTGGACCCGGACGGGTTCGCGGCGGTGTGGCAGGAGACGTACCAGCTGCGCCAGACCGGCCCGATCCGCGACGCGCTCGCGGCGGTGCAGGCGGACGGGCGGGGGCTGGAGGAGGTGCTCGAGCTGCGCCGGGCGTTCACGCGCGCCGCGCTCGTGCCGCGGCCGGGGGCGGTCGAGACGCTGCGGGCGCTGCGGAAGCGCGGCTACCGGCTCGGCCTGCTCAGCGTCTGCACGGAGGAGGTGCCGGCGCTCTGGCCCGAGACGGAGTTCGCCGGCCTCTTCGACTCGACCGTCTTCTCCTGCTCGGTCGGGCTCTGCAAGCCCGACCGACGCGTCTTCCGGCTGGCGGCGGACGAGCTCGAGGTCGAGCCCGCGGAGTGCCTGTTCGTCGGCGACGGCGCCAACGACGAGCTGGCGGGTGCGGAACGGGCGGGCATGCGCGCGGTGCTCGTCCTGCGGCCGAGCCAGGATGAGCCGTACTGGGAAGAGGCGCGCGGCTGGCAGCCGCGTGTGACGTCGATTCGGGAGGTGCTGGAGCTGTGCTGATCGCTACGACGAACGAGATCGCGGGTCACGAGATCGAGGAGGTCTACGGCGAGGTGTTCGGCCTCACCGTCCGCTCGCGCAACATCGGCTCGCAGTTCGGGGCGGGCCTGAAGTCGATCTTCGGCGGCGAGCTGAAGGGGATGACGAAGGCGCTCGTGGACAGCCGGGAGCAGGTGGTCCAGCGCATGGTCGAGGAGGCGGAGGCGAAGGGCGCGAACGCGATCGTCGCGATGCGCTTCGACACCTCGGAGATGGGCCAGAACTGGACCGAGATCTGCGCTTACGGGACGGCTGTGCGGGTGCGCAAGGTCTAGAGGGAGCGAAGCAGCCCGAGTAGCTCCGCCGGGTCGGCGACGACCAGGTCGGCCGCCTCCCGCAGCTCGCGCGGTCCCTCGTCCGAGGCGACCGCGACACGAACGCCGAGCTCGAGTGGCTCGAGCGCGCGGAAGGCGTCGAGGTCGGTGGTGTCGTCGCCGGCGTAGAGCGCGCGATCGAGGTCGCGCTCGGCGAGCAGCCGGCGGACGGCGGTGCCCTTGTTCGCCTCGACGGGCGGCAGCACCTCGAGCACGAGCCGGCCGAAGCGGGCGACCAGTCCCTCTCCGCGCGCCCGCTCCGCCACGCGCTCCAGCTCCGCCCGGGCCGCCTCGCGGTCCGGCGCCGTCCGGTAGTGGAACGAGACGGCGATGCCCTTGTCCTCGACGGGCCAGTCCACGGTCGCCGCGAAGGCCTGCACCCGCCCGCGCCACGCCTCTGCCTCGGGCTCCAGCTCGAGCCCGTGCAAGGCGGCCACCGGGATCCCGTCGAGGCCGATGACTCGCCGAGCGTCGTCGCCCGCTCGTCCGGTGACGCAGGCGACGAGCGCGTAGCGTGCGGCGAGCCGCGACACCTCGCGACGCGTCTCTGCGGGGACGGCGGCGTCCTCGGGGCGCTCGACGATCGGCGCCAGCACGCCGTCGATGTCGAGCAGGATCGCGGCCCTGTCGGGCTCGGCGACCAGCTGGGCCAGCAGGTCCACGGCCCTAGGATACGGCGGTGCGGCTCGTCGCCATCGGGCTCCTCGCCGGATTCTTCAGCGCGCTCCTCGGCGTCGGCGGCGGGGTGGTCGTCGTGCCGCTGCTGATCCTGCTCCTGCACTTCGAGACCCGCTCGGCGACCGCGACCTCACTGGCGGCGATCGGGATCACCGCGCTCGCGGGGACGATCACCTACGCCGCGCACGGTGACGTCAAGCTCGGTTCCGCCGCGCTCGTCGGGCTGCCGGCTGCGGCCGGGGCGCTGGCCGGGGCGACGCTACAGCAGCGGATCCCGACGCGCATGCTCTCCTTGCTCTTCGCGGGCGTGCTGGTCGCGATCGCGGTCAGGCTGCTCCTCCAGTGAGCGCGGGGCTGATCGCAGCCGCCCTCGCGGTCGGCTTCGCCGCCGGCGTCCTCGCCGGGCTCTTCGGCGTCGGCGGCGGCATCCTGTTCGTCCCGCTCCTGCTCTGGCTCGGGCTCTCGCAGCTCCACGCCGAGGCGACGTCGCTGCTCGCGATTCTGCCGACCGTGGCCGCGGGGGCCTGGCGCCAGCAGCGCTACGGGAACGTGCGCTGGCGCCCGGCGCTCGTGCTCGGGCTCGCCTCGATTGCCGGCGTCGAGGGAGGCGTGTATCTGGCGACGTCGCTGCCCGAGCACCTGTTGCGGAAGCTGTTCGCGGTCCTGATGGTCGGCGTCGCCGGGCAAGTCGCCTGGCGCGCCCGGCACCGCTAGCCCTATCCTTCGGTTGCCGTGGTGGATCTCGAGGGCATCTGGGTCCCGCTCGTCGACGAGCCGATCGGCGCCATCGTCCAGCGCATCCAGTCCGAGAGCCCCGAGATCGACGGGCTCGTCTCGACGCCGCGCCGCCTGCTCGCGTTCCGCACCTTCGCGTACATCCGCGTGGGGCTCGTGCTCGGACAGCTGCTCTTCGACCACGACATCCCTGTCTACGACGGCTCGGAGACCTGGGTCGACGCGCTGCTGCGCGACGCGGCGCACCACGCGACGCTGGCGCAGGAGGTGCGGGCCGTCGCGGAGGAGATCGCGGCCGACCCGAAGTACGCCGACGACGAGCAGCTCGGGCCGGACGAGGACGCGCGCGAGCGCTTTCGCGCCTTCGCCCGCGACCGGCTCTCGAATCCCTAGCGGGCGCCGAGCACCTCGCGCAGCGCGTGGGCGACGAGGTACGCGCCGACGAGCACTGCCGCGACCGACGCCCCTCCGGCCGTCCCCGCGTAGTACGAGAGATAGAGCCCGGCCGCGCCGCTCGCGATCGCGATCAAGGCGGCGGCGAGCATCATCGGCAGCAGCCGGTGGGCCCACAGTCTCGCCGTTGCGGCCGGTCCGACTAGCATCGCGACGACGAGCAGGTTGCCGAGCGCCTGGACGCCGATCACGATTGCGACGGCAATCAGCCCGAGCAGCGCGAGATCGGCCAGCAGCGGACTTGCGCCGATGGCGCGGGCGCTCGCCCGGTCGAAGCCGACCGCGAGCAGCCGCCGGTGCAGCGCGGCGAGCAGGATGAAGGCGCCCCCGGCCAGCGCGGCAGTAAGGACGAGATCCGAGCGGGAGACGGCGAGCAGGTCGCCGAACAGGAGCTCGCTCAGCCCCGGCGGCGAGGCCGGCGAGAGCGCGAGCAGCACCCCGAGTCCGAACAGGCTGGTGATCACGACGGCCACTGCGGTATCGCGGCCGATCTCCGGCGTCCGCCCGAACACGGCGACCGCGACGGCCGCCCCGGCGACGCCGACGGCGCCGCCGAGCAGCAGCGGCAGTCCGAGCAGCGCGGCTCCGACGAG
>WNEY01004812.1_pt1 | contig 10353 bp, 8 predicted proteins | sample 5400531 | NCBI WGS metagenome assembly WNEY01 (sample SAMN13153338, study PRJNA577476) | soil metagenome | isolation source: 200 cm saprolite under Douglas fir tree site 1 | place: USA:California | collected 2015-04-18
CCCTGGTCGCGGAAATATTCCGCGACGGTGAGGCCGGACAGGCCGACGCGGGCGCGCGCGCCGGGCGGCTCGTTCATCTGGCCGTAGACCAGCGCGCATTTCGAGCCGACGGTCGAGCCGTTGTTCTTCTTCGGATCCTTGTTGACGCCGGAATCGATGAACTCGTGGTAGAGGTCGTTGCCTTCGCGGGTGCGCTCGCCGACGCCGGCGAACACCGAATAGCCGCCGTGCGCCTTGGCGATATTGTTGATCAGCTCCTGGATGATCACCGTCTTGCCGACGCCGGCGCCGCCGAACAGCCCCACCTTGCCGCCCTTGGCGTAGGGCGCCAGCAGATCGACCACCTTGATGCCGGTGATCAGGATTTCGGCTTCGGTCGACTGCTCGGTATAGGCCGGCGCATCGGCGTGAATGGGACGCCGCTCCTTGTGCGGCACGGCGCCGGCCTCGTCGACCGGATCGCCGACCACGTTCATGATGCGCCCGAGCGTGCCGTCGCCGACCGGCACCGAGATCGGCGCGCCGGTGTCGGTGACCTCCTGCCCGCGCACCAGGCCCTCGCTGGTATCCATCGCGACCGTGCGCACGGTCGATTCGCCGAGATGCTGCGCGACCTCGAGCACGAGGCGGTTACCCTGGTTCTTGGTCTCGAGCGCATTGAGGATCGCCGGCAGATGCCCCGGGAACTGCACGTCGACGACGGCGCCGATGACCTGGGTGATATGTCCGACTGCGTTGGCCATGGGTGGTCCTTAGTCACTTATTCGACAGCTGGGATTGTCGTGGCGCACTTGGGCGGGCGAAAGCACCGGAGATGAGCTCGATCCACCTTCATGCATGTGTGAGATCGAGCCGGTGCTCGATGCGGGCGAGGCGTTCCTCAATGCGATCTATCCGACCGGTTTGACTGGCAATCTGGGCCTGAAGGTGCCCAATCTGCGCCATCACGTGACCCATCGTGCTCTCGAACCCAGTAATCCGGCCCTTTACAACGGCCATATCGGCCTGCAAATCATCGACCACGCGGCGAATGTGGCGAAGGTGCTCAAGCACGATATTGCCGGTTTCCTCTGCCATGGCGGCGGCATCCTAGCCTGTCAATTCGCTTCTCGCCAGATCGGCTCTCATCTCACACCGCCTCGGCGCCGGAGATGATCTCGATCAACTCCTTGGTGATCATCGCCTGGCGGGTGCGGTTGTAGCGCAGCGTCTGCTTCTTGATCATGTCGCCGGCGTTGCGGGTGGCGTTGTCCATCGCGCTCATCTGGGCGCCGTAGAACGAGGCGGTGTTCTCCAGCAGCGCGCGGAAAATCTGCACCGAGATGTTGCGCGGCAACAGCTCGGCGAGGATTTCCTCTTCCTCCGGCTCGTGCTCGTAGGCCGCGCCGCCGTTCGTCGCGGCGCCCTCGAACACCGGCGGAATGAGCTGCTGGGCGGTCGGGATCTGCGCGATCACCGACTTGAACCGCGAGAAGAACAGCGTGCAGACGTCGAACCTGCCCTCGCCGAAGAGCCGCACGATCCGGTCGCCGATCTCTTCGGCATTCTCGAACGCGAGCGTGCGCACCGCGCGCAGCTCCACGTGCTCGATGATCTGTTTCTCGTAGAGGCGGCGCAGCTGCTCGTAGCCCTTGCGGCCGACGCAGAAGAACTTGACCTCCTTGCCATCGGCGGCCAGCGCATTGGCGCGCTCGCGCGCGAGCCGCACGATCGCCGAGTTGAACGGGCCGCACAGGCCGCGCTCGGCCGTGCAGACCAGCAGGAGATGGACGCGGTCGCTGCCGGTGCCGCGCAGCAGTGGCGGCGCCGAGCCGAGGTCGCCGATCGCGGCGGCGATGTTGCGCAGCACCTTCTCCATCTGCTCGGCATACGGCCGCGCGGCTTCCGCCGACGCCTGCGCGCGGCGCAGCTTCGAGGCCGCGACCATCTGCATGGCCTTGGTGATCTTCTGCGTCGCCTTGGTGGCGGCGATGCGATTGCGCAGGTCTTTGAGGCTGGGCATCGCGTCGCTTCTTTGGCCTCACGCGAACGTCTTGGCGTAGCCGTCGACCGCGGCTTTGAGCTTGCCGGCGGTGGCGTCGGCCAAATCGCCGCTCGTGCGGATGTCGTCGAGAATGTCGGGGTTCTGGTTGCGCAGCAGCACCAGCAGCCCCTCCTCGAACGCCTTCACCCGGTTGACCGGGATCGGATCGAGGTAGCCGTTGACGCCGGCGTAGATCACGCAGACCTGCTCTTCCATCTTGAGCGGCGAGAACTGCGGCTGCTTGAGCAGCTCGGTGAGGCGCGAGCCACGGCTGAGCAGCCGCTGCGTGGTGGCATCGAGGTCCGAGCCGAACTGCGCGAACGCCGCCATTTCCCGGTACTGCGCCAGCTCGCCCTTGATCTTGCCGGCGACCTTCTTCATCGCCTTGGTCTGCGCCGACGAGCCGACGCGCGACACCGAGAGCCCGACATTCACGGCCGGACGGATGCCCTGATAGAACAGGTCGGTCTCCAGGAAGATCTGCCCGTCGGTGATCGAGATCACGTTGGTGGGGATATAGGCCGACACGTCGTTCGCCTGCGTCTCGATCACCGGCAACGCGGTGAGCGATCCCGACTTGTTGGCGTCGTTCATCTTGGCGGCGCGCTCGAGCAGCCGCGAATGCAGATAGAACACGTCGCCCGGATAGGCTTCGCGGCCGGGCGGCCGGCGCAGCAGCAGCGACATCTGGCGATAGGCGACGGCCTGCTTGGAGAGGTCGTCATAGATGATCACCGCGTGCATGCCGTTGTCGCGGAAATATTCGCCCATGGTGCAGCCCGCGAACGGCGCCAGGAACTGCATGGGCGCGGGATCGGAGGCGGTCGCCGCGACGATGATCGAGTAGTCGAGCGCGCCGTTCTCCTCCAGCACCTTGGTGAACTGGACCACGGTGGAGCGCTTCTGACCGACCGCCACGTAGACGCAATAGAGCTTGATCTTCTCGTCGCCCGAGTCGTTGAGCGGCTTCTGGTTGAGGATGGTGTCGAGCGCGATTGCGGTCTTGCCGGTCTGGCGGTCGCCGATGATCAGCTCGCGCTGGCCGCGGCCGATCGGGATCAGCGCGTCGATCGCTTTCAGCCCGGTGGCCATCGGCTCGTGCACCGACTTGCGCGGAATGATGCCGGGCGCCTTGACGTCGACGCGGCGGCGCTCGCTCGCCTGGATCGCGCCCTTGCCGTCGAGCGGGTTGCCGAGCGCATCGACCACGCGGCCGAGCAGGCCCTTGCCGACCGGCACGTCCACGATCGCGCGCGTGCGCTTAACGGTCTGGCCCTCCTTGATCTCGCGGTCGTTGCCGAAGATCACGATGCCGACATTGTCGGTCTCGAGATTGAGCGCCATGCCGCGCACGCCGTTCTCGAACTCGACCATCTCACCGGCCTGCACGTTGTCGAGGCCGTAGACGCGGGCGATGCCGTCGCCGACCGAGAGCACCTGGCCGACCTCGGAGACTTCGGCCTCCTGGCCGAAATTCTTGATCTGCTCCTTGAGGATCGCAGAGATTTCCGCGGCGCGAATATCCATCAACCTGCCTCTTTCATCGCGAGCTTGAGCGCATTGAGCTTGGTGCGGAGCGAGGTGTCAACCATGCGGCTGCCGAGCTTGACCACGAGGCCGCCGATGATCGCAGGATCGACGTTCACCTCCACCTGCACGTCCTTCTTGGTCACCGCCTCGAGGGCGTCCTTGACCGCGGCCAGGTGCGCCTCGCTCGGCGTCTCGGCGAAGGTCACCTGTGCGCTGACCTCGCCCTTGTGGCGGGCAACCAGGGTGCGGAAGCCCTTGATGATGTCGCGCACGGCGAACAACCGCCGGTTCGACGCCACCACCTTCAGGAGCTTGGCCGCAAGCCCGCCGATGCCGGCCTTGTCGAGGATCGCGGTGAGCGCGTTGAGCTGCTCCTCGGCGCTGAACACTGGGCTGCGCAGGAGGCGATTGAGATCGGCGCTGTCGGTGACCAGCGCGTCGAAACGGTCGAGATCGCCCTTGACGGCGTCGAGCGCGCCTTCCGCGAGCGCAAGCTCGAACACGGCGGTCGCATAGCGGCCCGCCATGCCGGAGACCATTGCGTTTTCGCCTGTCACGTCGCGCTTCTTTCGGGCAATTCCGCAGGCTCGGCACCGTCACCGACGGTGGGCGCCAAGCCCTTGAAATTCAAGTGGGACTTCAATTTTCGGGGAGGACGCCGGCGCGTCCCCTTCACCCACGAAAATCGGGCGTTTGCTAACACACGGATCACGGCGGTGCAACATGACGAAAGATCGTGTCTACCGGCGGTTTCAGGTCCCAAAACCCTTGCGCGCGCGGCCGGCAGCGATGGTACAGAGGCCGTGCCGCGACCCTCCCATGCTTTCCTTAAATCTCCCGGAAACGCCCTGGCGTGCCCAACCCTCCTCAGCCCGAGTCCGACGCCGGCGCCCGGCTCATGCTGGTGGCGCTGAGCTTCGCCTGGGGCCTGACCTGGCCGGCCAACAAGATCGCACTCGAGCAGGTGCCGCCGTTCAGCATGCGCGTCGCAACTTGTTTCCTCGGTGCGCTGGTGTTGTTCGCGGCGGCCGGGCTGCGGCATCGCAGCGTGCGCATTCCGGGTGGCTTGGCGCGCCTGCATGTCGCGCTGGCGGGTTGCCTCAACATCGCGGGGTTCACGGTGTTGAGCGCGATCGGGCAACTCGGAACCACCACGTCGCGCGTCATCATCCTGGCCTACAGCATGCCGATCTGGGCGTGCCTGATGGCGCTCCCGATCCTGGGCGAGCGGCTCGATCGCATGCGCGCCGTCGCGCTCATTCTCTGTGTCGGCGGCATCGCGGTGCTGATCTCGCCGCTGGCGGCATCCGGTGTACCCCGCGGTTTGCTGTTTGCGCTCGCCGCCGGCGTGAGCTGGGCGGCCGGCACGGTTTACCTGAAGTGGGCGCAGGTCGCCGCCGATCCGATCGCGACCGCGGCCTGGCAGCTGGTGGCCGCCTTGGTGGTGACTGCCGCGACCGTGCCGGTGTTCGAGGGCGGCTTTCAGCTCTGGCCTATCGAGCTCAATACCTTCCTGGCGCTCCTGTTCGCCGGGGTGATCGGGTCGGGATTGGCGTATTTTCTCTGGTTCGCCGCGGTGCGGCGGTTGCCGGCGACGACCGCGTCGCTCGGCACGCTCAGCGTCCCGGTGATCGGGATCGCCGCATCCGCGGTTGTGCTCGGCGAACGGCCGACGGTCACCGACTTCGTCGGCTGCGCGCTCATCCTTGCGGCGGCGGCTTGCGTGCTGGTTGCATCGGGCGCGCCGTCGTCCCGAACGTCGATCGAGCCTTGATCCGCAAAGTGACGTCATGACCCCGCGGCATGGATTGGATGAAGCCACCAAGGCCAAGCTGCTGCTCGTCCTGTTGGCGTTCGCTTGGGGCTTGAGTTGGCCGATCATGAAGATCGCGCTCGACGAGATCGGGGTCTTTACGCTGCGGGTGCTCGGATACTCGATCAGCGCCGTGGCCTTGTTTGCGTTGATCCGGCTGCAAGGCCGCAGTGCCTCGATTGCGCGCGGCCCGGCACGGCTGCATGTCGCCGCGGCCTGCCTGTTCAACGTCATCGGCTTCGGGCTGTTCAGCTCGTTCGCCCAGCTCACCGCCGCCACCACGCGGGTGGTGATCATCAACTACTCGATGCCGGTCTGGGGCAGCCTGATGGCCTGGCTGGTGCTCCGCGAGCGCCTGAACGTTCGGTCGGGCATCGCACTGGCGCTGTGCATCGGCGGGCTCGTCGTGCTGGTCTATCCGGTGGCGAGCGCGCAATCGGCCACCGGCTTGCTGCTCGCGCTCGGCTGCGCGCTGTGCTGGGCGGCCGGCACGGTCTACATGAAATGGGCGCGCATTCCCGGCGATCTGCTCACCATCACGGCCTGGCAGATCGCCATCGGCAGCGTCGTGTTTGCCGCGGGCTTCCTGGTGTTTCAGGGAATGCCGGTCGCGGCGCCGGTGTCGATGAAAGCGGTTCTGGCCGTGCTCTACAACGGCCTGATCGGGACCGGCTTTGCCTACATCCTGTGGTTCGTCATCATCGAACGCTTGCCGACTGCGACGGCGTCGCTCGGCTCGCTTGCTACCCCGGTGGTCGGCGTCGTCAGCACGATGCTGATCCTGGGCGAGCGGCCGACCGTCGCGGATATGATCGGCTTTACACTGATCTTTGCGGCCGCCGCCTGCGTGCTGCTGCAGCCGCGCGGCCGCGCAGCTACCCCGGCCTCGATCGAGCCCGGGGTCAGGTAGGCTCGCTGCTCAGCGCACCGCGATCGGCGCGACGGTCGAGCCGGTGCCGCCTTGGATCTTCAGCGGCTGCATGATGAAGGCGAACTCGGACACGCCTTTCGCCGCCAGCTCGTCGAGCTTGAGATTCTCGAGCAGGTGCACGCCGTTCACCACCAGCGCGATCTGGTGCACCGGCAGCGAAACCTGCTTGTCGGGATTGGGCGCGACCTCGACCGGCCAGTTGTCGGAGCCGAGCAGCATCGGGTCCTTGGCGATCAGCCATTCGGCCGCCTTCACGCCGATGCCCGGGCACGACTTGACGAAACGCGCATTGTCCTTGGCCCAGAGCTTGCCCCAGCCGGTGTTGATGATGACGGCATCGCCCGGCTGCAGCGTCACGTTCTGCTTCTTGAGCGCCCCTTCCAGGTCCGCGACCGTGATCTCGTAATTGTCGCCGAGCATCTCGACGCCCTTGAAGCCGGCCACGTCGATCAGCACGCCGCGCGTGATCAGCGATCCGACATTGTGGACGCCGAGCTTGTTGAAGCCCGAGCGCGTCGCGTTCTCGTCGACCTTGAAGCAGTTGTACCAGCTGTTGAGATGGGTCTGGTGCGCGAAGCCGTCGAATTGGGTGCCGACCTGCCCGATCTCGGAGATCACGATCTCCTCGTTGCTGCCGCGCATGTTGGAGAATTGGTTCAAGAACGTGCGCTTCATGTGCATGTCGAAGCGCCGCGTGCCGAAGAACGGCATCTTGTCGTTGAGCACGTGGCCGAGCTCGATCACCTCGCCGGTCTTGATCAACTTGACCGCGTTGAGCACCGACTGCGGCTTCATGTGGTTGCCCGAGCCGCGCTCATCGGTCGCTCCCCATTTCGACGGGCAGCGCGCGCTTTCGGCCGGCGGGCTCCACGACGGAGCTTGCGCCTGCGCGACGATGCTTCCCGACAGCAACAGCGCCGAGAGCGCTACACCGAGCTTGATCTGCTTCATGGTAATCCTCCCTGAATATCCAGCGTCATCGGCGACGTCTTATGCCGGCAGCATGCGCTGCCGGCAGCGCGCCCGCAAGGTGCATCGGCGGGAGGTCGCAACCCGGACCGCAGGGCGGCACCGGACCGCATTCGGCCGGCGGATGGCGGCAAAAACGCGCCTGGGGAGTCTCCGGCGCTATCCTCCGCGGCAATACGGAGGGGCCAATTTATGCGCTATTAATTCTAACCATGGTATCAAGGTTTTTCGGATATATGCGCAAATTCGATTGAGCGGATGTCCATGCGTACTGTGGTGGCGGACCCGAGCCGCACTGTCCTGAAGATCGTGACGCGCCTGCTCGAGGCAGGGATGCACGAGGTGCGCCCGTTCGAGGACGGCCGGAAAGCGCTCGACTATATCAAAGCCGATTCCGAGGTTCGCGCGCTGATCACCAGCGCCGAGCTGCCATCCCTGTCGGGCATCGAGTTGTGCGGCGAAGCGCGGCGGCTCGCCAGCTCTCACCGCCCGCTGTACATACTGCTGATGTCGTCCAGCACCGATCACCGATCTTTGGTCAAGGCGCTGGACAACGGCGCGGACGATTTCATTTGCAAGCCTCCGGTCTCGGAAGAGCTCTACGCGAGGCTTCGAGCTGCCGACCGCGTTACCACCATGCAGGCCGAGCTGATCCGTCTCGCCACGATCGATTCGTTGACCGGTGTGTGCACGCGACGTGCTTTCTTGATCCATGCTGCCGACGCGTGCGCGCGTGCGCACCAAGGTGCGCTGGCCGCCGTCATGTTCGATATCGACCACTTCAAGGGCATCAACGACACCCACGGTCACGAGATGGGCGATGCCGTGATCCGGGCAGTCGCCCAAGAAGCCGCCAAAGTGAGCGACGTTGTCGGCCGCCTGGGGGGCGAAGAGTTCGCGCTGCTCGTCGAAGGGCGTTTGTGCGACGCCGCCGAGGTGGCGGAAAACTTGCGTCGCATCATTTCGTGGACCGAATTCGGCGAAAGAAATGCGAGCTTTTCGGTGTCGTGCAGCTTCGGGGTCAGCGAGTGGACGCCCGGCGACACGATCGACCGAATGCTCAAGCGCGCCGATATGGCGCTTTATGACGCCAAGCTTGCGGGCCGCAACCGCGTGATGGCCGCCGCGGCATAGCTTGGGATTCCACCGACCTGTCATTCCGGGGCGCCGCGAAAGCGGCGAGCCCGGAATCCATAACCCCAGCCTGTGCTTATGGATTCCGGGCTCGCGCCTTCGGCGCGCCCCGGAATGACGGCGGAGAGATTGACGCTAATCGACCGGGATGCGGTCTACAGAAAACTCTGCGGGTCGATGTCGACCTCGAGCTTGAGGCTGCCCTGGCGCTTGGGGGCATGCGCGAGCCAGTCGCGCAGATAGGCCGAGAGGTCGAAACCGCGCGGCGACTTCAGCAACAGCCGGAAGCGGTGGCGCCCGCGCACCACCGCGAGCGGCGCCTCGGCGGGCCCGAGCACGCGCACCTCGTTCGAGCGCGGCGCGAGCGCGGCGAGCCGGCGCGCATAGCCCTCGGCTGCCGGCCGTTCGCTCGCCGACACCAGCAGGCTCGCGAGCCGACCGAACGGCGGATAGTGGGTCTTTTCCCGCAGCTCGATCTCGCTCGAGTAGAACGCGTCGCGGTCGGCCGCCAGCAGCGCGCGCATCACCGGATGCTCGGGCTGGTGCGTCTGCAGGAAGCCGACGCCGCGGCCTTCCTGGCGCCCGGCGCGACCGACCACCTGATGCAGCAATTGAAACGTGCGCTCGGCGGCGCGCGGATCGCCATTGCTGAGACCGAGGTCGGCATCGACGACGCCGACCAGGTTGAGCTTCGGGAAATGGTGGCCCTTGGCGACCAGCTGGGTGCCGATGATGATGTCGAAGCGGCCTTCGGCGACGTCGTCCAGTTCCTCGCGCAGGCGCTCCATGGATTCGACCAGGTCGCTGGAGAGCACCAGGATGCGACGGTCGGGAAACAGCTCGGCCGCCTCCCGCTCCAGCCGCTCGACCCCGGGGCCGACCGCGACGAACGAGTCGACGGCCTGGCAGTTGGAGCACTGCGCCGGCGGCGGCATCGCGAAGCCGCAATGATGGCAAACGAGGCGGCGCCGGAAGCGATGGTCGACCAGCCAGGCGTCGCAGTTCGGGCAGGCGAGACGGAAGCCGCATTGCCGGCAGAGCGTGAGCGGCGCAAAGCCGCGGCGGTTCAGGAACAACAGCGCCTGCTCGCCGCGCCCGAGCGCGGTCTTGACCGCTTCGGCCAGCCGCGGCGCGATGAAACGCCCGCGCGGCGGACCTTCGGCGCGCAGATCGATCGCCTCGACGGCGGGCAGGTGCTGGCCACCGAAGCGCTCCGGCAGATGCAGGCGGGCGTAGCGACCGCGCCGCGCATTGACCTCGCTCTCGACCGCAGGCGTCGCCGAGGCCAGCACGATCGGAATATCGGCGCCGCGGGCGCGCACCACCGCCATGTCGCGGGCGTGATAGCGCACGCCGTCCTCCTGCTTGTAGCCGGGGTCGTGCTCCTCGTCGACCACGATCAGCCCGAGATCCGCATACGGCAGGAACAGCGCCGAGCGCGCGCCGACGACCACCTTGACGTCGCCGGCCGTGACCGCGCTCCAGGTGCGCGCCCGCAGGCGCTGGGAGAGCTGCGAGTGCCACTCCGCCGGACGCACCCCGAAGCGCTCGACAAAGCGGTCGAGGAACTGCGTGGTCAAGGCGATTTCCGGCATCAGCACCAGGGCCTGCCGGCCGCGCCGGATGACCTCGCTCACCGCCTCGAAATAGACCTGCGTCTTGCCCGAGCCGGTGACGCCGTCGAGCAGCGTGACCGCATAGCCGCCCTTGGCGACGGTCGCGCGCAGCGCATCCGCCGCCAGCCGCTGCGCCGGCGCGAAGTCGGGTTGCGCAAAGTCCGGATCGGGCGCGCGCGCCACTGGCTCGGGCGGCAGCACCATGGTCTCGAGTGTCCCCTCGTCGACCAGGCCGTCGAGCACGCCCGCCGAGACGCCGGCGTCGTGCGCGACCTCGCTCTTGCCGTGCGCCAGCCCGTCGGCGAGCAGCGCCAGCACACGACCGCGAGCCGCGGTC
>WNEY01004815.1_pt1 | contig 10351 bp, 9 predicted proteins | sample 5400531 | NCBI WGS metagenome assembly WNEY01 (sample SAMN13153338, study PRJNA577476) | soil metagenome | isolation source: 200 cm saprolite under Douglas fir tree site 1 | place: USA:California | collected 2015-04-18
CATTGCGACACCTGCGACTGGATTCTTTACAGCGTAGCTGTTGCGTTCTGCCTGGTGCTAAAAGAGCTTGTGGGTCGTGAGAGAACGTTTTACGGTTGCGCCAGTAACGAATCGCTTCTTCGACCACTGAGGCCGCTCTCGCTTTCGTGCCGATTCGAAGTCTTCCACCGATTCGCTTGTGATTTCATCGAGGTACGTGCCTCTAAAAAATCGTTTGAGCGTTTCACAATTCAAATCCTGAAGTTCATATGTTTTTGGTCTATGTTGCTGCTCCGACCAGTCAAGGAACTGTTTCGCGAATTCTTCGAATTTTGGAGCTAATTTCGCCTTCGTGAATCCCGCGCGTCGATCAAGCAAATCGATCCTGCGTTTCGCCTCGGCTCGCGCGGCTGCATTTTTGTTTCCATATCCGGACGACACTTGCACTCGCCGGCCCTCACTCTTCGGTATGCCCATATGGGCGTTGCCGCTAGCTCCAGCAAATATCATCGCACCAGAATACTCACGTTCCGGCAACTTTGGCTCTCCGTGGGGAACCTGATAAGGGAGACAGCTCCGCTCGCGTCGCAATAACTGAACATACCGATTTCGAATGTCCATGCTGCGGGCAATACATGCGCCAAGCTTACCCTCAGATCGTGGACAATTACATCAGGACCGGCAAGATAAAGTACTTTTACCGAGCTTTGCCGCTTCCGATGCCCGCTCCTGCAACGCTGGCGGCACAGGCGGCGCTCTGCACTGGCGATCATGGCAAATTTTGGGAGATGCGTGACAGCCTTTTTGCCAACCAGGGCGCGCTCACGGGGACTGACACGTCGAGCCGTGCTAAATCAGTCGGCACGGACCGCGACCAACTCACCCAATGTCTCTCCAATCAGAAGCATTCGAACGAGATCCGGAAGAGCACGACTGAGGCGCAAAGCATGGGAATGGACGGCACACCCAATTTGTTTCTCGGCTTCATAGAGGAGAAAGGCGATGTGGTGAATTTCGAAAAACGATCATAGGTGCGCACCCGTACGAGACGTTCAAGTCGAACCTCGATGAGTTGCTTGCTTCGATGTAAAATATCCCTTCGATGTGAGTCGCTTCGGGAAGCATGGTCGATGGTTCCATATGGAACCAATCCGCAGCACGCGGCGCCGTAAGATCGCCCACCGATCGGAAATGATCGCGGCCAAATCCAAGAAAATGAAAGCAAATCGAAGGTGAGCCACCGGATATCAAGCCAGGTGGTCTAGGTGGCCTCTTTGCCTTCATCTTGCTGAAATTACGTCATGTTAGGCAAATTTCTGCGCCTGCATGGGGCTAGGCGCTCTAGCAGAACATGGCTAGTTGAAATTGCCGGAGTATGAGGCAGGGTCGTAACTAAGCGTGCCGGGAGATGAGCGTCACAGGTCGTCGATTTCACAGAGGGTTAAGTTTTGGAGAACGACAATTCGGTGGGATGGCGGCTCTTCCACTTCCAGTACAACCGGAATCCCTGAAGATACCAGCCAATGACGGCCTCGGGCTTGACGATAGTCAATCCGCATCGCAGGTTCGTCTGTGACCTGGAGACCCAACCCCGACTGCCGTTCAGCAGCGCGCAAACGCACGCGATGGCCGTTATTAGACCGCTGCAGGACCAAGAGCTGATGGCGCAGGGCAATGATTTCAGCTTGCAGAGCTGTCCGAGTTCGCAAGCAGGCTGGCGCGGAGAAAAGCAGGGAGGCGAAAAGGGGAAACACGGCTCTGGCAGCCTACATGCAACAGCTTTGCAGAATTAACCGCTTCGTTAAGAAGTACAGGCTTTATGGTAGGGACGCGTGCCAATGCTGAAATTATTTCACTCATCCAGAAGACTTTACCAAAAAAAGTTTCCGGCAAATCCGTCGCCCCAAGATCAGACACAAAACGAATGACTTATTTCATTCCTATCTCTTATTTATGGTATCAAATTTGCTCGCTTCAATAGAGTACCCGCTAACCTCGTAGTTGTGGGACATTCGGCTGGGGGATAGTGTGTCTCACCTAAGTCTGATGACATACTCCCACGATGGCTACGGATTGGGCCATCTTCGGAGAAACACAAACATCGCTGCCAATTTTGTTCAAGAAGCTCCGGGTTCTAGCGTGCTGATGCTCACCGGATGCCCCCCGGGAAATCCCCTTCTCTTGCCGACGGGAGTCGATTTTATCAAGGTGCCTTCCCTAATTAAGGTTGACACTGGGGTCTATGCGCCCCACGGCCTTCGGATCAGCCGACAGAAGGCCAAGGCGATCCGAGTTTCGGTTATCCTGGGCGCCGCCATTCAATTCAAACCCGATCTTGTCCTTGTTGACCATGTTCCCTCTGGAACGTACGGCGAACTTCTTCCCACTTTGCAGATGCTCAAGGAGTTGGATGATCCGCCCGCGATCGTTCTCGGCTTGCGGGATATTATCGACGCGCCCGACGTCGTGTGTGAACTCTGGCGAAAAGAAATGACCTACCAAACAATCCGCGAATATTACGATGAAGTGCTCATCTATGGTTGCAAAGACATTTTCGATGGCGCCCTCCACTACGGGATAATCGAGGAATTTCCGGGAAGGGTCAGGTATAGCGGGTATGTTTGTTCGCCCGACGCTGTTAAGTCGAGAGAGCAGGTCCGAGCTGATCTGCGCGTAAGGCGAGAAAACCTGGTTGTTGTAACTACCGGGGGAGGGCATGACGGCTATCCTTTGATGAAGTCCTGCCTGGACGCCTTTCACCTTATCGGCAGGAATAGCCGGTTCGAGGCTGTCTTCATCACCGGCCCGTTGATGGACCCGGACCAGCGCGAACAACTTCGAGCACAGGCGCGTGGGTTGGGTGCCCGCGTGTTTACGTGCGTCGAAGATGCTCCCAGTTTCATCAATGCGGCGGACTTAGTCATCACCATGGCCGGATACAATTCCCTTTGCGAGGTTGTCTCCCTAAGGAGAAAGGCCCTCGTTGTGCCGCGTCTTGGGCCAAGAGCTGAACAGAGAATGCGCGCCGAGCTTTTTCAGCAGAAAGGGTTGATCGATGTGCTTGATCCAGAAGAAGTCTCTCCGAGGAATTTGGCCCAGCGCATCATCGAGGACTTGGAGAGAACGGACTTCCCCTTAGCCGATGCCGCCATTGATACGTCTGGTGCCAGGAATGCCGCACGCCGCCTGTCAGAGTTGGCTCTGGAGAAAGCAGACCTTCTGCCAATGACACTCTCCACAAGCTACGTCGCTGGTGCGCTTCATGCCCGGCGTGCCGCTTCGGGAGAACACTATTGACTCCTACTGGACTGTGCGAGGCAGGTGAAAGCTAGCCGAATATTTTGAGGGTTAAACCGTCTTTCCAGGACGCGAGGGTCTCACAGGGAAGTGGTCGGCTCGGGGTAAAGGGATGAATAACCCGTTCGTATTCATCGTAGGGTGTCCTCGGTCGGGGACGACTTTACTCCAACGCATGGTAAACGCACATCCTGACATAGCCGTCACACCTGAATCGCATTGGATTCCCCGGTTATACGCGAAGGCTTGGGCTCTGACTTCGGAAGGCCCAGTGAAACCAAAGCTGATTCGCCGACTGCTTGGCCACCCTAAGTTTGCGCGATTGAAGATTAGCCCCGAGGAAATTGCCAGATTGACCGGAAACGGCAAGCCAATCTCCTATGGAAACCTGGTCTCGCGGATATTTGAGCTTTACGGAGAGCGGCAAGGGAAACCCCTAGTGGGAGATAAGACGCCTGACTACGTTCGAAGCATCGAGACCCTTCATAGCCTTTGGCCAAGCGCACGCTTTGTTCACGTGATCCGAGACGGTCGGGACGTGGCCTTGTCCATGATGGACTGGCCGAAATCCCGTCCTAAACCGGGTGATTTCACCACGTGGCGGGAAGACCGTGTATCAACTGCGGCGCTGTGGTGGGAATTCAATGTGCGCCTTGGGCGGAAGGCTGGGATGTCAATCGGACACAACCTTTACTATGAGGTGCGCTACGAATCGTTGGTTAACCACCCTAGAGAGGAGATTGCAGCGCTATGTGGGTTCCTCGGCGTGCCGTACGCTGACTCAATGCTGCACTTTTATGAGGCTACAGCAACTTCCGACCCCGGACTCGAGGCAAGACGGGCTCACCTGCCCGTAACCCCCGGCTTAAGGGATTGGAGTGCGCAGTTGCCGACCCAGGACAATGAGCGCTTCGAGGCCGCAGCCGGCACGCTTCTCGAGGAGTTGGGTTACGCCCGTGTCGTTCCGCTTCCACGACCGGGGGTGCTGGAGCACGCCGCGAGGATTCGACACTTGCTGGCAGAGGATCCTCTTGCTCGCGACTAACGCAATGGTTTAGCTCTTTGGCCCCTGGTTGCCGGCGACGGGAGACCGGGAATTAAGAGCCAAGGACAAAGGACAAGGGACTGTGTACCAGGGAATGAGACTCGAGTTGAACGGCATCAAGGTCCTGGCGGTCGATCTGATTGGCACCCTAGCCAAGAGAGTTGGTATGACTTTCGCCGGCCGCGGTTCAGAGCACCTCGCAAAAAACGGCTATGATATCGCGCCCGCCAGATTGCGTTCGCTCTATCGAAAGCGTTATCTGGAATACACTCTGGGAAACTACGCAAGTGACCGGGAATTCTATTCGGTCTTGTCCGCCGATCTCTCCTGCGAAGGGCAGCAGCCGTGGTTAGAGGCTCTTACCGACATATGGCTCCAATGCAGTCCAGCATTTGATGACTCTCAGCCCTTTCTCGAACAAGCGAGCCGGACCCACAGGTTGATCCTATCGTCAAACTACGTCGGCGAGTGGGCCCGGCGCCTGCTAGCTGACAACCACTGGGAAGAATACTTCCAGGGGCTCGTGGTGTCCTCAGAATGCCGTTTCAGGAAGCCATCGCGGCATTTTTTTCTTGAACTCCTCAGGGTTTCGGGAGTGACGTCCCCCGACGAGATACTCGTGATTGGCGATTCCTTGGTTAACGATGTGTATGGAGCGGCTTGTGCGGGGCTTCACGCCGTTCTCGTGGACCGGAACACCGAGGCCGGTAAGCGCGAATTCCCAGAAAAGGTACCTTGCGTTCGGTCGCTCGATGAACTTATGCAGTGCATGACAAACAAGCAGCTCGTTTCACGATAGAGGTTCGGCCATGAATCCTTATGTCTTCATCGTCGGATGCCCGAGGTCTGGAACGACCTTACTCCGTCGTATTGTGAGCGCACATCCGCAGATCGTGATCACACCTGAGGCGCATTGGATACCTCTGTGGTTCGAGCAGCGAAGAGGGCTCTTGCCGGATGGTCACATTACTCCCGAGCTGGTTTCGGAATTGCTGGCAGACCATAAGTTCGCCTTGTTTGGGCTTGGACGCGAAGCTCTGATGTCCCTGGCCGGCAGCGGCCGGCCGATCTCTTACGCCTCGTTCGTTACCGGTATATTCGACTTGTATGGGGAGGCTCGAGGCAAAAAGGCCGTTGGGAACAAGACTCCTGATTCGGTGCGACGAATGGGGGCGCTGCACACCCTCTGGCCCGAGGCCCGATTCGTTCATCTGATTCGGGATGGTCGAGACGTTGCCTTGTCACTCATGAACTGGCCGAGTGTGCGCACCAAGAAGCCCGGGACATTCCCCACGTGGAAGGATGACCCTGTGTCAACCGCAGCACTTTGGTGGGAGTTGAACGTGCGGCGGGGCCGAGAGGCCGGAGAAGCGCTCGGCCCCGAGCTGTACCGCGAGCTGCGTTATGAATCTCTAGTGGCGAATCCGGCGCAGGAATGTGCGACGCTGTGCGAATTTCTAGGCTTGGCGTACGACGAGGCTATGCTCAACTATCATGAAACTTTCACGGCTCCGGCGGGCCCGGAGGTTGTGCATGACCGGCAACCCATTGCTTCGGGTCTAAGAAACTGGAGAGCACAGATGCCCGCTAATGATGTCGAACGCTTTGAAGCGGCGGCCGGCCTTCTTCTCGATGAACTGGGTTACCCGCGGGCCTTCACCCGCCCTCGAACTGTTGCCGTGGAACATTCGAGCCAGGTGCGAAACCTGCTTGCGAATGAGCCGCGAGGTGTTCGTCCTTATGGAGTGGCCTGAATCTTTGCCGGCGAGGGAAGGAATGTGACAAGTTGGCCCCGACGTTGCTAACTTTATGACGGAAGCGATTCATCAGCGTAATGTCGCATACCTCGTCAAGGCTTGGCCTAGACTCTCAGAGACCTTCGTTCTGAACGAGATCATCTCGCTTGAGCAGCGCGGCCTACGCGTACGCATCTTTTCGGTCAGGGAGCCTGACGCAGGCCCATCCAACAGCAAAGTCTCGCAAGTTCGCGCAAAGGTTACGTACCTCGCTTTCGGGACACACTGGAAACAAGTTGTGCCAGCCAATCTCCGTCTGTTTTGTCGCCGCCCCGGACGATACTTACGTGTCTTGCTCCAAGCAATAACAATGATGGTGATCCGGCGGCACCGCTTCGCACCGCCCTGGCACTTCTTTGAGGCGGCTTATCTGGTGGAAATGTTATCGCGGAGTCCAGCTGATCACCTCCATGCACACTTTGCCTCTACCCCTGCACTTATTGCTCTTTACGCGCACCGGCTGTGTGGCATTCCCTATACCTTTACGGCGCACGCCAAGGATATCTACGTCAGCGATCCGTACACGTTTCGTGTCAAGCTTGAGGAAGCCCGGGCCGTGGTGACCTGTACGCAATACAACCACAGATTTCTTTCCAAGCAATACGGACTGTTGTGCGATGCAAAGGTACGCAGCATTTATCATGGGCTGGATGTCTCGCAATTTAATTTCCGGGCGCCCACAAAAGTGGAGTCCGGCTCGCCAGTGATCCTTTCGGTCGCAAGATTGATGGAAAAGAAGGGACTGGGCGATTTGATTGCGGCGGCTGATATTCTTCGTCGCCGTGGCCGCGTCTTTCATCTGGAGATTATTGGGAGCGGTCCTCAGCGTGAAGCTCTCCAGGGTCAAGCGAATCGACTCGGACTTGCGGATCGCGTCAGACTGCGCGGCAGCCAGGCCCATGATGTCGTCTGCCTTGCCTACCAAAGGGCTTCTGTCTTCGTTCTTCCGTCTGTAGTGGCTTCAAATGGAGATCGAGATGGAATACCCAATGTTTTGCTCGAAGCCATGGCCAGTGGGGTGCCAGTCGTTTCAACCTCGGTCTCAGGAATTCCGGAACTGATAGAGTCAGGACTTGATGGCCTGCTCGTTCCGCCAAACGATCCGGCGGCTCTGGCTGCGGCGATCGACAAGCTGTTAGCTTCACAAGAATTGCGTGAAAGCCTGGCCCGTGCTGCAAGGGCCAAGATCGAATCATCGTTTTCGCTGGACGCCAGCGCGGAACGCCTCCTCGCCCTCTTCGGCGAACCGAAGCATCCTTCTCTGGACCTTAATGCCGCGGTCGCAGCGGGGCGTTCTGTGCCGTTTGCTGAGGGCAAATGAAGATTCTTTACCTCTGCTTCGACTCTGGCATCGACCTTTCCGGTGTGAAGGGCGCGTCCATTCACGTCCGGTCTTTCGTTCGGGCGCTGACCGAACTGGGACACGAGGTGGCCGTTGTGGGCACCCAGGTGAGCTCGCCTGAGTCTTTCGAAACCTTGACCGGCGCGACTGTCCTTCGAGCTCCTTTGTCGCCACGGAGCCGGGCTTTACTCAGGACACTAAAAGCTAGAAGGTATTTGGCCCTAGGCCTCAGCAGTGGTCGCGATCTGGTTCGCGCTTTCCACAATACGGAGTTCTTCAGGGTCGCTGAGGAGTGCGCTGGGCGGCTAATGCCGAGCTTTATTTATGAGCGCTACAGTCTTTGGGGAACTGCGGGGCAGCGCCTCGCCAGGAATCACTCGATCCCATTGGTATTGGAAGTTAATTCCCCCCTTGCTTACGAGGAACAGAAATACCGCGGAGGGTCGGTCCTTCGTCCCCTCTCCCGATGGGTCGAGCGTCGCAGCTGGCACGGAGCGGATCTGTTGGTCGCGGTTTCCCAGGCATTGTGTAGTCACTTCGAGGACGCCAGAGTAAAGCGCGGGAAAGTTGAAATTCTGCCGAACGCGGTCGATACCACGCGCTTTCGCCCAGAAGTGGGCGATGCTCCGCTTCGATGCCGATTGAAGCCCGACGGCCGGTTTGTGGTCGGTTTCGTGGGCAGCTTCAAGGCTTGGCACGGAGTGGGTTTCCTCCTGGAGGCTTTCACGCGGCTGCGCGATAAGGATGCCTCCTATCATCTACTCCTTGTCGGTGACGGGCCAATGCGCGCGGATTTGGAGGCGGAAACGCTGCGGCTAGGTCTTCAGGAAGCGGTGACTCTTGTCGGTAACGTCCCTCACGAGGAGGTCCCACAGTATTTGGCGCTGATGGATGTTGCTGTTGCTCCCTATCCGGCCGTTGAGGACTTCTACTTCTCGCCCTTGAAGCTCTTTGAGTACATGGCCGGCAGCCGCGCTGTCGTTGCCAGTAGGATCGGCCAGGTGGCAGAAGTCATTGCCGACGGTCTCACGGGATTGCTGTATGAGCCCGGCAACCGAGAAGGGTTAATAGCTTGCATTGGGCGATTGCGAGCTGACGAGAGCCTCAGAAGAGAGCTCGGGCAGAACGCTCGAATGGCTTGCTCAATGAATACCTGGAGGCAGAACGCAGAGCGAGTCGTCGGCTGGGTTGAGCCGATGCTGCATCACGCGGCTGCACGATCGCTTCGCGACACCAGGTTTGCAAACGGGGTCTTGGATCCATGAACGCTCAATCTTCCAAAACGTCAAGACCCTGGAAGGATTGGATTGGCTATTTCCTTCCGCTTCTCCGTCCCCATTGGAAGCAGCTAGGCCTGTCCTTGCTCGCGATGTTGTTGGACGCTCTGTTCACGGTCTTCCGGCCATGGCCGCTTAAGATTGTGATCGACCGTGTGCTTTCGCACAAGCCGAGTCGTGTGCCATTCATCCGCGCCTGGCTGGACAGCGCTTCGTTTACCCGCCAAGAGTTTCTCTACGGGGCGTGTCTCGCAACATTAGTGATAGCGGTGTTGACGGGTCTTCTTACCTACTACTACACGCACGTCATGGGCCAAGTCGGGCAGCGTTTCGTCTATGAGTTGCGGCGTAATCTCTTCGCGCATATACAGCGCCTTTCACTCCGCTTCCATGACCGTCAACGCACCGGCGATCTGACCTCCCGCTTGACCTCTGAAGTGCAAGCCATTCAAGACATGATTGCCAACGGCTTGATCATGCTTGGAAGCAATTTCTTCCTGCTCACCGGTATGCTCGCATTGATGTTCTGGCTTAGCTGGCAAATGGCGCTGGCGACGCTCTCCGTCGCCCCGCTGTTGCTCTGGGTGGCTTTTCGATATACGCGTCGGCTTAAGGTGGCGGCGCGCGAAGCTCGCCTCAGTACCCGGCGGATGGCTGCCTTAGCCCACGAGACGTTTGCCTCCATTCGGATCGTGCAGGGTCTGGCGCAGGAAGAACAACAAGACGAACGCTTTCAGGAGCAAAGTGAAGGCAATTTGCAAGCGTACCTGGAGACAGTTCGGTATCAAGCGCAAGTCACACCGCTGGTGGATGTCCTGGCCGCCGTGGGACTGATGATCGTGATGTGGTACGGGGCAACGCAGGTGTTGGATGGAGTCATGACGACGGGAGACGTTGTCATCTTTTTCGCTTACGTCACAGGTTTCTATTCGCCGATGAAGGCGCTGGCACGGTTTTCCTATTTGTTCAATCGGGCCAGTCTCGGCGCGGAGGGCGTTGCCGAAGTGATGTGCATTCGTAGTGAGCTGGTTGACCGCAAGGGTGCTCGCCCAGCTCCGAGGCTTCAAGGCGCCATAGACCTCCAGCGGGTTTCGTTTGAATACGAGCCTGGACGACCTGTGCTCTGCGACCTTAACCTTTCGATTTTTCCGGGCGAGAAGATTGCCATCGTGGGAGCCACGGGAGCGGGCAAGAGCACCTTGGTCAGCCTGATTCCGCGCTTCTACGACCCTACGCAGGGATCCGTGTGCATCGACGGGAAAGACATTCGGGATTTCACGGTCAACTCGCTCCGCGAACAAATCAGCTTGGTTTTGCAGGATTCCCTGCTGTTCAGTGGCACCGTACGCGAGAACATTGCTTTTGGCCGCCCCAATGCGACCGACGAAGAAATACTCACCGCTGCACGGCTGGCCAACGCCGACGAATTCATTCAAGACCTGCCTAACGGATACGACAGCACTGTTTCCGAGCGGGCCACAACGCTGTCCGGCGGGCAAAAGCAACGAATTGCAATCGCCCGGGCGATCTTGCGTGATGCGCCTATTCTCATTCTTGATGAGCCAACCAGCAGCCTGGACGCCGCGGCAGAACATACGGTGATGGAAGCGCTCGG
>WNEY01004816.1_pt1 | contig 10350 bp, 11 predicted proteins | sample 5400531 | NCBI WGS metagenome assembly WNEY01 (sample SAMN13153338, study PRJNA577476) | soil metagenome | isolation source: 200 cm saprolite under Douglas fir tree site 1 | place: USA:California | collected 2015-04-18
TGAGCAAGAATCGTGCGGCACCCCGCCGTCAGCCGGTTACTCGCGGACGGAAGCCGGTACGCGACTGGTCGCGCCTGCGGAATTGGGGGCTGATCGGAATAGCCGGCATTCTGGTGGTTGCCGGTCTGATCTGGATCCTGAAGGGCACGCAACCGGCGGGATCCGGCGTCGCGACCGGCGCCGAGGCGCCATCTGTCGCGCAGCCGGCCACCAGCGGTCAGACGTTGTCGCTGCAGCAGTTCCGAGGCTCGAAGGTCGTCGTGTACTTCTATGAAGGATTCGGTTGAGGGGCGTGCCAGAAGCAGCTCGTGGAGCTGCAGAACCGGTTGCAGGAGATCCAGGCATTGGGCGCGAAGGTGGTTGCCGTCAGCGTCGACCCGGTCGAGCAATCAAAGTCGCTCGCCGACCAATTGCAGCTGGGCTTCCCGATCGTAGAGGACCGCAACCATGCGCTCGGTTCGGCCTTCGGCGTCTTTCGGATCCCGGGCGGCATGGACATGGGAGACGTGGACGGGCATTCCATATTCGTCATCGATACTAGCGGGCACGTCCGCTGGAAGCAGCTCGCGCCTGACACCATGCATGTGGCCGTCGATGATGTTCTGGCAGCACTCAAGCAAGCCTGAGCCGTCCTCCGCACCGGTACGAGCAACGCTCGTCACGACGCCCGACTGCCACCTGTGCGAGCATGCCCGAACGGTCCTCAAACGGGTGTTGGCAGACCGCGTGACAATCGACGAGATGGACTGGAATGCCGCCGAGGGGAACGCGCTGGTGAAACGAGACGGCGTCCCGTTCGCCCCGGCTGTTTACATCGAGGGCAAGCTCTGCGGGTACGGCCGCTTGTCGGAGGGCGCGCTCCGGAACTGGCTGCGCGAGCAGGGCCTGGCGTGAACGCACTCGTTTACTCGAGCTCCCTGGCGGCCTCGTTCCTGGGCGGCGTCCTGGCACTCTTCGCACCCTGCTGCGTCGTCTCGCTGCTGCCGACCTTCATCGGCACCGCCGCCGCCCGGGGGCGGCAACGGCTGCCCATTACCGCCCTCGTGTTCGCCGCCGGGGTCGCGGCCGTGTTGTTACCAGTCGTCCTGGGCGTTGGCGCGCTCGGCCAGGTCTTCGGCGCCCAGCGTCGAATCATCTTCTTCATCGTCGGCATCTTGCTCGCCCTGCTCGGCGTGGGCATGCTGTCGGGCCGGCAGTGGATGCTGCCGATACCGACACTCCGGGTTCGAGTGGCAAGCAACAGCGCGGGTTCGGTCTTCTTACTGGGACTGGTGTCGGGAATCGCGAGCTCATGCTGCGCCCCCGTTGTCGTTGGAGTGGTCGCGCTCTCGGCGCTCGCGAACTCAGTCCCCGGGGCGCTTGGACTCGGCCTTTCCTATGTGTTCGGCATGGTCTTTCCACTCTTTTTGGCGGCCCTGTTCTGGGACCGGCTGCCGGCTGGCGCCGTCCGATGGCGCCCGAGACCCTTCACGATCGGCAACCGCCGGATTCCCTGGTCCGAACTGGTCGCCGGGGTCATGTTCCTCGCCATCGCTGCGGCAGCCCTCTATCTTGCGGTCACCGGCCAGATGAGCTACTCCCCGGCCTGGCTCACGGCGTGGAACCGCTGGGCTACTGAGCGGGCCGGGGACCTGGCGGCGGCTCTACGGGGACTCCCTCTGCCAATGCAGGCCGGGCTGCTACTCATCCTCGCCGCCTCGGTCGCGCTACCCCTGTTCAGCGCGTGGCGCAGCCGCCGCTGGCTAAGCTGAGGGAAGATGGACATGATGGGTGGCGGCATGCTGTGGTTCGGCCTCCTGATGATGCTCTTCGGCCTGCTGGTCTTGGTCGGGATCATCCTGCTCGGCGTCTGGGCGATCGCACGCTTCGCAGGGAGCGAGCGGCTACGACCGAGCATTACGTCTAGCTCGCCGGAAGACCCGCTGACGATCCTGCAGCGGCGCTACGCCCGAGGGGAGATTACGCGCGACGAATATGAGCGCATCCGGTCGGACTTGAAAGGAAGCGGGACGAGTTCATGAGCAGCCGGATGCTCCTCTTCGCAGGTCTGGCTGCCGTAGTGGTGGGACTTGCCGGCTGCGGCGCCGCCGTCGCCTGGGGCATCGCCAACAGCGCGCCGCAGAGCGGCATAATGGGCGGCGGCATGATGAACGGCGGCATGATGGTGTGGAGCCAGGGCGCGGGCCCGGTGTCAAGACCACAGGACGCCTTACCAGCAGCCCTGGCGGCAGTGCGGGGACGCGGCTGGGAATGGCTGACCGTGGACGAGGTTCATATCTTCGCCGCGTTCTACGAGGTGGAGTTCAACGACCGCGCCGGCTTCAAGGGCCCTGAGGTCTACGTCACCCGTTCGTCTGGGGATGTCGGGCCGGAGATGGGTCCGAACATGATGTGGGATTCCAAGTACGGAATGATGGGCGCGACCTGCGCGACTCCCAGGGCGGAGTCCGATGCTCGTTCGATTGCGGCCAGGGCCACCTCCCTTGCCCTGGGAGACGGGGAGCAACACCACGGCTACTGGGAGTTCGAGCTCAAGAAGGGCGGCGCGGTCGTCAACCAGATCAACATCCAGGACTGCACCGGCGCTGTCATCAACGAGCAGATGTGGCAGCCGGACATGCAAGGGACGTACGCGCCGAGCGGCTAGCTGGCGAAAGGCACCCTGAGGCGACCAGGTCATGATGGGAACCGGCCGGTTCCTCGCAGCTGGCGCCTGCGCCTTCGCCGCGAGTGTGCTGATGCCGATCGCGGCGTCGGCCCACGCCTTCCTGGTCCAGACGAGTCCGGCGGCTGGACAGCGACTCTTGACCAGCCCGCCGTCGCTCACGCTGCAGTTCAGTGAAGCGGTGGCTCCGGGTGGCATCAAGGTCACGGTGCGGAATGCCCGCGGCGAGCTGGTCCAGACTCCACCACCAAGCCGCGCTTCAGGTGGTGACCTCGTCGCCGTCCAGTTGCCTGTTCTGCTCCCAGAGGTGTATTCGGTCCAGTGGCAGGTGGTCTCAGCGGATGATGCTCATTTCAGCGCCGGCAGCTTCGCCTTTGCGGTTGGCACGACGGCAAACATCCCGGCGGCGACCCAGGCCGCCGCGGAGCCGGCTGACTGGCTCATGGCAGCGGCCCGCTTCCTCTTCCTTGCCAGCCTCGCGTTTGCGGCTGGCCTGCTGGTAAACGCTACATGGGTATGGCGGGCCGCCGGATTTGCGGAACCTTCCGACTCGGGAATTGTCCTGGGCATCCCACTCGCTGCCGCAGCCGTCGGTGCCGGCACGCAGCTTGGGCTCTTTCTTTGGCGGCTCAGGCCGAGCAGTGGCTCGGTCTTCGCGTCGGCGTCGTGGCAAGCTTTCCTCCAGTCTCCAGCGGGACGTAACGAACTTATCGCTTTCGTGTCCGTGCTGATCGCGGGCGGAATCGTATTCGTCCGGGGTGCCCGTCGCCTGGTGCTCGTGCCGCTTACTCTCGCCGCGGTTGCCGCCGCGTTGACGACCCATCCAGCGTCGGCGCGAGCCTGGTGGGGACTGCCCGCCATCGCGCTTCATGTCTTGCTGACTTTGCTCTGGTTTGGCATGCTGGCTCATCTCGTCGTCGTGATCGCCATCCGGCGTCATGCTCTGCCACGGACAACCGTGCTGCCGGCGGTGCGGCGATACGCGCGACTGGCGCTTTGGAGTGTTGCTGGCGTTTTGGTCACGGGACCGCTCGCCGCGCTGGCGGAATTCAGCTCACTCGCGCAACTCATTACCACCTCGTACGGCAAGCTACTGCTGCTCAAGGTGGGCATCGTGCTAGTGGCACTGCTCGCGGCTGCCACGATGCGGCTGCGCGCGCTTCGAGCTACCGGAGACGGCCGCATCGGGATGATCCGAGGTCTCACCCGGGTCGAAGCCATTTTGCTGCTCGGGGTCTTCGCCCTGTCCAGCCTGTTGGGCGCCGTGGCACAGCCGTCGCTCGCCTCCACGGCGGTCGCCGCTATCCCGACATTGGGTCCGCCCCCGCCGAACGGGCCATCCGTTGACCTCGCGGCCCGGGCCGGCTGGTGGGAGGTCTACCTGGCTGCCAGCAACGGCCAGCTCACGGTGACCGCCGTCAGTCCGGGATCCACGCCGCCGCCGGACCTCAGCCTAGCGCTCATGCGGCGTGACCCGACGGCTGGCTGGTCGCCCCTCGGCGCGACAGCCTGCGGGATCGGGTGCCTCGCGGCGCCGGTCCATTGGACCGCAGGCGTCACCGACCTCGAGGTCCAAGTGAGTTCGCATCGTTGGCCCGGTGGGAAGCTCGACTTCAGTGTGCCCTGGCCCCCGGTCGCCGGCGACCGGGTCCTGCTGGCCGCTGTGATCAAGAGGATGCAGGATGAGCTCAAGCTCTCCGTCGACGAGCGGGTGACCAGTGGTCCGGGCGCCATCGCCCGCGGCGTCTACACCATGCCGGGCTCGGCATTCCTCCATGGTGAGCCGTATGGGCCCAACACGGGCCTCCTCGAAGCGCTCCCAGAACGTGACGGGCTCAAGATGCTGGTCGTTTTCTTGCCCGGCTCACAGATCTGGATCGAGCTCGGCATCGACAGCAGTCAACGCCTGCAGACTGAAACGATTGTCGATCCGGGGCATCTCATCGAGCGCAGCTTTTCCTACCCGTGAGCCGCTCCATCAGACACGAACGGAGTGTGGATGATGAAACCGATCGCTCGCTTTAGAGAATGTTCTCCAGCTGCTTGGAGAGGTAGTCAGGGTCGAGCTCCCACGGCGCGAAGGCAGAGGCTGATCCATCTCGCGCCACGAAGACGCTGACCGGCAGGCCGCTGGAACTCAACCCGACCCCGTAGGAGTCAGCGACCCGCCCGTCTGGGTCGAGGAAGGGGGCCGGCTCCAGCTTGAGGTCCGACCAGAACTTCCGAACAGTCTCGGCTGACTCCTTGTAGTCGACGGCGACCACCATAAAGCCCTGATCCCGGTGGGCGCGATACGCCGACTCGATCATCGGTAATTCTTCGCGGCAGGGAGTGCACCAGGTCGCCCAGAAGTTGATCAGAACCGGCCTGCCCTTGAGCGCGGCGAGGCTGACCCGATGACCATCGAGGTCGGTTACGGTAAAGGCTGGCGCCGGTTTGCCCACCTGAACGCGCCCGTTGCCCGTGATGCGATCGGGCCTGGTACCGATTGAAACGGTCGAGGCCGTGCCCAGGTCCTGCAGCGGCGGCGTGAAGTACGGCAGGTAGCTGTTAAGCAGCGTGAGCCGGTTGCTGAAGATCAGCAGTCCCATGCTGATGAGGAACACGGCAGCGACGCCATTGAGGACTCGGCCGGTAGCATAGAAGTTTCTGACGACGCGCGTCAACTGGCCCGCGATTCCGGCCGCGACGAGCAGAGGAATGGCCATTCCCGCTGAGTAGGCGGCGAGCAGCAGCGCACCCTGCGCGGCGGTGGCGGAATCCGCAGCGATGACCAGGATCGCCGCGAGGATGGGCCCGACGCACGGCGTCCAACCGACGGCGAAAGCCATGCCGACGGCATATGACGCCCATGGCGTCCTCGGTAGCCGGTGCGCGATGTCCAGGTGGAACTCCCGCATCAACCAGGGCATCAGCCCCACCATCGCCACCCCCATGACGATCAGGGCGATGCCTGCCACCCTCAGCAAGATCGACCGGTACTGGGTGAGGTTCGCGCCCAGGAGCCCGGCCGCCGCGCCGAAGAGGATAAATACCGTGCTGAAGCCCGCGATAAAGAGCAGCGCATTCCCCAGTACGGTCAACTGCTGGCGGAGCGGTGGCACACCGCGGTGGCCGACAGCCCGCCCGCCGAGATAGGTGATGTAGGCGGGAATGAGCGGCAGGAAGCACACCGAAATACAGGAGAGGAGTCCGCCGAGGAAGGCGACCCCGAGATACCCGGTCATCCGCTCAGCAACTTCGCCTGGATGAGCCGTTCCAGCTTGTCCTCGGTCGTTTCGCCATCCACCCGCGCGACGACCACGCCGCGGCCGTCCACGAGCACCTTCCCGGGTGGACTGTCTACTTGATAGGCGGCAGCCAGCTTTCCGTCGGGATCATAAAGGCTGGGATACGGCACGTGGAATTCCTGGACGAAGGCCTCGGCGGCGGCATGGTCGCGGTCCAGGAAGTCGACACCGAAGAACTGGACGCCCTGGGAGGCCAGGTCGGTCGCCATCCGGGTCACGTAAGGCTGCTCATGCCGGCAGGGACCGCACCAGGACGCCCAGAAGATGAGCACCGTCCGGTGGCCTCGAAACACAACGGTCAGGCTCTTTCCGCCCAGAGTCGTCCCCGACGCTGACGGAGCTGAGAACCCAGTCTTGCCGGAGGGTGGCGCCGACGCGACCTCCTGCTGGAGCGTGCAGGCGGAAACCAAGATCGAACACGCAATCATTGCAACCAGCAGCCGTCCCTGGCTCAGCTGTACCATGCTCCTCCGGCCACCGATACTACCGGGCTATCGTAGCAATCTGGGCGCAAGGTCTCGTTAAGAGCTGCGGCCTACTAGCAGCTGATAGTATTGGACGGCGCGTCGACGGCTAGCGATCACTGCCCAGCCAGCTGCTCCGACCTCAGGGTCAGCTCGAGAACTACGTCGACAACCTTGCTCGAATCGTCGAGGGTATCTTTCCGAGAACCCCGATCAGCGAAGAGACGTCGCGAGCCAGTAGACGATGTCCGCGATCAGCACTCCCGAGGCCGCAATGATCGTAAGTGGACGTCCAAGCCTGGACTTGCGAGGCTCGGCTCGAAAGGGAAGGAGAAACTGCCTGCCCAGGGCATAGGTCGCGAGGCCGGCCACAAAGATGGCGCCCGGTATGGCGGGTCTGACCACGAGGTCCAACAGCAGGGCGGCAGACCCGATGCCCAGGCTAAGAAGTGATTCCAGCAGCTGCGTGGGAACTCGGCGGACCCCGGTTCGTCCGTCGGAGGACCAGATGCCCCACCGTGAAGCCGTGGGCCGACCTGCGCAGCAACCCGTGAGGAAGCACCCAGGTCGTCCAACGACCATGCCGAAGAACACCCCCGGGGTTGTGGCATCGAGAAATTTTCCAATGGGCAGGTGCAGGAGCGCGAGGCCAGCTGCCGCGGTGATGGCCGTACCAAGGAGAAATCCCTGGATACAGAGACCCTGAGTCGGCAATCCCCTTTGAACCGGGTGCGGTTGCTGGGCGACGAACCAGAGTTTTGCGCCGACCAGCCCGCCGAGGCTCGCGAGCAGCATGACCAGGAGCGACGACGGCACGTCGATCTGCACCCGACCTAAGAGAACTGCCTGAAGGGCAAGGGTAACCGCGAAACCACTAAGGACTAATGCCGGCCAGGCGCCTGTAATTACTCCCGGACGACTGGCAAAGCCAAGAACGCGTGTCTTCAATCGGATCGGGAGGTCCGACGGCCTGGTTGGTAGCCCCCTAGGCCAGAGCATCGACCTGGTCTGTCCAGGGCTGGTCTGACGGGGATACGGCCTGACCAGTCGCTCCTGGCCCTTCCGGCTGAACTCGGCTCTTACAATCCACTCGCCCGGGTTGATCTCCCGAATCTGAGGTGTCACCGAGATCGGGCCAGACCCCGGAAGGATGCCTTCAACCGTCTCCAGCTGGTCAAAGTGGTCACGCGGCTGCGGCTTTCCGACCACCCCCGCGCGGCTCCCGGAAAATCTGATCGACGCCACGAAGGGCTTACCGCGCTCGACAGGCTCGAACCAATAGCTTGGCGCCAAGCCTTCCTCAAGGACTTCTTTCTCCAGAGTGGCGCCACACTCCCGAGCGCCCGAACCGGGATTGGCGTTTGTGCCACGATTGGCGTGGGAGGATGCGCTTGGTGGTGTGACCGGCGGTTTCGCACCGGTCTTGATCGTCGTCGCGGCAACTCTAGTCAGACGCCTTCGGCGCACTTGGCTTGGTAAATCTCCTCGCTTGCTGAACCGGGATACATCGTCAATGCCCGTCCAGCCATCCGCAACGGCGCGAACCGTCGGACAACTATGACTAAATAGTACTAGCACTCCCCAGTACGCCGGGTCTCGGGCAAGCGCGGACAAACATCGACCCCCAACGACACTCTCGCCGGGGGTCTCGACTTAGGGTAGGTGTAGCTGGCTCGCCTCTAGTTCAAGCGCTCGACGAGCTGGCCGCTGATCAGGAGCTCAATACAAAAGGGGCTTGCCGGATTGCCCAGGGTCCAGTGGCCCACACCCGGGCCGCCGAAGCTTTGAATCGTCACAGGGAAATTCCTCGGGACTGGATGGCCACCCGGGATGGCAACCAGCTTCCCGCTCACGAACAAGGTCAGTCCGTGGGGACCGACCGACCATTTCTTAACTTCCCCAAAGATGTTGCCAGTCGACTTGTCTCCCATTTGGTCAACGCAATCGACGTGCCCGCTCGCTGTGCCGTCGGAATAAAGTGTGGCGTGAAAGCTGAAGGAGCTGACGCTCTTCCCTCCGGCCCCGGCCCGGAGGTCATTAGTGCTGTGCCCCCGCCATTGATGGTCCCGTGGACCGTCACGGCATTGGCTGCAGCGGCAACTGGATGCGATGCGAGCATGGCAACCGCCAGCGAAATCGTCGGTACGAGACTGAGTAGTTTCAACATCACCCGGATCCCTCGGTAGACCGCGTCATCCGGCGGCAGCTGTCCGCTGGCGACCTTTTGTCAGACCTGTCCTAATGGGCTGGTGCGAACAGAGCCCTTACATCCGCTCCGGGCAGCCCTTGGAGACTACCGCCTCGCCTTAGCGAGTCAGGGATACCGCCGTCTCTGGCTGGCGGCCGTGATAAGCCGCACCGGCGACACGCTGAACTTTACGGCGCTGCCCTTATTCGTCCTGGGGCTGACCCGCTCGCCGACCGCTGTCGGGACGGCGGTATTTGCGGAAGGCATTGGGTTGATTGCTGGCGGGATCCTGGCTCAGTCGATCGTTGACCGGTTGCCGGCCCGACAACTGCTGGTTATCCTTGATCTCCTTCGAGCGGCGGCCGCTGTTCTGCTTGTGATCTTTCCTACGTTTCCGACCGCGGTTGCGGTCAGTCTCCTGCTCGGGGTCGGCACGGCATCCTTCTCTCCCCTCTCGAACGCGGTGGTCCCGCGCCTGGTCTCGGATCGGGCGCTGGTCGCGGCGAATGGCCTGCAGTGGACGGCCGGCGTCCTTCTCCAGATGGTGGCCGCGCCGGTCGCGGGACTGCTCGTGACCGTAGGCGACGCCCGGCTAGCCTTCGCCCTCAACGCCGCGAGCTTCATCACCTCGGGCATCGTCCTCCTCGGACTGCCGTATCTACCACGGGTTCACGAGAAGCCCACGTCGGCATGGCAGCAACTGCCCGAGCTGCTCGCCGCGGTCCCGCGACTGTCGGTCCTGCCGCCACTTCTGGCGATGCAAGGGCTTGCTGCCCTCGCGGTCGGCGCCACATCGGCATTGCTGGTCGTACTCGCCCGCAATGACTACGGCCTCAGCGGAACAGGCTATGGGCTCTGGTTGAGTGCGATTGCGGCTGGAGCATTGGTCGGCCCGCTCCTGGTTCCTCTTCTCGGGCGTGTGACCGCCTATCGCGCGGTCAGTGGCGCTTATGTCATTCGCGGTGTGGGCGACATCGGCCTCGGCCTGATGAATAGCGGCGTCGCCGGCGCGGCCCTCCTCGGCCTTTATGGAGTCAATACGTCGTCGGGAATGGTCGCCTATCAAACCATGGTGCAGCGAGAGGTTCCCAGCGGCATGAGGGGGCGGGTGTTCGCGCTGCTTGACATCGTCTGGCAAACCGGACGCCTTGCCTCCATCGCCGTCGGGGCGGGCCTGGCCGCGAGCATCGGCATCCGTGCCCTCTTTGTCCTTGGCGGAGCCTTACTCACCCTGGCCGGCGCGGTCGGATTCGCGGGCCTCAGGGGGAGCGCCCGTGCGGCGACTAGCCCCCTCTGATACCTACGGCGCGCTGAATCGCCGACCGAAACTGGCATGATCCCATCGTGACCCACACGGCGCACGAGGGCATCCTTCGCCTGGATCGATCGAGCTCGCGCGACGAGACGAACCGGAGCCGCGCCATGCGGGCGATCGTCGTCTCGTCCCTTGGTCTCCTCTTTACGAGCACCCTCGAGCTGGTCGTCGTCGTGTTCTCGGGTAGCGTGGCGCTGCTCGCCGACGGCCTGCACAACCTCGGGGACGTATTCACGACCGTCGGCGTCTACTTCGGTTTCCGCGCGTCCCGCAAGCCACCGAGCCGGAGGTACCCGTACGGCTACGGCCGCGCCGAGGACCTCGCCGGCATCCTCATTGTGGCGGCCATCTGGGGCAGTGCCGTCCTCGCCGCGATCCAGTCGTATGACAAGTTGCGGTCGGGTCGCGGCACCACTCATCTGACCTTG
>WNEY01004817.1_pt1 | contig 10350 bp, 8 predicted proteins | sample 5400531 | NCBI WGS metagenome assembly WNEY01 (sample SAMN13153338, study PRJNA577476) | soil metagenome | isolation source: 200 cm saprolite under Douglas fir tree site 1 | place: USA:California | collected 2015-04-18
GCAAAGCCTTCCACTGCGCAAGGAGAAAGCCCGGCGGCCTTTGCGAACTCGTTTGGTGGAGTTCACCAAGTCGCAGCCAGTCCGAACGTGCCATCCGGGGCCGGCGGCTGGCGGGTTGGCCCGGCAGGGCTCATTCAAAAGGCGGATGGCCACGGCAAGTGGGTGACGCAACCGAGCGGTGTCAGCACCCACCTCTATGACATCACCTTTGCTACTCCAGCCGTCGGCTGGGCCGTAGGGCAGGCCGGCACGGTTCTGCGCACGACCGATGGAGGCGCCACCTGGGAGAAGCTTCCTGCCCCCACAACGGATGACCTTTTGCGCGTGATGGCCGCAAGCGAACGGGCGGCACGCGTGCTGACCCGAAGCGGCCGCACGCTGGCCACGGAAGACGGCGGCAGGTCCTGGACGTCTTCACCCCGGCAATAATTCACTTCTGGCGCGCTTCAAATCCAACCGTCTCTTCCCAGGCCACGCCCGACGGGCACCCGCCGCCATGACCTGCCCGCGACCGCCCCTCGCTCGGCAGATGTTAAAATCAGAGAGCGCGAGAGTCTTTACTATGGCCCGCCAGCGTGACCTCTACAACCGATGGGCGCAAGAGATGCGGCGAAGCGAATTATTTCGCGCCGGCGAGCGCGTTGGTGTGGGCGTCTCGGGCGGCCCGGACTCGGTGTTGCTGCTCGAATTCATGAGGCACCTCAAAGGGGAGCTGGGCCTAACGCTCGCGGTTGTCCACTTCAACCATCACTTGCGCGGCGCCGAGTCCGACGCCGACGAGCGATTTGTCCGCAGTCTGGCTGAAGCGCACGGCCTCGAATTCCTTCGGGAAGAAGCCGAGGTCGCGGAAATCGCGCGCAAGCGTCATCGGAACCTCGAGGCCGCGGCTCGCGAGCTTCGCTACCAGTTCTTCTTTTCGCTCGTCAATTCCGGAAGGCTGAATAAGGTCGCGACCGCGCATACGGCCACCGATCAGGCAGAAACCGTCCTCCTCAAGCTTTTGCGCGGCACGGGAACGCGAGGTTTGGGCGGAATCTACCCGGTCCTCGAGGGTAATGTGGTGCGGCCGTTTCTCACCCTGACGCGAGAGGAAGTCGAGCGGGAGGTCAAGAATCGCAGACTCGACTTCCGAGTTGACTCGAGCAACCAAGACGTCCGGTTTCGCAGAAATAAAATCCGGCTGGAACTTCTGCCCCTGCTCCGAAGCGACTTCAACCCGGAGGTGGTCACCCTGCTCAAGGAGCTCGCCGACCGCGCGCGGGACGATGAGGCCGTCCTCGAGCAACAGGCCTGGGAGCGAGCGCGGACCTGGCGGGTTAGGGAGGGACGCGAGGAAAGGATTCCCGTCCGCCCGCTCCTCGGCTTCCCGCCCGCCATCGCGCGGCGAGTCCTGCGCCAGATGGTGCAGGCGGCGAGCAACACTCTGCGTGGGGTCACCCACCGGCACGTCGAAGCGCTGCGCCACTTTGCCGCGGAAGCCCAGAGCGGCCGTAAGCTCTCCTTGCCGAATAACTTCGTAGCCCGCAAGGAGTTCGATTGGTTGACCATTGCGCCAGGCTCCCGGGAGCCCTGCCCTGCCGGTTTTTCGTACCCCGTCAGGGTCCCCGGGGAGGTCTTTGTGACAGAACTTGATGTGACTTTCCGGTTCAAAATTGTCAAGCCAGGGGGGTACGGAAAGGCGTATAATGGCAGTGAAGCTGCGGGGTTGGACCCCCAGAAGCTGTCCGAGGGCCTGAAGTTAAGAAACTGGCGCGCCGGCGACCGTTTTCAGCCGGTGGGGAGCAAGAGGCCCTGGAAGCTCAAGGAGCTCTTCCGTGAGCGGCGGATCCCTTCAAGCCAGCGCAAGCTCTGGCCCGTGCTGGAAAGCGGGAAAGAAATTGTCTGGGTCCGCGGCTTTCCTCCAGCCTTCCCGGCGGCGGCCTCTACCGACTCAAGGGCGGTCCTGGTGATTGAGGAGGCGACCCGGGCAGCCGTTTAGCTGGCGCGGGGAGGCGACCCGATGAGAAGGAGACCCAAGGCAACCGCTCCAAGACGTCCTTCCTCGCGGCGACCGGAAGAGTTCCCCGAGAACAACCTGTGCGTGGTCTTTACGGAAAAACAAATCCGAAAGCGCGTGGGCGAACTGGCCAAGGAGATCAGTCGTGACTACCAGGGGAGGTCGCTGCACGTCATTGGGATCCTCGAGAACAGCTTTATGTTCATGGCCGATTTGATTCGGGCCTTGAAGGTGCCGGTGGTTTGCCACTTCATGAAAGCGGAGACGCGCGACCGTACCGAAGGCGGAGTCGCCTTACGGGAACTCGTTTACACACCCCAAGTGGAGGTTGTGGGCAAGGATGTCCTGCTCGTGGATGGCATCCTGCAGTCCGGAGTCGTCCAGGAATATTTGCACCGGTACCTGCTCGGTCAAGGGCCGGCTTCGCTCCGCACGGCCGCGCTGGTCGAGAAGACCAACGAACGGAAAGTGGCCCTCTCGACCGACTACAGGGCCTTTAAGACATCGGCCAAATTTATTGTGGGTTACGGGCTTGGATACCAGGATAAATACCGGAACTTGGCGTATCTCGCGTCGCTCGCCTGAAGGCCAACGGGGGCAGAGGCCCCGAGGCGGCTTGACGCATCTAACTAAGGGTGTAGAGAACCTAGGGCAATACGGGCCGTTCGAGGGGGGGTACGGGAGGAGAACAGAGTGAACTCAACGGTCAAGAACATCATTTTCTGGGTCGTGATGGCCGTCACTGCCTTGTTGATCTGGGCGGTGGTCAAGTCCAGCACCGGAGAGAAGATCCAGGATCTCACCTTTACGCAATTCATCAACGAGGTGAACAAGGACAATGTCCACGACGTGACGATCGCGGGGACCGATGCGACAGGGACGCTGAAGCAGCCGAAGGAAAACGGCAAATTCAGGACGACAATTCCTTCCAACTACCCCGAACTTTACAAGGCGCTGCTGGAGAAGAATGTTGATGTCAAACAGAAGGACAGCTCCGGGAGCAATTGGATGACGTGGGTCGCCAACGCGCTCCCCATGATCCTCCTGTTGGGCGTCTGGATCTTCATGGTCCGCCAGATGCAGAGCGGAGGCAACAAGGCCTTGTCGTTTGGCAAGAGTCGCGCGCGCCTGCTCTCCACGCAGCAGAAGAAAGTGACGTTCAAGGATGTGGCGGGCGTGGACGAGGCCAAAGAAGAGTTGCACGAGATCATTGAATTCCTCCGCGAGCCGCAAAAGTTCCAGAAGCTCGGCGGGCGAATCCCGAAGGGCGTGCTGCTCGTGGGCCCTCCCGGAACAGGGAAGACTCTCCTGGCGCGAGCGATTGCGGGAGAGGCTAACGTCCCGTTCTTTTCCATTTCGGGCTCCGACTTCGTCGAGATGTTCGTCGGAGTCGGCGCGTCACGAGTCCGGGACTTGTTCGAGCAAGGCAAGAAGAACGCGCCCTGCATCATCTTCATTGACGAAATCGACGCGGTCGGCCGCCACCGCGGCGCCGGGCTGGGCGGCGGTCATGATGAGCGCGAGCAGACGCTGAACGCATTGCTGGTGGAAATGGACGGGTTTGAGTCAAACGAAGGCGTCATCCTCATCGCCGCCACCAACCGTCCGGACGTGCTCGACCCCGCGCTGCTTCGTCCCGGCCGGTTCGACCGCCGAGTGGTGGTGCCGCTCCCCGACGTCGGAGGCCGCGAGGGCATCCTGAAAGTCCACACGAAGAAAATCCCGCTCTCAGAAGACGTGGACATCTCGGTGCTGGCCCGCGGGTCGCCCGGCTTTTCGGGGGCCGACCTTGCGAACCTCGTCAACGAGGCGGCGCTGCTTGCCGCACGACATAACCGCAAGCAGGTGATGATGGTGGACTTTGAATGGTCCAAGGACAAAGTCCTGATGGGCGCTGAACGCAAGTCGCTCATCCTCTCCGAAGAGGAGAAAAAGAACACCGCTTTCCACGAGGCCGGGCACGCGCTGGTGGCCGCCATGGTGCCCTACGCCGACCCCCTCCATAAGGTCACCATCATCCCGCGCGGCATGGCGCTCGGAGTGACCGCTTACCTGCCCGAGGGCGACCGGCACACCTACACGAAAGATTACCTCGAGTCCCGCCTGGCCATCATGATGGGCGGGCGAGTCGCTGAAGAGCTCTCCCTCAACCACATCACCACCGGCGCCGGCAACGACATTGAGCAGGCCACCGAGCTTGCGCGTCACATGGTCTGCGAGTTCGGCATGTCCGACCTGGGGCCGCTTGCTTTCGGCAAGAACCAGCAAGAAATTTTCCTGGGACGCGACATTACGACCCAGCGCGACTTCAGCGAGGACACCGCCATCAAAATCGACCTGGAAGTGAAAAAGTTCGTGATGAACGCCTACCAGCGGGCGAAGGACGTTCTCTCTTCCAACCGCGAGACGCTGGTCCGCATCGCAGAGGCCCTGCTCGTGCGCGAAGTCCTGGACGCGGCCGACGTGAAATTGATCATCGAGGGGAAACCCCTTCCGGAACGCGTGAAGCCCCGGATCTCCGCGCCCGAAACGACCGAGGTGCTCAAACCCCAGCCCGCCGCTCCGGGACTCGCCGGCCGCGAGCGCCCGCAGCCGGCATAAGGCCGCGCGCTTCAGGCTCCGGACCGCAAGCGTCCTTCGAGAGGGGGGCCGTCACTCCACGCGAGCCCCTCGCGCTTCTTTCCATCCAGCCTTCGACTTTTGCCCCGCGCTCCCCTCAATATTCCGCCCTCCGGACACTCTTCGACACCCTATTGAGAATTCCATTTTATTGTCACACCCCTTCCTGCTACCCTGAGCGCCTGAAGGCGCAAGGATAAGAATAGTCATTTCTAGCGGCTTTTGCGGCACGGCTCCCGACAAGGACCATCGGGAAAGGTTCCGTGCCGTGCCCTAACGCGCCGCTCGTCACAATAATATGCGGTCCTCAGTAATTCATCCTGGAGGAGGCACATGAAACCTTTTACTGCCGAGGTCGTGGGCACGATGCTGTTGGTTCTCCTGGGAGACGGCGCGGTCGCCGGATGCTTGTTGAGCCGGTCGAAAGCGGAGAAGTCCGGCTGGATAGTCATTGTGACAGGGTGGGCGATGGGTCTTGCCGTCGCCGTTTACGCCGTCGGGCGCATCAGCGGAGCGCACCTGAATCCGGCGGTGACTCTGGGCCTGGCCGTGATCGGCAAGTTCCCCGCAAGTCGCGTCCCTCAATATATCCTGGCGCAATTCATCGGCGCCTTCTTGGGGGCGACGCTCGTGTGGCTCGCGTATCTGCCCCACTGGGCTGACACGGAAAGCAAGGCACTGAAACTCGCCGTGTTCTCCACCGGGCCGGCAATTCGGCGGTTGCCCCTCAACCTCGTAACCGAGATCATTGGAACGTTTGTACTGGTCTTCGGGATCCTGGCAATTTCCGCCAACACGGAGGCGTCCCAAAGCGGCCTGACGCCGTTGCTCGTCGGCCTTTTACTTTGGGCCATCGGGCTATCTCTTGGCGCTCCCACGGGGTATGCCATCAATCCTGCCCGTGACCTGGGGCCGCGGATCGCGCACGCGGTCTTGCCCATCGCCAGCAAGGGCGGGTCGGACTGGGGCTACTCGTGGGTGCCGGTGGTCGGCCCCCTCATCGGCGGGATTGCCGGCGCCCTGGCATACGCAGGGCTTTTCGGCGCCTAGGCAGAGCCAGAGGAAGTTGAGCGTTACCGGCAGGATGAAGCGTCGTCCGATCATTGACCTTAAAATTCAAGGGCGGAGCATCCGCCTCGGCGAGCGAACGCTCATCATGGGCGTGCTGAACGTGACGCCCGATTCGTTTTCAGATGGCGGGCAGTTCCTCGACCCTGACCGGGCTGCCGCACACGCTGCGGAAATGGTGAGCCAGGGCGCCGACTGGATAGACGTCGGCGGCGAATCCACGCGTCCCGGCTCCCAGCCGATCGCGGCGGAGGAAGAACTGCGGCGCGTCCTGCCCGTGGTCCGTGCCCTCCGGCGGAAGTTGCCGTCCGTCCCTATCTCCATTGACACGACCAAGGCACTCGTCGCCGAGGAAGCCGTCCGCGCCGGCGCGGCGATCTTGAACGACATCAGCGGTCTCCGCTTCGACCCGCGCCTGGCGGAAGTCGCGCGCCGGCATGGCACGCCGCTGATTCTCATGCATCTCCGCGGCCGGCCGGCCACGATGCAGCGGTTGCCCTTCGCCCGGTCGATCGGGCGTTCGCTGCGGGGAGGACTCGCAAGTTCCATCCGGCGCGCCCGGGCTCTTGGTGTTCCCCGGTCGCAGTTGATCATTGACCCTGGCATGGGATTCGGCAAATCGCGCCGGCAGAATTTTGAAATCCTCGCGAACCTCGAGCAACTCCGGCTCTTTAAACTTCCCATCCTGATCGGAACCTCCAGGAAGTCGTTCGTTCAGGCCGTCGTCGCCGGCGAAGGCCTGGACGCCTCGAGGCGGCCGGCGAAACGACCGCGGGACTATTGGGCGCTGACGAAAAACGCCATGCCGGGGCAACGCCGCCGCGCGCGCGAGTCGCTTAATAGTCTCGACCTCGGCGACTCCGCCGCAGTTGCCGCGAGCATTCTCGCAGGCGCCCACATCGTTCGCGTGCATGACGTGGCCGCGATTGTCCCCGCCGTCCGCATTGCGGACGCCATCCTTCAAGCGGGCAAGTGGCGACCATGAAGCCGAGGCGCCTTCGCTTCCCTGCCTGCCAACCTTTTTTCTGAGGTCCGGACCCGCATTTCGAGACTAGCGCCGTTCCAACCTAATGTGCCGAAATGCTCAAGCCAGGGCCTTTCGAGAATGCTCGAAAGCGCTGCTCACGGAAATAGTCCCAAATAGTTGGAACGGTACTAGCCGCTAACTCCCGTGTGCAGCTACAATGGAAGACGATGAGGGAGAAACCGCGACTCTTCGGCACGGACGGCGTGCGAGGCGTTGCCGGCCGGAGCCCCCTTGACCGCGAAACAGTCTGGAAGCTCGGCCGGGCACTCGGCATGGTGCTCGATAAGACTGTTCCGGCACGCCCTTTGCGCGCCGTGCTCGGAGAGGACACGCGCGAGTCAAGCGCCTTCATCTCGCGGACATTCGCGGCAGGGCTCGGGTCAAGCGGGGTCGAAGTTGTTTACGCGGGAGTCATCACCACGCCCGGCGTGGCGTTCCTCGCTCGCCGTCACCGATTCGCGGCCGGCGTGGTCGTCTCGGCCTCCCACAACCCTTATCAGGACAACGGCATCAAGGTGCTGTCCTCGGAGGGGATGAAGCTGCCGGAATCCCAGGAACTGGAAATCGAGCGCAAGCTTGACGAGTGCGGCTCCCCGCCCCCGGGGAAGTCCGACGCGCTCCTCCAGCAGGCGCCGCAACTCGTCGCCGATTACGTGGACTACCTCGCCGGCCTGGTGCCTCAAGGCTGCGACCTTTCAGGCTACCGGCTGGTGATGGATTGCGCCCACGGGGCTTCTTCGCGGGTGGTTCCGGAACTCGTGAGCAAATTAGGCATTAAGGCGCTCGTGCTCAACCACGAACCAAACGGGCGGAACATCAACCTCGAAAGCGGCTCTCTCTACCCGCAAGGCGTGGCGCAGTTGACCCAATCCACGGGAGCGGACCTCGGCGTCGCCTTCGATGGCGATGCGGACCGCGCCATCTTTGCGACGCGCGAAGGCCGCATCGCCGACGGCGACCACGTGCTTTTCGCAGCCGCGCCGGATTGGAAAAAGCGCGGCGCGCTCCGGGGCAACGCCGTCGTGGGGACGCTCATGACCAACGTCGGCCTGGAGCTGGCTCTTGCGCGCCACGGAATCGGGCTCAGGCGGACGGCGGTCGGGGACAAATACGTGCTCGAAGAAATGCTCCGCTCCGGAATCAACCTGGGAGGCGAGCCTTCCGGCCACATCATCTTTTCCGACCTCTCGCTTGCCGGCGACGGGATCATCACCCTGCTCCAGATGCTGCGCTTGATGGCGGAAACGCGGGAGCCTTTCGAGCGGCTGGTCGGCGGGCTGAAGCAATTCCCCCAGGTCATCCGCAACGTGCGCGTTAAAGAGAAACTTCCGATGGAGTCCTTGCCGCCGGTCGCCCGCGCCATCGAGGAAGGCCGGCAAGCGTTTGGCGAGCGGGGACGCGTCGTGGTCCGTTATTCCGGCACGGAACCTTTGGCCCGCGTGATGGTGGAAGGGGAACACGCCGAGGCCGTGGAACTTCACGCGAAGAGAATTGCCGAAGCGATCGATCTGGTCCTTGGGGCGCGGTGAATGCCGGACCTTGACGTCCGCGCCCGCCACGCGAGCACTGACTGGATGATCGACTCCCGGCACAGGAGGCCCCTATGCGCGTAGCCCTGCTCCTTATTTCTGCGGCGACTGTTTCTCTGGCCGCAACGCTTCAGACCCAAACCGAGAAGCTCACTCCCGCCACATTCCCTGAATTCCTGTCGCGCTATGAGGCGAGCCTCCGCCCGGTCGATGAGGCCTATGCGGAGCTTGAAAACGAGAACCTGCCGCTGCGGGACGAAATGGGGCAGCCCCTGGTGGGTCGCCGGCGCATCATTGACCGCCGCCAGCGGCTCGAGCAGTTGCTCAAGACCTTGCACCAGCTCGAGGCGAATCCCCCGGACCTTGTCCTGACCACCACGCTCCTCGTTCAGACCGAGGCCCTGGCGGACGACCTCTTCGACCTTTCCCAGATGGCCTACGACAACGACCGCGAGGAATTGGCCAAGCGCCTGTCTGACACAGAAGCCACGATGGACCACAACGCGGACCTGGTTGAGGCCTACACGCTCGATCTCGCCGCGCTCAAACAACAACGCATTGAGGAGCTCGAGAAGGAAAACCGCGGCCTGCAACAAAAACTCAAAGAGTCCGAGCATCGAGGCAAGTCCAAGTTTTTCCGGCTTTGAGCGTTCGGAGCTTCAAGCCGCCTTGACGAACGGCTAAGCGGTCATCCGTCCCCGGTCGTCAACTTCGTCCGGCCGAATGAAACGACCTGTTCCCGATGCGCGTTTTGCCGTCGAAAGTTCACAAGTCGTTTCGCCGCGGCGCGGCCCAAAAGCAACCCGGCACTTTACCCAGACATCGTAAAGGCAGGTCTTTCCGCAGCACCGCAAAGAGGAGCGCCGCCATGCCCGTTCGAATTCTTCCTTGGCTTGTTTTAGTCGTCATGCTTTCGCAGGGAGGCGCCGCCGGCCAGAACTCGAGCGCGCCCGCCTCCGCACCAGCCAAGGCTTCCTCCGAACCGGCCCCACCAAGATTGGTTGTGCCCGCCAACACAACCATTCCTCTTGAGCTCAGGAACACCATCAGCTCGCGCACCGCCTATGTGGGCCAATCGATTTATTGCGAGACGATCTATCCGATAACGATAGGCAACCGCATCGTGATCCCGGTGGGAAGTTACGTCAAAGGCGCCGTCACCCAGGTGATTCGTCCGGGGCGGGTCAAAGGGAAGGCTCAAATCGGCCTGCGCTTTGAAAGTATCACCTTGCCCGAAGGGACCACGCGCCCGCTCCGCGCCACTCTTTCCGCTTATGCGGGAAACGGCAAAGAAGGGTTCCGGCGTGACGAGTCGAAGATTGAAGGCGAGTCATCCAAAGGGCAGGACGCTGGGACCGTTGCGATCACTTCAGGTCAGGGCGCAGCCATCGGGGCGATCGCCGGGCGCAGTATCAAAGGGGCTGGGATTGGAGCCGCCTCGGGTGCCGTCGGCGGGCTGATCTGGGTGCTGGCGACGCGGGGCAAGGAAATTGTCCTGCCACCGGGAACCAGCCTCGAAGTCCAACTCACTGGGCCGCTGACGTTCGAGCCGGATGAGGTTGAACGCCCCTCTCGCTACAACGAAGGGCCTGCCCTCCCCCGCCGCGACCCGGGGCCGAGCATGTGACCGGCCGCTCGCGGCTCGCGAAGTTTCCTGAACACTGAACTTTTTGGAATGGCAGGCCATCGACGCGGCCGCCCAGTTTTGGATGACCGGGCCGCGACCGTCCCCAGCGTTTCCAGCTTCAGCTCACTGACAGGTTAACTGTAGTGTTACGGGTCACGTTATTGGACCCAGCCGTATGGGTGCCGGTCACGGTGAGAGTGTAATTCCCCGGCCCGAGACCCGTAGTTTGCACAGACGGGGGAATGTAGTTCCCGCAGGCTACCCAGAGCAGCGTCAACAGCACAAGCGTCCCGAGGGCCAGCCGTCGGGCAGGTGCCCGTTTACCCCGGCGCCGGGCTCCGTGTGCGATGGCCGCGGCGAGGGCCAGCAGCCAGAGCATTCCGAGGATCGTCACGTAGTCCCAGGGCCTTTCGCGCCGGGGTCCGCCGGGCCATACCTTCGAGGGCGCCGTAGTCTTCACAGTCAGCGTACCCGTCGCGGCCGA
>WNEY01004818.1_pt1 | contig 10349 bp, 6 predicted proteins | sample 5400531 | NCBI WGS metagenome assembly WNEY01 (sample SAMN13153338, study PRJNA577476) | soil metagenome | isolation source: 200 cm saprolite under Douglas fir tree site 1 | place: USA:California | collected 2015-04-18
TGGAGACTTCCGAATCGATCTTCTACACAGCCACGATCGGGATCTGGCAGACCGTGTGGCTCGAGCCACTCCCGGCGCGTGCGATCGAATCGCTGCGCATCACGCCTGACTTCGACGCGCGCGAGGTCGAATTTGAGATTGGGGCCGAGGGACCGAAACAGGTGGAGGTCACGTTCGATGGGAGACCAATCGGCGAGTGGAGCGGAGATGGCACCAAGGGACGCATCACGCTTGAAGAAGTCCACGTCTGGAGTCCTGAGGACCCAAAACTGTATGGGCTGGAAGCCAACTGTGGCTCAGACCATGCGACGAGCTATTTCGGTCTGCGAAAAGTCGAGGCCAAAGACGGTCGCTTCTGGCTCAACGGCCGGCCGTATGTGCAGCGCTTGATCCTGGACCAGGGCTACTTCCCTGGAGGGCTGCTGACCGCCGGCTCCGACGACGACCTGCGGCGCGACATCGAGCTCGCGAAGTCGATGGGATTCAACGGGGCGCGCAAGCACCAGAAAGTGGAGGACCCGCGCTGGCTGTACTGGGCCGACACGCTTGGATTCCTCGTGTGGGGAGAGATGCCGAACTTTCACGAGCATTCCGGTGCGGCCGAATCGAGGATGGCGTCGGAGTGGACGGAGGCGGTGCTGCGCGACCGCGATCATCCGTCGATCGTGGCGTGGGTGCCGCTCAACGAGAGCTTCGGATTCGCCGGCGTGGAGCCAGGGGCCCAGGCGCAGTTTCAGAACCGGCTGTACCGGCTGACCCGCGAGGTCGACGGCACCAGGCCAGTCGTTTCGAACGATGGCTGGAAGCACGCGCTCACCGACCTGTGCACGCTCCACGACTACGCCGCAGCGGGTATTCTTCGCAGCCGCTATCGCAGCCTCGAATCCACGCTCGATCCGAACGCGCGCCCAGAGCCGCCGTACCTGCCGGGCTTTTCGTATCGCGGCGAGCCGGTGATAGTCAGTGAGTTTGGTGGCGTTGCGCTCGCAGGTTCGGCGGGCTTTGGCTGGTCCGAGGCCGTCGACCCAGAGGCGCTCCTCGATACGTATCGCTCAATGGTCGAAGCGCTGATGGAGCCGGGGCCGGTGCAGGGCTTCTGCTACACCCAGCTCACCGACATCGAGCACGAGCAGAACGGCCTGCTGAGCTTCGACCGCCGCCCCAAGGTCGCACCCAAGCTGCTCCGAAAGGTCACCGAGACCCCGAAGCAGCACTGACCGTTAATTCCGCACGTTTGGCGTCAGCCGTGCGCCTCACGGGCATTTGATACGCACGTTTGGCGGGTGGTCTCATACGGTGGGCGCAACACCTGCTGCTGACGACTCTTCGAGGAACTGGGCCAACTTCTTAGCCGGCGACTGCCAGCCAAGGGTCTCACGGGGTCGCCCGTTGAGCTGGGCGGCAACCCGGTCGAGATGTTCCTGGGTGTAGTGAGCCACGGTCTTAAATCGAGGGAAGTACTGCCGGAGTAGTCCGTTGGTGTTCTCGTTGGAGCCCCGCTGCCAGGGGCTTTTGGGGTCACAAAAGTAGACCTGGACCCCGGTGTCGATGGTGAAGCGAACGTGCTGTTTCATCTCTCGGCCCTGGTCCCAAGCCAATGAGCGGCGCAGGTTTTCGGGCAAGGTGAGGATCTTCTGGGTCAGGCCGATGCGGGCGCTCTCGGCGTTGATGCCGGAGGGCAGTTTGAACAGCATGACGAAACGAGTGCTGCGCTCGACTAGGGTGCCAATGGCAGTGGTCGGGGTGCCCAGCAAAAGGTCGCCCTCCCAATGACCCGGCACCGCGCGGTCCGCAGCCTCGGCTGGGCGTTCGCTGATGTTGATCATGTCCTTGATGTGTGGGGCGCGGTCGGTGGACCGGTTTTTAGGTTGTCGAATCTGGTGACGTCGGCGGAGATGCTGGGCCAGCTCCTTGCGGAGGAGGCCGCGGCCCTGAACGTAGAGCGAGAGGTAGATGGTCTCGTGGGAGATTTGCATCGCCGGCTGCCCCGGATATTCCTCCTTCAGGAAGCGGGAAATTTGTTCCGGCGACCAGTCCAACTCGAGCCCGGCCACCACTTCAGCTCGTAGCTCCGGGCAGGCCGCCAACTTGGTTGGTTTCGGACGTCGGCCTCGTCGCTGTGCCGTTTCGTCGGCCAGGCCGGCTCGATAGCTCTCGCGCCCCCGATTTCGGGCCACCTCGCGCGAGACTGTCGACGGCGACCTACCCAAGCGCTCTGCAATCCCACGCAGCGAGGTTGAGGCCGCCAGGCCGCGAGAGATCTCCTCTCGCTCCTCGAGGTTCAGCGCAACTGGCGACCTCTTACGTGGCCGGGGTCGAATACCACCTGCGTCATGGATGTAGCTTCGGACCGACTTGACGTAGCGGCCTATGTGGCGAGCGATTCGCGTGACCGGCTCGCCGGCGGCTCGCCGCGTCCACAACTCCGCTATCTGGGCGTCCGTGAGCCGCCTCTGTCGCGGTCTGTACTTTCCTCGCTTCAATGACACCTCCTTCCTGCAGGCAACCTTGCCTGCTTTTCATGAGGTGTTGCGTTGACCCATTGAGGCCGACCGCCAAACGTGCCTGATGGGATGCCTCATCAGGCTCGGCTCGCGCCAAACGTGCGGAATGGGTTAGCCGAGGACTAAGGGCTACCCTTTCGCGGCATCGCGGATGCGGTCGAGCACTTTCATGTTCGCGACCGAGTCGCTGGGAGGAATCTCCACCGGCTTGTGCTCGAAGACGCTGTCAGCGAACGATTCGACCATCAGCTGGTAGGGGTCGTCGGAGTCGCGCGGACTAAACGGCCGCTCGATATCTTGCGTGCGTTCACGCCCCACGACCATCAGACCTTGCTCCCGTGGCGACTCGAAGCTCGCCCATATAGAGGCAGTCGCGCCAGCTGAAAAATGCAGTAGGCCGGTCACTGTCATGTCGACCGCGTCTTCGGTGGAAGCGTCGGGCCTGAACTTTGCAAACACTTCGTCCGGCTCGCCGAGGATCCAGCGCGTCACATTGACCGTGTAGCAGCCGACGTCCAGGAGCGCTCCACCGCCCAATGCAGCTTGCAGTCGGTAGTCGAGCGGCGCGTCCAGCCGAAATCCGAATCGGGCGTGCACGTAGACGGGATCCTGCACGCTTTCGACGAAGGCGCGGATGCGCGGATGGAAGCGATACATGAATGCCTCCATAAGATGGAGACTCTCGTGCTCGGCCGCGTTCGCCATCTCTTCGGCCTCAGCCGCATTCATGGCGAGCGGCTTCTCGCACAGCACATGCTTGCCGGCAGCTAGCGCACGCAGGGTCCACTCGCGGTGCACGGAGTTGACCAACGGGATGTAGACGGCGTCCACCTCACGGTCTTCGAGGATCGCCTCGTACGACTCCGCGACCCTGGCGAAAGAATGCTTGGCGCCGAGCTCGCGCGCCCGATCCGGGTCCCGGCTCGCGATCGACACAAGCCGGCCGTTGCGCGAAGTCGCGATGCCTGGAATGACTGAGCTGTCGGCGATCCGCGCCGCGCCCAGGATTCCCCAGCCGATTCGCTCGGTTATATGTCCACCTCGAGCTGAGCGCCACCGCGCGCGATCGAGCGCGTGGCCGCCTCCATGACGGCCACGGTGCGCCGGGCTTCGGCTGCGGTCACCGCCAGCGCCTCGTCCCAGGCCAGGTGGTCGGCGAGGTTGCGATAGAAGCCGTGCTCGTCCCGAGTCGGCAGTCCGAGAATCTCTTCGCTCGGGCGGGCGCCCTCGACCGGCCGGAGGACTTTTACCCGCGTGGGGAAGTCCGCCGGCACCGGCTCATCGCGCCACTCCCCGACCACCGCGCCGCGCGTGCCGAGCAGGTACCACTTGGGTTTCAAAGCACCAGCGATGTCTGATTGCAGGAAGCTCGCCTGGGCCCCGTTCGCGAACTTGAGATCGACGCGTACCTGGTCCGAGTTGGAGACGTCATGCCACACGCGCTTGTGCGCGTGAGCCGACAACTTCCTCACTGCATCCGGGAACAGCTGCAGGATCCAGTCGAAGTAGTGCGAGCCCCAGTCGTAAATCGTGCCGCCCGAGATGGGCTCATGGCTGTGCCAGAAGTCACAGGGGTGCGAGTAGCCGCCTATGAACGACTCCATGTAAAAAAGCTCGCCGATGGCTCCCGAGCGAACAACGTCGCGAAGTGCCAGATAATCGGGATCCCAACGCCGGCTCTGGAACACCGTCAGCACACGATCGCGAGCGGTGGCCTCGTCGATCATCCGGTCGACCTCGTCGACACGCAGCGCGAACGGCTTCTCGCACACGACGTGCTTGCCCGAGGCCAGGGCCGCGAGCACGGCATCGCAATGAGCCACCGGTGGGGTGCCGACCACCACCAGGTCAATTGCCGGGTCGTCCAAGAGCTCTCGCGCGGTCGCGTGGACGGCGACGCCCCATTCGCGCGACGCCAGCTCCCTTCTCTCGGCTGAGATGTCGCAAACCCCACTCAGCCGGAGCCCCGCGACCTGTGAGATCGATGCCGCGTGGTCGCGCGCGATCGCGCCGTAGCCGATCAAACCCACGCCGGCTGGAGCCGGCGGCCTCCGCCCGGCCGCAAACAGAAGCGAGCGGTGCACGAGTCTCTGAAACGACGCGTCTTCGTAGGTCGAGGGCGAGCTCCCCAGCCCGAGGTTGATGAAGCAGCCGTCACCAAGCTCACGCGCGTACGCGACGACCTGCTCGCTTAAATGCCAGCTCGTGCGCAGGAGAACCGACGCATCCGCCGGAGGGCCTTCGGACAGGTAGAGCTCGTCGGTGAGCCTGAGCTCTGGTCCCAGCCGTTCCGCGATCGGATGCGACGGCTCGGCCCGCAGCACCAGCTCGGTCATCGGACCGGGGCCGCTGGGGGTCCATCGCGCCAGCTCACCCAGCGCGCCCTGCGTGTTCCACGCGGCCAGCGTTCCACCCAGGAGCACCAGGCCGCCGCCGCGCCTGACGAAGCCGGTGAGCTCGTCGTCCTGGCCGGTTGCGAGACCCTGGTCGGACGCGGCGAGGATCACCCCAGCGCGCTCATACGAAAGGGCCGCCGCATCGGTGACCACCTCGAGGTCGAAGTGATGCGTCAGGTCGATTGAGCGCAGCAGCGGGCCGGCCAGGTGCGGGTAATCGCGGGCGCGGCCGGTCATGAGGGCCTGCACCAACACTCGATTAGGCATCTGGTTGATCCTACGCGCCGATCCGGCGGAGGATGTCGAGGGTCGAGGCGGCCGCCCTTGCCCAGGTGAAGCCGGCGGCACGCCGCTTGCCCGCTTCTCCCAGCTCGTTTCGCAAATCGGCGTCGGACAGCAGCTTTTCGAGCCCGGCCGCGATGTCATCGACGTCCTCTGGGTCGACCTCGATCGCGGACCCGCCGGCCAGCTCAGGCAGCGCGCCGGCCTTGCCGATCACCGCCGGGACGCCCTGGGCCATCGCTTCCAGTAGCGGCAGACCGAATCCCTCGTACAGGCTCGGAAAAGCGAGGACCGATGCGGAATCGTAGAGCGCCGCCAGCGTCGGCTCGTCGACATGGCCGAGGTAGCGAACGCCGGGCTCGGCCCGGATCCGCTCCAGCGTGTCGCCGTACGCCCAGCCCGCCCGGCCCGCGATCACGAGCTGGGGCACGCGCGGCGCCCCTGTCAGGCCGGACAGGGCGCCCGGCCGGCTGCGGAGCTGCCGGTAGGCCGACAGCAGGCGTGGGTAGTTCTTGCGCGGTTCGATCGTCCCGACGGCCAGGATGAACCCCGGCTCGATCCCTTCCGGTAGCGGGCCCGCTGACACGGGCGCACTCAAGCCCTCCCTGACCACGGTCACGCGCTTTTCCAGGCCTGGCATCGGGTAGGCGGAAAGCAGGTCGCCACGCGTGGTCGCCGACGGCACCAGGACCGCCGCCGCCTGCCTGAGCGCCGGGCCGAGGACGGTGCCGAAGTACGCCCGTTGCTGCCAGGGCACCTCAGCCGAGCGAAGTCGGAAAGCGAGGTCGTGGACGAAGATCGCGGCCGGGGGCGCGCCCCGCCGGCGGCGTGGCGGGCTCGGCCAGTATGGATAGAGGATGGCGTCGCAACCTAGCTGTGGCTCGACCATCGGCAGCCAGCGCGCCTTCAGCACGACCTCGTGCCGGTAGGGCGCCAGGACTGCCTCGCACTCGAGATCGGCCAGAGCGCGTGGGCGCTCCAGGCTGCATAGCAGCGTGATGTCGTCCGCACCCCGGCCGGCCACCAGGGCCCGAGCCAGCTCGACCGCCACGGTGAGCATGCCCACGCGCTGCGGCCTCCAGCAGGCGGTGACGTCGATCGCGAAGCGGGACACCAGCGGACTGTATCCAAATTCGAGCCGCCGGCTCGACGACGCCCCCTGTTAACTCATGGTTTCCCGAAGGGTCGGGTCGGGTTAAGATCTGGGGGCGGGACACCCCGCCTGAGAGCTCCCTCCCTCCTTTCTGAAGGTCCTCCGCCGCAAGGTGGGGGGCCTTCTTTTTATCGCGGAGGCTAGGTTTCCACCGAGCGGATCGCGAACACGCAGTCGAACGTACCCGTCACGCAGCCGCACTCCACCTCTTCCACGTACCAGTCGTTGGCGAGCCCGGCCCAGCGCAGGATCGCCTCAATGGTGGCGACCCACACGTGGCATGACTTGACCGCCTTGATCCGCCCGAGGGCGAACATGTTCGAGAAGTTGACGAGCCAGAACTGGAACTCGTCGACCTGCAGCCACGCGTGTGTGTGCTCGCCCCGGACGTTGTCCATCGCCTCGCTGAATGACCTGACGATCCCAGCGAGCTTGCGCTGGCGGCCGGGCACCAGCCGCCGGGGACCGCCCATCCCGTGCCTCCCGTCGGCCAGCCAGCGCTCGGTCGCGCGCCGGCCCCACGCGCGCAGCTGGTCCTCCGCCTCGGGACCGTAAATGGTCTCGAACGCCTCGTTCAGGCGGCCGAGATATTCGACCGGCGTCGCCAGCTGCTCGTCATTGGGCGGGTCCTGGTCGACGTATTGCGCCAGCCCCGCGGTATATGCGATCTCCGGCCAGCGCACCCCCGTCACGTCGCGGGCAACATGGATGAGATTGGCGACGTGCGAGTTGAGGATGAACCGGCCGCGAGCCCGTGCGGGTTTCACGCCCATCATCTGCAGCGTCCGGATGGCCGACGAGCCGCCCGAGGAACCCGTGCTCGGTGGCGGGGAGCCATGCAGTGGTGGCGGCGCGGAGATCAGCCTCATCGCGGCCGTCTCCGCGGGCTGCGGGTTGGGTGCCTGCTGAAGCGGGGGGCGCGTGACCCCCGCGGCTGCCGGCGCGCCCGCGGTCGCGCGACGCTGCGGCAGTTTCGCCATCGACGCCAACAGCTCCTTTACGCTCTGTGGTCGCTGCGCGGGATCCTTGGCCAGCACCTTGGCCAGGAGCACGTCGAGCTCGTCGGGTAGAACCGCGTTCAGCTTGGCGGCCGATGGTATGGGCGCGTTGACCGTCGCGTACGCCACCTCCATCCGGTTGGCCCCTATGAAAGGAAGGCGGCCGGTGAGCATCTCGAACGTGAGCACGCCCATCGCGTAGATGTCCGCGTGCCGGTCGACCTCGTGGCCCATCACCTGCTCGGGCGCCATGTATCCGGGCGTGCCGATGGCCAGCCCGATGGTGGTCAGGTGTGTCGGCTGCCCGGCGCCCCGCGCGAGCCCGAAGTCTGCGAGCATCGCCCGTCCGTCGGAATGAATCAACACGTTGGTCGGCTTGAGGTCGCGATGGACGATGCCGGCGTCGTGCGCGTGCTGCAGACCGTCGCCGATCTCGCGCAGGTAGCGCCACGCGGTCAGCGTGTCCAGCGGTCCCCGATTGAGGATGTCGCGCAATGTGCCACCGCGGATCAGGGGCATCGTGAGATACGCGATCCCTTCCGTGAGCTCGAAGTCGTAGATGGGCAGGATGTTCGGGTGGTCGAGCTTGGCGAGGGTCTTCGCCTCGGCTTCGAATCGCTTCACGAAGCCGTCGTCCTGGAACAGCTCCGGTGACAGCGCCTTGAGTGCGACCTCACGGCCGAGCGGCTGCTGCACGGCGCGATAGACCACGGCCATGCCGCCACCACCTAAGCGCTCGACGATCTCATAGCTGCCGACCCTGGTCCCGGTGAGGTCCTTCATTTGTTCGACCTATGCGCTGGGCTTCGCGGTCAGCCTGGCGACCACGGCGACCAGGTCACCCAACCGGAACGGCTTGCTCAGGACGTCGTCGGCACCCGCCGCGAGGAATCGCTCGCGGTCGCTGGCCATCGAGTGGGCGCTGGCGATGACCACCCTCATCTCCGGCCGCGCCGCCTTGATCTGCCGCATGGCCTCGAGCCCGTCCATCGTGGGCATGGCCACATCCATGAGGATGAGATTCGGGTTCTGCGCCAGCGCGATGTCAACCGCCTGCTGACCGTCTCCTGCGATCAGCACCGAATAGCCGGCCTTCTCGAGCACGCGGCGGCAGAGGCGCTGAGCCACTTCGTTGTCGTCCGCCACGAGCACAACGGAAGAGTCGTAACCAATGGTGGCCGGTTCAGGCATGGCGGCGCTGTAACGGCGTCGCGTGCTCCGCTGCGAGTGGGATGGTGAAGTGGAACGCCGAACCATGACCGACCGCGCTTTCGACCCAGATCTTGCCGCTATGCATCTCAACGATCTGCTTAACGATCGTGAGGCCCAGGCCGGTCCCGGGTATCGACTGGGCGGCTCCGCTTCTGACCCGCCGGAAGCGCTCAAAGACGTGCTCGATCTCGTCCGCGGGGATGCCCAGGCCGGTGTCGGTCACGCTGCCCAGGGCAAATCCGCCGTCTGAGCGGGTCGAAAGAGTCACGGTCCCGCCGTCCGGCGAGTACTTGACGGCGTTGTTCACCAGGTTCGTCACGACCTGGACGAGCCGGTCGCGGTCGCCCGTGACGATGGGCAGGCGAGGATCGAGGTCGGCCTTGAACTCGGCCACGACGGACGATGAGGATGAAGCCCGGGCCATGACGTCGCTCATCACCTCGTTGATGTCGACGTCCGCCAGGCGAATGCTCATCCGGCCGGACTCCATCCGGTCGAGGTCGAGCATGTCGCCGATCAGGCGGTTGACCCTGTCCGCGTCATTGAATATGTAGCCGCCGTAGGCGCGCACCTCGTCTGTCTCCAGGCCGCCGTCTCGAATGAGCTCGCTGAAACCCTGGATCCCGGTCAAAGCGGTGCGGAACTCGTGGCTGACGATGGAGAGGAACTCTGTCTTGGTGCGGTCCAGCTTCTCGAGGGTGGCGAAGGCGCCGCGCTGGGCGTCGAGAGCCTCGGCCAGGCGGTCCTGAGCCTCGCGTACCGTGGTCACATCCTCGACCATGACGAGCATGTGCTCCGGGCGGCCGCTCATATCAGGGATCGAGGTCGCGGTCAGCTGAAGCCAAAGCCAACGGCCCGCTCCGGTAGCGGCGCGGATCTGGACCCCGCGCTGGTCGGTGATCCCGGCCAGCAGCGGCGCGAGGCGCGCCCGGCCGGCCGCCTGGTCGTACGCACGGAGCAAGTCGGGCCACGCCTGTGAGCGCATCGTCTCGATGTCGTGCTCCAGCATCAGCAGGAGGGCTGGGTTGCCCTCTAGGAGCTCGCCGTCACCGCTGACGCGCGCGATTCCAATCGGAGAGCGTTCGTAGATCGCGCGATGGTCCGCCTCGCTTCGGCGCAACGCCTGAGCGGTGGCAGACCGCTGGATGAACTGACCGATCTCGGCCCCGATGGTTGACAGCATGGCGACGAGGTCCGCCTCACTGTGCCGGACTTCGCGCGCCAGCAGCTCGATGACGCCGATCGTCAATCCACCGCCGATGACCGGAAAGGCGACGGCGGCGCGCAGTCCGGCACCGAGTTCGGCGCCTGCCTGCTCGTAGTCGTTCGCCGCCAGGTCGTCGATCTCTGCGGCGACGCCCGACTGCCAGACCCTGCCGACCAGGCCGCCACCAACCTCGATGGACAGGTTTCTGACCGGGTCGTCGAGATCGATGTCCGAGCCATCCTTGTGCCATGAGGCCTGCAGGCTCAAGGAACGTCGCTCATCGTCTGCGCCCCAGTACTGCGCAAGGTCCCAATCGAGGTGTGTGCACAGGCCGCCGAGCAGCGCCGGCGCCGCTTGCTCCCAGCTGCTGGCGATGACGATCACCTGGCGTACCCCGACCACGGCGTCGCGCATGGCGTCGAGGCGCTTGCGGGCCGAGATGTCGGTCTCCTGCACGAGCAAGAGCGGCTGGCCTGTGCCGTGGTCGCTGATCGAGGCCATGACCAGCGCGATCGGAGACCGGCTGCCGTCGGGACGCGCCTGCTGGACCTCGCTCTCCCAGCGCACGATCTCGCGACGACCGAGCTGGCCGAGCGC
>WNEY01008286.1_pt1 | contig 10349 bp, 8 predicted proteins | sample 5400531 | NCBI WGS metagenome assembly WNEY01 (sample SAMN13153338, study PRJNA577476) | soil metagenome | isolation source: 200 cm saprolite under Douglas fir tree site 1 | place: USA:California | collected 2015-04-18
GTTGTCCCTCAGCCTGGTTATGCGCATCACTAAAGCGTGCCTCAGCCTGTGCAAAGTTACCTTGTGTCAGCAGCAATTGACCCTGTACCAACAGCTTCAAAGATGTCACTTGTGCGCCAACTGGACTTCTTGCAATACTAGACTCTGCCGTGGCCAGGTACGAGTCAGCCTCATCCAGGCGTCCGGCAAAGACGGCCAGGCGCGCGAGACGTACCTGCGCCTCTGCCACTCCCTCAGCTTCGCCCAACTGCTCCATATGGGCCTGGGCTTCACGATAGTAGACGCCTGCCTGTACCGTCCGACCTTGCTGGCGATACACTTCACCAATTCCCAGCAAGGCTCTACTCTCAACGAGCTCATTCTGGAGCCTTTTTGCCATTGTCTGTGCTTCATCGTAGGTCTGGACGGCAGTGGATAGCAACCCACGCCGGCGTTGAATCTCGCCTAGCCCAACGATTGTCTCCGCTTGCCCAATGCTGTACGCAATGCTTTGGTACGTGCGTAAGGCCCGCTCCATCGTCGAGTTTGCATAGGAAAGTTGCCCACGGCGCATGTTGATCTCGCCTAACAGCCGATTGGCATTGGCCGTCCCCAGTGCGTTACTTTTGTCGGTATACTTTTGTAGAGCCGTCTGCGCACTTATCAATGCCTGGTCTACACGACCACGCAACTGCTCCAGCTCAGCCAGGCCCAGATTACCATCCGCCTCTCCCAAATCGTACTCTAAGGGACGAGCCTCTTTTACCGCTTCTGAGAAGAGATTTGTCGACTCGTCAAGTCGCCGCTGATCTAGATAGACTCGCCCCAGTCCCAGAAGCGTGTCAACAATGCCGAATAAATCCCTATTTGCCTGGTAGACTTTGAGAGCAAGCTGGTAATTTGCCTCGGCCTCATCAAACTGCCGTGCAAGGCGTTGCATATCGGCAAGACCGCGACGCGCATCCGCCTCATTAATGGTTTCATGTGCCCTCTCAAAATAGGCAATAGCCTGCTGATAGTAATCTGCAGCGCGGGCAGTGTTGCCCCGCTGCAGTTCTATGTGACCGAGGGCTAATGCTACATTGCCCAATCCCTGTACATTGTCCTGTGCCATATAGAGTTGCTGAGCATTGTGGTAGGCATCCTGAGCACGATCCAGGTGCGCCTGTTGCCGCTCGAGGTGTCCTATAGCAAGAGCAGTATTGGCTTCATTCAAAGGGCGACCGGCTTCTCTATAGAGCTGCATTGCCCGCTGATAACTGGTAATGGCCTGCTCAACTAGATTATTCTCGCGTTGTACGTCAGCGAGCATTGAACGGCTATCGCCAGCGCGTTTGAGATCACCCATTTGCCGAAATAGTTTTTCCGCTGCAACAAAAGCGTCCGCTGCCGCCTCCAATTTGCCATCATTGTAGGCGTCGATGCCTGCCTGTAAGCGTATCTCCGCCGCTGTTTTATCTTGAGTCGCCATAGCTATCTATCCCTTAATCTCTGAATTGAATTTGCGCCATGTCTTCATCTTTGTCTCATTGTATTGTGTGCCATTAAGAAAGTCAAAAAGCTACAGCTAGGATTGGAGGTACACTTGTGGTAAAATAAGGCTGGAAGGTGACATAGCTTGGAAAATCGATGTACCTCATTAATAAAAAGGAGCTTTCAGCATGCACGAAGATACCCTGGCGCGAGTAGACCTCTTTAGAGGCCTGGACAAGAAGGACTTACGTCTACTGGCAGCCAGTTGCCAGGAACGCAAGTACCCCGCAGGCAGCACATTGATGAAACAGGGCGATACAGGAGTAGGACTTTACGTTATAACCAGTGGCAAGGTACGCGTTACCCGGGAAAGCAGCCCGGACCGGGCAGAGGAAGAACTGGATATTGCGGGCGCGGGAAGCGTACTCGGCGAGATGGCACTTCTCGATGATTTACCCCGTTCGGCTACCGTCACCGCGCTGGAGGATGTAACTGCCCTACTGCTGCCAGTATGGGAGTTCCGCACCACGTTGCAAACCCATCCTGACATCGCAGTTAGACTTCTGGCCGTGCTTAGTCGCCGCCTGAGGAAGGCAGAAAATCGCAGCCCTGATCAGTAGAAACTCATAAGTCATCCAAACGATCAAAAAATCGAACAGGCTCGGCCTTGTTCGATTTTTTGATCATCAATCTTCTGATGTTGGCTTTGCTCGATTCAGCAGATTTTGTATCTCTTCAAACATCGTTTCAACATCACTGAAAGAACGATACACGCTGGCAAAGCGGATATAGGCAATTTTATCCATTCGTTGCAGTTGTTCCATCAACTCCTGTTCAATCTCTTCGACGGCATTTTCAATTTCACCTACCGGTAATGGGCGCTTCTCACATGCTTTACGTAGACCAATATAGAGCTTCTGTCGATCAAAATCTTCTCGTCGTTGGTCACGCTTAATCACCATCAAGTGAAATTTTTCAACCCGCTCATACGTGCTGAATCGTCCCTTACACTGTTCGCATTCACGCCTACGGTGAATAGCATCACCAGTATCACGAGAATCTTTTACGCGTGATTCAGTACCGCCGCAAAAAGGACATTTCATAAAGCGCACCCCGATTGAAATACTAGAATAGAGTTATTCTATCACAGCACTCAAAAAGTGGGGTCCTTATGGGTCGCGTAACAACAGCTTGCCGGCAGAAGGTGTGCGAGCCTCCGCTCTTTTTCTTGGCCAGGAAGCAAAATAAGACTTTTATACATCAAATCAGTGCTGGCGTTGCTTCTTCCACAGCAATGGCGTTGGGATGCGGTTTATCATAGTCGCCCATCTCACTAGAGTTTTGCGAAGTACTTACTCCGCCCGGAGGGACTTTGCCGATATAGCCTGAGCGTAATCGTGAACCTTCACGCCAATAGGCATACCAGTATGGTCCATGGCCCTGACCCTGACGGCAGGTACTGCAAGATGGCTTGCCACATTTGCGGTACTGGAGTTGATAGGTGATATGTTGATCGCTCGGTAACTGGAGCATAAGTCACTTACCCTTCCACAATACAAAACAAACTACAATTGCTCATGTAAATGCTGCAATCAGCATACCATCATTGCGTGAACATTTTATGAATATGAGGTGTGCAATGCTGAAACAATGTTCATTTTAATGCAAGTATACCATGAAAAAATAAAAAATGAATAAAACCTTTTTCATCCTCTTAGACCGTTTCCTGCCAAAATGGTATAATAACGACAGACCCATTCTGCCCAGTTTCGGATGTAACTGTTTGTTTTGTGTGTTGTTGGATGTGTGTTGTTGGATTGGAAAGGGAAATCAAACTATGCAAATCATCATCAAAGGTAAGCAGGTGGAGGTCACCCCTCGGTTACGTCAAATCATCGAGCGGAAAGTGCAACGACTTGCACGTCTAGTCGATGATGGGACCCGTGTAGAGGTGACGGTTACAGAGGCGCAGACGCGTAGTGCTCGTGACCGCTATTCAGTTCAAATTGCTCTCGCTTACGCTGCTCATCCCGTTCGTAGTGAGGTGAGTGCAGTCAATGCCAATAAGGCCCTCGACCTGGTACTGGATAAAGTTATCACCCAGTTAGGTCGCCACAAAGATCGCCTTACAACCACGATACGACATCGCACACCCCCTATGAAAGTCCTTTCTCTCTCTCGTTCTGGTAGCCTTGCATCCATAGAAGCCCAGGAAGAAAGCTCAGCTACCGGGGATGCAGAGAACGCTGGTAAGCAGGTGAAGAGTCGCCATTCTATTACCAGTGAGCAAAACGAGGCCATTTGGTCCAGGGTGCTTGAGATTCGTCATCTTCCTACAAAACCGATGGGCGATCAAGAGGTAATCGCACAAATGGAAGTTCTGGGTCTCCCCTTCTTCCCCTTCTTTAATGAAGCCACCGATAGCATTAATGTCATGTATCGCCTGGATAAAGGAGGCTATGGCCTGCTCGTGCCAGAACTAGAGTAACATGCATATGTCATCGCGAAATTTTGAAACGCATGTTGCTCATTTTTCATCTCGATATAATGTGTGTTATGGTGTGACTGCGTTGCTCCATAACACACATTATATCGAAATTTCAAATTGCCACGGGCTGGGCGCAGAGTCTTCAAATTGACCAAGCGGATCGGCTGCACGCACTATCAGCGTATGAGCTTCAGAAGAAGGAAGCGGGCGGAAACGTGCGCTTCCCTGGTAGACAGCACGGTTTGGGTCGCTGGCCAGTTCCGGCCGCGCCAGGAGCATTCCTCCTCGATCTCCCATCCACTGTAAACCGGTATTGTCTCGTACCAGGAAAATGATGCGTGGAATGAAGGCGAAGCCCCGTGAAAGCGGTGGCCGAATCCACAGGTAGTGGAGTTCAAAATGCTGCTCGTAGAATTCCAACTGGTGCAACATTAAGACCATGTCGTGTTGTTTCTGCTCTAGTTCCACATTTATCGTGCGTACAGCTTCGCGAGGCAGGGCTAACGAGCCCTCTTCAAGTTCTTGCGGTGCGGCAATGACAACAGGCGGGCGCGACGCCAACTCCAGCGCTTTGGCCGAGAAAGGTAACGGATCGTGCAGAATTTCATCACACAATTGTAAGCACGTATCGCAGATGTAGGCCGCACCTGGACCAGCTACCATACGGCGGACCTCAGGCGGTCGACGACCGCAGAAAGAACAGCGAGCCAGTGATCGGTCAGAACTCATATCTATCCTTATCCTCGTATTGGGAAGTCAACTTACTTTTACCGCATTGTGGGCCTGCCATGTAGCAACAGCCTGGTTATGCAATCCCAATTTTTCTAACAAAGAAGTGTGGGCTTCCCATTCCAATGTATCATCGAGCGGTGTAAGTAATGCCAATGTGTCGCCATCTGTCGATGTAGTTCCATTTGTCCTTTCGCCGGTTGTTCCTGTATCAGGAGTAGCCCAGATATCATATTTTCGGCGTAATGCTAATCCGATCAAATGGTCGGCAAAGTGCGGATTTTTAGGCAGTAACGACCCGTGCATATACGTACCATAGGTATTACGATAGATAGCTCCCTCAGTTGTGTCTTCTGAATTATTGCCATGCCCTTTGAGAACTTTCCCCAACGGCCTGGCTGTACCCAGGTATGTGCGACCACCATGATTCTCGAAACCAACCAGTGTACTGCCATTCCAACTGATCGCTACATCTCCGATGCAGCGTGGTACACGCGCTCCCTTATGGATAGTCCAGGCATCGAACACTCCAAGACCGCGAATATCGGAACCGCTGGCTGGACGGTAATATTGTGCAAGCAACTGGTATCCACCGCAAACCGCAAGTACGGGCATATCGTCTTCAATTGCCGCCCAGAGACCAATACCTTTGATGTCATGCAAATCTTGAGCAACGGGGATCTCTTCTTTGTCCTGGCCTCCCCCGATAAACAACATATCATACTCGTCAGGCGCTAAGGCGTCTCCAATACCCAGACCAACAACGCGTAACTCGATACCGCGTTGCTGGCAGCGGCGGCGCAGTACAAGGATGTTACCCCGGTCTCCATACAGATTTAATTGATCGGGATACAAATGTCCAAGTGTCAGCGTAAGGGGTGGAGTCATATTCTGCGTCAACTATCTCGATCCTCCCAGTAGTGAGGTGTCAGGCCTCGCCGCTCTAGCTCACCATGTATTTCTAATAAGCCAGTATACGTTGGTACAACGAACAAAGTTTCGCCGGCAGGCGTCAGATTCACCGCTGCATCCAGCGCCTCGGCAATGCCATAGCGACCCGCTCGCTTCGTACCCGGTATCCGCTTAATAGTTTCTGTCACTACTGTATCACTCGTATTACTATTCTTAATTGCCCGTTTATTATGGTTATTCAAAACCCGGTCTCGTTTAGTTGCTCGCAACGGGGCCGGAGGTACAATAATCATCTCTTGTTGAGATACGCCAGCGTACTTCAAACGCAGCGCAAGGTCCAGTGCGCGGCTACCGGCTGCCACAAGGGTCGCTGTCTGACCAACAGTCCGCTCAAAATCTACATCCCAGATCCAGGAAACATCGCGTCCATCAGCAATGTTATTGTTGAGGACAAATAAGACATGCCGCGCTGTGCCCTCTTCACTAAAAAGTGTACGTAGCACTTCATTGAAGCCCGTCGGGTTTTTTGCCAGCAGTAGACGCAGCGTGCGCCCCTCTACTTGTATACGTTCGCCACGCCCAAAAATTGGCTTAAATTGTTCGATGCCTGTAACAATGGGTTCCCAGCCTATTCCAAGTGCCTGGGTTACCGTAGCCGCTGCCAGGGCATTATAGACGTTATAGATGCCAGGCAGCGGAATGACAATCTCCCTGGGCTGCGTTGCCGGTAGAACCGAGCTGCTAATGCCGATGCGCAATCGGTCAAAATCATCAGTTTGTGCTTTCACTACCCGCACATCAGGCTGAGGTCGTTCGTGCCCACAGCTTGTGCAACGGTAATGACCCATATGGCTGAAGAAGCGCATGTCATACGTGTAATCACCACCGCACATGGGACAGGTCCGCGTATCACTGACTTGATGTCGCTCTGACTTGCCTTGCTGTTTGGTAAGATCGAGAGCGGGATCATCGATGCCAAAATAGAGGACGCGACCAGCAAATAGCTTACCCAGGTTGGCCGTGGCAGGATCATCGGCATTAAGCACGAGTATGGTATCGGTTGAAAGATTGGACACCGCCTGCTGCCAGCGTGCCGCGACACTATCGACCTCGCCATAGCGATCAAGCTGGTCGCGGAAAAGGTTGGTAAACACAGCCACACGAGGAGAAACAGTCTCTACGACTTGTGGTACAACCGCCTCATCAACTTCAAAGATCGTCATTGCCTGTCCTGCTCTCCGCAGTAGCCCGTTGGGCAAAGCCCGCATAACCAGCGAACTTGCAATTCCTCCCATGAGGTTCGAACCTTCCCGGTTACGCCATACACGCAGGCCCGCGTCGCTCAGGATCGCAGAAATAAAAGCACTCGTGGTTGTTTTACCATTGGTACCGGTGACAACGACACTGCCAAATTCTAACTGCGTTGCCAGGTGACCAACAATATCTGGATAGACTTTTTGGGCTACCAGTCCAGCAATACTTGTACCTCCACCAAGGTGCAGGCGGCGACTCAGTGCCCCTGCTGCCCGGCCTCCAAACACAGCCAGTCCGGCTCGCAGTGATGTATGCCGATTTGGAGGGGAATTTCGCAGGCTGTTACCGGGTGGGCGTTCAGCAGCCCTCTGCTTGCGATGAATATTCCTCTTTTGCCATCCTATGCGCAAATTGTTTAAGCGGGAACCTACGCGAGGCGCCCTCTGTTTTCGCATTCTGTTCCTCCAAACCAGCGCTATTATCAAGTGTTCTAGTTGCAGCATAGCATGGGACCATAAAGAGGTCAAGGTAGCGACTTTGTCCCAAACATTCTGTTTGACAACATATGGTATCCTTGGAGGGAATTTTTTTGTGCGCTTTGCGTTACATTAAGGTGTAAGGATTTGATTGTGGGAAATGGCATGTGTATATGGTTCTTTAGTAGAGGACTTTGGGATGGGAAGGTGTTTGTTCCACTTCTCTTTCTCCAAATTCCTGAGGGTATGGAGAAGCATGGAAATACCCTCTTGTCAATGTGTGCTATCCTATGCAATGAAGCAAAATACGCATGAGTGGATTGCGTTGTAAATAATAAAAGTTCAGGTTGAGAGTATGGCAAAGAAACTTGTAATTGTAGAGTCGCCGGCGAAAGCCAAAACAATCGAAAAATTTCTTGGGCGGGACTTTGAAGTCAAAGCCTCAATGGGGCATATTATCGACTTACCCAAAAAAGGCCTGGGAGTAAATACACGCAAAGACTTTGCTCCACAGTACGAAATAATAGAGAAAAAAGACAAGCTCATCGACGAACTGAAAGCAGCATCTAAGCGTGCCGGCGAAGTATTCCTGGCTCCGGACCCTGATCGTGAGGGTGAATTTATCGCCTGGTCTCTTAAACATACCCTGAATCTCAAGGATCCCCGTCGTGCCGTCTTCAACGAGATTACTAAGGGCGCTGTACAGGACGCCATCAAAAAGCCCCGTGAGATCAACGAAGACCTTTTCAATGCGCAGCAGGCGCGCCGGGTCCTCGATCGTCTCGTTGGCTATAAAATCAGCCCATTGCTCTGGCGGCGTATTCAATCAGGGACAAGTGCCGGACGGGTACAATCAGTCGCCTTACGCCTCGTCTGTGACCGCGAGGCCGAGATTCGTGCCTTTGTCCCGGAAGAATACTGGAGCATCACTGCCACTCTGAGCAAGCAGCGACAGAAAGAAACCTTCGAGGCAACTTTGATCACGCGCCTCAAAGACATAGCTGAATTAAACGGCGACGAGAATAACCCTGAAGGTGAGGAACAGCCAGCCCCTGCGGTGCTAAATGGGAAGAGTCCCAGGAAAGAAAAAGGACGCATAAAAATCTCCTCCAAAGAAGAGTCAGACACCATTCTGAGCGATTTACAGGGGGCAACATACACCGTCCTCAAAGTGGAGGAGAAAGAGCAGCGTCGTCAACCAAATCTGCCCTATACCACCAGTACACTGCAGCAAGATGCCTCGGTCCGGCTTTTCTTCAAACCTAAGAAAACGATGAGCGTGGCCCAGCAACTGTACGAGGGCATTGAATTGGGCGAGCGTGGTCATCAAGGACTCATCACCTATATGCGCACCGACTCAACGCGCATCTCTGAAGAAGCACAGGCGAAAGTCAAAAGCTACATCGCACAGGAATATGGACAGCCCTACGTTGGGCAGGGACGTACCGCTAAAGCCAAAGCAACGACTCAGGATGCACACGAAGCTATTCGCCCGACCGATGTCGCTTTGACGCCTCAGGTCGTCAAGTCGCACCTTACGCCCGACCAGTTTAAGCTGTATAACCTGATCTGGCGCCGTTTTGTAGCCAGCTTTATGACCCCTGCCGTGTTTGATACCGTCCGCGTGGACATCGTAGCCGCTCAATATATCTTTCGTGCCACGGGTTCTAACCTCAAGTTCCCTGGTTTTTATGCCGTTTGGCCGCGTGAGGAAGATGAGAAACTCTTGCCGGCTCTGACTGCTAAAGAAGTCCTTGACTTGCACAGCTTGAAGCCTGAGCAGCACTTTACCCAGCCTCCTCCACGCTATACAGAGGCCAGCTTAATTAAAGAGCTAGAAGAGCAGGGTATCGGTCGTCCAAGTACGTATGTGCCCATCATCAGTACTATTCAGGACCGTGGATACGTTGACCAGGAACAGCGGCGCTTTACTCCAACCTGGTTGGGTGAGACGGTCAACGAGGTCATGAAGAAACACTTCCCTGATATCGTGGACACCAGTTTCACGGCTGAGATGGAGCGAAAGTTGGATGATGTCGAGGAGGGGCGACAATCGTGGACAGAGTTTCTCCATAGTTTCTATGGGGATTTCAAGGCCACCATGGAAAAAGCTGAAGCTGAGATGAATCGTGTACAGAAGCCAGTTGAAGAGATGGATGAGGTTTGTCCCGAATGTGGGCGCAATCTTGTCATCCGTACCGGTCGCTTTGGCCGCTTTATCTCCTGCTCAGGATTTCCAGAATGCCGCTATCGCCGCTCTTTTATGAATAAAACCGGTGCCTTGTGTCCGCAATGTGGGGGTGACCTGGTGGAACGCAAAACCAGGCTGAAGAAACGCGTTTTCTACGGCTGTAGCAATTATCCAACCTGCAATTTTGCCACCTGGGAGCGGCCCGTTCCTGATCTCTGTCCAAACTGTGGCGGCCTGATGGTCATCCCTCGTGGTAGACAAGACCCCGTCTGTTATACAGAGGTCGTCGCTCAACAGCATAGCTCCGAAGAGAAACCTCAACAGGACGGAAATAAATCGCTGCGTGCAACGCGCAAGAAAACGCCTTCATCAACAGAGAATGTGGAGGCTACGTCCACAGAACCAAAAACGACCAGGCGGACTTCAACAACTAGAAAGAAGGTAGCAGCATCTACAACAGCTGACGAACCTGTTACGGCCAGGTCCACAAAGACCAGGAGCAGCAAAACTCCTACCCGCCGATCAACAACGAAGAAAACATCGACGCGAACATCATCCAGGAAAAAGGTGAGCGCTGCCACGAGCAAGAGCGCTACGGGCCGTGCCAAAACAGCAAAAGCCAAATAAGAAGAGGCTGGGGAAGCGAAGCGTAGAGTAGGGTAACCCTGGTCACCAACCTCCGATCTATGGTAGGACCCTGTCGAATTTTTCAAAAAGTCAAAAACAATCCTGCACTAAGTGATATAATCGATTAGAGTTAACAATTACGCATATTACTAGAAGCTCTGCTTTTGGAGGATTTCATGGCACATGCCATTACACTCATTCCTGGCGATGGAACAGGTCC
>WNEY01004820.1_pt1 | contig 10348 bp, 8 predicted proteins | sample 5400531 | NCBI WGS metagenome assembly WNEY01 (sample SAMN13153338, study PRJNA577476) | soil metagenome | isolation source: 200 cm saprolite under Douglas fir tree site 1 | place: USA:California | collected 2015-04-18
CTTGTCCCAGCCGTCCGGCAGTTGGCGGGCCTGCATTTTGTTCAACTGATCGGCTTGCTGCGGAAACTGTTTCTTGTACTCCTCGAATTTCGCCTTCCATGCCGCCCGGGCTTCGGCTCCACGCTTTCCGATGCCGTTCTTGAACCGGTCATAGACTCCGTCTGGGACGAGAAACTTGGCCTCTTCCGGCCATCCATAATTTTTCTTTACGAGTTTGACTTCCGCTTCACCTAGGGGCTCCCCGTGCGCTTCGTAGGAATCTTGTTTGTGGGGCGATCCGTATCCGATGTGGCTGTCCACAACGATAAGTGTTGGCCGGTCTTTTGACTTGAGAAAGTTATCGTAGCCGCCGGCCAGCATTTCCAAATTGTTCGCATCGGTGACGTGCGTGACGTTCCAGCCGTAGCCCTTGAAGCGCGTCATCACATCTTCGCTGAAGGACCACTCGGCAGGACCATCCAGCGTTACGTGGTTATTGTCGTAGATCCAGCAGAGATTGGAGAGCTTCAGATGGCCCGCGAGCGAAGCGGCTTCGCTGGCCACGCCCTCCATGAGGTCGCCGTCTCCGCAAATGGCGTAGACATTGAAATTGAAGAGGTCGAAGCCGGGTCGATTGAAATTCTCCGCCAACCATTTACCTGAAATGGCCATTCCCACACTGTTTCCTGCGCCTTGTCCCAGGGGCCCCGTCGTCGTTTCCACTCCGGTTGTAAGATGCGACTCAGGATGACCGGGAGTCCGGCTGTCAATCTGCCGGAACCGCTTGATCTCTTCCATCGGCACGGAGAGCTCATCGGTAACTTCGCCCTTGGAGTTGACAGCCCGCACTCCGGCGAGATGCAGCGTGGCGTAAAGGAGCATCGAGGCGTGCCCAGCCGACAAAACAAAGCGGTCACGATTCGGCCAAAGCGGATCCGCGGGATCGTAGCGCAAGTATTTTTGCCAGAGCTCGTAGACCACCGGTGCAAGGCCCATGGGCGCGCCCGGATGGCCGGAATTCGCCTGCTGTACCGCGTCGATCGCCAGAGTTCGGATGGTATTAATGCTTAGCAGGTCGAGATCCAGCTGACTTTTCGGCTGACTCACATTCGCTCCTGTTGCGGGCAGGAGTGCGCCCGCAGCTCAAGGTCAGGATTTAGATGCACCACGCCACCGGACGGGTTATGGGATTTTACGCCAAAACGAATCGGCATGCTCGTTTGGAGTCGAAACGAGGCCAGAGATTACAAGGCTCCTCAATGCTTGTGAATGGAAGTACGGAAAAGCGAGGGGCCGGGCCGGGGAAGCCCTAGCTCTGGATGATCTTGTTGCGAACTGCGTAGCGGACCAGTTCTGTGACCGAGTGAAAGTCGAGCTTGAGCATAATGTTGGCGCGATGCGTCTCCGCGGTTTTCACGCTGATTTCCAGGATGGCGGCGACTTCCTTATTGCTGTTACCTTCGGCGAGAAGTTGAAGGACTTCACGCTCCCGCGGCGTCAATCGGTTTCGCGAGGACGGGCTGAACGTCGTGCTATCCCCGCCTGCTGGGCTGGAAACGGACTCCGAGACACGTGAAGACAAGTAAGGTTTGTGGCGGCGAAGAGCGTCAACGGCAGCCACCAGGTTGCGATCCGCGTCGTCCTTCAAGATATATCCATGGGTTCCGGCCGCCAGAACCTCCTGGATGAGAAGCTCGGAGTCGTGCATGGTCAAGATGAGGATTTCCGTCTGTGGAGAGAGCTTGCGAATCTGGCGCGTGGCTTCGACTCCGTTTAACAAAGGCATGCCGATGTCGAGCACGGCCACGTCGGGCTTGAGTTGGCCGGCCTTTTCCACGGCTTCGCGCCCGTTGGCGGCTTCCGCGCAAACTTGCCAGCCGGTCTTGGACTCGAGGAGAGTACGGAGTCCCGTCCGCACAACTTGATGGTCGTCAGCCACGAGGATACGAACGGGCATCGGATACCTCGGATCTTAAGGGGATGGAAACCCGCACTGTGGTCCCCGACGAACTGGATTCTATCTCCAATTTCCCGCCAAGCTGCGTCATTCGTTCACGCATGCCAAGGATGCCTACACCCAAGCGGGCTCCCGTTCCGTTGCCATGCCCGATGGCTTTTTTGTCCATCCCATGGCCATGATCAATGACTTCGAGGCTGACGGAAGCGGAATCACCGTGCAAGTGAATCTTGGCCGTTTGCGTGCCGGAATGCCGCTGAATGTTTGTCAAGCTTTCCTGGACGATACGGAACAGCGCTGTCTCAGCTTCCTGTGGCAGGCGCGCAAACCCGGCTTGGATTTCCAAATTCAATTTGATCCCGCTGCGCTCGCTGAATCCCTCGGCATACTCGCTGATTGCGGAAACCAGTCCCAGCTCATCCAGCAGCGGCGGGTGCAGCAGATAGGAGAGTGTTCGAATTTCCCGCGACATCTCCACAAGCACGCGTCTGGCTTCTGCAAGCGCATAGCGCGAGCGTTCGTCCGTGGAGGACAGAGACCGCGCAGCTTGCGCCAAATTCAAATTCACCGCCAGGACGCTTTGCGCCAGGCTGTCGTGGAGTTCCCGGCCGAGCCGCCGCCGCTCTTCGTCCTGAAGCTGCAGCAATCGCGTGGAAAGCTGGTGCAATGCCTCTTCCGCCTGTTTCCGCTCGGTAATGTTCGTAAACGTGTTGATTACGGCGGAAACGGAACCGTCCGGCGCAAATTGCGGAGTCGCGCTTCCCAGTGTCCAAAGAACTTCGCTTGAGCCTTTGCGCCACCCGATCACTTCATTTTGAATTGGCTGGCGCGTCTCTATTGCACGGGGGCCGGGCCGGCTCAAAAAGGGGACCTCGGTTCCATCCTCGCGAATAGCAGTAACGTCAAGTTGCGAAGAGTTTTTCCCCTTAGCCTCCTCAAGACTTATCCCGAACCATTGTTGGGCTACTTGGTTTGCGAACTGAATCCTCGCATCCGGTCCAAGCAACACGACGCCGACGTGGAAATCTCGGACGAGAGTGCGAAAACGCTCTTCACTGGCCCGTAGCGCATCTTCGCCCTGTTTCCTGGCGGTGACGTCGCGAACGATGGCCAGAGCGCAAGGTTTTCCGTCCAGCTCAATCAGCGTCGCGGAAAACTGTGCGATGCGCGCCTCGCCCGACTTCGTCAGGCAAACGAACTCCTCGTCGCGCACTTCCGATTCCTTTTGGAGTTTGGCCATAACCTCGGTCCGGCGGGCAGGGTCTTTCCATAGATTCATATCCACCGGGGTTCTTCCAAGAGTCTCCTCGTGCGAATATCCGGTGAGCCGGGTGAAGCTGTCATTGACTTCCAGAAAATGGCCGCCCGGAACGGCCGTGATCCCGACAGCGTCGGGGCTGGACCGGAAAGCTGTGAAGAACATGCGCTCCGAACGGCTCAAGGCTTGTTTCGTTAGAAAGAGGTCTTCCGCAATCCGGCGCTGCCGCTCATTGGTCAGCACAAGGCGTGCGGCGGAAAGAATGAAGGACGCGGCAACAGCTATCCACGCGATGGTAATCTGCTCCGCCGCGACTCGTCGGCCCATGAAAAGAACCAGCAGCGGCATGAGAATCGGCAAGGCCTGAGAAACGATGATGGTGCGAAATCGTGAGCTCACCGGTGGAACGACAGGCTCTTCTTCGCGATTCCACGTCGCAGCGAAAAAGACTGCGAACAAGTAAGGGATACACCAAGTAACATCCGTCCACCGCGCGACTCTTTCGGGTGTGTACGGAGTAAGGTAGATAAGTTCAGAGACTCCAGCCGTAAAAAACAGACCGGCCACTCCGCCGAAGAAGGCTCGCGTCGAGCGGCGGGAAGCTGTCGCTGCCCGAATCAGCAATCCCGTCGCGAGCGCCGCGTCGCGAAACATCTGCAGTCGAATGATCTTGAGAACCATACCCGACCCTTCGGCTTCCCATCGGGAGGGGACATAGAAGAAATAGAGGTAGGCCGTGAGGGCCACGACTCCAATCTGGGCAAAATCCAAGACCCGTTGCCAATCGACGGCACCGGATTCTCTCTCGGGCTGCGGTAGCAGCATCATCACCGCCGGCGTTACCCAGAGGAGGAAGAGGATGTCTGAAGGCCAGGGAGTCAGCGCCGGCGCGTGAGCAAAACATTGATAGTAGGTTTCCAGCGCCTGAGCGGCACAACCCAGAAAGAGCGCTGCGGCAAGAAGAATCCAGAGTTGGCGCAGGTAGTCTGAGGATCGCCTGGCCACGTGAAGCGAACAGATAGCGGCCCAGAGAACGACCGCAGTCTGCAAGAGATCCGAGAGCAGAAGACTCGTCTCTGGTTGGGGGACCTCTTCAATGACAACGACAAGAAGCGCGGTCAGCAGACCGGCGACTGCCAGAGCAAGCCAGGAGAACTTGCCAGAGGGATGCAAGAGAACCCCGCGAACTTAGGTCCAGTCTATGTCGAGTCAACCTTGTAAACAATCACCCGGATGCATTTAACACTATCAGGAAACACTCCGAAGCTGAGAATACTCACGGGGGGTTTGACTTCAGGACCATAACAGCAGCCCCAAAGGCTATATTTTTCCCTTTGCGCCGTCCCTAACAATTTCGCCTCGCTATTACTAGGCTGCAATTTATCGTTCGTTCGGTGCCGGTCTGCGAAAATTACCTTTGATGTGCGGGCTACTAGGTTTGTCTTGTCCATCTCTCATTCCTGCCGCAACATGAATCGAGGCGGGAGGTGGGCTGGTGACAGGCCCGGCACATGGCATCCGTTCTTGAGATCCAGGATCTGAGCGTTTCCTATCAATCGCCCGAGGGCGTGCTGCACCCTGCTTTGACCGGAATAAGCTTTGGTCTGATGCCCGGTGAAATCCTGGGTGTCCTGGGCGAATCCGGATCCGGCAAAAGCACGCTCGCCGGATCGCTTGTGCGGCTTCTTCCGGCGAATGGCAACATCACTCGTGGGGCTGTTCATTTCGACGGGAAGGATCTTCTCTTAGCCAAGCCTGGCGAATTGCAGCAAATCCGTGGCGCGCGCATTTCACTGATTTTCCAGGAGCCGTCTCTTGCTCTCCATCCAACCATGCGTGCAGGTGAGCAGGTTCGTCAGGTGTTAACCGCGCATAGGGCTTGGGGAAGAAGCGCCCTAAGTAACCAAGTACGTTATGTCTTCGCACTACTGTTTGCCGAAGAAGCGGACCGCATTTCGCGCTCCTATGCACACCAGCTGAGCGGAGGGCAGAGGCAGCGTGTGCTTATCGCGCAAGCGATTGTTTGCGGCCCTTCCGTCGTGATTGCGGATGAGCCGACGGCGTCGCTCGACTCCGCGACCCAACTGGAAATTGTCGGGCTGTTTAGAACGCTCAGGGAAAGACTGGGTCTCGCGATGATTTTCATCACGCACAACCCAGCCCTTCTCTCCGGTTTTGCCGATCGTGTCCTGGTCCTCTATGGCGGCCAGATCGCCGAATGTGGTCCGGCCGAAGCTGTGCTCGCTTCACCCCGGCACCCCTACACCAAGGCTCTCTTCCAGTCCATTCCGGAGGGTTCCGAACAACAAGGAAATAGTCGTAAGGCGAAGCTCCCAGTAATTCCTGGCGACTCGGCGCGTTCGTCATTGCCCGGCCGAGGGTGTCCCTTCGAGCCAAGGTGCCCGGAAAGAATGGATATCTGCAGAGAACGTGAGCCTGCAGCCACGAACCTGAGTGCGTCTCACACCGTTTGTTGCTTCAAGTATGAAAGTGAAAGTGTCTGACGGCCGCCAAAAAATGCAACCACTCTTGAGGGTCGAAAACCTGGTGAAGCGTTATGTAAGGAAGAGTCTCGTTGGCGCTTGGGAAGAGTTGCTCGCTTTGGATGGCGTGTCTTTCAAAATCCTCCCAGGAACCACGCTTGCGTTTGTGGGGGAATCAGGATCGGGCAAGAGTACGCTCGCGGCATGTCTCGCCTGTCTGGAATCCCCAACTTCGGGAGACATTTGGCTTGATGCAACAAACACCGTCAAGGGTGGAGAGCATATTCGCCGTCAAGTTCGTCCGCAAATCCAGCTCATATTTCAAGATCCAGCAAGCTCTTTGAACCCAAGATGGAGCGTGCTTGAGATACTCAAGGAGCCGTTGATTCTGCAGCGCAAATTCAGTCACAACGAAATGATTCTGTGCGCGCGTTCCTTGCTGGAACGAGTTGGCCTTTCCTCAGACGTTGCAGCGCGGTTTCCCACCGAGCTGAGCGGCGGGCAGCGCCAGAGGTTGGCCATCGCTAGAGCGTTGGCGCTAGAGCCAAAACTCTTGATTCTGGACGAGGCACTCTCGGCTCTCGATTGTTCGGTACAAGCGCAGATCGCCAACCTGCTGATCGATCTGCAGAGCTCTCTAGGAATGACGTATTTGTTCATTACGCATGACCTGGCCATGGCAGCTCATCTGGCCGATGAGATTGCCGTCATGAACCGCGGCCGAATTGTTGAACAAGGACCTGCGGAAACTATCTTGAAGCAGCCCAAGCATGATATTACTCGCCAACTGCTGGCGGCGGTGCCCAAGTTCACTCGCGCCGCACCGCCTGCTTTGGAGCGATGATGCGCTACCTGCTGCGCAGGCTCGGCCACGCCTTGTTCTTGCTGGCCGGCGTTTCCATACTGGCGTTCCTCTTCACCTCCTTGGCCCCGGGAACGTACTTCGACGAAATGCGCCTGAATCCCCAGATTGCGCCGGAGACAGTGGCGGCGCTGCGTGATCAGTACGGTCTCGACAAGCCTCTTCCCGTCCGGTACCTCTCCTGGTTGAACTCCGTCCTCCACGGCCAGATGGGATTCTCCTTCGCCTATAACAGCCCCGTAGCGCCACTGTTGCTATTGCGCGCTGGAAACACGTTGATCCTGACAATTACGTCCACGCTGCTCGCTTGGGCGCTCGCTCTGCCGCTTGGGATATGGAGTGCAGAGCGCCTCGGGCAGCTGCCGGACCGTTTGCTCTCGTGGGGAACCGCTATACTCTTGGTAATCCCCGACCTGGCGCTTGCGCTGGGACTCCTGGTCCTTGCCGCGAGAACCGGATGGTTTCCGACGGGAGGCATGGCTTCCATCGATTCTGAAACTCTTTCGTCGCTCAATAGGCTTCGCGATCTGACACTACATATGATTCTACCCGTGACGGCTCTTGTGCTCTCGTCGCTGCCCCTGCTAATTCGCCACGTGCGCGCAGCCGTGGCGGACGTGCTCAACGCTCCGTTTCTGCTAGCCGCAGTCGGGCATGGCATCCCGAGGCGCACTCTTCTCTATCGATATGCGCTTCCTGCGGCGGCGAATCCTCTCATATCCTTGTTTGGTTTCAGCATCGGCATCCTGCTGAGCGGATCGTTGCTCATCGAAGTCGTGATGAGCTGGCCCGGACTCGGTCCGCTGTTATTGGAGTCCATTCTGGCTCGTGATTTGTACGTCGTGGTTGGAGGAGTCCTGTTCTCGACGCTTTTCCTTGTCGGAGGGAATTTTCTCGCCGACTTGCTCCTTTACTGGGCTGACCCCCGAATCCGGACAGCGAGCAGCATGCAATGAAGGGGCGCCGCACAATCCTGAAATGGCTCATCACTCTTGTTGTCCTGCACGGAATTGTGGTCTGTGCAGGGTTCTTTGCGCCTTACGATCCCGGCGATCAGGATCGCAAGAGTCCGTACCTGCCTCCCATGCGGCCCCACTTGCTGGATTCAAACGGCTATCTTCATGCTCGTCCCTTTGTGTATTCGCTGAAACTGCGCGCGGGCTCGTACGACCAGTATGAAGAAAACACGAGGGAGCTTCATCCCCTGAAGTTTTTCCTGAGAGGGAGTCATTACCGATTGCTGGGATTCCTGCCAGGACGATGGCACTTTTTCGGCGCCGAGAACGCGCGAATCTATCTTCTCGGCACCGACGCTTATGGCCGCGACCAGCTTTCGAGGCTCCTCTTTGGAGGCCAGGTGTCGTTACTGGCCGGCCTTCTGGGCGCTGGAATCACATTGCTCATTGGCTTGTGCGTCGGCGCCGTCGCAGGCTATTACGGCGGTTGGACCGATAACCTGCTCATGCGTCTCGCCGAGCTCTTTCTGGCGCTGCCTTGGCTCTACTTGCTATTCGCAATTCGGGCTTTTTTGCCGCTGGCGGTTAGCCCGCTCCAAGCCTTCTTCTTGATCATTGCAGTCATCGGGATGGTGGGCTGGGCACGCCCGGCGCGGCTCGTTCGCGGCGTAGTCCTCAGTGCCAAGGAACGTGACTTCGTCCGCGCTGCCCGGGGGTTTGGCGCAACCGATGCATACTTGCTCCGCCGCCACATTCTGCCGGAAACTTCCAGCGTGCTTCTGACACAGGCGGCGATTCTGATACCACAATATGTGTTGGGGGAGATGACCCTGTCGTTTCTCGGCCTAGGCGTCCCCGAACCTATGCCAAGCTGGGGCAACCTTCTCTCAAGCCTGCAGCAATACAGTGTTTTGGTCTCTTATTGGTGGATGTACTTACCCGCGTTGGCAATGGCGCCGTTCTTCCTGGGGTACCTGGGAATAGCGGGCTCGTTGCAAGAGCGCGGAGAGGCGTACAGAATAGAAACGCGGAGGCTGGGGAATCTAAAGTGAAAAACAGACGAGCAATCTCCCATTCCCGCCGTGTTCTCCCGAGATTGCTCATTTCACTTTTCCCATTTTTCGGCCATGTTGCTGTCGCCCTTCCCCAACAGAAAAGCGCAAAAGAGGAATTGCTTGTACTCCCGGGAGAAGTGGGCCGCCCAGGAGGACGCCTCGTCGTCTCGCTCCGGGGCGAACCAAAGACGCTAAATCCTTTGATTGCAGCAGATGCGCGGTCTCGCGAGGTCATCGGCGTTATGCAAGCGGACCTCATCCATATCAACCGCGCGACTCAGTTGACAGAGCCAGCGCTTGCCAAGGCCTGGAGGATCTCTCCCGACGGCCTCGTTTACACACTTGTGCTCCGGCAGGGCCTGAAATTCTCAGACGGGCAGCCGGTGGACGCGGACGACGTGCTTTTCACCTTCCGTGTCATCCTTGACGAAAGTGTGCACGCTCCGCAGCGAGATCTCTTGATCGTTGGCGGAAAGCCGATCACTGTCCACAAGGTTGACGCGCATACCGTCGTCTTTCAATTGGCGAGAACTTACGGCGTGGGCGAAAGACTTTTCGACGGCATGGCAATCCTTCCCCGGCATCTCTTGGAGAAACCCTACCAGGAGGGGAAGCTGGGGCAGACTGGATCGTTGGCCACGGCCGCGGACCAATGGGCGGGACTCGGCCCGTTCCGGCTGAAGGAGTATGTCGCAGGGCAACGGTTGGTCCTGCAGCGCAATCCTTATTATTGGAAATCGGATGCCAAAGGTAATCGGCTGCCTTGTGTGGACGAACTTGTATTTCTATTTGTTCCGAACGCCGATGCGCAGGTTCTGAAGTTCCAATCGGGCGAAACGGATATGATCAGCCAGTTGGGCGCGGAAAATTTCTCCGTATTGTCGCGCCAGCAGCGCGGTTACACCATGACTGATGGCGGACCGGGGCTCGAGTACAACTTTCTTTTTTTCAATCTGAATGACCTGGGTGAAAAAACATCACCGGAGATGCAGCAGAAGCAAAAATGGTTCCGCCAAGTGAAGTTCCGGCAGGCCGTTTCAGCTGCCGTAGACCGGGAAGCCATCGTTCGGCTCGTTTACCAGGGGCGAGGCGTCCCCCTGTGGGGATTGGTAGCGCCGGGCAATCGTCGCTGGGGAAATGAAAAACTTCCGCATCCCGCGCGGTCGCTTGATCGCGCACGAACACTCCTCAAGGAAGCCGGTTTCTCCTGGAGCAACGGTCTCAATGGAGATTCAACACTCCTGGATTCCGATGGTAAGCCCGTGGAATTCTCCATCCTTACAAGCTCTACGAACGCGGATCGCGCAAAGATGGCGGCGCTCATCCAGGATGATTTGAAGCAACTTGGGATGCGCGTCCAAGTTGTACCGCTCGAGCCTCGCTCTTTGCTCGATCGCCTCATGCAGAGCCGGGATTACGATGGCTGTATCATGGGAATAGCCAGCTATGATGCGGACCCGAATTCCGATATCAGTGTCTGGCTATCCAGCGGTGGATTACACCTGTGGAATCCCTCGCAAGCGCAACCCGCCACTCCCTGGGAGGCGGAGATCGATCGGTTGATCGAAGAACAGATGTCCGCACGTACATTCGAACAGCGGAAGAAACTCTATGACCGCGCGCAGGAAATTCTCGCGGAGGAACAGCCGATCATTTTACTTGCCAGCCCGCACATCCTGGTGGGCGCAAGGAACGTGGTCGGCAATTTCCGCCCTGCCGTTCTGGAGCCCTACGTCCTCTGGAATGTCGAGCAGCTCTACATCAAAAATGGGACGGGGAATGCAGCGCGATGAACTCC
>WNEY01004822.1_pt1 | contig 10348 bp, 9 predicted proteins | sample 5400531 | NCBI WGS metagenome assembly WNEY01 (sample SAMN13153338, study PRJNA577476) | soil metagenome | isolation source: 200 cm saprolite under Douglas fir tree site 1 | place: USA:California | collected 2015-04-18
GGTTGACTTCACTTACGTCCTCTCCTAGAATCCACTCACTCCACGTGCGCGGCTCGCTTCCCAGGAACCCATGAATCTCCCTAATGCCCTGACGGTCCTTCGGATCCTCCTTATTCCGTTCTTTATCGGATTCCTCACCTATGGGCATTATATGTGGGCACTGTGGACGCTCCTCGCCGCCGGCGTCACGGATATTCTGGACGGGGTCATTGCCCGGATGGCGAATCAGCGCACGAAGCTTGGCGCGTATCTGGACCCGCTGGCCGACAAGCTCCTCCTCACCTCGTCATTCGTCACCTTGTCGATTCTGCATCTGGTGCCGGGGTGGGTGGCGATCGTGGTGGTCAGTCGGGACCTCATCATTGTGGCCGGCACGCTGCTGCTGCATGTGACCCAGACGCCGATTGAGGTGGCCCCGACGGCGCTCGGCAAGGGAACGACGCTGGCCCAGCTCACCTATCTCGTCCTGGCGCTGGTACTCATCGCGTTGCAGAAAGATGTGCACCAATTGATGCCGCTGCTCGCGCTCATGCTGACACTGACGGTCATTTCTGGTCTCCACTATGTCTATCGGGGCATCCGCGCCTATCATCCGGACTTGGTCTAACGCGTCCTGCGCGCCGTGAGACATTTCAGGGGATTTCAGAGGGTCGGGACGGATGTTCGTTGACAAGACCCCTATAACGCAGTACACTCTTTCCCCAATGTTTCTCGTGCTTTTATTCCCGGACAACTTTTGCCACCTGATGGAGCGAAGCGATGCCTCCGGTTACTGACAAATTGGGCAAATTGCTCGTTTCCGCCAACCTCATCACTGAGAGGCAGCTCAATGAGGCGCTGGCGGCCACGAAGCAGTCCAAAGGCGCCACCCGGATCGGCAGCATCCTGGTCAAGATGGGCTACATCCCGGAGGAGAAGCTCCTCCAGTTCCTCTCCCAACAGTATCGGGTGCCCGCCGTGGACCTGAAGATGTACCAGCACATCGATCCCGCCATCATCAAGCTCGTGCCGCTGGAACTGGTCAAGAAGCACATGGTGCTGCCGTTGAGGCGGGTTGGGGCTACCGTGACCGTGGGGATGCTGGACCCCACGAACATGCTCGCCTTGGACGACCTCAAGTTCCGCACGAACTACACGATCGAGCCTGTGATCGCGGCTGAGTCGGCGCTCATCGAGGCGATCAAGAAGTACTACGGGGATAGCGTCGCTGGTGGAGCGGCCGAGGCCGCTGCCGCCATCCTGCAGGCTAAGGACTACACGATCACTGAAGGCAGTCCGGAGGATGAGCTGGCCAATCTCGGCAATGCGGACGAAGGGCCCATGGTGGACGTCGAGGACTTCGACAAGACCGTGGGCGATGTGCTTGACTCAGTAGAAGTGGCGGAGACCGATCAGGACCAAGGCATGATCACCGAGGTCGAAGCCCCGATCATCAAGCTGGTCAACGGCATCATGGTCAACGCCATGAAGGTGGGGGCCAGCGACATCCACGTCGAGCCGTATGAGACCGTGTTCCGAATCCGGTACCGGATCGACGGGGATCTGCAGACGGTCATGAACCTGCCCTTGAAGGTCAAGAATGCCCTCGTTTCCCGCATCAAGATCATGGCGAAGCTGGACATCGCCGAGCGGCGGCTCCCGCAGGACGGACGCATCAAGCTGAAACTTGGCCCCAAGCGTGACATCGACTTCCGCGTGTCGGTCTTGCCCACTCTGTTCGGCGAGAAGGCCTGTCTTCGTCTGCTGGACAAGGCCAACATCCAGGTGGACAAGGACAAGCTCGGCTTTGATAAAAAGCAGGGATCCGACATCAATGCTGCCCTGGCAATGCCTTACGGGATGATCCTCGTCACCGGCCCGACCGGAAGCGGGAAGACCACGACCCTCTATTCCTGCCTGCAGGCCCTCAACACTCCGGACGTGAACATTTCCACGGCCGAGGAGCCGGTCGAATTCAACTTCATGGGGATTAATCAGGTGCAGGTCCTGCCGGACATCGGGCTGACCTTTGCGGTGGCCCTGAGGTCCTTCCTCCGGCAGGACCCTGACATCATCCTGATCGGTGAGATCCGGGACTTCGAGACGGGCGAGATCGCGATCAAGGCCGCCATGACCGGCCACTTGGTTTTAGCCTCAGTCCACACCAACGATGCGCCGTCCACCATCAACCGGCTCCTCAACATGGGCATCGAGCCGTTCCTGGTCTCCTCCTCCGTGATTCTGGTCATCGCCCAGCGTCTCTGCCGGCGCATCTGCAAGGACTGCAAGGTGCCAGACTCCACGGTGACTCCGGAAATCTTGAAACTGGCAGGTGCCAGCAAAGTGAATGAAGAGGAATTCGCGAAGATGACTCCGATGAAGGGAAAGGGCTGCACGACCTGCAACAATAAAGGGTACAAGGGGCGAGTCGCCCTCTACCAGATCATGCCCATCACGGAGCAAATTCGATTGGGGATTCTGCGTGGCGCGTCGACGGACGAGATCAGGAAGATGTCGATTGACGAGGGTGTCAAAGCGATCCGGATGAGTGGGATCAGCAAGGTCTGCCAGGGGGTCACGACGCTGAAGGAAGTCGAGGGCGTTTCGATCGTCGAGTAGGTCCGAGGCCATAACTGACTACATGAGGTGACTGCATGCCTGTCTTCGCATACGCCGGGACAGCCCGAGGGGGAAAGTCCGTCACCGCGGAGATCAATGCTGATACTCGTGAATCGGCGATCGAGCAGTTACGTTCCCAGGGTATCACCGTCAAAAGCATCGAGGAGAAGAAGAAGGCTAAGTCCCTCTTCGGCGAGAAGAAGCAGAGGATCACCGACAAGGACCTCGTCATCTTCACCCGGCAGTTTGCGACCATGATCAACGCCGGGCTTCCGCTGGTGCAATGCCTCGAGATCCTCGCCACGCAGTCCGATAACAAGACCCTCGGCAAGATGATCGGCGAGGTCAAGATGGACGTCGAATCCGGGACGACCTATGCCGACGCGCTGAAGAAGCATCCCAAGGTCTTCAGCAACCTCTACTGCAACATGGTGCAGGCAGGCGAGGTGGGCGGCGCGCTCGACGTCACCTTGCAGCGTCTGGCGAGCCAGTTGGAGAAGGCCGCGAAACTGAAGGCCCAGATCAAGGCCGCCATGGTCTACCCCGCTGCCATCGTCGGCGTGGCCATTATCGTGGTGTCGGTCCTGATGGTCTGGGTCATCCCGATCTTCGCAAAGATGTTCACGGAATTCGGCGGGATTCTTCCGGCTCCGACCCTGCTCGTGATTGGCATCAGCGACTTCATGCAGAAGTACATCATCTTCATGGTCATCGCCGCGGCGGTGGGCCTTTACGGGCTGAAGAGATACTACGCCACCCCCGGAGGCAGGCTGAGGATTGATGCGCTCACGCTCAAGCTGCCGGTGGCGGGTGATCTAATCCGGAAGATCGCGGTGGCGCAGTTCACGCGCACCTTTGGGACGCTGCTGCAGAGCGGCGTGCCGATCATGGAAGGGCTCGAAATCGTCGCGCGGATCGCGGGGAACAAGATCGTGGAGAACGCGATTCTGGAAGCGCGGCAGAGCGTGGGCGAGGGGAAAACGCTGTCCGAGCCACTCAGCAAGACCGGGGTCTTTCCCCCGATGGTCGTCCAGATGATCAACGTCGGCGAGGCCACGGGGGCGCTGGACGCGATGCTCGCGAAGATCGCGGATTTCTACGACGATGAAGTGGACTCGGCGGTCACGGCCTTGACCTCACTCCTGGAGCCCATGTTGATGGTGTTCCTGGGGACCGTCATCGGGTTCATCGTCATCGCGATGTATCTCCCCATCTTCAAGATGGCGTCGGTTGTCGGCTAGGGTGCGAGTGCGGCTTCACGAAATGTATGGAGGCCCTGCGGGACAAGCTCAAATGGCTCATGGGCATCAGGGTCGCCGTCGTCACTCTCACCCTGGGGGTGCTGATCTATCTTCAGATCGGTAAGAGCACACAGGCCATTCCCGCCTACTATGGCCTGATCGTCGCGACCTACCTCCTCACGATCCTTTACGGCCTCCTCGTCAATCGAATCGAGTGGCTCGTCCCATTCGCGTACCTGCAGATCGGCATGGATATCGTGTTCGAAACCGTCCTGGTGGCTATCACCGGGGGCGTGGAAAGCCCCTTCTCGCTGCTCTTCATCCTGTCAATTACAGCCGCCAGTGCGCTGCTGTCCCGTAAGGGCGGACTGGCGGCGGCCTCGATTGCCGGCATCTTCTATGGGGCCATCGTGGATCTGCAGTACTACCGTTCCACCTATCAGATCGCGCTCTTTGACTGGCTGCCGCGGACCGAGCTTCTGGTCACCGAGATCTTCTACAACCTATCGCTGAACCTTCTCGGGTTCATCATGGTCGGGTACCTGAGCGGCACCCTGGCGGAGAAGCTGAGAAGCACTGGTGAGCGTCTGGAGGAGAAGGATCGCGACCTCACCGGTTTGCAGGAGTTTCACCAGTTCGTCCTGGAGAGCATCGACAGCGGGCTCTTCACCACCGACCCTGAAGGACGCCTCACGTCATTCAACCGGCGTGCCGAGGAGATCATGGGGTATAGCCAAGCGGAGGTCCGGCGACGGTTCTGGTGGGAGGTCTTCGCCTGGCCGGCTCCGACCGGCCAGAGCGGGATTCTGCCGGCCGGCATGTCGCATCGCCTGGAAGAAGTGGGGCGCCGCAAGGACGGAACACGTCTCATCCTGGCGATGAGCCTTGCCCCCCTCCAGGCTCGAGGGTGGAGCGCCGGGATCGTGGGTGTCTTTGAGGACATCACGCCTCTCAAGAAGATGGAGGAGGTAGTGCGGCGTAAACAGTGGCTCGCGACGATCGGCGAGCTGTCAGCTGGCCTCGCCCACGAGATCCGCAATCCCCTGGCGGCGCTCTCCGGCGCCATCCAAGTGATGCGGAAAGATCTGTACACGACCGACGTCAACCGGCCCTTGCTGGACCTCGCGCTCCGCGAGACCGAGCGGCTGAACGGAATCGTGTCGGACTTCCTGCAGTACGCGCGCCCGCGCCCGCTGAACCTCAAACAGTGTGACATCAATGAGTTGGTCCAAGAGACGATCCATCTGCTTGAGCAGACGCCCGAATACGGCGGCCAGATCCGCTTCATACAGCACTTGGCGCCCGACAGCGTCGTCACGATGGTGGATCCGGACCAGATGCGGCAGGTGTGCTGGAACCTCGGCTTGAACGCCTGCCAGGCGATGCCTGACGGGGGTACCTTGACAGTGGCGACCCGACGGGTGGCCCCACCGGTCGGCGGGACGGAAGGCGAGTCCGTCGAAATCGTGTTTGAAGACACCGGCCCGGGCATCCCGGAGGAGCACCTGCACAAGATCTTTTACCCGTTCTTTACGACGAAGGAAGGAGGTACTGGCCTTGGGCTCTCGTTGGTCCACCGGATCATGGATGAGCACAAAGGCAGTGTGCTGGTGGAGAGCGTGCTGGGCAAGGGCACGTGTGTGAAATTGACGCTCCCGATTACCGAAACCGTCGCGCAGGAGGTACGGTGATGGTGGTAGTGCCGGCCAGGATCCTCGTCGTGGACGATGAGCGGGGCATGCGCGAGGTCCTGAGCACCATACTCGGACGAGCTGGTCACAGCGTGGTTACGGCTGCTGATAGCCAGGAGGCCCTCCAGGTTATCGGATCGGACATCTTTGATCTCGTCATCACGGATCTGAAAATGCCAGGCCGTCTTGGAGGAATGGACGTCGTCAGGGCTGTGAAGGACATCGCGCCGGACACCGTGGTCCTCGTGCTCACGGCGTACGCGACGCTGGAGGTGGGCATCGAAGCGGTGAAGCTGGGCGCCTACGATGTGCTGACCAAGCCCTTCAACAACGATCATGTGGTACTCACTGTCAGGAAGGCGTTGGACGCCAAGCGACTGACTGTCGAAAACCTGTTGCTGAAGAGAGAGTTAAAGGGGCAGGCCTCGTTCGAGAATCTCGTCGGGACCAGCGAGGGCATGCAGAAGGTCTTTACCCTGATCCGCCGGGTGGCGGAGACCTCCAGCACCGTCCTGATCTGCGGGGAGAGCGGGACGGGCAAGGAACTGGTCGCCCGCGCGATCCACTACAACAGCCCCCGTCGGGACCGCCCCTTCGTCACCGTCAACTGCGGCGCCCTGCCGGAGCCCCTGCTTGAGAGCGAGCTGTTCGGCCATATGCGGGGGTCCTTCACCGGTGCGGTGTCCAACAAGGAGGGACTCTTCGAAGTGGCCGCCGGCGGCACGCTGTTCCTCGACGAGATTGCAGAAGCGCCGCCGGGCATCCAGGTCAAGTTGTTGCGGGTGCTGCAGGAGCCGGAATTCCGGCGGATCGGCGGGACGCACACGATCAAGGTGGACGTGCGGATCATCGCCGCCACGAACAAGGATTTGAACAAAGCGGTCGCGCAAGGGCTTTTTCGGGAGGATCTCTACTACCGTCTGAATGTGATCCCGATCACACTGCCCCCGCTACGGTCCCATCCTGACGATATTCCCCTGCTGACGCAGCATTTCCTCACCGTCTTCGGCCAGAGGGCCAACAAGCCGGCGCTGACCGTGGCGCCGGCCGCCATGCGCGCGTTCCAGCAGTATGAATGGCGGGGCAACGTACGGGAGCTGGAGAACGTCCTGGAACGGGTTGTCGCGCTTGTGCCGGGCCCTGAAATTACCTTAGACGATGTTGCCCAATGGGTACGGGAACCTTCACCCAACGGAGAGCCGAGAGTTCCGACAGATATTCCGCCGGAGGGGCTCGACCTGGAATGTCTGATCAACGGCATTGAACGGGACCTGCTGGTTCGGGCGTTGGAGCGCAGCGGAGGAGTGAAAAAAGAGGCCGCCCGCCTGTTGAAGCTCAACGCCCGTTCTCTGCGCTATCGCCTGGACAAGTACGATATCAAGCCTGCGGACGGGGCGAGCACCGCTCCGGAGGAAGACGAAGGTGAGAAGGGTGACTAGCCGCAGCATCGAAGTGGTGGCGCCTGGGAAAGTCAACCTCATCCTCCGCGTGTTGGATCGGAGACCCGACGGGTATCACAATCTCTGGTCGGTGATGCACACCTTCGAGCTCGCGGATACCGTGGTCGTGGAGCTCAATGGCAAATCGGGCATCCGGCTGACCTGCGAGGGCGCCGACCTGCCAACCGACTCGGCGAACCTGGCCTATCGCGCGGCAGAACGCGTCCTCGCGCGGGTCCGGCGGCGCAAGGGGCTGCGCCTTCATGTGCGCAAGCGGCTGCCGGTGGCGGCCGGTCTTGGCGGCGGGAGCAGCAACGCGGCTGCGACCATCCAGGCGCTGGCGGCCTTGCTGGACACCGGGTGGTCCCGGACCGAGATGGCCCAACTCGGGCAGGAAGTCGGCAGCGACGTGCCGTTCTTCTTTTACAGGCCCACCGCACTGGTCGAAGGGCGAGGGGAGCGCGTCACCCCGCTGCAATTGGAGGCGGAGCGATGGCTGCTGTTGGTGAACCCCGGCATTGCGATCCCGACCGCCTGGGCTTACGAGCGTCTGGCAGCGGTTCGGGCGGGACAGATCGGCAGAATGCCCGGTCGGCTGCCCCGCCTCGCGGTCGATCATGGCGTGGAGGGTCCGCAACTGGTGAAGTGGCACGACTTGCTGCCGCTGATCGAGAACGATTTCGCACCCGTGATGGAACGGGAGTATCCCGTGCTGTGCGAGATCCGGGAACTGCTGCTCACGCGCGGTGCGCAGACAGCCATGCTGGCCGGCAGCGGCGCGACTGTCTTCGGGGTGTTTGGCGACGAGCGGTCGGCTCGGATCGCGGCCGAAGGCCTCGATCGCTCCTCCGGCTGGAAGGCCTGGGTGACCCGGACACAGTGGGATCCGGCGCCGGCCTGCCTCGGTTGACAAGCAGAAGAACGATAGATTAGGGTAGCTCGTTCTCCTCCGTGACGAATCACTGGCATCCACTTCGAAGGGAACATCCGGGTGCATGAGTTGAAGATGTTCGCCGGGAACTCGAACCCGGCGCTCGTCAAAGAGATTTGCGATTGCCTGGGGATCGGGCAAGGGGACGCGCTCGTTTCCATGTTTAGCGATAGCGAGATTCGGGTGCAGATCAACGAGAACGTGCGGGGGAAGGATGTCTTCGTCTGCCAGTCGTGTTGCGATCCGGTCAACACGCACTTGATGGAACTCTTGCTCATGCTCGATGCCCTCAAGCGGTCCTCGGCCTACCGGATCACCGCCGTGATCCCGTACTACGGCTACGGCCGCCAGGACCGGAAGGACCAGCCTCGCGTACCGATCTCCGCCAAGCTGGTAGCGGACTTAATCACCACGGCGGGCGCCGATCGGGTGCTGACGATGGACCTGCATGCGGGGCAGATCCAGGGGTTCTTTAACATCCCGGTGGACCATCTGTACGCGTCGCCGGTGTTGCTGGAGTATGTCGCGCACCGGGGAGACCAGGGCCTCGTCGTCGTTTCGCCGGACGCGGGCGGCGTAGAGCGCGCCCGGGCCTTCGCCAAGCGGTTGCAGGCCAGTCTGGCGATTATCGACAAGCGGCGGGAGGGTCCCAACGAGTCCCAGGTCATGCACATCATCGGAGAGGTGGCCGGGCGCGACGCCCTACTGCTGGACGACATGATCGACACGGCCGGCACGATCGCCCAGGGCGCGCAGGCCTGCATCGACCACGGCGCGCGCCGCGTCTGGTCGGCCTGCACGCATCCGGTCCTCTCGGGGCAGGCCCTGGATCGCTTGAACGCTTCGAGATTGGAGGAAGTGGTGGTGACCAACACGATTCCGCTCAACGGCAAAGATCGTCGGTGTGCCAAGCTGAAAGTGCTCTCCGTTGCGTCGTTGCTGGCGGAAGCCATCAAGCGCATCCACGAAGAAGAGTCGGTGAGTTCGCTGTTTGTGTAGACACGTCCGGGTTCAAGAAAGGGTCGGCGATGCAGGTTGACATGAAGGTGGAGACCCGTGAGGCGGTCGGAAAGGGAGTCGCCCGCACCTTACGGCGGCAAGGCAAGATTCCGGGTGTCCTCTACGGGCAGAGTGAGTGCATCAGCCTGACGATCGATCCTGCCGAGATCCGCAAGGTGCTTCATTCGGAGTCCGGCTCCAACACTCTCCTCAACCTGAGCATTGCGAAGGGCGACAGAGAGATGAAGCGGACCGCGATGCTGCGGGACTACCAATTGGATCCTGTGACCGGGGCGATCCTGCATGCGGACCTCTTCGAGGTAGCGATGGACAAGCCGATCCGCGTCCTCGTGCCGGTGGCCATCACTGACGGTACGCCGGTGGGTGTGGCCGAAGGGGGCATTCTCCAGCACAACATGCGCGAGCTCCACGTCGAGTGTCTGCCCAGGCAGATCCCAGCGCACATCATGGTGGACCCGACCCCACTCAAGATCAATCAGGGGATCCACGTCAAGGAGGTGTCTGTCCCCCCCGGCGTCCGTATCTTGGACGACCCTGACATGATGGTGGTCAGCGTCGCTGCCCCGATCTCGGAAGCAAAGCTGGAGGCGTTGCTTGCCACGACGCCGGTTGGCGAAACGGCGGCGGAACCCGAGCTGATCGGCAAGGCGAAAGAGGAAGAAGTGACCGAGGAAGCCGCAGCCGCTGGCGAGAAAGCCGGCGAGAAAACTGGCGAAAAGGCTGGCGCGAAAGCTGGCGAGAAGGTTGGCGCGAAAGCCGCTGCGGCGCCTGCTGCCGAAGCGAAAGAGGAGAAGAAGGAAGGCAAGGAAGCAAAGGACACGAAGGGGGAGAAGAAGAAGTAGCGTTGCGGTCGGGAAGGGGCGTGTCTGGGCACGCCTGGGGTGGGCGGGTGCGGTTGATTGTCGGTCTCGGCAACCCTGGTCAGGCCTACGCCGAAACCCGTCACAATGTGGGCTTCTGGGTCGTGGCAGCCGTGGCGGCCGAGGCCGGGATGCGGTTCAGGCGGCACGGCGAAGTCCTGAGGGCCGGGGGACGCTTGGCCGGGCAGGCGGTCACGCTGGCCAAGCCGCAGAGCTACATGAACCGCAGCGGGCCGGTCGTTGCCGCGCTGATCGGCGATCTCGGCCTCGACCTCAGCGAGGTGATCGTCATCCACGACGATCTCGATCTCGACCCTGGTCGCCTCCGCATCAAGGCCCGTGGGGGGCACGGCGGCCACAACGGGGTCCTCTCCATCATCGACGCTCTGGAGTCAGACCGGTTCGCCCGCGTCAAGATCGGGATCGGACGTCCGCCGGACGGCGTGGATCCGGCGGACTACGTGCTGGCTCCTGTGTCCGCCCGCGAGCGGGCGGTGCTGGAGAAGGCTATCCAGCAGGCCGCGCGGGCGGTGGAGTGTTGGGTCGGCGAAGGTTTGATGACGGCCAT
>WNEY01004823.1_pt1 | contig 10347 bp, 10 predicted proteins | sample 5400531 | NCBI WGS metagenome assembly WNEY01 (sample SAMN13153338, study PRJNA577476) | soil metagenome | isolation source: 200 cm saprolite under Douglas fir tree site 1 | place: USA:California | collected 2015-04-18
CGAAGCGATCGATAGCCAGCTTCACCGCGGCGTCGTTTGTCGCGCGATCGGCTACATCGCCGGCCAGTGTGACCACCTGCTTCGTGCCGCCGAGGCGCGATGCCGTCTGCTCGAGCGGTGCTCGGTCGCGATCCACCGCGACGACCGACCAACCTGCGCCCGCGAATTCCTCGACGATCCCGGCCCCGATGCCTTTCGCGGCGCCGGTGACGACCACGCTGCTCATGGGCGCGCCGCCTTCGGGCGGTGCTGCGGCCAGTTGAGATCGAAGACCCGCTCCATCATCGCCCACCACTCGCCGGGCTTTGCTTCGTCGACGCGCTCCTGCATCGTGCGCATGAGCTCATCCCACTTGCGGTAGGTCGGGTCGTCGTTCGACCGCGCGAAGTCCGTCGACGGATCGAAGCCGTCCCGGGTCTCGCAATACATGAACATGCGACGGCCCAGCAGGAAGATCTTCATCTCGGTCACGCCGACCTCGCGGAGCCGGGCGAGGACTTCGGGCCACACCTGGGCGTGCTCCTTCCGGTATCGCGCGATGAGGTTCGGGTCGTCGCGGAGATCGAGAGCCATTCCGTACGCCTGCACGTCATGACCTCCGTTCCGCAGTCGTCGGCACGGGCAGGCGGTAGAGCTCGATCGCGTTGCCGCCGAAGATCCGTTCGCGCTCAGCGCTCGGGACGTCCCCGATGGCGACGCCGCAGGCGTCGATGACGTGCGCGTACGAGGCGGCGACCAGACACACCGGCCAATCCGAGCCGAACACGCAGCGCTCGGGACCGAACCACTCGAGCACGCGGCTCGCGTATGGAGCGAGGTCGCGCGCGGTCCAGCGCTTCCAATCGGCCTCGTTCACCATGCCGGAAAGCTTGCAGAACACGTTGGGAGAGGCGGCGAGAGGCTTCAGGCGGGCCGCCCACTCGTCGATCGCACCGGTGGCGATCGGCGGCTTCGCGATGTGATCGATGACGAATCTGATGCTCGGCAGGTCGCGCACCAGCGCGAGGGCGGCCGGCAGCTCGCGCGTCCGGACCAGGATGTCGTACGCGAGACCGGCTTCGCCAACGGCCGCGAGGCCGCGCCGCACATCCGCGCGTCCGAGCCACTCGGGATCGGCCTCGTCGTGCACCTGGTGTCGGATGCCGACGAGCTTTGCGCCACCCGGCCCCGCCCGAAGTGCGGCCAGCTGCTCGGCCACGTTCGACGCGGTGAGATCGACCCAGCCGACCACGCCCGCGATGAAGTCGTGCTGTGCGGCCGTCGCCAGGAACTCGTGCGTCTCGTCGAGGCTCGATCGCGTCTGCACGAGGATGGTGCGATCGACGCCATTCGCGGCGAGCAGCGGGCGCAGATCTTCTGGACCAAAGCGCCGACGGATCGGGGCGAGCGCGTCGATCAGCCACGGATACGAGGCACGGGCGGGGTCCCAGAAGTGGTGGTGCGCGTCGACCACGAGCATCAGCCGGCCCGCCACGCGGAGCCGCTCGGGAACTGGTACTTGCGAAGCGACTCGGGCTTCATCGTCACGCTGTACCCCGGCAGCGTCGGCGGCATATACCGCCCCGCACGGATCGTGACCGGATCGACGAAGTGCTCGTGCAGATGATCGACGTACTCGAGCACGCGATCCTCGAGCGATCCCGAGACCGCGATGTAGTCGAAGAGCGAGATGTGCTGCACGTACTCGCAGAGGCCGACACCGCCGGCGTGCGGGCAGACCGGGACGCCGAACTTCGCCGCCATCAGAAGCACCGCGAGGACCTCGTTGACTCCACCGAGCCGGCACGCGTCCACCTGACAGAAGCCGATCGCCGTCGCCTGAAACAGCTGCTTGAAGATCACGCGGTTCTGGCAGTGCTCGCCGGTCGCGACGCGGATCGGCGCGATCGCCTTCGCGATCGCGGCGTGGCCCAGCACGTCGTCGGGGCTCGTCGGCTCCTCCATCCACCACGGATCGAACCGGGCAAGGCGCTTGGTGTTCGTGATCGCCTCGCCGACGTCCCAGACCTGGTTCGCGTCCATCATCAGCCGGCGGTCGCGGCCGAGTTCCTCGCGCGCGATCCCCGCCCGGCGCACGTCGTCTTCGATGTCGCGGCCGACCTTCATCTTCACGTGGGTCCAGCCCGCCCTCACGGCCTCGCGGCAGAGGGCGCGGAGCTTGTCGTCGGAGTACCCGAGCCAGCCCGCTGAGGTGGTGTACGCGGGGAACCCGTCGCGCCGCATCTCGGCCTCGCGCTCGCGTTTCGTCGGCTCCTGACGCCGCAGGAGCGCGAGCGCCTGGTCGGGCGTGATCGCATCGGTGATGTATCTGAAATCGACGCACCGGACGAGCTCCATCGGACTGAGGTCGACGAGCAGCTTCCACACCGGCTTCCGCTCGGCCTTCGCCCAGAGGTCCCACACCGCGTTGACCACCGCGGCGGTCGCGAGGTGCATCGCGCCCTTGTCCGGGCCGATCCAGCGCAGCTGGCTGTCGCCGGTGATCTCGCGCCAGAAGCCGCCCATGTCCGCCGCGATCGCCTCGAGCGCCTTCCCGACGACGAGCGGTCGCAGCGCCTGCGCCGCCGCAAGCACGACCTCGTTGCCGCGGCCGATGGTGAACGTGAGCCCGTGACCCGCGAGCCCGTCGCTACGGTCGGTGCGCAGGGTCACGTACGTCGCGGAGTAGTCGGGCGCCGAGTTCATCGCGTCCGACCCCGCGAGCGTGCGTGAAGTGGGGAAGCGCACGTCGAGCGCCTCGAGCGCGGTGATGGTCGAGCCGCTCATGGTCGCTGCCGCCGGCGCACGATGTCGAGGTACACGGCGACGATGACGATGCCGCCGGTGACGACGGTCTGCCACTCCTGCGGGACCGAGAGGATCCGCAGGCCGTTCGTCAGTGTGCTGATGATGAACGCGCCGATGACCGTCCCGAGGATCGAGCCCTCGCCGCCCGACAGCGACGTGCCGCCGATCACCGCGGCCGCGATCGCGTCCAGCTCGTAGCCCTGGCCCAGCGAGGGCTGCGCCGAATTCAGCCGTGCGCCGATGAGCACCCCGGCGATCCCGCTGAAGAGGCCGCAGACCGTGAAGACGGCCATCTTCCACGCATCGACGTTGACGCCCGAGAGGCGCGCGGCCTCCTCGTTGCTCCCGAGCGCGAAGGTGAAGCGGCCGAGGATGGTCTTCGACAGGATCAGGCTCGCCGCCAGGGCGGACACGAACAGCACGACCACGAGGTTCGGGATCTCGAGACCGGGGACGATCCCGCCGACCACGGATCCCATCGCCGCGCGGTTGAACTCAGGCGTGTCGTTGAAGTAGATCGGCTTGAGTCCCGAGATGACGAGCGCGAGGCCTTTCGCCACGTTCAGCATGCCGAGCGTCGCGATGAACGACGGGATCTTGAGCCTCGCGACTAGCACGCCGTTCACGAGTCCGGCGAGCCCACCGGTGGCGATGCCGGCGACGATGCCCACCGGCACCGGCAGCTGCCAGACCGTGATGAAGACCGCGGTCATCACCGCCGAAAGCGTCATGACCGTTCCGACCGAGAGATCGATGCTGCCGCTGATGATCACGAACGTGACGCCGAGGGCGAGGACCCCGTTCACCGTCGTCGCGATGAGGATCCCGACGACGTTGTCGAACTGCAGGAAGTTCGGCGAGAGCAGCGAGAACACGATGACGATCACGATGAGCGCCGCGAACGCCAGGAACCGCTGCATGGCGTCCGACCGCATGAGCGTCGTCCGCTGCGAACCCCTCAGGTCGAGCGAGCCGATCTTCACTCGCTGGCCCGCGCGACCGCTTCGCGCATCGTCGCGTAGGTCATGATCTGCTCCTGCGTCGCGCCGGCGCCGCTGAGTTCGCCGGTGATGCGCCCCTCGCACATCACGAGGATGCGGTGGCTCATCCGGAGGATCTCCGGCAGCTCGGACGAGATCATGATGATCGCCTTGCCCTGGTGCGCGAGCTCGTTCAACAGGTGGTAGATCTCGCTCTTCGCGCCGACGTCGATACCTCGCGTGGGCTCGTCGAAGATGAGGATGTCCGTGTCTGCGGTGAGCCACTTCGCGATGACCACCTTCTGCTGGTTACCGCCGGAAAGGTTGCGCACCTTCTGCCGGATGCTTGGTGTCTTGATCGCGAGACGCTCGACCCGCTGCTGCGCTGCGGATCGCGTCCGGCCAACGTCGACGCGCCCGAAGGCGCGCAGGAACTTGCGGAACGTGGCGAGGACGATGTTCGTCTCGACGTCCATCGACAGCGCAAGTCCGTAGCGCTTGCGGTCTTCCGAGAGATAGCCGATCCCGCGGCGGACCGCGTCGCCCGGGGTCCTGATGCGCGCCGCATGGCCGTTCACGCTGATCTCGGCCGAGTCGGCGCGGTCCGCGCCGAAGATCGCCCTCGCGACCTCGGTGCGCCCGGCACCCACGAGCCCTGCGAAGCCGAGGATCTCGCCGCGGTGCAGGTCGAAGCTCACGTGCCGCACCGCGCGCCCGCGGCTCAGGTCGCGTACGTCGAGCACGACATCCGGGTGGGCCTCGTGTATCTCGCGGGCCTCTTCGAAGATCGCGCGGCCCACCATCATCCGGATGATCTGCTCGATCGACGCGTCCTTGGTGTCCACGGTCGCGATGTACTGGCCGTCGCGCATGACCGTGACCCGGTCGGAGATCCGCTTGAGCTCCTCGAGGCGGTGGGAGATGTGCACCACACCGACGCCGGTCTCACGTAGCTTGCCGATGATCCGGAACAGCTCGTCGATCTCCGTTTCGGTGAGCGCGGCGGTCGGCTCGTCCATGATCACGACCTCCGCCTTGTGGGAGAGCGCCTTCGCGATCTCGACCATCTGCTGCTGCGCGACAGCGAGGTTGGCGACCTTTGTCTGCGGGTCGAGTCTCAGGTGCAGCTGGTCGAACAGTGCTTGTGCGTTCTTGTTGAGGGCGCGCTCGTCGAGGAGGAATGGCAGCATGCCGCGTGGCTCGCGGCCGATGAAGATGTTCTGCGCCGCCGTCAGGTTCGGCATGAGGCTGAGCTCCTGGTGGATGATGCTGATGCCGAGCTGCTGCGCGGCGCGCGGCGTGGCGATGTCGACATCGGCGCCTTTCAGCCGGATGCGCCCCGCGTCCATCCGGTAGACCCCGGCGAGGATCTTCATCAAGGTCGACTTCCCCGCGCCGTTCTCGCCGACGAGGGCGTGGACCTCGCCACGGCGCAGGTCGAAGCGGCAGTCCCGCAGTGCATGGACACCGGGAAAATCCTTGGTGATCCCGTCCATCTCGACCAGCAGATCGCCGACCGCCTCGGGCACGACGTGAATCCTCCCACGCGGACGAACGGGGCCGTCGCGACGTGCGACAGCCCCGTCCGCTTCCGCTAGACCGTCTTCGCTACTTGTACAGCAGTGCCGCGATGTCCGGGTTGTCGATGTTCGTCTTGTCGTACCACTTGAAGCCGGTATCGATGTTCTTCGCGAGCGTCTTGCCGGCGATCGCGTTCACGGCGGCCTCGACACACTTGAACCCGATGCCGATCGGGTCCTGAGTGATCGCACCCGCCTCCGTGCCGGCTCGGATCGCGTCCATCTGCTGCTGGCCAGAGTCGTAGCCGATGACCACCACCTTGCCGGTCTTGCCCGACTCCTTCACGCCGTTGAGGACGCCGATCGCGGAGCCCTCGTTCGCGCCGAAGACACCCTTGAGGTTCGGGTTCGCCTGCAGGATAGCCTTCGTGAGGTCGGTCGACTTGAGCTGGTCGCCACCGCCGTACTGCGTCGCGACGATCTTGATGTTCGGGTATTTGTTCTTGATCTGGTCGGTGAAGCCCTTCACGCGGTCGATGCCGGTGCGGCTGGTCTGGTCGTGCGCGACGATCGCGACTTCGCCGGACCCGCCGATGAGGGTCGCCATCTTGTCCGCCGCTGCCCCCGCCGCCGCGATGTTGTCGGTGGCCGCGGTCGCGAGCGGGATGTCGCTGTCGACGCCCGAGTCGAACCCGATGACCGGGATCTTGGCGTCCTTGAACTTCTGGAGCAGTGGGATCGCCGCCTTGCTGTCGAGCGCCGCGAAGCAGAGCGCCTGCGGCTTCTTGTTGAGCGCGGCCTGGACCATCTCGAGCTGCTTGTCGACCTGTGACTCGTTCTCCGGCCCCTCAAAGGTGATGGTGACGTTGAACTGCGTCGCCGCCTTCTCAGCTCCCTGCTTCACCGCTTGCCAGAACTGGTGCTGGAAGCCCTTCGAGATCATCGGGATGAAGGACTTGGCCGCTGAGCCGCCTGTAGTGGCGGTCGTCCCGCCGCAGGCGGCGGCAACCAAGACGACAGCCGCCAGACCGCCGAGCCAGCGTGTTGATCTACCTCTCATGTTTCTCTCTCCACTGACGTTTGTTTCACCCGAGCGAACGCACCGTCTCCGACCGCTGCACCTCCCCGACACGATCGCGGGGATGCTGTGCTGCTGACGGGATTCCGTCAAGGCGAACGGATATCCGTCACTGGAGAGTGCTATCGTCTGGCGCCGTGGGTGAAGGACGCGCGATCGCTCGCACGGCTGGTAGGGCCCTCGATCTGCTCATGTTCCTGGTCGAGCGCGGCCAGAACGGCCTGACCGCGCGCGAGCTCTCGCAGCTGCTCGGCGCACCGCGGACCAGCGTCGCGGATCTCCTGAGGGTGCTTCAGGAGCGCGGCTTCGTCGCGCCTACCGCCGAGGGCTACGGCTGGCGGCTCGATTTCCGCGTCGCGCAGCTCGGGAACGCGTACCTCCACGAATTCTCTGTCCGCGAGGTGGGGCGGACCGCGATGCGAGAGCTATCGCGCCGGACCGGCTTCACGACACAGATGGCCGTTCTCGATCATGGCGACATTGTCTACATCGAGCGCCAGGACGCGAGCCGCAGTCGGATCGAGCCGCACGTGGTGACCGACATCGGAAGCCGGCTGCCGGCGTACTGCACGTCGCTCGGAAAAGCGATGCTCGCGTACCTCCCCGATGACGAGATCGACCGGCTCTACGGACCGTCCGGACAGCTCGCGCCGCGCACGAAGAACACGATCACGACGCTCGCGCGCCTCAAGAGCGAGCTCGCCGCGATCCGTCGTCGTGGCTACGCGGTCGATCAGCAGGAGACAACGGAAGGCGTCGTGTGCGTTGGCAGTCCCATCCTCGGTCCGGACGGACGGCCGGAGGCGGCGATCAGCCTCGCCGGCCTCAGCGCGGGCATGCTGGCGGCGGCGATCGACACTCTCGGGCGCACCGTCGCACGCACCGCGAGCCAGGTGTCGAGCGCTCGCGGCGGAGCGCGGGCGACACCCAAGCGTGCGCGTGCGAAGCTTCGCCGCCGAAAGCTCGCTCTCACCCGGAGGCGGCGCGTCCGCGGAGCCGCGTAGCCGTGCGCGTTGCGACCTACCGCGCCGGCAACGAGACGTCGTGGGGCGTCGTTCGCGGCGAGCGGGTATCTGACGCACGCGCCATCGTTGGCGCGCCCCGCAGCGTGCGGGACCTTCTCGAGCAGACCGATCATTCGCGTTGGCTACGGGCGGTGGCCGACCCGGGCGTTCGCGCCTTCGCGCTTGGCGATGTGCAGCTGCTCGCGCCGCTCGAGCCGCGGCAGGATCTGATCGCCCTCGGGCTCAATTACAAGACGCACGTCGCCGAGACCACCGGCGCCACGAAGCAAGCCGCGCCGCCGAAGCAGCCGATCCTGTTCGGCAAAGCCGCGAGCAGCGTGACCGGGCCCGATGCGGAGGTCTGCTTCGATCCCGCGGTGACGTCGCAGGTCGACTGGGAGGTCGAGCTCGCCGTCGTGATCGGCCGACGTGGGCGGAACATTTCACCAGGCGCCGCGCAGGGTCACATCTTCGGTTACACCGTGGCGAACGACGTCTCCGCGCGTGACGTCCAGTTCCTTGATGGCGGTCAGTGGTACCGCGGCAAGAGCCTCGACACGTTCTGCCCGCTCGGCCCCTGGGTCGTGACGGTCGACGAGCTCGTTGACGCGCGCGGGCTGCGCCTCCACCTGCAGGTGAACGGCGTCACGAAGCAGGACGCGTCGACCGACGATCTGATCTTCGCTGTCCCGGAGATCATCGCGAGCGCTTCGACCGGACGGACTCTCTATCCCGGCGACGTGATCCTGACGGGCACGCCCGGCGGCGTCGGCTTCACGCGAACCCCACCCGAGTTCCTGCGCGACGGTGACGTCGTGGAAGCGGAGATCGAGCGGATCGGTGTCCTGCGTAACCGGGTTAAGGAGAGCGGCCGGCCCTGATGGGGCGGCCGCTCTCGTCGCACGTCGCGAAGTGAGCGCGGCGAACGCGGGGCAGTTACGCGGTGGTCATGCTCGTCCGACCCATGAACGCCGCGTAGAGCGCCCACGCGCCGACGACGAGGTGCAGGATGTTGTCCGCGGGGCTCTCGAGGTTCGCGAGGCCGAATGTGTTTGGATCAGGCTGACCCGCGACGACGAAGCCGTAGACGCCGAAGAAGAGAGCGACGACGCCGACCACGGCGACGAGCCACTTCTGCATCGCCGCGTCCGTGAGCAGATACGCGGCGGCGATGGCGACGACGCCGAGCACGATGTGCGCGACGTTCTCGCCGGTGTCCAGGTAGAACCAGGGTGTGTTCGCTTTGGTGAACACCGGCAACAGGCCGACGACTCCGAGGACCACGAGGATCGCGCCACCGATCTGTAGGAATTGTTTGGGATTCATGTCCCTCCCTCTCTCAGACCCCGCAAAGCCTTCCTGCCCATCTCGGGGATGGCCGGAAAACACGGGGCTAGCGGCATGGTACGAGTCGAACAGCCCGGTCGGATCTTTCGCGGCCCCAGATCGCTCGAGTCCGCCGCGACGATGATCCGGTCGTGAGCGCGTCCTCGTAGGTATCGCCCGGACAACAGCGCTTCTTGGGAGGAAGGCATGACACGTAACTCGCGACGCACGCTTCTCAAATCCGCCGCGGCCGGCGCAGCGGCGATCGGCCTGGTCGGCGCGGGCCGTGGTTTGGTCGGGTCGAGCCCGACAGCGAAGAGCTCGATCGAGACAAGCTCCGAGCCCCTCGTCGCATACGTCAGCGATACGCGGAAGGGCGAGATCGTCGTCATGGTCGGCACACGCGAGATCGTGCGCCGCGACGCCGCGCTCGTCGCCCGTCTCGTCGCGATCGCGAAGGAGGCTGGCGATGTCGTCTCATCGTGAAGCTCCAGAGATCTCCAAGGACCCGGTAGCCGACAACACCGATGTCTACGCGTTCGTCGATCCCGTTGACCCGACGAAGGTCACGCTCATCGCGAACTACATCCCCTTCGAAGAGCCGGCCGGCGGCCCGAACTTCTTCCAGTTCGGGGACGACGTTCTCTACGAGATCAAGATCGACAACGACGGCGATGCTCGCGCCGACGTCGTCTACCAGTTCCGGTTCAAGACGACGATCACCAACCCCGCGACGTTCCTGTACAACACCGGGCCGATCACCGCGCTCGACAGCGCGTCGTGGAATCTTCGACAGACGTATTCCGTGACGCGCGTCGCCGTCGGACACAACGACGAAAACGACGACGATGAGCGCGAGCGCCGCGTGCTCGGCGCGGACCTCGCGAGCCCGCCCGTGCGCATCGGTCCACGGTCGACCCCGGACTATCCCGCGCTCGCGCATGCCGCTATCCATTCGCTGCCCAATGGCGTGCAGGTCTTCGCCGGCCAGCGCGACGAGGGGTTCTTCGTCGACGTCGGGTCGATCTTCGACCTCGGCGCCCTTCGCCCGTTCGGGAACCTGCACCTCCTTCCGCTTCCGGCGATGGACGGAAAGGACGGGACCAAGGGCTTCAACGTGCACACGATCGCGCTGCAGGTCCCAAAGACCGAGCTCACGCGTGGCAATTCCGTTCCGCTGAACATCATGGACCCCAGGTCCGTGATCGGCGTGTGGGCGACGGCGAGCCGGCAACGGGGCAAGATGCACGGCGACGACGGCGGTTCGGCCTCGGCCGGGTCATGGGTCCAGGTCTCGCGCCTGGGGAACCCGCTGATCAACGAAGTGATCATCCCGATGTCGAAGAAGGACGGTTGGAACGGACGCGAGCCCCGTCGCGACGGGGACTTCGGCGCTTACTACCGCGATCCCGAGCTGCAGAATCTCCTGCCGGTCCTCTATCCCGGCGTCTTCCCGAACCTCGCCGCGCTCCTCACGCAGCCGGCCGCGACGCGTTCGCGCGACGACCTCGTCGCCATCCTCGGTACGGGGATCCCGACTGGTGTCATCTCCGGCTTCCAGAACTTCACCGGTCCGCGCATTGCGGACATGCTCCGTCTCAATCTCGCGATCCCGCCGGCCTCGACCCCGAGCGCGTTCGGCCTGCTCGGCG
>WNEY01004826.1_pt1 | contig 10345 bp, 8 predicted proteins | sample 5400531 | NCBI WGS metagenome assembly WNEY01 (sample SAMN13153338, study PRJNA577476) | soil metagenome | isolation source: 200 cm saprolite under Douglas fir tree site 1 | place: USA:California | collected 2015-04-18
GGAAGATCGCGGAGGAGAGCTCCCGCGCCGCCGGAATGAATACCAGGATCCAGGCGCCGGCGAGACTCTTCTTCAGCAACGGGGCCAGCACCTTGCGGATCGCCAGCAGCCGGCCGCCGCCGAGAATCCGCACCGCCTCCTCCATTTCCGGATTGATGCTGCGCATTCCGGCGGCGCTCGAAGTATAGGCGATCGGCAAAAAGCGCGTGGTGAAGGCGAGGATCATCATCAGCGCCGTGCCGTAGAGCGCCAGCGGCGGCGCCGCATAGGCGGCGTAGAAGCCGATCGCGAGCACGATGCCGGGAATGACGAACGGCGCCATGCACAGGAAAGCCAGCACGTTCGTCCCCGGCACCAGCCGGCGGCTCACCACATAGGCGATCGCCAGCGACAGCGCGATCGCCGCGAATGCGGTGACGCCGGCGTACAGGAAGGTGTTGAGGATCGCCTGCTGCGCCTGGGTCTGCTCGAACAGCACGTACTCGAAATTATGCAGCGTGAGATTATCGAGCGAGAAGCCCCGGCCCCAGGCCTTGGCGAAAGCCGCCTGCAGCAGCACCAGCATCGGCAGCAGCACCGACAGCGAGCACACGAACAGCGCGTAGCCGAGCATCGGCCAGCGCCAGGCGCCGAGCCGGATCGGGCGGCGCTCGCCGCCCTTGCCGGTGACCGCGGCATAGCCCTTGCGGCCGACCAGCGAGCGCTGCAGCCAGAACATCAGAATGGTGATCAGCAGCAGCGGGATCGAATAGGCGGCCGCCTCCTCGACCCGCACCGGATATTCGAAGAATTGCCACAGCTGGGTCGAAACCACGTGGAAGCGGGCCGGCAGCGCGATCAGAGCCGGAGCGCCGAACAGCGCGATCGCCTCCAGAAAGCTGATGATGAGACCGCCGAGGATCGCCGGCAGCACCAGCGGCAGCGTCACCCGAAAAGTGGTCCGCAGGGTTCCGGCGCCGAGAATGTTGGCCGCGTCCTCCATCTCGGAGGACACCAGATCGAGCGCCGAGCCGGTGAACACGAACACGTAGGGAAACGAGGCGACGGCGACCACGACGATGAGACCCGTCATGGAATAGACGTTGAAGATTCCATGCTCCGCGCCCGAGAGCGCCATCCACGCTTTGTTGAGCCAACCGGAATTCGGCCCCGCCAGCAGGATCCAGCCGATCGCGCCGAGATAGGGCGGCGTGATGAAGGCGCCGAACACCATGAGGCGCACGAACGATTTCGCCGGCATGTCGGTGCGCGAGATCGCCCATGCGATGGGAACCCCGAACACGCCGGCGAGCAGGGCGACCCCGATGCCGAGCTCGAGCGAGTTCAACAGCGCCTGCAGCTGGCGCAGGCTGCCATAGGCCTCGAAATAATTGGCCAGCGTGAGCCGGCCGGTCTCGGCCTCCTGAAAGCTCGAGACCACCAGCCGCACCATCGGGCTCGCCACCAGAAACACCAGCACGGCGATCATGGCGAGCCACAGCAACATGCTCGGCTCGAACCGGCTGAGCCGGCGCGCCAGTGCGCGGGCCGGCTTCGGCTGCGCCAGCGCCTCGACCCGGCTCATACTCGCCATCGGGAGCAAGGCAATGGCTTATGCTTGGCGGCTGGCTCGAAACAGCTCCCCCTGAACGGGGGAGAGCCTGCCCTCGGGCTTGACCCGAGGGTCGACCGGCCCGGATCAAGTCCGGGCCAAGCTCCGCGTCGGGAGGGGGTCGCGATCCCCACCCCGCCCCTCCCCTTTTCAAGGGGAGGGAGGAGATTGCGGCCCGCTCGGAGCCAAACGCGACTCCCTCGAGATCGGAAGGCAGGGCCGCTCATACCCCGAAGGTCTCGCGCCATTGCTTGATCACCTCAGGGATGCCTTTGAAGATTTCCTCGACGCTCGGCCGGATGGTCTTCAGGTCCTTGGCGGATTTCACGCCGCTCGGGGGTGACACCTCGGGCCGCATCGGCTCGCCGAAATGGTCGACCCAGACCTTCGAGGCGTCGACGCTCATCAGATATTCCATGAACAGTCGCGCCGCGTTGGGATGCTTCACCCCCTTCATGATGCCGGAAGGCGCCAGGATCAGCACGCAGCCGTCGGCCGGGTAGATCATCCCCAGGGGATTGCCCTTCTGCGCGCTCTCGCCCGCCGTTCCGAACGGGCCGGTGCCGGCGACCACGCGCTCGCCCGCGTTGAGCATGGTGACGGTATCGTTGATGGAGCGGCCGATCTGCGGATTGTTTTTCGCCAGTTCTTCGAAGAACTTCCACCCGTAGAGCTTGCGCATCATCACGGTCCAGGTGCCGACGTAGCCGCTGAACCCGGGATGGCCGAGCGCGATCTTGTCCTTCCATTTCGGCTCGGTGAGATCGGTCCAGTTCTTCGGCGCATCCGCCTGCTTGAGCTTCTCGGTGTTGTAGACCATCCCGATCAGGCCGGCCGAGGTGACGAAATAATATCCATCCGGATCGTAATGCTGATAGATCTCCAGCACCTTGCCGGCGTTCTCCGGCACGAACTGCTCCAGCAGCTGCTTCTCCTTCAAATAAACGTAGTGTCCGATATCGGTCGAGCTGAGCACGTCGACCTGCATGGCGCCCGCCCTGAGCTCCTGGGAGACGCGCTGGAACGCCACTTGCGCGGTGGTACGCACCACGCTGACCCTGATGCCGGGATAATTGGCTTCGAAGCCGCGGCCCAGCGCTTGGGCGGTCACGTCGTCGGAATGCGCCGTGTACCAGGTGAGCTCGCCTTCCTGCTTCGCCGCCTCGTAGAGCTCCCGTTCATGCGCGGTCATTTGCGCGGCCGCAGCCGCATGGCGGGGAAAGATGGCCGCGCCCATCGCCACAGAGAGGACAACCGCCGATCCGCCTTTCAGGATATCCCGGCGCGACCCTGCGGGGCCTGTTGGCATGTCCATTCCTCCCTGCCCGCGGCGCTTCGTCCGCGGCTTTTTCTAAGCTGCCGCCACGCCACGTCGAACCGTCGTGATCCTGCGGCCCCAAAGCGTTGCAATCAGCCGGGCTCGGCCGCGACCATAGCTGCCCGCCCGCGCCCACGCCAAGAGGCGCTCGCGCTTTCGCTTGCGACGCCGGATCGCCCAAAGCGTGATGCGCTCGGCGGTGCGCTTGAGCGTGACGCAAAACCCGAGAAGATTAGCGATCGCCCAAAACACCCACAGCGCGAGATCGAACAAGCCGGTAGTCAGCGCAATCGCCCCGCGCCCGAGCAATTTGAGGACGGCGCGCGTCTTGCCGCCCTTGGCGGCGGCAAGCTGCGCCAGCCGGCTCAAGTCCTTCGGCTGCTCCACGAGCTTCAGTCCCTCGATGGCGGCGCGGCTGCCGGCCTTCCTCTGCACCCGGCCGACGTCGCCGGCTGCGCGGACCAGGTTTTCCACACGCTCGAGCCGCGCGGCGCGCAGGAAGCGCGCGCCGATCCGGCCGGTCTTTGCCCCCGCCTTGATCACCGAGAGGCCGACGCGCGCCGGGGCCATTGCACCCAGGCTCACATAGGTGCCGGCCGTGAGCGCAATCCCGGCCAGGGACAGGCTCAGGACGGCCTTGTCCACGGCCTCGCCGCGAGCAAACTGAATTCCTTGCCGCGTCGCGTCGCGCAGGTCGCCGAACACGAACAGATCGCCCAGCGCGGTGCCGCCGAACGCCGCGATACTGTCGGTCTCGCCGAATACCAGGCCCCGAGCAAAGCTCTTCGCGGTGCTCGCGGCGGAGGCCGCGGCCTCCTTGGCGGATTCCACGTTGGCAACGCGGTCCGGATCGACGGCGATTGCGCGTTCGCGCGCCAGCTCGACGAAGCTATCGGCGAGCTCGGGATCGTTGGCCGCAAGCGCCGCATCGATCTCCTGCGCGGCGCCCGCCGCATCGAAATGATCGTCGAGCCCGAGCTCGGTCAGCTGCGCCGGATCGTCCTGGGCCGCAAGCATACGGCCGGCATTCACCCCGCGCGAGAGCACCGGATAGGCTGCCGACGCCAGGGCGACCATGACGAGGGCGGAGAATGCCAGGCCGAATCTGCTCATTTGGCTCCCTGATTTTCCCGTCTCGCAGCTCGCCCACTTCCGCAGGCTGCCAACAGCATCCGTGCGCCTGGGCAAAATCCCGCGCCAGGCGTGGGGAGTGTCCGACCAAAATGACCGGCCAATCTAGGCTTTGCCGTGCGTCGACGCTATGGTGCGTCGCTCAGGACCGATGCTGCACGAGGACGCAGGCAAGCCATGGCGGATAAGATTGTCCCGCATTTTCACAACGATCCCGGGGTGGCGGCGGTCGAGATCGGCGCCAGGGAATTCATGTGCATCGGGGCGACGCCGCCGTTCGATCACCCGCATGTTTTCATCGATATGGGCGACGACAGCGAGGCGATCTGCCCCTATTGCTCGACGCTGTATCGTTACGATCCTTCGCTCCACGGCTATCAATCGCGTCCGCCCGAATGCGCCTGGCGCGAGCCTGCCGAGCTCTGAGCCGCCGCAACTCGTTCGCGGCATTCTGCATTCCCGGCTCGGGTTCGGCACAACGATGCCGGGCCCGCGACTCCAGTACTTGATGCTCCCACACGACGCGAGGCGGAATCCGCGGTGGCGCGCTCACGGACCGTAATGATCGCCGGAGCCGGGATCGGCGGGCTCGCCTGCGCGCTCGCGCTGATCCGCCGCGGGTTCCGAGCCGCGGTGCTCGAACAGGCGGAAGCGCTCGAGCCGGTCGGAGCCGGCATCCAGCTCTCCCCCAACGCGACCCGCATCCTGATCGACCTGGGACTGGCCGAACGCCTGGCTCCCGCCGTGGTGGCGCCGCAGGAAATTCGCGTGCTGCGCAGCCATAATGCCCGCGAGATCGTCCGCGCGACCATCGGTCCCGGCGCCGCCTTCCGTTATGGCGCCCCGTATTGGGTCGTGCACCGCGGCGATCTGCAGGCCGCCCTTCTCGAGCGGCTGCAGGCGAGCCCCGATGGCGCCCTTCATCTCGGCCGCCGGGTCGAGGATTTTGCGGTCCATGCTCATGGCGTGACGGTCGAGACCCGGACGCCGGTGGGAACTCGCGACGAGCACGGCATCGCCCTGGTCGGCGCCGATGGCCTGTGGTCGAGGATCCGCGGCCGGCTCGGAGACGACACCCCGGCGAAATTTTGCGGCCGGACCGCCTGGCGCGCGACCGTCTCCGCCGATCTGGTTCCCGTCGAGTTCCGCGAACCGATCACCTGGCTGTGGCTCGGGCGCGAGGCGCATCTCGTGCACTATCCGGTCCGGGCGGGCGCCGCGGTCAATATCGTCGCCATCATCCGGGACGATTGGCAAAGCCCCGGGTGGAGCGAGCCGGGAGGGAGCGCCGACATCCTGGCGCGGTTTTCCGGCTGGGCGGCCGAGCCGCGCGCGCTGATGGCGACCGCGGATTCCTGGGCGAAATGGGCGTTGTTCGACCGGCCTGCGTCGCGCACGTGGGGCGCGGGCCCGGTGACACTGCTCGGCGATGCCGCGCACCCGATCCTGCCGTTCCTGGCGCAGGGCGGGGCGATGGCGATCGAGGACGCCGCCGTACTGGCCGATTGCTTGGCCCGGTCGCCCGACCAGCCGCCGCTGGCGTTCGAAACCTATGAAGGGATGCGTCGGTCGCGCACCCTGCGCGTTGCCCGCGAATCCCGCAACAACGGCTGGGTCTATCATCTCTCCGGTCCGGCGGCGCTGGCTCGCAACATCGCATTGAAACGCCTGAGCGGCGAAAAGCTGCTCACGCGTTACGACTGGCTCTATGATTGGCGCCCGGACTGAGCCCGAGGAGATCCGATGTTCGAAGCTACGATCGCCGGCAGCCTGCCCAAGCCGTCTTGGCTCGCCGAGCCGGACAAGCTTTGGCCGGCGTGGCGGCTCGCGGGTCCCGAGCTCGCGGCGGCCAAACGCGATGCTACGTTGCTCGTCATCAAGGAGCAGGAGGATGCGGGAATCGACATCGTGACCGACGGCGAGCAGTCGCGTCAGCATTTCGTCCACGGCTTTCTCGAATACGTCGAGGGCATCGATTTTACGCGGCGGGTTGAAATGGGCATCCGCAAGGACCGCTACAAGGCCATGGTGCCAACCGTGGTCGGCCCGCTGGGGCTCAAAGGTCGCGTGCACGCGACCGAAGCGCGGCTCGCCCGCACCCACACCAAACGCCGGCTGAAATTCACGCTTCCGGGCCCGATGACCATCGTGGACACGATCGCCAACGACTATTACCGGGACAAGGCCGAGCTCGCGATGGCGTTCGCCGGCTTGCTGAACCAGGAGGCCCGCGCCCTCGCCGCCGACGGCATCGACGTGATTCAGTTCGACGAGCCCGCTTTCAACGTCTTCATGGACGAAGTGACGGATTGGGGCATCCCGGCCTTGCACCGCGCCATCGAGGGCCTCCCCTGCGTCACGGCCGTGCACATCTGCTACGGTTACGGCATTGCGGCGAACCTCGAATGGAAGGCGTCGCTCGGCGGCGAATGGCGCCAGTACGAGGCGATCTTTCCGGCACTCGCCGCAAGCCACATCCAGCAGGTCTCGATCGAATGCAGGAATTCCCGAGTGCCGATCAGCCTGTTGGGCCTGCTCGACGGCAAGGACGTGCTGCTCGGCGTGATCGACGTTGCCAGCGATCAAATCGAGACGCCCGAGGAGGTCGTCGCGACGATCCAGCAGGCGATTCGCTACGTGCCCGCCGAACGGATTTTTCCCTGCACCAACTGCGGCATGGCGCCCATGCACCGCGAGACCGCGCTCGCCAAACTGGCGGCGCTCGGTCGCGGCGCCGCGCTCGCCCGGGAAAGATTCGGCTGAGCCCATGAACCGCACCGTCACGGCCGCGCCCGAGTCCCTTCCCTCCCCGTATTTCCGCGAGGAGCACGAACTGTTGCGCCGCCAGGTCCGGCGTTTCGTGGAGACGGAGGTCAAGCCGTTCGCGAGCGCGTGGGAGGAGCAGGGCTGCGTTCCGCGCGAGGTACTGCGCCGGATGGGCGAGCTGGGATTTTTCGGCATTCGCTATCCGGCGCAATACGGCGGCAGCGAGCTCGACGCCATGGGCTCGGTCGTGCTCGCGGAAGAGCTCGGCCGCTCGACCTTCGGCGGGGTCGCGGTGACGGCGCTCGTCCATTCCGAGATGGCATCGGTCCACATCGCGAACTTCGGGTCGGCGGAGCAGAAGGCGCGCTTCATGCCCGACGTCATCGCCGGCCGTACCATCACGGCGCTGGCGGTGACCGAGCCGGACGCCGGCTCCGACGTGAAGAGCATCCGCACCAATGCGCGGCGCGAGGGCGACAGCTTCGTGGTGAACGGCGCAAAAATGTTCATCACCAACGGCGTCTACGCCGACCTCTACTGCGTCGCGGCCAAGACCGCGCCGGAATCCCGCCCTTCCCAGTCGATCTCGATGTTGCTCGTCGAGAAGGGCACGCCGGGGCTGAAAATATCGCGCGCGCTCGACAAGCACGGCTGGCGCTCGTCCGACACCGCCGAGCTTGCGTTCGAGGATTGCCGGGTGCCGGCCGATCATCTGCTCGGCCGGGAAGGCGGCGGATTCTACGCCATCATGCGCAATTTTCAGAACGAGCGGCTCGTACTCGGCGCCATGGCGATGGGGGAGGCGCAGGAGGCGCTCGAACTGACCCTCGACTACGTCACGACCCGAAAGGCGTTCGGCAGCACGCTCTACGAGAAGCAGGTGGTCCGTCAGCGCCTGGCGATGCTGGCCGCCCAGGTCGAAGCCGGCCGTCAGCTCGTCTATCACGCCGCGTGGCTCGACGCGCAGGGCGTCGACTGCACGCGGGAAGTGTCCATGGTCAAGGCCTATTGCTGCGAGCTCGTCAACGAAGTGATGTACGCCTGCGTGCAGTTTCACGGCGGCATGGGCTACATGCGCGAAAGCACGATCGAGCGCATGGCGCGCGACGCGCGCGTGCACTCGATCGGCGGCGGCGCCACCGAGGTCATGCTCGAGGAGGTCGCCAAGCGCCTGCGGCGCTAGCGGGGCAATCGCCGTGCTGTGCCCCGAGGCCGCCAGCGCGGCGATCGGCCCATCCATGGTTCCGCAAGCTGGAAAGTAGTACGATGCGTTCAAGACGGCGGCCGCTGGCGGCGAGATCGCTCGTCCGAGGGGAGGAAGCAATGGGATTCGCAAGGACTGTCGCCGTTCTCGCGATCGCGCTCGCAGCCGCAACTAGTCCCGCCGACGCGCAGAAGCGCTACGACCCGGGCGCCAGCGACACCGAGATCAAGATCGGGAACATCATACCCTACAGCGGGCCGGCCTCGGCCTACGGCGTCAACGGCAAGACGGTTGCGGCGTATTTCAACAAGGTCAACGCCGAGGGCGGCATCAACGGCCGCAACATCCGGTTCATCTCCTATGACGACGGCTACAGCCCGCCCAAGACGGTGGAGCAGGCGCGCAAGCTCATCGAAAGCGACGAGGTCCTGCTGATTTTCTACAGCCTCGGGACGGCGCCAAACACCGCGATCCAGAAATACATGAATGCCAAAAAGGTGCCGCAGCTGTTCGTGGCGACCGGCGCCACCAAGTGGAACGACCCGAAGCACTTTCCCTGGACCATGGGATGGCAGCCGAGCTACCAGAGCGAGGGTCGCGTCTACGCGCAATATCTCATTCGCAATCATCCGAACGGAAAGGTCGCCATCCTCTACCAGAATGACGATTACGGAAAGGATTACGTGAAGGGCCTCAAAGACGGCCTCGCCGGCAAGCTAAAGATCGTATCCGAAACCCCGTACGAGGTGACGGATTCGACCCCGGACTCGCAGATCGTCACGCTGAAAGCCTCGGGTGCCGACATCTTGTTCGACGTGGCGACCCCGAAGTTCGCCGCCCAGGCGATCAAGAAGGTGGCGGAGATCGGCTGGCAACCGGTTCATCTGCTCAACAGCGTATCCCGCTCGATCGGGGCGGTCCTCAAACCCGCGGGGTTCCAGAACGCGCAGGGAATTCTGACGGACGGCTACACCAAGGACGCCACGGATGCGACTTGGAAGGACGATCCGGCATTCCGGCAATGGTCCGCATTCATGGACCATTATTACCCCGACGGCGACAAGACCAACAGCAACACGGTCACCAGCTACTCGGCCGCACAGACGATGGTTCAGGTATTGAAGCAGTGCGGCGACGATCTCACGCGCGAGAACATCATGCGGCAGGCCGCGAACCTGAAGAGCCTGGAGCTCGGAATGCTGCTGCCCGGCATCACCATCAACACCGGCCCGGACGATTATGCACCGATCAAGCAGATGCAGATGATGCGCTTCAAGGGCGAGACCTGGGAGCTGTTCGGCCCGGTGATGACCGGCGAGGTCGGCGGCAGCTGAACGACGCGCGAGGAGGCGCACGCGAGCCGTTGTGGATGCGCGGCCCGAGCCGCGCATCCAGGGTTTCGCTTCGTTGGAAAAGCGCGGACGGCCGTGCTCCGCACGGCCACCCGCCGACTGGAAACTGGTCCCGCGCGGCAGCGCTCAGACCGCTTCCTTGAGCTCCTTGGCCGCGCGGAACGCGACTTTCTTGCTGGCCTTGATCTTGATCGGCTCGCCGGTCGCCGGATTGCGTCCCATCCGAGCGGCGCGGTGGCGCACCTGCAGGATGCCGAGCCCGCCGAGGCGCAGGCGGTTGCCCTTCTTCAAGTGCTTGATGATACTTCCTACCAACTCGCCGAGGATCGCCTCGGCCTGCTTTTTCGCGATCTCATGGGTCTCGGCAAGCTCCGCCGCGAGATGCTTGAGGGTGACGGTCGGTTGGGGCTTCCCCGATTTCTTGGCTGCCATTGTCGATCGACTCCTGTTCGAGAGGCTTGCAAAGAGGGGTGAGAGATTGGCGTCCGACGCCGCAGATCGCGGCCAAGATCCATACGAGATTCGGGCCCGCCATGCCACGGTGATCCATGGGTATGCCGTCCTAACGACCAAATGCGGCCGGGGTCAATACGCAAGAGGCGTGGCGCGGAACCGGCGCGGTCGGCCTGATCCTCGCGAGAGAGCTTGAATTCCCACGTAAACGCAATGACTTGGCCCTGTCCTCTCGGGCGTCGTGCCAAACTCCTGCCGGATCGACGCTTCAGTTTTTCCAACCGAAATTCGCAGTTTCGGCCTGTCTTCCGCACCGACAGGCGGCGCTGGAGGGATCGATATATCCGGCGATTCACGGCCTTCCGCGGCAGCCTCGCGTGTAGAGAAAACATTCTGCAACCGAAACTCCCGGCCTCTCCGCCTGTGCGGTTCGCACCGGAGTTTCGACGGCAATGACGGCAGTTTCCTCGCGCGCGTCGCGTCAATGCAACATCAGGTACCGATGCGGCCGATTCCTCCGGACCTGGGAA
>WNEY01004827.1_pt1 | contig 10345 bp, 10 predicted proteins | sample 5400531 | NCBI WGS metagenome assembly WNEY01 (sample SAMN13153338, study PRJNA577476) | soil metagenome | isolation source: 200 cm saprolite under Douglas fir tree site 1 | place: USA:California | collected 2015-04-18
GCGAACTATCGAGGACGTTTGGAAGATACTATCCGAGGAGATTAGGCCGGAACTTGTCAAGTGGTGGGAGCAGCAGAGGGCAGCCATTAAGGTGGAGGTCGCGGCTCAGCAAGAGCAGATCTCGCAGTTGATTGGAGTATTCGTGACACCTGATATGATCGACTACCGCGCTAGAACTGTCGAGTCAGTAGGGCTGCCACGCCTAATCTCTGTGGACATCCCGTTCCCGAGATTTCCTCTTGAGCCTGGACCTTACCCGACACGAGAAGGGACCACTCACAAGATATCAGCCACTTTGTTCGTGGAAGTTCGAGCTCTTGCAAGTCGGGGACTGGGCGGTTTCGCGGCACTCTTATCGGGTCAATTCCTGGATCGTTCCGGGGCGAAAGCGGCCGAGTCAGATCAGTTGTCTTCCGAGAGCTTCTGGAAAACAGTTGAGATGGAGGGTACCGCGGTTTTCGAGCAGCGGCGATATAGCGTTCGAGACCTGAAGATCGTGCGTCTCGACAGCTAACCCTTGCCCGTCTGAGCTCCTTAACGAATAACTCTGCAAGATCACTCCCGCGACGTCACGTCAACCGAGATCACATGAGCTGACATATCGAGCTAACCGATTCATTGGACCGTGGCTTCTGCCTCTGTTCCCTGGCAGAGTTCGCGGTCCATACTTTCGACGGCGGCCCGGACCTGCTCGGGGATTTCCTTTATGTAGCGCCCCGTCATCTCCAGTCTTGAATGCCGGAGCTGCGCCTGGATGTCGCGTGGCTTGCCGTGCTTCTGGAAATGCGTCGCGCATGTTCTACGAAGGGCCTGGTATGTCATATCGGCGATGCCCGCATTCTTCGCCAGCGGCTTGAGGTAACGTTTCAGATAATTCCCAAGCCGGAACGTTGTGCCGTTCTCCGTCGGGAAGAGCAGATCGGAGGAGGATGCCGAGGCCGTGACATGGTATGGACGTTGCTGCCGTCGCGCCTGAATCCACATGTCGAGCTCTTCTTCCAGTCCCTTGCTGATGCCGACGTACGCGCGACTCCCGGTTGTTTTCGTCTCACCGATGCGCCTGTCGCCGCGCTCGACCTCCTTCACGGCTTCATCAATTCGGAGCTGCCGGGGTTCGACATCGTCCTCGCGCAGCGCGAAAAGCTCGCCCGGCCGCAGACCGCAGTTGATGAAGATACGGAGCACCAGGTGTTCGCGACCGTGGGACTTCGAAAGCAGCCGCCGGACTTCCTCAAGCGAGTAGTAACGCTCGCACGGTTGTCGCAGAAGCTGGGTCGGCAGTTCGAGCTTGCGCGCGGGGTTGTCTGCGATGAGCCGCTCGTCGCGGGCAAACTCCAACATGGCATTCAAATACGTGCGGGCCTTCCTCACGACCGAGTAGCTGTCGGCGCGCAAGGCCATCATGTTCAGGAGGTCTTGAAGCGGGCCACGGGTCAGCTCGCGCACGGGACGTTCGCCGATGAGTGCGAGCACGCCGGGGCGTCTTTTCTTGCGGCTATCCGCCGCAAAAATGGATGCCAAGGCTTTGCGTGTCGCTGTGCTCCAAGACGCCGATTTTAGTGCTGCGTAGCTCTTCCAAAGCTCCCAGAGAGTCAACTCGGACGCGAGAGCGCCGGTAATCTGGCTCGTGCTGGCCTTGATCTCCGCGTCAAGCTTCTCCTGAGCCTGGCCCTTGGTCAACTCAGAGGCCGGCCCAAGAATCTTCTCGCGCTTGCACAGCTTCTCGGAGCCGTCCGCCTGCTTCACATAGACATGCCAGCGGCCGCGCCACATCTTTCGAGTCCTGCCGACTTTTTTCAGGGAGCCGCGCTGGTACCGTTCTCGGGACATGTGCCTTCCGATTGTCCGGAAATCGATGGGAAGAAACATGGAGTCTAGCACGCCACGCGCCTCGTCATCTCGCGAATGAATTGCTCAATGTCCTCGGGCCGGAACCTCACGGTCTTGCCGAGTCGGACAGACGGAATCATCGGACGTTTGCGGTCCGCATGATCGTACACCCAGGCGGTGGACACATTGAGCATGTTTGCGACTTCTTCAGCGGTCAGGAGCCTCTCCATCCAGTCCTCCTCGCTGCGAGACTTCCGCCTTCAACGACTCTGCGGCCTTGCGCACCGTGAGTTCGGCGTAGGCTTGCGGATTGTGCTTATCAAAGCGCCGATGGACCGCGATCGCGGTAGCGATCAGGTCTTCCCGCTCCCCGCGCGCCAGCGCGCGCTTCGCGTAGGCCCAGTCGCGTTCCGACTGTGAGAGCGTTCTTGGGGGTCCAGGGGCGCGGCGGCCGGTATCGCCGTTCACCGCTCGCGGCGCGCGTTCGTCCGCCGGATACTTCGGGAACCGCTCCGGCCCGTAGACCTCCTTGGACAAGGTTTGGACGCCGACGAGATGCTTACGAGCGTATTTTTGGTTGTAAAAGCCGGGAAGCCGCAACACCCGGGAACAATCGGTTGCGGCCGGGTCCGCGCCTGTGTCGCGCGCAAGATCGCGCTGCAGTTCCTCGGCCTGGTCCTTGGTGAATCCTTCGACTTTCCAGACGACCTGCCATTTGTCCGGCGAGGTGTTCACGAGACAGTTCGGTTGAGGCAGATCCTGGCGTTTGAGCAAGCGCTCGACCGCTTCTGTGCCGTGATGGTCAAAATCGAGGTAGACGTGCCGCACCTGTGCCACGTCCGCCTTCGTGCGGCCGCGCGCATTCTCCCCGAGGGCATTCATCGAGAGATACACCTCATGTCCTTGCGCATTGCTCGACCGGAGCCAGGCTTGGAACTCTGGCGAAGCGATGCGCTCTGCGGAGGCGATACGCTGTAAGACCCTGTTCGCCTGCTTGTTCACAAGCACGACGGCAAGGCGGTCGCGCGGCTCAAACTGGCTCCGGATGTACTCGGCAGCATCGGTTGTCATGCGTTCACTCTTTTGGGCACTATCTGTCCCAGACCATAGAGTTAGAGACATCCGCCGAGTCCGGCGCCGGAGACTGCGGAAGCTTTGGCCCGGCATCCTCAGGCACGGAGCGGCTCCCGGAAGCAGCTGGTCCGGACGCCTTTTGCGGTGATGAGATTCGCTCGCGGTCGGGAAGCAGGTCATCCAGAATTTTTGACGAGGCCTCCTGGATCACCGAAAGCGATTCGGCGAGCGTCTTCTTGTCGCCGTTATAGAGCGCGATGTAATCTGCCGCGGCGCTGTTGGTCTCAAGGCCAACGCCCCGGCAGACCACAAAAGCCACGGCTTCCGCCTGGGTTTCCCTTACCACGGTGGGGATGGGCGCGGCGTCCGCGCGGTGGTGGAGCATCTCGTGAGCCAGTTCATGAGTGAGCACCGAGAACTCCTCAGCCGGGGCAAGGCCGGGCACAAGACGGATCGTCCCGCCCGCAGAGATTCCCTGAGCCGGCGCGATGCTTCGATCGTAGGTGAGGTTGATGCCCTGCCGGGCAACGAGCGCCTTGAGTCTTTCGCCGTATTCCTTCGGATCACCGGTCGTTTGCGCGAACTCCGGTAGCGGCTTGCCTTCGGTTTGCGAGATATCGAAGACGTAAGCCGTCCGGAATCCGGCCACGCGGACAGCCTCGTCGGGCTTGGTCGCATGTCCGGGACGGGGAGTGGCGTCCTTGTCTTTCACGATCACGGGCGCCAGAATCATGATGCCCTTCTCGCCCTTCCTGACCGAGCGCCCCAGGTCGTGCCAAGCGTGAAACCCGGCCACGCGCGACGCGTCGGGACGCTGGAAACCACAGTCACACTGCCCATAAATCGCCCTCGGCGAGAATCTATTACCGATTCCATCCCGACTTCGGCGAGGAAGTCACTATCATCCGCCGGTTTCGCATCATGGCCGGCAATAATGTCCAGATCCGGTTGCCGGACGGTACACAGCTCGCTCTTCCGGAGTGGATGCTCGACGAACAAGCTTGTCAGGACGTTCGCGAAAGCGAGTGTCCGTGCATCGCTGTCTCGGCCCTGATCCATCTGCGAAGGCTGCTGAGCGCTCAGCCACTCCTTCAGCGTGCCCGTGGGACTGTCGTGGAGGGGACTCTGCCTCCGCAGGACGCGCATGCCCAGATCCAAACAACAACTACATCTTTTGTTTCAACCGGAAGAACCCGCACCGAACCTGCCACCGGAGGTACGGGCACGGAGCATCGAGCTTCTCAGCCTGATGCTCCGGGAGGTAGTGCGAAAAAGATCGCCAACAAACGAGGAGGAACGCAATGAACGACAAGATTCAACCGACACATCTGGAACGTGAGGCCTATGTTTACGTGCGGCAGTCTTCGATGACCCAGGTGCGGAATCGCCTGGAAAGCCAGGATCGCCAGTACGGCCTTGCCGATCAGGCACGCAATCTTGGGTTCGCGTCCGTGCAAGTCATTGATGAAGACTTGGGCCGTTCGGGAACCGGTTCGACGGAACGGCCGGGATTCGGTAAGTTGCTTGCGGCCGTGTGCTCCGGATCAGTCGGCGCCGTGCTGGCTCTCGATGCATCGCGTCTTGCGAGGAACAATCGTGACTGGCACCATCTGATCGATCTGTGCGCGATGACGCAAACGCTGGTCATCGACTACGATGGCACTTACGACCCCACGCAGCTCAACGATAGGCTGGTACTGGGCCTGAAAGGAACGATGAGCGAGTTTGAGATGAACCTGTTGCGGCAACGGGCGCTGGAATCTCTGCGGCACAAGGTTCGCCGCGGAAAAGTCCTCACGCAGGTGCCAATCGGTTTCGTCCGCACGGAGGACGACGGCATGGAAATGACTCCGGACATGCAAGTGCAAGAGGCGATTCGCACGTTGTTCGCAAAGTTCCGGGAGGTCGGCACCGTGCGCCAAGTGCTGTTGTGGTACCACAGCGAAAACCTGCCAGTGCCGACGTACCAGCGCGACTCCGGCAACCGGACCGTCGTGTGGCGGCTTCCTGTCTATGCGCGCTTATATACGATCCTGACGAATCCGGTTTACGCGGGCGTGTTTGTGTATGGCCGGAGGACCACGCGCACAAAGGTGGTGGAAGGCCGCGCGAGAAAGGTGTCGCGCTTCGTGAAGTCCCCGGAGCAGTGCGATGTGTTCATTCCGAATCACCACCAGGGATACATTGCCTGGGAGGAGTTCCAGGAAAACCAGGCGCGCATCCGCGACAATGCGGCGATGCAAGGACGAATGGGGAGCACTGGCAGCGGCGCGGCCAAGTCGGGGAAAGGACTTCTATCCGGGCTCCTGCGTTGTGGCAAGTGCGGGCGCTCCCTGAACACGAAGTACGGCGGCAATGGAACGAATCCGCGTTACGAGTGTCCGGGGCAACGCGGGCGCTATATCGGCCGAAAGTGCCTGAGCCTGGGCGGCGCCACGATGGACCGCGCAGTATCGGCTGAAGTACTGATGGCACTGCAGCCGCTCGGGGTCGAAGCCGCTCTCGATGCCTGGGACCGTCGTCAGGAATCGGAAGATCAGAAACAGCGCGCTCTGGAGCTTGCGCTGGACAAAGGCCGCTATGAAGTGAATCGAACGCAGCGCCAGTACGACGCTGCCGATCCGGGAAACAGGCTGGTTGCAGCGGAGCTGGAACGGCGGTGGAACGAGGCCCTGCAAAAGGTGGCCGGACTGGAAACGCGGCTGGGTATGGTGCGGCAGTCCGTGAAAATCCTGGGCGAAGAAGATCGCGCGGAACTGATGAAGCTGGGCGGAGACCTCGACTTGGTCTGGAATCATCCTCATTGCCCGGTCCATTTGAAGAAGAGAATCCTGCGGACCGTTATCCGGGAAATTATCGTCCAACAAGACGAAGACCCCTCCGCCATTTTGATGACCGTTCACTGGCACGGCGGCGTCCACACGCACCTGGAGGCCCCGCGCAGAACGCAGGGCCAACATGACAATGGCAATGACCTGGCCGTGATCGATCTCGTACGCGAACTGGCCACGGTCTGCAATGACGCCTCTGTGGTCGCAATCTTGAATCGTCTGGGCTACCGGACAGGGGCGGGCAACACATGGACGGAATCCAGAGTGCAGCACCTTCGGTACACGCATCAGATTCCGGCGTGCCCACCGGCGGACGAACGGCCATGGGTGACGATGACACAGGCATCGGAAGAACTCAAGGTGAGCTCGATGGTCGTGCGGCGGCTGATCGCGCAGAAGATCCTCCCGGCGCGGCAGGTCGTGAAATACGCGCCGTGGGTGATCGAACGTAAGGATCTCGATCTCCCTGTGGTTCGAAAGGCGATCTGGATGGTGCACGAAGGACTCCGGGGGGCCACTGTTCCGGCAGAGCAGGCGGCACTTTTCGTTGATGTGTAGATGAGTCTGCGATGACAAAGAAGGACCAGCAGCCCGATCCATTGTCTTCGGCTCTTGCCGAGTGCGAACGGTTGCGCGAAGAAAACGCCCGGCTTCGCCGCGCACTCTTTGAACACAACATCCCGATCCCAGCAGGTCCCAAGGCGACCGTCGTTTCAGTAGTGGAGAAGGACGGTGGATCTGACGCGAAAACCGTTGCCGATCAGATCAAGCATCGAGTGGCGCTATTCCGAATGCTCTTCCGCGGCCGGGAGGATGTATACGCCGTGCGTTGGGAGCGGAGTGACGGCCGATCCGGATACATGCCGAAATCGGACCGCGATTGGAAAGCGTACAACGCAAGCAAGCCGGAGGATCGTAAAAAGACGGACCGCAAGACGCGCAAACTGTGGCCGTTGACGGATCAGGCGGTAGAGGATCATCTTCGCGGCCGCCACACCATCGGCATCTATCCGCTGTTGGCAGATGAGACTTGCTGGTTCCTCGCCGTGGACTTCGACAAGAAGGCTTGGCAAGAGGACGCCCTCGCGTTTCTGGATACCTGCCGGGAACTGGACGTGCCCGCTGCGCTGGAGCGTTCGCGTTCCGGCAATGGCGGCCATGTATGGATCTTCTTTGATCGCGCGATTCCCGCCATCACCGCTCGCAAGCTCGGGTGCTTGATCCTTACTCGAACCATGGAGCGCCGTCATCAGCTCGGGCTGGATTCCTATGATCGCTTCTTTCCCAACCAGGACACGATGCCAAAAGGCGGTCTCGAAAATCTGATTGCGCTGCCCTTGCAGATGACCCCACGCAAGTTGGGAAACAGTGTGTTTATCGATTCCGGGCTTCAGCCGTACCCGGATCAATGGCGCTTCCTGACGGAGATGCATCGCATGACGGCCATCGCCGCGGAGGTGCTAATCGCCGAGGCGCAGAGGAGTGGCGACCTGATCGGCGTGCGAATCAGCCTGAGCGATGATGAAGGCGCGCAAGATCCCTGGACGCTGCCACCTTCACGAAAGCGCCTCGACCGACCTATCGAAGGGCCGCTGCCGGAACGGGTGCAGATCGTCCGCGCCAATCTTCTCTATGTCGAGAAAAAAGGCCTACCGTCGCCGATGCTGAACCGTCTCCTGCGCCTGGCGGCGTTTCAGAATCCTGAGTTCTACAAGGCGCAATCGATGCGTTTGTCCACTTTCGGCAAGCCGCGTGTGATCGCCTGCGGCGAAGATCTGGTTAATCACATCGCGCTGCCGCGGGGCTGCGTCGCCGACCTCAAGACGCTCCTCCAAGCGCACTCGATCAAACCTGAAATCCGCGACGAGCGGTTTGCGGGAACGCCAATCGACGCTGAGTTCCGCGGACAGCTACGTCCGCTTCAACAGGAGGCAGTTTCCAAGGTCGCCGATCATGACGAAGGCATCCTCTGCGCTCCCACGGCGTTTGGGAAAACGGCCGTGGGCGCATGGCTGATCGCCGCGAGAAAGGTGAATACGCTAATCCTGGTACACCGGCAGCAACTCCTGGATCAGTGGCACGAACGGCTGGCGATGTTTCTGGTTCTGCCGGCGAACGCGCTGGGGCAGATCGGTGGCGGAAAGACAGATCGGACCGGCATCGTGGATGTCGCCGTGATCCAGAGCCTGCATCGCAAAGAAGAGGTGAAAGATTTCGTCGCTGAGTATGGGCAGGTCATCGTGGATGAGTGCCATCACATCTCCGCGTTTACGTTCGAGCAGGTCATGAGACAGGTGAAAGCCAAGTACGTCGTGGGGCTGACGGCAACGCCCACGAGAAAAGACGGGCACCACCCTATCATCTATATGCAGTGCGGTCCCATCCGCTATAGCCTCAGCGCCCGCACGATGACGGAGACCACGCCATTCGAGCACCGTGTGATTCCTCGGATGACGGACTTCCGGATGCAGTCTGACCTGACCGATGTCACCATCCAGGATATTTACGCGGCCTTGGTCGATGACGCCGCGCGCAACGAGATGATCGCGGCCGATCTGATCCAGTCCGTGGAATCGGGTCGGTCGCCCCTACTACTCACCGGACGAACTGAACATCTCAAGTTTTTCGCGGCCAAGCTGGAAGGCGTCGTTAAGCATGTCTTTGTCTTGAAAGGTGGCATGGGTAAGAAACAGCGTAAGGCTGTGGCGGACGCGCTCGCTTCCGTGCCGGAAGGCGAGCCGCGAGCGATTCTCGCCACCGGCAGCTACATCGGCGAAGGCTTCGACGACGCCCGACTGGATACGCTGTTTCTCGCCATGCCGATCTCCTGGAAAGGAACGCTTCAGCAATACGTGGGCCGCTTGCATCGCCTGCACGATAACAAACGCGTCGTTCAAGCATACGATTACATCGACGCAAACGTACTCATGCTCGCCCGCATGTATGAACGGCGGCTCAAAGGCTACGCCGCGATTGGATACACGATCCAGAATGACTCCACGTCATCCGCGCACGCAGCAGCAGATTGAGAGCTTCTGGTACACTCGAAGTCCGCTGATGCCGGAGCCCGCTCCGCATCGGCCCGGAAACATACAGTCCAGCCACTTGGAGCACTATGTCACGCATTCCTGCGCAGCGATCAGCAGACAGTTCCCAAAGGAGTAATTATGGAAGCGGCCCATCGTGGCCAGGTAGCGTTTGAAGGTCTCGCTTTGGCCCTTCTCCAAAGCCTCGATCAGCAGGTTGAGCGCGTTGTCAGCGAGTTGCTTGGCTTGTTCAGTGTTCATGGTTTTTGCTCCGGAGGGTTGTTCTCTCAGGCGCTCGCGCGCGCCCCCCTGTGGTTCCATAGAGGTGCCCTTAGAAGGGCACCGGTGTCAGCCTTGTCGCGTTCCGCACGGTCGAGCTTGAGGATCGAATCCACGCGAATCTCCCAGACCCGTCGCTTAACGTCGATGGTCTTTTTCGATTTCTCGCCGGCGGATACGCGTTCGACGTAATCGCGGCTGCGCAACTCGCCCGCGATCTGGACATGTGCGCCCTTCGTAAGGCAAACTGCCCACTCGCCGAGCTTTCCCCACGCAGCGATGCCAATCCGTGCGGCAGGTGTATTCGCCGGTCTGCTTGTCCTTCCACGAAGCCGTGGTCGCAAGCGAAAGGACCGTGTAAGGGACGTTGTTGGCCTTGGTGAAGCGTTGCTCGGCGTTGTTGCCGAGGAAGGCGATGAGTGTCGAGTGATTGAAGTACATGTTGTGACTTGAACTATCCATTGGCCAAGCGTTGGCCAAGCGATGCTTCCAATCTGCGAGGAAGAGTAGGGGAGGAGAGCCCGCGACGGGCGCAGGCTCTCGTTGCGGGCGGCGCGCATCAGGCCGCCTCCTGGACGTCGCTCTGGGCGGCGTTCTGTTTCCAACTACGGTCGAGCTTCAAGATGGACGTGACACGAATCTCGGTGACGCTCTTCTTGTCGGCGTCCTTCGCGTACTCGCGAGTGCGCAGTTGGCCCTGGATTTGGACGTGATCGCCTTTCTTAAGGGCGGCGGCAAAGGCAGTCAGGCGGCCGAATACAACCGCGCGATGCCATTCGGTGCGCGAAGTCCATTCGCCACTCTCGCGATCCTTCCACGAGTTCTTCATCGCCAGCGAGAAGACCGTGAAGTTGGTGTTGTTCTTGGTGGTTCGGGTCTGGGCATCACCGCCGATGAAGCCCGTTAAGGTCACGTTATTGAGGTACATTTCGTTTCTCCTTTTTGCCCCCCGTACTCGGTCGGGGCACGAGGAAGCAAGCGGAGCTGCTCCCAAGAGCGAAGCGGTGAGTTGGAGTGCTTTGTTGGGGGAACCGGGCAGGATTCCGGCGAGCGAAGAGAGCGGACTCGCAGAGCGGAATCCTGCCTGGGGGTGCCGACAAAGCAGAACGGAAACGAGCGCCGGGCGCGGCTAGGCCGCAAGGCCGTCAAGCGCAGCAGTGCCCGACCGTGACGGCGGCAGAAGGAGGACGACGGTGTGCCTCAGTGTCCAGACGGCAATCGCCGGTGAAGTAAGGGCCCGATACCGGGAGACCAGTTCCGGTTCAGCCGAGTGGCAGCCGATGGAAGTTCGCGAGGGCTGCGACG
>WNEY01012570.1_pt1 | contig 10345 bp, 10 predicted proteins | sample 5400531 | NCBI WGS metagenome assembly WNEY01 (sample SAMN13153338, study PRJNA577476) | soil metagenome | isolation source: 200 cm saprolite under Douglas fir tree site 1 | place: USA:California | collected 2015-04-18
CCTTCTGCGGCAAGTCGAAGGACTCGGTCCGAAAGTTCATCTCCGGGCCGTCGGTCTACATTTGCAATGAGTGCATCGCCCTCTGCAACGAGATCCTGGCGGAGGACGAAGAGCGGGAGGTCTCCGAGGCGATCACCCAGGTCCCCATCCCGGCCGAGATCAAGGAGGTGCTGGACCAGTACGTGATCGGGCAGGAGAAGGCGAAGAAGACCCTCGCCGTCGCGGTCTACAACCACTACAAGCGCATCAACTCGCACCAGGGCGGGGGCCGCGAGGCCGACGTCGAGCTCGACAAGTCGAACATCCTCCTGGTCGGGCCCACGGGCGTGGGCAAGACGCTCCTCGCCCAGACGCTGGCGCGCATCCTCGACGTCCCCTTCACCATCGCCGACGCCACGACGCTCACCGAGGCGGGGTACGTCGGCGAGGACGTGGAGAACATCCTGGTGCGGCTGCTCCAGGCCGCGGACTTCAACGTCACCGAGGCGGAGCGCGGCATCGTCTATATCGACGAGATCGACAAGATCGCACGCAAGTCCGAGAACCCGAGCATTACGCGCGACGTGTCGGGCGAGGGCGTGCAGCAGGCGCTCTTGAAGATCCTCGAGGGGACGATCGCGTCCGTGCCGCCGCAGGGCGGCCGCAAGCACCCGCAACAGGAGTACATCCAGGTCAACACCAAGGACATCCTGTTCCTGTGCGGCGGCGCGTTCGACGGGCTCGAGAAGATCATCGAGTCGCGCACCGGACGGCGCCAGATCGGCTTCACCAAAGAGGAGCTCGCGAAGGGGACGCCCGAGCGGCTCAAGAAGAATCCCTTCATCGACGTGGAGCCGGACGACCTGCTGCGCTACGGCCTGATCCCCGAGCTCGTGGGCCGGCTCCCGGTCGCGGTCCCGCTCGACGCCCTCGACGAGGACGCCCTGATGCGCATCCTGGTCGAGCCCAAGAATGCGCTGACCAAACAATACCAGAAGCTGTTCGAGCTCGAGGACGTGCGGCTCAGCATCGAAAAGGACGCGCTCAAGGCCATCGCGCAAAAGGCGCTCAAGCGGGGCACCGGCGCCCGCGGCCTGCGCGCCATCCTCGAGGAGATGATGACCGACATCATGTTCGACCTGCCCAGCCGGGAGGACGTGCGTGAGGTCGCCATCACCGCCGAGTGCGTGACCGACGGCCGGCAACCGCTGCTCGTCACCGAGCGGGTCCGCCAGAAGAAAGAAGCCTGACGGGGCCTCCTCCCCGCTTCGTCGGCTCGTTCCCCCGGGCCGACGTCCCACTCGATCCTCCGCTCCCCGAAGTCGCACTCGTCGGCCGGTCGAACGTCGGAAAATCGAGCCTGTTGAACGCCCTGGCGGGCCGGAAGATCGCCAAGGTGTCCAGGACGCCGGGCAAGACGCGAGCCCTCAACGTGTACCTCATGGGCTCCCTCTATTACTTCCTTGACCTTCCAGGTTACGGCTACGCCAGAGCCAGCAAGTCCGACCGCGCGGCGTTCCGCGGGCTCATCAGCAGTACGCTTCACCGCCCGCGGCTCGCCGGAGTGCTCTGGCTCCTCGACGCGCGGCGCGACCCCTCCGACGAGGATCGCGACCTGCAGGATCAGTTCGCCGCCGGGGCGACGCGCATCCTTGCGGCGATCACCAAGAGTGACAAGCTTCCCCGGGGACTCACGCTGCGGCGCGAGCGCGAGCTGCGCGCAGCCCTGCAGCTGGACGAGGATCAGGCGATCGTGACGAGCGCGCGGACGGGAGCAGGGATCGAAGAGCTGCGGGAGGCGGTGGCGGAACTGGTGAGGGAGGCGGTGGAATGAGCAAGGCGGTTAGGCGGATAGGCGGATGGGCGGATAGAACGACGCTCGCGGTTCTGTTCCTGCTATCCGCCTATCCGCCTATCCGCCTATCCGCCCAAGATACGCTGCCGGTGGGTTACGGTACGCTCAAGCGCGACGACATCGTGGTGCGATTCGCGACCGATCAGATCGCCATCCAGGTGCTGCCGCTGGCCCAGGGGGTGATCCGGCTGCTCGCACCGGACACCTACGCGTCGCTCCGGCAGCTCCTCAAGACCAAGGAGGGGGAGATCGACGCGGCCGCTCAGCGCGCCGGCGTGCTGCGCCCGACGCTCGTGATGGTGACGTTCTTCGGCGTCGTGCCCCAGGCGCGGTTCAGCCCGGACGACCTCAACATCACGAGCCTCGGCCGGCTGTACCGGCCGGTGGGGATCGTGCCGCTCTCCCCCCGGTGGAGCTCCTACCAGCTCGACGCGCGCGAGCAGGCGGTGGCGATCTACCTGTTCGAGGAGGGGATCAGCTTCCGGGACGCGCTGAGCGTGAGCTACCAGGACGCGACGAACGATTCGTGGACCTCGGTGCTCCACGTGCTCGACCGCGAGCGGTCACAGGTGCTGGCACGAGCGAAGCTGAACGGGAAATCCGACTAACCCACTCGTAATACCTCCCGCGGCCAAGCAGATTATTGTAGTGCCTCAGGAGGCATCGCTTGGACCCACTCATCCAGCTCGCAGTCATGGGTTTGCTCTCCGTGGCCGCCGCCGGGCTCGCCTGGCGGGCGATCCGTCTCAAGCACCGCCTCGAGTGGAGCGAGCGCGACCGGCGGCGCGCAGCGGACGAGCTGAACCGCCGGCTGTCGGAGCTGTTCTCCCTCCAGGAGCTGTCCTACATCCTCTCGGGCTCGCTCCAGCTCGAACGCATCGTAGAGCAGGTGGTGCGCTACACGATGCGGTTCCTCGACGCCCGGGGGGCACTGCTGGCGCTCGCGCTGGACGGTGAGGGGGGGGAGTCAGGCCGCAGCATGCTCCAGGTGGCGGCCGCCGAGGGCGTCCTCGCGCCGTTGGCGCGGCGCGCCATCGGGTCGGACGACGCGGGGCTCGTGGCGCGCTCGCTCACGAGCGATCGGCTGGAGCTGGTGCGCGATCCGAGCGGCGCGCCCACCACGCTCGTGGCCGGACTGGCGGTGGGCTCGGCGGCGGCGGTGCCGCTGCGCGCCCACGGCGCGCTGGTGGGCACGCTGGTGATCGCCGACCCACGCGACGGCGCGTTTCCGCCCGAGGACGTGCGGCTGCTCTCCACCGTGGCGACGCACGCCGCGATCGTGATCGCGAACGCCCGCTTCTTCGAGCACGTGCGGCACGCGAAGGAGCAGTGGGAGACGGCGTTCGACTCGCTCTCCGAGGGCATCGCGGTCGTGGACGAGGCGGGTCGCGTGCGCCGCGCCAATCGCTCGCTCGCCACGATGCTCGGCGTCCCGATCCCGGGCGTGATCGGGTGCGACCTGGGCGAGGCCCTGCTCGGCCCCTCGTCCGCCCTGCCCGGCCTGCTCGCCGCCGTTCGCCAGGGCGGGGGCGCGCAGCCGCTCGTGGTGCGCTCAAGCGCCCTGGGGGGAGGGGGAGGGGGAGGGGGGAGGGGGGGGGGGGGGGCGGACGCTGCGCGTGAACGCCGCGCGCATCCCGGTGCCGGCGGCCGACCAGAGCGTGGTGGTGCTGGTCGAGGACGTGACCGATCAGCAGGCGATGGAGGCGCACCTGATCCAGAGCGAGAAGCTCGCGGCCGTGGGCCAGCTCGTCTCGGGCGTGGCCCATGAGCTCAACAACCCGCTCACCTCTATCGCCGGGCTGTCCGAGTTCCTGCTCGAGCAGAAGGAGTTGGGCACGAAGGACCGCGGGCACCTGCGGGTGATCCACGAGCAGGCGGACCGCGCCGGGCGCATCGTGCGGAACCTACTCACCTTCGCCCACAAGGGACCCGCCGAGCAGGCGCCGGTGGACCTGAACGACGTGATCCAGCGCACCCTCATCCTCATGAGCTACGACCTGAAGCTCAAGGACGTCACGATCGAGAAGCACCTGGCGCCCCTCCCCGCGGTCCTGGGCGACCGCCGCGCGCTGCAGCAGGTGGTGCTCAACCTGCTCAACAACGCGGCGCAGGCGGTGACCACCAATCCGCCGGGCCGCCCGCAGGTGATCCATTTGAGCACCTGGTTCGACGACCGCGTGCGGCTGCGGGTCGCCGACACCGGCCCTGGGATCCCGGACGACGTCCTGCCCCAGCTCTTCACGCCGTTCTTCACGACCAAGGAGCCGGGCCAGGGGACCGGGTTGGGCCTGTCGATCACGTATTCGATCGTCGAGGCGCACGGCGGGCGCATCACCGTGGAGCGACCTTCCGACGGGGGCGCGGCGTTCCTCGTCGACCTACCAGCCGCTTCCGCCGGGGCCGCCGCGGCGCCGCGCAAGACGCCCGAGCCGCAGGCCGCGCCCGCCGTGAAGCGCACCATCCTGCTCGTGGACGACGACCCCGCCGTGCGCCGCATGGTGAAAGCGCTGTTCGGACGCGAGGGGCACACGGTGGAGGTGGCGCGGAGCGGGCAGCACGCGCTCGACCTCGCGCGCACCCGGGGGTACGACCTGATCCTCGCGGACGCGCAGGCGCCGGCGCGCGATCGCCTATTCGTAGAGCAGCTGGTGGAGACGCAGCCCGATCTCCGCGACCGGGTGCTGGTCGGCCTGGGGGAGGTGCCGCCGCCGGCGGAAAAGGCGCTGGCGCGGCTCGGCGTGCGCTACGTGCGCAAGCCTTTCAACCTGCGCGATCTGCGTGACGAGGCGGCGCGGGTCTGGGCGGCGGCCACGCTATCGTAGGCCTCGGCCGGCCAGCCGAACAGCGCGAGATTCACGGCCCCGCCCGGCGCGAACTTCAGGCCCTCCCGCAACAACAGCGCGCGCTGCACCACGCCGCTGTGGTCGTGCGCCGCGAACGAGCTGCGGCCCGCCGCGTTGAGCACACGCCACCACGGCACATCCGAGTCGTCGCGCAGCGCCGACAGGGCCCAGCCCACGGTGCGCGCCGCGCCCGGCCGACCGGCGAGCCGCGCCACGACGCCGTAGGTCGCCACCCGGCCCTTGGGAATGTGCCGCACCACCCGGTAGATCCGATGATAGAAGGGGTTCACGGCCGCACCGCGTAGCCGCGCCCGCGCAGATAGGCGCGTGCTTCCGGGACGGTGGTGCCGCGGAAGTGGAACAAGGTGGCGGCGAGGACGCCGTGGGCGCCGGCGTCGAGCGCCTGCGCCAGATGCTCGAGCGTCCCCGCCCCGCCCGACGCGATCACCGGAATCGGCACCGCCTGCGCGACGGCCCGCGTGAGGGGGAGGTCGTAGCCGCGCCGGGTGCCGTCGGTGTCCATCGAGGTCAAGAGGATCTCCCCCGCGCCGAGCCGTTCCAGTTGAACCGCCCAGTCGACCGCGGCGAGTCCCGTGGGCTCCCGGCCGCCGCGCACCACCACCTCCAACCTACCCGCGTTTCGCTTCACGTCCAGCGCGGCCACCACGCACTGCCGGCCGAACGCGTCGGCCAGCCGGGTGACGAGCGCCGGGTCGCGGACCGCCGCGGTATTCACCGCCACCTTGTCCGCCCCCGCGCGGAGCACCTGCTGCGCGTCCGCCACGCTGCGGATCCCGCCTCCTACAGTAAACGGAACGAACAGCCTGTCTGCGACGCGGCTCACCAACTCGATGAGCGTGCCGCGCTCCTCGTGACTCGCGGCGATGTCGAGGAACACGAGCTCGTCCGCTCCCTCGGCGTCGTAGCGCGCAGCCTGCTCCACGGGATCGCCCGCGTCCCGCAGCGCCTCGAACCGCACCCCCTTCACCACCCGGCCCCCCGCCACGTCCAGGCACGGGATGAGCCGCCGGGCTAGCATACCCGCAACACGTCGTCCAGCAAGCCCGCGTCCCCCGACCCTAGTATTGACAAAACGTCTTCCAGTGCTCTGCGCTCCCGGGGCCAGGAGAACCGCCGGGCGGCCGCGGCGGGCGCGAGCCACTCGGCCCGATCGTGCTCGCCCGAGACCCGCGCCTCCGTTTTCTCGTCGACGAAGGCGACGAACACGGGGACGAGCGCGATCTCGTCCCCACGGTGACGGTAGAACGCCTCGACGCGCGAGAGATTATAGAGCCGCGCGGGTACGAGCCCCGTCTCCTCGCGCACTTCGCGCAGCGCCGCCGCCACCGGCGTCTCGCCCGGCTCGATGTGCCCGTGCACCGTCTCCCACGACCCGGGACTGCGGCCGTTGGCACCCCGCCGCAGCGCGAGCACGTCGAAGTCACTGCCGCCCTTGCCGCCCTTCCGCGGCCGCAGCACGTACACGTCCACGAACGCGACGCGCGTCTCCGTCACGGCGCCCACGCGGCGAACGCGCGCAGCAGCGCGAGGCCCGCGGCCTGCGATTTCTCCGGATGGAACTGCACGCCGAGCACGTTGGCCCGCCCCACGACCGTGGGAAACGTGCCGCCGTAATCCGCCTCGGCCAGATCCGTCTCCGGCGCGACGTCCGCCGGATGGTAGCTGTGCACGTGATAGAGGAAGCTCGTGCGCCCCCCCCCGCCCCCCCCGGCGAACGCGCGCGCCAGCGCGGCATGGGCCCGCCCCACCCCGGTGAGCGCCACGCGGGCCCAGCCCACGTGCGGCACGGGCAGCTCCGTGCGGAACCGCACCACGCGCCCGCCGATGAGTCCGAGCCCCGGCACGCCGGGCGCCTCCTCGCTCTCCGCCAGGAAGAGCTGCAGGCCGAGACAGATCCCGAGCACCGGACGGCCGGCCTGCGCCGCCTCCCGAATCGCGTCGCCGAGCCCCGTCTCCGCGAGCCGGCGAGAGGCGGGCGCGAAATTCCCGACGCCCGGCAGCACCACACGGTCGGCCCCGCGCACGACGGCGGGATCGGCGGTCAGCTCGGCCTCGGCGCCCGCTGCACGGAGCGCGCGCAGCACGCTGCGCGTGTTCGACGCGCCGTAGTCCGCCACCGCGATCACTACAGCGCTCCCTTGGTGGACGGCACGTCCGTGACGCGCGGGTCCGTGCCCGTGGCCTCGCCCAGGGCGCGCGCCGCGGCCTTGAAAACGGCCTCGACACAGTGGTGCGCGTTCTGGCCGCGCAGCAGGTCCAGGTGCAGCGTCAGTCCCGCGTGCGTCGCGAGCGCGCGGAAGAACTCGGGGGTGAGCGCGGGATCGTAGTCCCCCAGCCGCTGGACCGTCGGTGGCTCCGCGTGGTAGGCGACGTAGGGCCGGCCGCTGACGTCCACGACGACCCGAGCGAGGGCGTCGTCCAGCGGCACCGTCGCCTCGCCGTAACGGCGGATGCCGCGCCGCTCGCCCAGCGCCTGGGACAGCGCCTGGCCCAGCACGATCCCCACGTCCTCCACGGTGTGGTGCTGGTCCACGTGGAGGTCGCCCCTCGCGGCGACCTCGAGGTCGAAGAGCGCGTGGCGCGCCAACGCCTCGAGCATGTGGTCGAAGAAGCCGATGCCCGTCTTGACCTGCGCCCGGCCGGTGCCATCGAGACACACCCGCACCCGCACTTCGGTCTCCTTGGTCTGGCGCGTCACCTCCCCGGTGCGGCTCATCCGAGGATTTCCGCCAGCGCGCGGGCCACGGCCGTCACATCGTCTTCCGTGCCGGCGGTGATCCGCAGGCACCCCTCGAGTCCGGGTCCCCCTGTCGAGACGTCGCGCACCAGAATCCCGTACTGCTGCACGAGCCGCGTGAACACCTCGTTGGCGGGCCGCGACTCGCAGCGGATCAGCACGAAGTTCGCGGCCGAGGGGAAGGCGCGGAGCCCGCCGATCGCGCACAGCTTCTGGTACAGGAGATCGCGGTTGTGCCGCACCTCCCCGGTGCGCCGGGCGAGGACCTCGCCCGCGTCGAGCGCCGCGACCGCGGCGGCGAGCGTCACCCGGTTCACGTTGTAGGGAAGCTTCGCCTTCGCGATCTCCGCCGCGACCGCGGGGTGCGCGAGCGCGTAGCCGAACCGCAGCCCCGCGAGCGACATCGCTTTCGAGAAGCTGCGAAGCACGACGAGCCGGGGGTTTGCCCGCAGCAAGGGGATGCCCGTGGGCCCGCCGAAGTCCTGGTACGCCTCGTCCACCACGACCAGCGCGTCCGTCTCCGCCAGCAGCCGCTCGAGCGCGCCCTCGGGCAGCGGCGTGCCCGTGGGATTGTTGGGAGAGTTCACGACGACCAGCGGGGCCCCCGCCTCGCGCGCCGCCCCGACCAGCCCGTCCACGGCGAACGCGAAATCGGGGCCGAGCGGCACGGGCACGTGGCGGCCGCCGAACACCGCGACGAGCAGCCGGTACAGGCTGAACGTGGGCACGGGGGTCACCACCGGCGTTCCCGCGCCCACCGTCACGGCCAGCGTCGCCTGGATCAACTCGTTCGACCCGTTGCCGACGAGCACGCCCTCCGCCACCCAGCCGTGCCGCTCGGCGAGGCGCCGCACGAGCTCCGCCGGGGTGAACGGCGGATAGCGATTCCACGGCTCTTCGCGCAGCCCACCAAGCACGGCCTCCTTCACAACGGGCGGCGCGTCGAACGGGCTCTCGTTCTGGTTGAGCTTCCGGGGCGCGGGCGGCGCGTCCAGGGTGTACGCGGTCTGGGCGCGGACGGAGGGCTTGATCAGCGCCAACGCAGCAGCCGTGGCGTCGAGTCGGGACACGGGAAGGCCGGGGAAGGGGGAAGGGTGGTACGGCCTACCGCCGGCGGCCCAGCACGGCTTCGAGCCGCGCCGACAGCGCGCGGGCACGGAACGGCTTCGTCAGGAAGTCGTCGGCGCCGAGCTCGAACACGCGGACTTCGTTGTCCTCGTCGCCCTTCGCGGTCAGCACGATCACCGGGATGTCGGCCGTGGCGGGGCGCGAGCGCAGGTGCGACAACACCCCGTAGCCGTCCAGGCCCGGCAAGTTGAGGTCCAGCACGATGATGTCCGGCCCCACGCGGTCCACCTGGTCGAGTGCCTGCACGCCGTCGCGCGCTTCCGTCACTGCGTAGCCGTCCCGCTCGAGCAGGTCGCGCATCACCTTGCGCAGGCTGTCCTCGTCGTCCACGAGCAGCACCTTGACGGCGATCTCCCCGTGCGGCCCCGAGCGTCGCGGCGCCGGCGGCTCCTCGAGCAGCTCGAAGTGCGTCGTCAGCGGCGCGGGCGCCCCGGGCGGCGGCTGGGCCGCGATCGTCCCCGGCACCGGCGAGTAGCGCGGTTGGGGGATCTTTCCCGACGGGCGGCGGCCGCTCTCCACGGGCGACGGCGCCACGGTGTCGTCCTCCTGGGGCACGTCCACCACGCGCATCAGCTCGTCGACGGTGGACTCGCCCCGCAGCACGTGCGCCAGCCCCGAGTGCCACAGGCCCTTCATGCCGGCCCGCCGCGCCGCGGCGGCGATGTGCTCGGCGGTCTCGCCCGCCGCGACGCGGCGCTCCACCTCGGGCGTGACCGGCAACACCTCCACGATCGAAAAGCGGCTGCGGTAGCCCGTCATGGCGCAGTCCGGGCAGCCCGCCGCGCGATACAGCGGCGTCCCCTTGGGGATCCACCGCTTGAGCCGGTCGGGCGGCGTCTCCATCCACACTTCCTTGCAGGTGGTGCACAACCGGCGCATCAGCCGCTGCGCGACCACGCCGCGCAGCGCCGCGGCGATCTTGTAGGCCTCGACGCCGATGTCCACGAGGCGGGTGACCGCGTTGGCGGCGTCGTTGGTGTGCAGGGTCGAGAGCACGAGATGGCCCGTGAGCGACGCCTGCACGGCGATCTGCGCAGTCTCGCGGTCACGGATCTCGCCCACGAGCACCACGTTCGGGTCCTGCCGCAGGATCGAGCGCAGCGCGGCGGCGAAGGTGAGCCCGGCCTTCTCCTGCACCTGCACCTGCACGATCCCCTGCATCCGGTACTCGACCGGATCCTCCACGGTGACGATGTTCACGCCCTCACTCTTGATCAGGTTGATGCAGGAGTAGAGCGTGGTGGTCTTTCCCGACCCGGTCGGGCCGGTGACGAGGATGATCCCCTCGTGGTTCTCGAGCAGACGCTTGATGCCCTCGATCTCGCTCGTATTCAGGCCGAGCGAGTCGAGCGACTTCACCGTGGCGCGGGAATCGAGAATCCGGATCACGACCTTCTCGCCCAGCTGGGCGGGGAGCGTCGAGACCCGGAGATCGATGGGCTGCCCGTTCACCGCCACGCGGGCGCGCCCGTCCTGGGGCCGCAGCCGGTCGGCGATGTCGAGCGACGACATGATCTTGATGCGCGAGATGAGCGGCAGCCCCGCCTGGCGCGGAATCTTCATCACCTGGCGCAGCACGCCGTCGATGCGATAGCGCACCGCCACCCCGCCCTCTTCCGGCTCGATGTGGATGTCGCTCGAGCGGGCCAGGATGCCCTCCGAGATGATCAGATCCACCAGGCGCACCACCGGGCGCTGGCTCGCCTCGGCCTCGGACGCCGCCAGCGTGATCTCGTCGGGAGCCACGTCCTTCAGGTGCTCGAGCGCGGTCTCGCTCTCCAT
>WNEY01004829.1_pt1 | contig 10344 bp, 8 predicted proteins | sample 5400531 | NCBI WGS metagenome assembly WNEY01 (sample SAMN13153338, study PRJNA577476) | soil metagenome | isolation source: 200 cm saprolite under Douglas fir tree site 1 | place: USA:California | collected 2015-04-18
GCGGCGGAACCATCGCCGAATGGGGCTACCTGGAGGTATTCCACGCGGCGCGCCGCCAAGCGCTGACTGAGGCCGAGGCCCAGACCCCGCTCATGGGCAGGCCCTACGACCTGCGCCACGCCGCCGTCTCAACATGGCTCAACGCAGGCGTACCCGCCGCGCAGGTCGCCGAGTGGGCAGGCCACAGCGTGGACGTGCTGCTGCGGGTCTACGTCAAGTGCATCGCCGGGCAGCAGGGCGAGGCCAAGCGCCGCATCGAGGACGCGATGCGGCCGCTGGAAGGCGACGACCCAGGCAGCACCGGCCAGCCGCTGAGCCTGGATCGCCGCGACGAAGAGCACTCAGGCCCGTGAGAACTTGGCCGCGTATTTGCCACAGACAGCCGCACACAGCCGCTACGAGCCGGACACAACCGCATATGGCTAAGCCGGAACAGATCAGCCCCCGGCCTGCATGCTCGCAGGTCAGGGGCTGTTTTTGCTGGTCTGAGCGGAGGGTGAGGGATTCGAACCCTCGAGGACACTCACGCGCCCTAGCGGTTTTCAAGACCGCCGCCATCGGCCACTAGGCGAACCCTCCTTGCTGCGGCAAACCTCCGGATCACCGGCCTGTGATGGGCACCTTGTCCGTTGCTGGTCCGCAGCCTCGACACCAAGCTCTGACCAAGCAGCCCGGCGCGGCTCCCAGCCTCTCATATCCGGCCATCCGCCAGCGCCTTGGCAATCCGTTCGCTGGCGGTACGCTCCCGGCCGTCAACGCAACGTGCCAGCAGTGCTCGGCGAGCAGTGCGCGCCCGTTTCCGCCATGCGCTTGCGAGTTGCTGCCTTGATCTTGTCGTGAGGCACCGTGCCATCGCGACCGGGAGGTAGCGGGCATTGTATGGTGCAGGCCAGCAGGGATCGGATCCCTGCCATCTTCGCGGAGGATGTCATGGCGGCTAAGAAGCAATGGAGCGATCTCAGCCAGCGCAGCCGACGGCTGCTCATCGTCGCGGGAGTTGCCGAAGCCGGCCTCAAAACGGCAGCGCTCATTGACATCAAGCGCCGGCCAGCAAGCGAGATCCGCGGCCCGAAATGGATATGGACCGTGGCAATGGTATTCGTCGGTTCTTTCGGGGCATTGCCGCTCTCCTACTTCGCCTTCGGGCGGCGACGGTAACCAGGATCCTTGCCTGGCTGACGGCTGGCTGACGCAGCGGGAGCCATCATCTGCGCGGGCACGGGCGGTGGGTAGGCTCCCGGTGAAGGAGGTTCCATGCTCCCCCCGTTCGGCTGGCACGCGGTCGTGACGCAGTGGCAATTCGCCCCGGTCGTCACCGGCTTCGTGGCTGTCGCCGCCGGCCTCTACCTCTGGGGCGCGCTACGGGTGGGCCGCCGGCATCCGGCCCGGCCCTGGCCGGCCTGGCGGAGCGGGATGTTCCTTGGCGGGCTAGCGGCCATAGTGGTGGCGACGCAGAGCGGCATCGGGGCCTACGACGACGTGCTGTTCTGGGATCATATGGTGCAGCACCTGATACTGCTCATGATCGCGCCGCCGCTGCTCATCGCCGGCCAGCCGATCACGCTGCTGATGCACGCGAGCAGGAACCCGCTGCACACGTGGACCAAGGGGGTCGTGCGCTCCAGGATCGCCAGCTTCCTGACCTGGCCAGTGTTCGGGATCGTGGCCTACGCCGCCGCGGTCGTGGCCGCGCACCTGACCGACCTGGCCAATCGCGCGGAGACTAGCCAGGCACTGCACAATGCCGAGCACGCCCTGTTCCTGGTGGTCGGCTACCTCTTCTTCCTGCCGATACTCGGCCGGGAGCCGATCCGGTGGCGGCTCTCGTACCCGATGCGGTTCGTCATCCTCATCCTGGTCATGCCGGTGGACACCTTCACCGGCCTGGTGCTGGGCTACGGCAACGCGGGTACGCCGGGCGTCAGCGCGGACCGGCCTTCCTGGGCGCCAGGGCAAGTGCAGGACCTGCACCTGGGCGGAGCGGCGATGTGGATCGGCGGAGACGCGATCATGTTCGCGCTGATGATGCTCGTCTTCCTGATGTGGAGCACCGACGACAGGGCTGCCGCCAGCAGCCATGGCTGGCTGGAGGCCGCGCGCAGGACCAGCATCGCGAGCCTGATCGGCGCGCAGCAGACAGCCGGGCCCGCCGCGGACGGCGCCGTTTCCGCCGCGCCCGACCCGGCGCCGGCCGGCGACTGGTCCGGGCACGGCGGGATCGACGATGACGAGCATCTTGCCGCCTACAACGCATTCCTGGCCAGGCTGAACGACGCCGAGCCAGAGCGTCGGCAGTAGAGGCGGATGGGGAGCCGGCCAGATGCCGGCTGCCTTGCTGGCGTCCGGATATGCGATGGCCTGGTAATAGCCGTTTTGCGCGGTCATTTGTCATGATTGCGCGGTCATTTGTCATGATGATGAACCTGAGCCTCCGCTGGTACGTGCCAGGGGGGACGGCGCGCGGGTTCGCAGTTCATCCTGGCCTGGCGGCCATCGCCGAGGTTCCCGCGCGTTCGGCTGCGATGGCTGCTGGTCCGCAGTGAAGGGAGCATGCTCATGCGAGTTATCCGCGCGACCGCGCTTGCAGTTGCCAGCGCAGCAGCTATCGCAGGAGCGGGACTAACTGCGGCGCCGTCGGCATGGGCGCGTCCGCTGGCACACGCACCATTTATCCGGCATTTCCATCACATCAAGACGATCGCATCGACGGTACCGGGCAACGGTGACGTCAATCCGTACGGCGTCGCCGTGGTGCGCCGCAGCCGGGGTCGGCTGCACCGCGGGGATGTTCTCGTCAGCAACTTCAACAACAAGGCCAATCTCCAGGGCACGGGGAAGACCATTGTCGAGGTCAGCCCCAGCGGGCGGCGTACTACCTTCGCTCACATCTCCAGGTCCCGGCTGCCGGGCGCGTGCCCTGGCGGCATCGGCCTGACCACCGCGCTGGTCGTGGTGCATGACTGGGTGATCGTCGGGAGCCTGCCGTCGACCGACGGCACGGCCGCGACGTCCAAGGCGGGGTGCCTGCTCGTCCTGGACAGCAACGGCCGGGTACGCGAGACCTTCTCCGGGCATGGCATTAACGGGCCCTGGGACATGACCGCCGTCAGCAAGGGCCACCGCAGTGCGCTGTTTGTCACCAACGTGCTCAACGGCACGGTCGCGGCCGGCGGCAAGGTCGTCCACCGTGGCACGGTCCTCAGGCTGATGGTCAGGTTCCACCCCGGCCAGCTGCCCCGGCTGAGCAGCGTGACCAGGATCGGCTCTGGCTTTGCCGAGCAGACCGACCCCGCGGCCTTTGTGCTGGCGCCTACCGGGGTCGGGTTCAGCCATGGCTGGCTGTACGTCGCGGACACCAAGGCGAACCGGATCACGGCGATCCCGGACGCGCTGACCCGGCTCACCACCGCGGGCACCGGCAAGGTCCTCACCAGCGGCGGCGCCCTCAACAACCCGCTGGGTCTGGCCATCGCGCCGAACCATGACGTGCTCACGGTCAACGGCGCGGACGGGAGGATCGTCGAGACGTCCCCGGCGGGAGTCCAGGTGGCCAGCCGGTTCCTGGATCGCTCTGGTAGCCCGCCTGGCGGCGGCGCACTCTTCGGCCTGGCCGTGGTCCCGCACGGAGATGGCGTCTACTACGTGGACGACGCGGTCAACACGCTCCGCGTGCTGCGCTGAAGTCGGGCCCGCTGGCTTGGTAGTGCTGGCCTGCGCTGCGGAGGGCAGCTTCGCTAGCACCGTGCGGGGGGACACGTGGCCCCGTCCCCCCGCACGGCCCGGCGGCGCGGCTCCGGCGCTCGTTGCGGTCCGCGGCCGCGCGGTGATTCGGCGCCTGCTACCGGGCGGCGTGGCGCGGTATCGCGACACGCCGGTAGTGCTTTCTACGCCAATCTAGGGAATGCGCTAGAGCGGATCATAGGCTGCTATGGCATGGATCCCGTTCGTAACCCTTATGCGCCCGGTGCCGGGCAGCGGCCGCCGGAACTGGCGGGCCGCGACCGCGAGCTCCGGCAGTTCGAGGTCGTGCTCGAGCGGGTGGCCCGCGGCCGGCCCGAGCGCAGCATGGTGCTCACCGGACTGCGCGGCGTCGGCAAGACGGTGCTGCTGAACTCGTTCCGGTCGATGGCGATGCAGCGGCTCTGGGGCACGGGGAAAATCGAGGCGCGGCCGGAGCAGTCGATCAGGAGGCCCATCGCCGGGGCGCTGCACATGGCTGTCCGCGAGCTCGCCCCGCGGCACCGGGCGCCGGACCGGATCGATCATTTCCTCGGCGTGCTGAAGTCATTCGCCGCCCGCGATCCGGGTGCCGCCAAGGGCTCGCTCGCGACTCAGCTGGGCATCGACGCCCCGGCGGTCCGCGGCCGCGCCGATTCGGGCGATCTGGAGATCGACCTGACCGAGCTGCTCACCGATGCCGCGTCCGTGGCCTCCGACCTCAGCGTCGGGATCGCGCTGTTCGTGGACGAGATGCAGGACGTGCGAGCGGGTGACATCTCGGCACTCTGCGCCGCCTGCCATGAGCTGTCGCAAACCGGCGGCCCGCTGATCGTGGTCGGGGCCGGGCTGCCGCACCTGCCGTCCGTGCTGTCGGCGAGCAAGAGCTATTCCGAGCGGCTGTTTCGGTACGTGTCCATCGACCGGCTGGACCGGGAGGCCGCGGATATCGCGCTGCTGGCCCCGGCGCGGCGGGAAGGCGCCGACTTCGAGAAGGCCGCGCTGGACGCGCTGTACGCGGCGGCGGACGGGTACCCGTACTTCGTGCAGGCGTACGGCAAGGTGACCTGGGACGTGGCCGCCTGCAGCCCGGTCACTGCCAGTGACGTAGGGGTGGCGGGCCCGGTGGCCGCCACCGAGCTTGCGGTCGGCTTCTTCGGCAGCAGGTACGAGCGGGCTACCCCGTCCGAGCGCGAGTACATGCGCGCGATGGCGCTGCTGGGGGACGAGCCGGTGCCGACCGCGCAAGTGGCGCAGGAGCTTGGCCGCAAGCCCGCCAGCGTCTCGCCGGCCAGGGACAGCCTGATCAAGAAGGGCCTGATCTACAGCTCCGAGCGGGGTCTCATCGCGTTTACCGTGCCGCATTTCGGCCGCTTCCTGCGGGCTCAGCCCGCCTGAGACTCTGCCCGAGTATCGGGGTGTCTGCGGTTTCAGCTAGAGATCGTTAGAAAGCGGCAGATCATCGCCAGGCGCGCCCGGCCTCATCGCCAGGCGCGCCGGGCCTCGCCTGCCTGGCGGTCATGGTGAGCTGCCCTGGCCTGCGAAGCCTCGCCAGCCGCAGCGGCCAGTCGGGCCTGGCCGGCAGCGCGGGCCACGGCAGCACCTCGGCGGTGGCCGGGTCTACCAGGGCCGAGAGAACCACCGGGCGCCGCTGCCGCAGGTACACGGCGAATACGATCTCGGCCGGCCTGCCCGCGGGACGGCAGGGGAACACCAGGTACCGCCAGCACATCTCCCGCCACACGTCCGACGGGGTGTCGCTGGTGATCATGCCCGCATGCCTGCGCCACTGAGCGCTCCTGCGCAATGCCGTCAGCGTCCGCTCCACGCTGAGCATCCGCAGCTCGCAGGGCTCGGAGTAGCCCAGCCGGACCAGGCCCTCGCCCAGCTCGGGTGACAGCGCTCCGATGATCACCAGCTCGACGGCGAAGATGCCGAGCAGCATCGACGCGCTGGTGCCGGTCTGGTGCAGCCGCAGCGGCGGCAGCCCGATGGTGACCAGCGCGGCCACGGCCAGCAGCACGGACCTGGCCAGCGTGCGCCCGCTGACCGGCGCGGTACTGAAATCGCCGAAGCAGCCGCAGCCGACATCGGGCCGGCTGGTCCGCAGCTCGAGCAAGGCGCAGACGGCAACCAGGAACAGCAGGCCGGTGCCCAGCCGGACCGCATCCACCACCTCGCCCCGGCCGATGTTGCCCGCGGTAACGATCAGGCCGACTCCCAGCCCGAACTCGATCGCGTAGACGAGCATGGCCAGCGGCCGGCGTAGCCGCAGCGGGAACAGGGCGGTGGGGCCGAGTCCCGCATCCATCGAGCCCAGCCGCATCGTGCGGACGAGCTTGGCGGCGCAGCCGCCGAGCAGCATCGCCGAAAGCACCGGGATCTGCACTTCCTGCACGGCGCTGAGCTGCATCGTCAGCGGCCGATCGTGATCGTCGCGCTGAAGCAGCCCCGCTCGAGCTCGCCGCCGAGCGCGACGAAGCTCGCCATGGTCAGGTCGGCCACCCGGCCGCGCCGTGAGGTGCTGCAGGTCACGCACCTGTCGTTGAACAGGCGCGCGACGGCAGCGCAGCTGGTCACCGGGAGAGCGCAGGAGCTGCCCGTGCACTCGTTGCGGATCAGCAGGATGCTGCCGATGGCCAGATACGGCATCCGCACGAAACCGCGGCCGCTGCGGTCGCTGGCCTCTTCCGCGCACCCGGTCGACGGGTCGATAGCGGGATAGGCCACGCCCAGCATCCCCGGCGGCTCGCCGGACGGCTCGTGCCATGTTGCCGATCCGCTGATGGCTTCCGGCACGTGCCCGCTGACCAGCGCCGGAGCAGGCATGCTGTCGCTACGGTAGGCCGGCTGCGAGGTGGCGGGGACCAGGCCCTCCAGGGCTCCGCCGCGCCGGATCCCGATGATGTCGATCAGGTAGCCGGGCTGAAGACTCGGGAAGCGGACCTGGATCCGGCCTGCCGCGCGGGCCGGGATCACGACGGCCTGCTGCTGCCTGGTGCTGCCCTCATCGACCAGCAGGCCATCGGAGCCGTGCTCGACGATCGTCCCCGTCACCCGGCCGATATTCGCCCAGATCCGGTCCGCGACGTCGGGCCGCGATGGGTCAAGCCGTACTACCGCCTGGTCCCCCGGCCGCACCGAAGCGGCGTCTAACTGGCCCCCGCGCCACGCGGTCGCCCCGGAAGTGAGCGCGAGTCGCCGCTCGCCGTCCGCGGCCTGGATGCTGATCACCTGCGGGCTGACGTCCAGGACTGTTCCGGTGACCGCCCGCGGCAGCACGTCGGCTGCCGGGTAGCGGTCCTTGGGCTGGAAGATCGCGGACTTCAGCAGCTGCCGCCGTGCGACGCGCTCGGCACTTGCCGAGGCTGCGCCGCCCGTGCAGCGACCGCAGCACGAGCTGTCCAGGCGAACGTCCAGCATCAGGCCCCTCCCCTGGGCGACGATCCCAGCCACATGACCATGCGTACGGGTCACCGCGTACGTCAAGCGGTTCCGGTGATCTTCCGGCTGGAGGCCATACATATACCTCTTTGCGGTGACGCCAAAACTGCCGTCCTGGTCTGTCTATATCCCGCAGCCAGACTCGCCGTTACAGCGGGCAGGTTCCGGTCGAATGCGGCCTGCGTGGGTACCGTTGCTATGTGAGCGTCGGGGGCGATCGCTTTGTGGCGGAAGCGTGCGCGAACGCCGGGCGGGCGGGGGCAGCCGAGCCCGGGCGGCCGCGGGGCGCCGTGTCCGGGCGCACCGGGCCGGACGGCGGGCTGGTTCCGCAGGCCCGTGACGGCCAGCCTGCCGCGGCCGATCCCTGCTTCCTGGAGTACGTCACCGCGCGGAGCCGCTCGCTGCTGCGCACGGCCTACCTGCTGACCGGGAACCTCCCGGATGCCGAGGACCTCGTCCAGTCCGCGCTGGCCAAGACCTACCAGGCGTGGGACCGGATCCAGGACCGCGCGGCGCTGGACGGCTACGTGCGCCGTGCGATGGTGAACACGCATATCTCCTGGTGGCGCAGGCGCAAGGTGGAGGAGTTCCCGACCGATGAGGTTCCCGATCAGGTGGTCGCCGACCCGTCGGGAAACAGTGACCTGCAGGACTCGCTGCGCCGGGCGATCGACCGGCTGCCGCGGCGGATGCGCGCGGCGGTGGTGCTGCGCTACTACGAGGACATGACCGAGGCCGAGGTCGCCGATGTGCTCGGGGTGAGCCTGGGCACGGTCAAGAGCACGGTCTCGCGTGCGGTGGCCAAGCTGCGCATCGACGCCGAGCTGCTGGCCGACTAGGTCGTGCTGGCGGGTCCCCGCTCTACAGGGAGTGACGTTTGGGCGCTGGCGTGGCACTATCCCCCCAGGGAAGATTCCGGCGCATCCCTGACGGGCCGCCGCCGGGCACGCAATCCGCAGGAGGTTGCACGTGCTCAGCACCATGATGGATGTTCCGCTGACCGTGACGTCGCTGATGCGCTACGGCACGACGGCCTATGCCGGCCGTGAGGTCGTGACCTGCACGACCAACGACCTGCGGCGGCAGTCCTACGCCCAGACCGGCGGCCGGGTGGCGCAGCTGGCCCACGCCCTGCGCGCGCTGGGGGTGGACTCCGACCAGCGCGTGGCCACACTGATGTGGAACAACTCCGAGCACCTTGAGGCCTACCTCGCGATCCCCTCGATGGGCGCGGTGCTGCACACGCTGAACTTGCGGCTCGATCCCGCGGTGATCGGCTACATCGCGACTCACGCGGCTGACGACATCGTCATCGTGGATGCGAGCCTGGTGCCGCTTCTGGTGCAGGTTCTGCCGCACGCGCCGACTATCCGCCACGTCATCGTCACACAACCAGAAGACGAAACGGGCTTTTCCCCGCCAGCCGACCTCCTAGCCCAGGGCCGGCCCGTGCACTCTTATGAGGATCTGCTGGCGGGTCAGCCTACCTCCTTTGACTGGCCCGAGGTGGAGGAGCGGTCGGCGGCGGCCATGTGCTACACCAGCGGCACCACCGGCAATCCCAAGGGAGTGGTGTACAGCCACCGGTCCATGCACCTGCACTCGATGGCCGTCTGCATGGGCAACGTGTTCGGCCTGTCCGAGCAGGACAGGGTGCTGCCGGTAGTGCCGATGTTCCATGCCAACGCCTGGGGCCTGATCTACGCGGCGATGCTCGCGGGCGCCGACCTGGTCATGCCGGACCGGTTCCTGCAGCCGGCGCCGCTGGTGCGGCTGATCGAGGCCGAGCGGCCGACCCTGGCCGGGGCTGTCCCGACGATCTGGAACGTGCTGCTGCAGCACGTCCGCGCGCACGGCGGCGACCTGAGCTCGCTGCGGCTGGTGCCGTGCGGCGGGTCGGCCGTCCCGCATGCGCTGATGGAGGCGTACGAGAAGGAACTCGGCGTCCGGATCGTGCAGGCCTGGGGCATGACCGAAACCTCGCCGCTGGGCAGCGTCGCCCACCCGCCGCCCGGCCTGCCCGAGGATGAGGCGTGGCACTACCGCGACACTCAGGGCAAGCTGATGTGCGCGGTGGAAACCAGGCTCGTCGGCGACGGCGGTACGGTGCTACCGCACGATGGCGAGGCGGTGGGCGAGGTCGAGGTGCGCGGGCCGTGGATCACCGGCTCCTACTACCGGGACGACGACCCGGCTAAGTTCCACGATGGCTGGCTGCGGACAGGCGACGTCGGGAGCATTGACCGGCTGGGATACGTGACGCTGACCGACCGGGCCAAGGACGTGATCAAGTCCGGCGGCGAGTGGATCTCCTCGATGGAGCTGGAGAACGCGCTCATGGCGCACCCCGAGGTGAGCGAGGCGGCGGTGATCGGCGTTCCGGACGAGAAGTGGGGCGAGCGGCCGCTGGCCACCGTCGTGCTGGCCGAGGGCTCAACCGCCACGGCCGCCGAACTGCGGGCGTTCCTGGCCACTCAGGTTCCCCGCTGGCAGCTGCCCGAGCGCTGGTCATTCATCGTCGAGGTGCCGAAGACGAGCGTAGGGAAGTTCGCGAAGACCAGGATCCGCGAGGCCTACGCGCGCGGGGACTATGAGGTCATAGAGGCTCGCTGACCTCACCGTCGTGCCATGGCCGGCCGCCGGCGTCTGGTGGCGTCTGCGGCGGCCGGGGCGCCGCAGTGCCGGGCCCTGGCACGAAGATCCCGAACGGCTTTGCCGCCAGTCTCGCGGTACCGGTACCCTAAGGCGACCCGATGGGTCATTGGGAGGCTTCGCCTAGTCCGGTCTATGGCGCCGCACTGCTAATGCGGTTTGGGTTCGCGCCCATCCGGGGTTCAAATCCCCGAGCCTCCGCCACTGACCAGCCACTACGCCGATGAGGCGCGGTGGCTGGCCGCGTCTCAGTGATCATTGCGGCCTCCGGCTGTGCCAATGCTGGGCCTTCCGGGTGCCGGACTGGCCAGGATGCGGTCGATGGCGGATCGCCGATGCCCGTGAGCTGATCCACGCGGTGCTTCGTGATTCCGGTGGCGCCAGCAGCCTGAACTCGTGCATCACGATCGCGGGTGGCGATGACCCACTCGCTCAGCATCTGCTCGGCCCCTCGGTCGTCATGTAATTGGGCGGTACATGTATCGCGCGAGACAGTCAATCGGCGGGCGGGCGGCCGCGGCGCGGGATGTA
>WNEY01004830.1_pt1 | contig 10343 bp, 5 predicted proteins | sample 5400531 | NCBI WGS metagenome assembly WNEY01 (sample SAMN13153338, study PRJNA577476) | soil metagenome | isolation source: 200 cm saprolite under Douglas fir tree site 1 | place: USA:California | collected 2015-04-18
ATGCAATTCGCGCAGCAGCACGGATTTCAACTCCAGTCCGCGCCGCGTCTCCTCGTACAGGCGAGCGTTCTCAATGGCAATGGCAGCCTCGTTTGCAAAGATGACTACCAACTGCATTTGTTCGGGGCTCAACATGTGACGATGGCTGCTATAGATGCAGATACAGCCCAATATTTTTTGCTTTACCTCGAGCGGCACACATAATACGGAGTGGATCTCCGAGGACATGAGTGGGTCGCGGTGAAGGAAGCAGTATTTGTCAGCCATCACGCAATCTACCGCCATACGCGGCTTACCGCTTTCCACGGTGAGGCCGGCGCAGCATTGACCGACGGGGACGTGTATCTGCCGTACATCGGCGCCATTTAAACCGTAATGGGCCAACACATGGAGATACTTTTTATTGGCATCCAAAGCGAAGATACACGAGCGCTCAGCTCCGCTGAGATGAACTGCCTGGGTTGTAATGATCTGCAAAACTTCGTCCAGGTTGAGCGTGGAGGCGATGATAGAAGAAACACGGTGTATGGTAGCCAGTTCATGCACTTTGCGTCGTAGCTGCTCATCTGTCTGCTCATAGAGCTGCCCGTTCTCAATGTTGATAGCAAGGATACCAGCGACGACCTCCACGAAGTTAATATCTTCGCTGGTAAAGTCGCGCGGGTCAGCTGATTGGATACTCAGCACACCGATGAGGTGTTCTGTATCGCCAAAGAAGATAATGGGGACGGCCATCAGTCCATGATACTCGTCACTGTAAGTACTCGCCTCGGTTGAAAAACGTGTGTCGGCCATCACATCACGCACCAGCAAAGGATAGCCCTTGTCCGCGACCCATCCACTATAGCCCTCGCCGAGGCGAAGGGTGAAATGCATTCCACCCAGCGGGCGGGGGCCATTGGTGGCGCGCAGGGTGAGGATACGCTGCAATTCATCATAGAAGAAGACGGAGCAAAGTTCGATATGCAGTTCTGACGCCACCGTTTTTGCCGTGATTTCCAGCGTCTGATTCAGATCAGTAGTAGAGTTAGCAGCGCTGTTGATGCGTTGCAACGCCTGCAGCCGCTGTTCAAGGTGATGGGCCGTTCGCTGCTGTTCGATGGAGACATGATCCACAACTCCTTGATAGCCGCGGGTAAGGGCTAGCATGCAGGCGGACTGCAGTTGATACAAGTGAGAAAGGGCTTCGATGAGTAGGTGAGGCTGGTCTTTGAAAAGTTCCTTCAACTCAACTGCAAGTGCCTCGGTGTAGCGCTGTAGACCCTGCAGGCGCACTTCCAGCTTCCCACCCTGCTCTGCAAGGCAGCGACCAGAGCTCTCCAGGAGCGCCAGCAATGAAGGGAGCGTGTCGTCAGGGGAGCGGCGCTTCACGTCATCTGAAGCATCTTCCTCATTGTCAATGAGCGCGTTAAGCAGGAGCCAGGCATCGCTACCTTCTTCGGGGCCATGGCCATCACCTGAAACTTGTTGTAGACATACCCGCAGCCGGGCAGAATGCTGCAACAGCACCTGTCGTACTTCAGCGCTTGTGCGTAAGGGCAACTGCAATGGGTGCCCGCGTGTCACATCTTCGTGTATCACCAAAACTCCGTTCTGGATGCCCGCCACCATTCATGGGGCGACAGGTATGAACGGCCACCGCAGTGGCACACCCCTTGCGGGGAGCCGTTTTTGATGAGATACGGCTAAACTCCACCGCTTGCGCGGGTAATGTGCGCCTCGTCGATGTGTCGGCCTGCATGTCCCCTGAGCACTGGTTTAACCCTCGTTATGCCTTCCCAAACTTCCATCTTCCCAGTGAAGTATCCTATGGCAATTTGCACAGAGAACTTCACATTTGGCTATTTCTTGCAGGATGCGTTCTTTGACACTACCGATATCGTAGCCCGATGGCTTGCCTGATTGTATCCAGGCAAGACGACCTGACTGGGACTGGTCAGGTGAACCTGCCTAGAAGGCGGGTGTAAAGCCACCCCATCGACGCAAGCCCATCTCCAAAGGCGGATAGGGTTCCTGACATAAATTACTTTGTCGCTTATTGTGGACTTGTTGCTTATTGTAGTTGGGCCAGGTATCTATGTCAAGAGATTTATCAGCATCGCTTTAACGGTGCGAAGGTAATATACAGGCTATGCAGTAGCCCATTTAGGAAGTCGTACTTACTAGCAGCAGAGTTATCCGTCCTGAATTAGTAGGAACGAGCAGATCATACTTTTGAGGGCCATAAATGAAGTGCATACATTGCGGAATGCCGCTCGAGTCAACGCGTACGCAGGTGAACTGTCCGCGTTGTGGCATGTCAACGACGCCAGGCCAGGAGTCTATGGAGTCCAGCGGGTCGCAAAGTCTCATCCCTGCCCACCAGGTGCAGGTGGGGTACGCTCATGGTGAACACACCCTCGACTCCTCCGCCGGGGACTTACAGGCAGGCCAAGCCGCACTCCCACGCACACAGAGCAGTGGATGGGAGCCGCTTGTATTACACACACAGTCTCCAGTACCAGCCACCACGACATGGGAACCCTCGTCAACAAATTTGCCACAATCGACACCTCCATCGCAGACCAAGCCAGCCTGGCAGTATGATTCTGAGCATTTGAGCAACCGGCCTCGCATGGAACCCAGGAAACGTAAACGTCCGGGCACGTCTTCCAATATTGGGGTGGTCGTTGCCGGACTATGCGTCTTCACGAGTGCATTGATTCTTATATTCGTTTACTTTATGGCAACGGGTTTGTCGAATGGTGCACCTGGGACAGAGAGTGTGATTTCACAGGCTTCTACTGCTACCACCATTTTGCCATCACCTTCACCCGTATCATCGCCTACAGTGGCAGCATCTTCGACGCCGGGAACTCTGCCCGGCGAGCAATTCATTGACAACGCCCAGATGGCCAGCGCCATCGACTTCAGCACGGCTAAAGTCACTACACCTGCTTCAACATTCAGTATCAACCAGAAGGTCTACGTCACCTTCAATCTTCATCCTAATAGTCAGGCTGGCGCAGCCTGTCTCTCCTGGTATCTCAACGGCAAAAAGATCGCACACTATGAATTTGCGGTCCCTCCCAACACTAACAGGTCTGTTTACTTCTATGAAGTCTACCAGGCGGCGGGAGCAGGCTCCGTACACATTTACTGGGCAAGTTCAATTGCATGTACCGACAAATTGCTGGCCCAGGAGGTTAATTTCAGCGTGACCAGTTGAAGGGATCGATGGCGCCCGCAAGGGACGGTCCCTCGATAAATCGGGGACCTACTACCATGAGACGGAACCTGCTCATGGCAAGAAAATGAAAGCTACCCCCAGGAAAAATACTCTCTTGGCAACGACGGCAAACAATGATATGCTTACCGTAGCATCTAGAGGCTCAGCTTCCGGGAGGGAAAGCAGCCCGTTCCAAAGCGAGATACCCGCCAGGGGCGATGGTCCGCTGGCGGTTCGCACCTAACTAGCCAGGAGGAATTATTCATGAATTGTAGCTCATGCGGGAGTAATCTCCCAGCGGGGGCAGCGGTATGCCCGGTGTGTGGAGTACCTACGCCTTATAACGTTTCTGGAGGGCCACAGCAGTATCAGCCCACGGTTCCATCATCGCCCTACGGGGCGCCACAACCGTCCAATGATCCTACGTATATTTCATCACCCTATGGTGCGCCTTCCCAGCAGCCGATCCCGTCAACATCATATGGCTCGCAGCCCTACGACCCCTCTCAGCAGAATCCCTACGGGTCAGCACCGGCCAATCCCTACGGGGCGCCGACCAATCCATATGGCAGCGCAATGCCCCAGGATCCATATAGTGCGCCCGCAATGCAACCACAAGGCTACCCTGGCGGCTTTCCAACTCCGGGCCAGCCGCCAAAGCGCAAGAGCCGGGTCGGCCTGATCATCGGCATTATAGTTGGCGTGCTTGTACTGGCCTGCGCGGGTCTCATTATCGCAATCAGCGCCGCCGTACACAGCGGAGTTTCGACCGTCAACACGACGCTCACCGCAACGGCAGCTACAGTAACGGCGGCTTCGCAAACAACACCAACATCTACTCAACCGTCCTCAGCGGCTCCTTCCGGATCGCCCGTCGTTCCTTCGGCAGCAGCCATTCTCAACGACCTGAAGATGGCCAGCGCTATTGACAATAACTACAACCCAACCACGCTCAGTACAACCTTTACCACCAACCAGAAGATCTACGTGACCTACAGCATCAACACAGCCGGACAAACAGGGTACGCGCTCTCAAAATGGTACCTCAATGGAACACTCGATTCCACAAGCACGCCTCTCAAGATCCAGGCAAACTTCGATCATGGTTTCTTCCGCAATACAGGCTTCGCCGCTGCTGGCAATGGGGCTGTGGAATTGTACTGGTGTACTCAATCCGATTGTAGCGATGCGCAGCTCGCATCTTTCACTACCTTTACGGTGAGCGGTACGAGCAGCCATACAACGGGCCAGCAGATTGGGATAAGCATGGACATGGACCGCAGGTTGTAGCTGGGAACGGGCCGAGCGAGGAGCTGGCAGGGCGACCGCAAGGGCCATAGCGCTTTTGGAGCAAGTTTATAGGGCGACCACGGTTGACAGGGCGACCGCAAGGGTCGCCCCTACATTTTGGCCCGATTTGCCTGGTACGGTGCGGCATCATCACGCCTCGATCAATAAGCTTACAGGGCGACCGCAAGGGTCGCCCCTACATTTTTTGCTCGATTTGCCCAGTAGGGTGCGGCATCATCACGCTTCGATCAATAAGCGCCGCAATACTTTGCCGACGATATTCTTGGGCAGTTCCGAGCGAAATTCGATCTGCCGGGGTACTTTGTAAGCATCTAATCGTTCACGGCAGAGGGCGAGCAGCTCTTCGGCTGTGGCCTGTTCACCGCGCTTCAGCACCACCACTGCCTTGATAAACGGTGATGTGGTACTCGTACTGGCGGCCTCGCCGGAGCCGCCAATTTCCGCTGGCATAAGTGTACTGACGACAGCGGCCTCTAATACTTTGGGGTGCTCGTACAGCACTTCCTCGACATCGCGCGGGTAGACATTGTAGGAACCCGAAAGAATCAGGTCCTTTTTGCGATCAACAATGGTAAAGAAGCCATCTTCATCCATGCGCGCAAGGTCGCCGGTGTGCAGCCAGCCATCGCGCAGCGTCTGGGCTGTCTCTTCGGGCATATTCCAGTAGCCCTGCATGACCTGGGGTCCCTGGATCAGTAGTTCGCCGACCTCACCAAGGGGTAGAGGTTCGCCAGTCTCCAGGTGAACGACGCGGGCGATGGTGCCGGGCAAGGGGATACCGATGCTGCCTACGCGACGTTCACCCTCGAGTGGATTGGAGTGTGTAACGGGCGAGGCTTCGGTTAAACCATACCCCTCTACCAGGCGTCCGCGTGTGAGCTTCTCGAAGGCTTCCTGCACTTCCACGGGTAAGGGGGCCGAGCCGCTCACGCAGAAGCGAATGGCTGAGACGCCATAGCTACGCACATGCGGGTAGTTCGCAATGGCGACGTAGAATGCAGGTATACCAGGAAAGATGGTGGGGTGATGGTGCTTGATCGCCTCCAGTATTTGATCGGTGCGTACCGTAGGCAGCAACACAAGCGTGCACGCGAGAGCCGAGGAAAGGTTCATGCAATCGGTGATACCGTAGGAGTGCGAGAGCGGCAGCACGCCCAGTATGACCTCGCGCCCCCTCCTGGCAGCGGGCATCCAGTGACGTACCTGCGCGACATTCACTACCAGGTTCCCATGTGAGAGCATAACTCCCTTGGGGGTATCTGTCGTCCCACTAGTATACTGAAGCAGCGCCAGGTCGCGCGACGTGGCACTGTTCTCCAGGGGGATGGACCGGTGGCTGTGCAGTAGTTGCTGAAAATTATGGACGCGAAATGGAAAGGGCGAAGCCGTATTACGACTGACGACAGGGGATTTTTCCCCGTTCTGCCCTGCCGGGGCCTCGAGAGACTGAGTGGCAGCAGAGCCGTCTGTCCCATCGATAAAGCTTGCAAGCAGCACCCGCTGGCGCACGGGGAGATATTCGCGAACGCCTGTATAGATTACGTGCTTGATACTCGTGCCGGCACATACACGCTCGACGATATGGCGATAAGTCTCCAGAGTGAGCAACACCTGGGCGCCAGAGTCATGGAGTTGGTAATGAATCTCTTTCTCATTTGAGAGTGGACTGCCAAGTACGACGACGGCTCCAGCTTTCAACGCGCCATAAAAGGCGATGATGCACTGGGGAACGTTCGGCAGCATGATCGCTACGCGATCGCCTATCTGGATGCCTGCTTCCCGCAAGGCATGTGCGAAGCGATTGCTCAAGAGATCAAGTTCGCGATAACTGATTTTCTGCCCAAAAAAGATGATGGCTGGGCGATCAGGGAACTCACGGGCTGCATTGCTGAGCATATCGTGGAGAAGTTGCTCCGGCAGTGGAATCCGTTCGGGGACGCCGCTATCGTAGTTTTGCAGCCAGGGCATTTCGATAAGACGGGCAGCATGCACGGCATTGCGGGTGATCGCATCCCCACGTGTACTGGCGGATGTCTGTTGTAGCTTTTCGATGAAGCGGCTGATAGCCCGATTGACGGCATCGGGACGCTCCAACTGCACAAGGTGAGCGGAAACGGGGATAACGACCTGCTGCGCACCCGGAATAAGGCGCGCCATGTCCTCGTAATTCTGTCGCAGGAAAACCGTGTCGCGGTGACCAAGTACAACGAGTGCTGGCGCGTTTATCTGCTGTACACGCTCATCCCCACGCCAGGGAGACATTGCACCATAGAGCAACCCTTTGAGAGTGCGCTGCGGTGCGTAGAGGGCAATCTTAATTGTTTTTGCCATTCGGCTGAAGACCGGGTCAGGAATTTTCATCAGGTTGACGACAGCCGGGTGCAAGATGAAGCGTGTTGGTACCCCGATCAATACCAGGCTATGCACATTTGCGGGATGACGCAGAGTATATTCTGTAGCAACTGCCCCGCCGAAAGAGTGTGAGACGATGTGATTTGGCCCCTCAACCTGTAGAGCTTCCAATACCAGCTCCAGGTCACTTACCAGGCCACCCATGGTATACGTAAGGTCAGCAGGGTCATCACTCAAGCCGTGCCCACGCAGGTCGGGAGCGATTACGCGCGTTGTCTGCCCAAAGAAGCGCAACTGGTAGAGCCATTGCAGAGCGCTGCCGCCATAGCCGTGGACGAAGAGGAGAGTACGCGAAGCATGCGCGGGGTGTATATCGATAACGCTGATACGACGCGGCCCCTGTGCCTCTCGCACAACTGGAGCATAGACGGTACGACGATAGAGTTCCACATCGAGTACCATACATTACCTCTCTTTCGTTTGAGGGACCCTTCTCAGTATCTCCAGAAGGTTTACACGCTCCTGCTCGGTGAGGGGCTGCAATGGTGAGCGCAAGGAGCCACAATCAGCACGCAAGCGGCCATCAGACCCGGCAGTCAGTTCAAGCGCGGCTTTCAGGCCAGGGACCCCGTAGGTAGTTGTGACAGCCGTGTTAGCGGCAACGATCTGTGCTTGCAGGGTCCGAGCTTCTTCTAAGCGCCTTGCAGTGAAGAGTTCCTGTACGCGGCAGACGTGGCGAGGAAAGATATTTGCCAGCGCTGCGACTGCCCCGACAGCCCCGACGCTTAGAGCGGGCAGTAGATAACCCGCGCTGCCCGCAAAGACGCGAAAGCTGGCAGGGACCTGACCCGTTACCTGCGCCAATTTGGCCATGTTACCCGCACTATCCTTGACGCCGATAATATTGGGGTGCTCAGCCAGGATGCAGATGGTGGCGGCGTCGATATCCAGGTCAGCAGCGCTGGCAGGCATGTTATAGATCACTACTGGCAGTGGGCTACTGTCGGCGACGGCTTGATAATGAGCTACCAATGCACGGCGATCCATGAGGCTTTTGTAATAAGAAGGTGGCAAGACAAGAGCGGCATTGGCTCCGGCAGTCGCCGCTCGCCAGCAATTGGTGATAGTCGCCCGCGTTGACTGCTCACCACAACCTGCAATGATTTGTGCGTCACTACCTGCTCCTTCACGGGCAGCTTCAATGACCTGCACACGCTCATCGCTCGTGAGATGAACCGACTCGCCGTTGGTGCCCATGACTACGTAGCCAGCAATGCCGGTCCCTGCCAGGTTGGAGATGTGTTGCCGGTATGTAGCCAGGTCCAGTTCTTCTCGCGCATCAAAAAAGGTGGGAAGTGGAGGATAAATGCCTTTGAAGTTGGCGACCGCAAGGGCCAGTCCCTCGATAAATCGGGGACCTACGACGCTGTGCTCGGACATGCCAGGTTGCTCCTAATAAATATTTCGCGATGCCGTTGGGGCGAGCCTAGGTGGGCGGTCATAAAGGCCCCCACCCCACATCACCTCCGCTCCCGCCCCTACAGAGGGTGATGCGTATTGCCGTACAATTCGGGATGTCTCATGGAATTATAGCATAGTTCCAGTGCATTGCTTCACATTCTCACTGTGCTGTAAGGCATAGCAGCGCCCAAAAAGGGATGGTATAGTCGTATTAAATAACGATAGCAAAATAACTTAACAAAAAGGAGAAAAGGAATGAAGCAAATGTTAAAACGTTTCCGTATGGTTATTGTATGTATGGCAGGTCTATTGTTAATGGCGCTGTTCACGGCGTGTGCAGGTGTGACTACAACGAACGGCACAGTGAGTATTACTGGCAAGATCCAGTCGGTTGATGTTGCCAACGGCACTGTCACATTGAACGTGCAGGGGCAGTCACAGCCAATAGTCATTAAGGGGTTGAGTTCCGCACAAGTGTCCGCGCTGCAAAGCCAGGTAGGCAAAACCTACACCATTACGGCGACACAGAATAGCGATGGCTCATACCAGATCGCCGTCAACGGCAATCCTGTGCTGAGCACTCCAGGTACTCCAGAGGGTATCCAAACGGCTGACACCAACGAGACGCCCAGCGCTTCTGAGCAGGGCAGCATTTCCTTCATTGGCAAGGTGCAGAGCGTCAACAGCAGCAGCATCGTTGTAAGCATGCCTGATGGGTCAACCCTGTCGATGAACATTGTCAATGGTCAGACAGACCTCTCAGATTTCAATGGGTCGCTGCCAGGTGCAAACCAGCTTATCAAGGTAGATGCAAACTCGAACAGCGATGGCAGCTTCACAGCAACGAAGCTCAGTGCGACCGACTCGGGCGATACGAGCAATTCGACCAAGCTGAACACAGTGGATTTCCAGGGTGTTACAACCAGCGCCGTAGGTTCAGACGGGGTCATTCACTTCAAGGTTGGCAACAAGAGCTTTAGTTTTACCACCAACTCCAACACGGACCTGGGCGATTTCAACAACAATGCCCAGTCCATCCAGGCCAACCAGGCGGTCAAAGTGGAAGTGTTGTTCAACGGCGCCACCGGCAGCGTGGTCAAGGTGAGCAATGCCAACAGCTAAAGGCTGACTTTGCAACAGGGAAAAAGCAGAAAGAGCCTACAGCAGGGACCTGTACAATCCGAGTGATCATGCAGGTCCCTGCTTAACGCTTCACGGTTTCAACGTCGTCAACACTACTACCGCCAGCACGAGCACAGCAACAACAGCCATAGCAAGCCACAGCAAGCGGAGCATAACTGCCCGCTGGTCCGCTTTGGCGCGCAGTTCACTCACACGAACATCCTCTGCCGGACACCAGCCAGAAGCACCACAGTATGGACAGAGAGGAAATAGCTCGTAGGGCGGGCAAAGAGAGCGGTCACTGTAATTGTAGGAACCAATCTCATAGCGAATTTGCTCGCTCTCGAAGACCGCGTGACAATGGGCGCAGCGCAACAGGAGGTATTCACCCCAATCATCTGCTTTACAGGAAGGGCAGACGAGCTCGTGGGATAACGTACGGTGACCTGCATTGGAGGCATGTCTTCCTCTCTCCTGGAAAGGAAGCCAGCGATGGCGGCAGCGGTGACAGCGGTGTGGGTAGTTCTCAAGTGTCTCAGGATTCAGTTTCCCTGACGCCTCAAGCGCAATACCTCGTAACATGCCTTGTTGCTTGAGTGTTTGCGCTTCCCCTGGTGAGAGATCATATGTAAAGTCGCCAAGGTCTATTCGTGCGGGCGATTCATCACTCAAAGCGGGGAAGTCATAGTGACGCTGGCGATCACGGCGCGCAGACGGAGAAACCTCCGAGGAGTGACTTCGCGAGTAAGCAGGGCCAGGATGATAGCGAAGGTCTCTTCTGCTCGATACAGAACCAGGAGCATCAAGAAAATGTTCTGAGCGATGGGCGTCGTATGTTTTGCGGGATGCCGGGTCGATCAGCGTTTGGTAGGCGAGTAACAAGAAACGC
>WNEY01010712.1_pt1 | contig 10341 bp, 6 predicted proteins | sample 5400531 | NCBI WGS metagenome assembly WNEY01 (sample SAMN13153338, study PRJNA577476) | soil metagenome | isolation source: 200 cm saprolite under Douglas fir tree site 1 | place: USA:California | collected 2015-04-18
GCGGAGCGCTGGTCGCTGGTGACAGCGCTCAGCCGGTTCGGCAGTTTCTCGGGACTGGGCCTGATTCACTCGGCCGGCGGAGCCGAGACTGACCCGAATACCGCGACACTGACCTTCTACAAGTCGTCCTACACGAGCAAGTACGTCGTCTTCCAGACGACAGAGGCGCAGACCGTGACGCACGCCAACCTGCAGCCGCTGACCGCGCTGGACAAGCAGGTCATGGGCAAGTACGACGTGCCGCCCTACGTGCAGACCTCGGCGGAAAGCGGCTCGTTCCCGTTCGTGGATTTCGGCAACCAGTACGTGATCGACGGCGCGAGCTATGACCCGGCTATCCTCAAGGGCCTGACCTGGGAGCAGATCTCATCGGCGCTCAAGGATCCGTCGAGCCCCGTCGCCAAGAGCGCCGACGGCGCCGCCAATCTGATCACCGCCGCCATCTGCAAGCTAACGGGCGGCAAGCCGGGCAATGTCTGCACCTCGACGGCGGTCAAGACAGCGAGCGGGGCCATCTGATGGCCGGCCAGAAGCAGACCCCCAGCTCCTCCGGCCAGCGCCGCGGCGGCAACTCCTCCGGCCAGCCTCGCGGCGGCAGCTCCTCCGGCCAGCCTCGCGGCGGCAGCTCCTCCGGCCAGCCTCGCGGCGGCAGCTCCTCCGGCCAAGCCGAGGGCAGCTCCGGTCGGCCTCGCGGCAGCGCCGCTCGCTCCGAGGGGACGACGGCGTCCAGGCCCGCCACGCCAGGTCCGTCCGGTGCCGCCGCTGGCGCCAGCCAGCCCAGGCGCCCTGGCCAGGTTGACCGCAAGGCATCGCCGGCCGGTCAGTCCAGGCCGCCGCAAGGCAGGGCAAGGCCGGCGCAGAGTAAGGCCACACCCGGCAGTTCGGCACGGGAGCCCCAGCCCGCGCCGGGCTCGCCCGCGCCGCCGGGCGCACCCCGCTGGCTGCAGCTCACCACCCTGGTCCTGTCGGTGTTCGGCCTCGGGGTGTCGGTCTACCTCACGATCGCCCATTACACGTCGCCGCTGGTGCTAGCTTGTTCCGACAAAGGCATCGTCAATTGTGCGAAGGTCACCACGAGCGCGCAGTCCGTCGTCTTCGGTATCTTCCCTGTGGCGGTTCTCGGCCTGGCGTTCTACGTCTTTATGGTCGCCGTCAACACTCCATGGGCCTGGCGATCCAAGTGGGCCTGGCGATCCAAGCTGCCCACCCTCTACCGTGCCCGTCTGGGCTCCGTGATCGTAGGAATGATCTTCGTTCTGTATCTGCTGTACGCGGAGATCGTCGAGATCGGGAACATCTGCCTGTGGTGCACCAGCGTCCATGTCGTCACGTTCGTGCTGTTCGTGCTGCTCGTGTTCCAGGCATCCTCGCGAACCTCACCATCGGCAGCGCGCCGCTCGAACTAGAACATAATCTCGCAAACCAGGCGCGGATAGAGCGCCTTCAAATTAGCGGGGACGAGTTTCAGCCAATGCGACTGAAAGTCGTCCCCGCTAATCTTTGCGGTCCGCCTGCCCGGATTCTGAGCCGGACTCAGGCCTGGCTGAGCAGCCGCGAAGCGGGGCCGAGGCCTGGCACGGCACGGCCGGCCGGACGACAGACCACGGCCGGGAACATCGTCGGCGAGCCGGGAACATCGTCGGCGAGCCGGGAACATCGTCGGCGAGCCGGGAACATCGTCGGCGAGCCAGGAACATGGTCGGCGAGCCGGAAACCGCGTCGCGGGCAGTGCTCACTGTGCTGCGGCTCTTCCGGGCACTGGAGCGGGTCGATACCGGCCTGACTCCGCATCAGTATCGGATCCTGAAGCTGGCCGGCGCCGGCGGCGAGCGATCCGCGCGGCTGGCCGAGCGGCTGGCCGTCGCGAAGCCCACCCTGACCGCGACCGCTGACGGCCTGGTCGCAGCGGGTTATGTCCAGCGCGAGACCGAGCCAGGCGACCGGCGAGTGGTGCGGCTCTGCCTGACCGCGACCGGCCGCGCCGCGCTTGAGCGGGCCGACTCCGCTTATGCGAAATGGCTCGGCCCGCTGCTGGGCGCCGAGAGCGCCAGAGCCGAGACGCTCAGGGCGCTGCAGGCGCTTGACGCGGCAATGGACGAACGGCGGCAGGCACGGCTGGCCGAGCGCCGCGCGACAACCGGCGCGGGAGCGGCATGAGCGCACGGCGGCGCGGGACGGTAGCGGAATCTGAGACGAAGGCGGGATCTGCGACGAAGACGGAACCTGAGGCAGCGGCAGGATCTGGTACCACATCGGGAATCGCCACCACAACGGGGGCGAGCCCGACGGGAAAGACGACGGGGAACGGCGTTACCGCGGGTGCCGGAGCAGCAGCGGCAGGAACTACAGCTAGGTCGGGTGCTGGTGGCCGGGCGAGCGATGGCTGGCTTCGGCGGTTGCTGGGCTACTGCTGGCGGCACCGCCGCCTGGTCATCATGGCGCTCGGCGGATCGCTGGTCGCCACCCTCGTCTCGGCCGCCATACCGCTGATCATGGCTCGCATTGTGGACAACACGATCCTGACCGACCGGCAGCCGATCTGGCTGGGAGCCAGCGCGCTCATCGTCGCCGGGCTGCTCAGCTTCGGCGGTGTCTATACCCGGCGGTACCTGGGCGGGCGGCTGTCCCTCGACGTCCAGCACGACCTGCGCACCGAGCTGTTCGAGTCGCTATCGCGGCTCGACGGCGCACGGCAGGACCAGCTGCATACCGGCCAGATCGTGAGCCGTTCCATCTCCGACATCAACATGGTCCAGGGCCTGCTCGGCATGGTGCCGATGCTCCTCGGCAACGCACTGCTCTTCGTGCTGTCGATCGTGATCATGACCGCCCTGTCGCCGCTGCTGACCCTGGTCGCCCTGGCCGTCGGGCCTGCGCTGTGGCTGATCGCGGTCTCCTCGCGGCGCAAGCTCTTCCCCGCCAGCTGGGACGCGCAGCAGCAGGCGGCGCATGTCGCGGGCGTGGTCGACAACGCCGTGACCGGCGTGCGCGTAGTCAAAGGCTTCGGGCAGGAAGAGCAGGAAGTCGAGCGGCTCGAGGAGGCCAGCACCTGGCTGTACTCCTCCCGGGTCCGCGCCGTGCGGCTGATGGCCCGGTACAACCCGGCATTGCAGGCGGTCCCCCTGTTCGGCCAGGTCGGGGTCCTCGCGCTGGGCGGCTGGCTGGCGATCCACGGCTCGATCAAGCTCGGGGTCTTCCTTGCCTTCTCGCTGTACATAGGCCAGATGGTGGCTCCCGTACGTGCGCTGACCGGTCTCGTCACGATCGGCCAGGAGGCACGGGCCAGCGTGATCCGGGTCTTCGAGGTCATCGATTCCCGGCCGGTCGTCACCGAGCGGCCGGGAGCAGTGGTCCTCCCGCCGGGAACGCCGGCCATCGAACTCGACCATGTCGGCTTCGGCTACCTGCCGTCCGAGCCAGTGCTGCGAGGACTGTCGCTGCGCGTGCGCCCCGGCGAGACCCTCGCTGTGGTCGGGACGTCAGGCTCGGGGAAGTCCACGATCTCCCTGTTGCTGCCACGTTTTTACGACGTCAGGGACGGCGCGATCCGGGTCGGCGGGCAGGACATCCGCGACCTGACGCTGGACTCTCTGCGCGCATCAATCGGCCTGGTGATGGAGGAGAGCTTCCTGTTCTCCGACTCCATCCGCGCCAATATCTCCTACGGCCGCCCGGACGCGACGCAGGAGCAGATCATCGCGGCGGCCCGGATGGCAGAGGCGGACGAGTTCATCGCCAACCTGCCCGACGGGTACGACACTGTGATCGGCGAGCAGGGCCTGACCCTGTCCGGCGGCCAGCGCCAGCGTGTCTCGCTCGCCAGGGCGCTGATCACCGACCCGGCCATCCTGGTCCTCGACGACGCCACCTCCGCGATCGACGCCGGGATCGAAGCCCAGATCCATGCCACCTTGCGCAAGGTCATGGCCGGGCGCACGACGCTGCTCATCGCGCACCGGCGCTCTACGCTTCAGCTGGCCGACCGGATCGCCGTCCTGGACGAGGGGCGGCTGGTCGATGAGGGGACGCATGAGGAGCTGACCGCGCGCTGCGCCATGTACCGGCTGCTGCTGTCAGGCCCCGGAGACGATGTCGAGGGCGTCGATGCCGGCGAGCTCGCCTATCACGAGAACGCCGGCATCGACGCCGATGCCGCCGCCGGGCTTGGGGCACCCTCCGGAAGCGTGACCCCTGCCCTGTGGCGGCCTGGCCGGGACGCAGGCCCGCAGGCCAGCCAGGATTCCGGCAGCGGCTCCGCAGATTCCCCGCCGCCGACGGCCGTACCGAGCGTCGCGGGCGCCAGGCAGCTGTCTGACCTGACCGGGTCGGCGATCGGCCGCGGCATGGGCGCCGCGGCGCGTGGCGCTAGTGGCCGGGCCGGCGCGGCCGCGGCAGGAAGCATGCTGGCCGGGATACCGCCGACGCCCGAACTGCTGGCCAAGGTCAACGCGCTGCCGCCAGCTGACGAGCTGCCCGGAGTCAGCCGGGCGGGCGCCCGCGCCGCAGATCCGCATTTCAGGCTGACCAGGCTGCTGCGGCCGATCGCGCTGGCGCTCTTCGTCGGCCTGGTCCTCGACGCCCTCGACGCAGTGGCCGGCGTCGCGATGCCCGCTCTGGTGCGCGGCGGCGTCGACCACGGCGTCCTGGCCAGGCAGTTTCATCCCATCATCGTGGTCGCCCTGGTCGGGCTGGCAATCGTCTGCGCTGACTGGGCGATCAACGTGGTCCAGACGAACGTGGTGGGCCGCAACGGCGAGCGGATGCTCTACACGCTGCGGGTGAAGATATTCTCCCACCTGCAGCGACTCGGCCTCGACTTCTACGAGCGCGAGATGTCCGGCCGGATCATGACCCGGATGACGACGGACGTGGACGCGCTGTCCACGTTCCTGCAGACCGGGCTGATCACCATGGTCAACTCGGCCCTGACCTTCTTCGGTGTCCTGATCGCACTGCTGCTCATCAACCTCAGGCTGGGCCTCATCCTGCTCACGATGATCCCGGTGCTGATCGTGGCCACCCTGGTGTTCCGCGCCAAGTCATCGAGGGCCTACGGCGAGGCCCGAGAGAAGGTCAGCGCCGTCAACGCCGACCTGCAAGAGAATGTGGCCGGGCTGCGCGTCGCGCAGGCCTACCGGCGCGAGGAGCTCAACTTCGAGCAGTTCGCGGATCTCAGCAGCGCCTACCGCCGGTCCCGGCTGCGGGCGCAGCGCCTGATCGCGCTGTACTTCCCGTTCGTGCAGTTGCTCTCTACCATTTCCGGCGCCCTGATCCTCTTCGTGGCCGCGGGCGAGGTGCACAGCAAGGCGCTGACCGCTGGCGGCCTCATCGCCTACCTGCTCTACATCGACCTGCTTTTCTCCCCGGTGCAGCAACTCTCCCAGGTATTCGACGGCTACCAGCAGGCAGCTGTCGGCCTGCGCCGGATCAAGGACCTGATGGGGCAGCCGACCAGCACGCCGCAGGCGGCCCGCCCGCGTCCCGCCGGGCGCTCACGCGGCCTGATCGAGTTCCGTAATGTGCATTTCAGCTACGCAGGGCAGCCGCAGGAGGCGCTGGCGGGCGTGAGCCTGGTCATCCGGCCCGGCGAGACCGTGGCGCTGGTCGGCCAGACCGGTGCGGGCAAGTCCACCATGGTCAAGCTGGTGGCACGCTATTACGACGTCACCTCGGGAAGCCTGCTGGTGGACGGCGTGGATGTGCGGGAACTTGACCTGGCCGGCTACCGGCACGGGCTCGGCGTCGTCCCGCAGGAGCCTTACCTGTTCCCCGGCACCGTGCGTGACGCGATCGCCTACGGGCGTCCGGCCGCGACGGATGCCCAAGTCGAGGCGGCGGCGCGGGAGGTGGGCGCGATCGACATGATTGCGCGCCTGCCTGGCGGGTTCCGGCATCAGGTCGCCGAGCGCGGCCGCAACCTGTCCGCCGGACAACGCCAGCTGATCGCCCTGGCCCGCGCCTATCTGGTGGATCCCGGCATCCTGCTGCTCGATGAGGCCACGGCGGCGCTGGACCTGGCGGCGGAGGCGGCGGTGAACCGCGCGACCGAGCAGCTCACCGCCCAGCGCACCACCCTGGTCGTCGCGCACCGGCTGACCACCGCCGCGCATGCGGACCGGATCGTCGTGATGGAGTCGGGCCGGATCGCCGAGGTCGGCAGCCACTCCGAACTGCTGGAGCGGGGCGGCAGCTACGCGGCGCTGTGGGCATCGTTTGCCGGCGACGCTGAGCTGGCTGCCTGAGCAATCGCCGGCGCGGCTCCAGATCAGCGGGCCGTTGCCGCGAATGTCTCTTCCCGGTCAGCTCCGTCCGGTACCGACAGCGGAATACCGGCTAGCTGGGCAGCTGGCAGCTGGGCAGCGGACGACCAATCGGAGCGCATCCTTCGGACGTCCCGCGGGATGAGCGTGAGCGCTGAAGCCACGACGATCAGGGCCGCCGCGCCGTACTGCGTGGCAGGAACCCCGACCAGGCCGGCGATCGGGCCGGCGATCAGCGCCCCGACGGGCATCGCCATGACCGAGCCGAGCGCGTCGTAAGCGGAGACGCGGGCTAGCTTCTCCGGCGGGATTCTCCTGGCCAGCGCCACGGTCCACTGGACCATCATCATTTCCAGCGTGATGCCGAGGCTGAAGGAGGACAGGCAGATCACCGGCAGCGGCCAGAGCATGGCCAGCGACAGCGGCGACAGCGCGATCGCGCCCCCGATCAGGACCACGAACAGCATCGGCCGGCGCGGGTTGAACCGCAGCGAGACGACACCGCCGACGATCAGGCCGACGGACTCGGCCGCGGTGATCAGGCCCCACGCTCTCGGGCCGCCGAGATGAGCCTTGGCGACTACCGGACCGAGCACCTGGAAGGCCCCGTACCAGGCCGCCAGGATGACGGCGAATTGCGCCACGATCGCCCACAGCCAGGTGTGCGAGCGGAACTCGGACCAGCCCTCCCTGAGGTCGCGCAGCATGCCCGAGCTGACCTCGCGCTCGTGCGCCAGTACCCGGATGCTCAGCAGCAGCGGGATGGTGCCCAGCATGCCGATGCCGCAGACCGACAGCGCCCAGCCCGGTCCGAACACGGCGACGCTCTCGCCCGCAAGGGCCGCGCCGCCCATCATTGCCGCGTTCATCGCCAGCCGGCTGACGGCGCTGGCCTGCAGCAGCAGGTCCGCCGGCACGATCCTGGGCACCAGCGCCTGAGACGCCGGGTAGAAGATGGCCATGCCCGTCCCGGTCACCGTCTCGAGCACGATCATCTGCCAGAGGCCGGGATGCCCGGTCAGGACCAGAATGCCGAAGACTCCCTCGCCCAGGGCGATCATGATGTTCGCCGCGACGATGACCCGCTGCGGCGCTATCCGGTCCGCGACGACGCCGCCGACCAGCGTGAATACCAGCGAGGGCGCGATCTGCGCGGCCAGCACGTAGGACAGGTCCGCGGTCGAGCGGGTGGCGTGCAGCACCGCGAACGAGACACCGACCAGGGAGAACGCGAACGCGGCCGGCGCCAGCAGGCGGTCGGCGAGCAGGAGCCGGAAATCGCGGATTCCCAGCACGGGAAAGCGGCGCGCGAGCGCACGCGTAAACATGACAAACATCCGATCTGAACTCAGGGCTGGAATCCGATGCTAGCCAGGCAGGTTCCGGGCCAGCAAACCCTTTACGGGCCGTCACCGCACGCCCGCGGCCCTGCGGCCCCCGCGTCCGCCGCGGCCCGTGCCGCCGCTCGGCCGCCAGCTCAGGCAGGTACGCCTCGCCGCGGCCAGCCCCCTGGGCAACGCCCGCATGATCGCCCTCATTCCCGGCCGGGGGGCTGGAAGGCGGCCAGGGGCCGGACCGACGGCGCACGCCAGGTGGCGAGTCGGCGGCATCGACGCCGCCGAGGTCGACCGGCGGCGGCACGGCGTCATCGCGCGCGGCCGGTCCCAGGCCTGAGGCGGCATGGCCGACGGCAGGGCTGATGATCGGCCAGGTGCGGCCGGCATTCGCGCCGTCGGTAGAGTCAGCGTGCGGGCCGCCGGTCGTGGCGGCCCGGCGACACTGCGGTCGAGGGGAGCTGATCACGGGTGAGCATCCTGGGCACTAGGGTCCTGCGGACGGAGGACCCGCGCTTCCTGACCACAGGCGGCGTCTACACCGAGGACGTGGTGGACGAACGGCTCGCGGGAGCCTGCCACGTCTTCTTTGTCCGCTCCCCCGTCGCGCACGCCAGGATCAGCCGGATCGACGTCAGCGCCGCGCTGGCGGCTCCGGGCGTGATCGCGGCGTTCACCGGAGCCGACCTGGCCGACCTGCCGGACATCGGCCCGATGATGCCGGGGCTGCTGAACGAGCGGATGCGCCGGCATCTGCTGGCCGCCGACGTCGTGCGCTATGTCGGCGACGCGGTGGCCGTGGTGGTAACGGCGGAGCCCTATCAGGGCGAGGACGCCATGGACCTTGTCGACGTCGACTATGAGCCGCTGCCAGCGGTGGTCAGCCTCGCCGCCGCCGCGTCCGACGAGGTGGTGCTGTTCGAGGAGGCCGGCACCAACACAGTGGCTAACTTCGGCGACCCGGCCGCGCTTGATGAGCACCTGTTCGACGATTGTGACGTCGTGGTGCGCGAAAAGATCGTGAACCAGCGCGTCGCCCCGGCACCGATGGAGACCAGGGCGGCCGCCGCCGCCTGGGGCGAGGACGGGCGACTGACCGCCTGGATACCGAACCAGGGGGCGCAGGGGACGCGGAGCGGCCTGGCGGGGCTGCTGGGCATCGAGCCCGCGCAGGTCCGCGTGATCACCCCAGATGTCGGCGGCGCCTTTGGCGCGAAGTTCGGTGCCGATCCTGAGCATGCCGTGGTGGGCTGGGTGGCCAAGAAGCTTGGCCGGCCGGCCCGGTGGACCGAGACCAGGTACGAGAACCTCATCGGGATGACGCACGGGCGGGCGCAGGAGCAGACGGTCACCATCGCTATCCCAGGATCGGCGCGGTGCTGCCGTTTCTGACCATCCTGATGACCCCCGGCCCGTACGCGTTTCCCCGCGCCGAGGCCGTCGCGAAGTCCGTCGTCACTACTACCACCCCGCTGGGCGCCTACCGCGGGGCGGGCAGGCCCGAAGCGACCGCCGCGGTCGAGCGGGCCATGGACCTGTTCGCCGCCGAGATCGGCATGGATCCGGCCGAGGTCCGGCGGCGCAATCTGCTGCCGCCGTTTACCGAGCCGCACCAGACAGCGTTCGGCGCGCTGTACGACAGCGGTGACTACGTCGTCGCGCTGGACAAGGCGCTGGCAGCAGCGGACTATGCCACCCTGCGCGCCGATCAGGCCGCGCGCCGGGAACGCGGCGATGTGGTCCAGCTCGGGATCGGGCTGGCCTGCTACGTGGAGATCACCGGCGCCGGAGATGGCGAGGCAGCGGGCCCCTCGGAGAACGCCACCGTCGAGGTGCATCCCGACGGCACCGCCACGATCCTCACCGGCACATCCCCGCATGGTCAGGGTCACGCGACCGCGTGGGCGATGCTGGCCAGCGACGAGCTCGGCATCCCGGTCGACAAGATCACGCTGAAATGGGGCGACACCGACCTGATCCCTGAGGGCGGCGGGACGGGCGGATCGCGCAGCCTGCAGCAGGGCGGGGCCGCGGTGCAGCAGGCCGCTCAGGAGCTGATCGAGCTGGCGCGCGAGCGCGCCGCCGCCTCGCTGGAGGCCAGCCCTGCTGACCTTGTCTTCGATGTCGGGCGCAGTGTATTCGCGGTCGCCGGAGATCCTGACGCGACGGTGCCGCTGGCGCAGCTCGCCGAGGACGAGCCGCTGCTGGTGCGGGCGGTTTTCTCCGCGCCCGGAGCCACGTTCCCGTTCGGGACGCACGTGGCCGTTGCCGAGGTGGATACCGAGACCGGCAAGGCGACGCTGACCAGGATGATCACGGTCGATGACGCCGGGGTCGTGCTGAACCCGCTGCTCGCCGAGGGGCAGCGGCACGGCGGCATCGCCCAGGGAGCGGCGCAGGCTCTGGTTGAGGAGTTCCTTTACGACGACGATGGCAATCCGCTGACCACCAGTTTCGCCGACTACCCCTTCCTGTCGGCCACCGAGGTGCCCAGCTTCGAGCTCGCCGACATGGCGACGCCCACCACTTATAACCCCATTGGGGCCAAGGGGATCGGCGAGGCAGGATCGATCGGCGCCACCCCGGCGGTGCAGAACGCCGTCATCGACGCGGTCGCCCACTTCGGCGTCCGGCACATTGACATGCCCACCTCGCCCATGCGGGTCTGGCGGGCGCTGCAGGCAGCGCGATCGGAGAATGGATGATGCGGGTCGATCTGACGGTCAACGGCGAGGCACGGTCCGACG
>WNEY01004834.1_pt1 | contig 10339 bp, 10 predicted proteins | sample 5400531 | NCBI WGS metagenome assembly WNEY01 (sample SAMN13153338, study PRJNA577476) | soil metagenome | isolation source: 200 cm saprolite under Douglas fir tree site 1 | place: USA:California | collected 2015-04-18
GAGGGTGCCGACGATTACCTCGGCAAGCCGTTCTCACCCGCGGAGCTGGTTGTGCGCGTCAAGGCTATCTTGCGGCGGGCAACCTCTGACGCCCGGGCCGGTGGAAGAGATGCGATCTTGCAGCATCGTGACCTCAAGATCGATCTCGGCCGCCACCAGGTCCTCCAGGGAGGCCGCGACGTAAGCCTCACCGCCGCCGAGCTCCGGATTCTTTCGACTTTGATCGCGGCGCGCGGCCGCGTGCTGAGCCGGCAGCAGCTGCAGGACGCTCTTTATGAGGAAACCGTGGGTGCTGCCCTCGATCGAACCATCGACGTCCACATCGGCAGGCTTCGCGCCAAGCTGCGCGATGATCCAAGGCGGCCGCGCTACGTGGTGACCGTAAGGGGTGGCGGCTACCGGGCAGCCGAGCAATGAAGCGCTTCGGCATCGGCCTCCACATCGCCGCGGCGTCGATCGGGGTCTCCGCCGTGGCGCTCGCCATCGTCGGCGTCGGCGTGCAGCGGGTGGGTGGCGCCGAGTTCGAGCAGCTCATGATCCAGCACGGCGCCAGCGTGGCCGTGGCGCGCGACATGTTCCAGGGCAGCGTCACGGTGGTCCTCCTCGCCGCGGTTGCAGCGGCGGTCTGCACCACAGTGTTTCTCGCCGCGTCGCTGGCGCGCTGGATGTCGCGACCGGTCATGCGTGTTGCTGACTCCGCGGCGCAGCTCGCTGCGGGGCATTACGACCTGCGTCTGCCCGAGTCCGGTCCGCGGGAGGTCCGCTCGCTGGCGCGATCTTTCAACCAGCTCGCGGCGGAGCTCGAGCAGCAGGAGCGCGTGCGGCAGGAGTTCATTGAGAACGCCGCCCACGAGCTGCGCACCCCGCTCACAAACCTGCAGGGATACCTCGAAGCGCTTCGCGATGGGGTCATCGTGCCCGGGGCCGATGTCTTCAAGTCACTGCACGAAGAGGCCGAACGCCTTGTGCGGCTCTCGAGCTCGCTCGAAGCCCTGGCTCGAGGCGAGGGTCGCGAGCCGTCGCCTGTCGACACTGATGTCGTGCCGGCGACGAATGCTGCACTGGACGCCGTGCGTCCGCTGCTGGAGCGCCGCTCGATTCGCGCCTCCACTCACCTGCCTGATTCCGCTGTCGCCTACGTCGACCCCAACCACCTTGCGCAGATCCTGTCGAACCTTCTGCAGAACGCAGCTCAGTACACGGAGGTTCAAGGCGAGGTGCATGTCGGCATCGATGTTCAGGCGAGGCGGGTGAACGTCACGGTGCTGAACAGTGGCCCGGGCATACCGGCGGACGAGCTGAAGCGAGTATTCGAACGCTTCTATCGCGTTGACAAGTCGCGCGACCGTGCCACCGGCGGCGCCGGGATCGGGCTCGCCATCGTCAGGCTGCACGTAATCGCGGCCGGTGGCGAGGTCAACGCTGAGTCTCAACCCGGCCGGACGCGCTTCTCCTTCTGGCTGCCGAGGCACACCAGAACCGCCGCGACGGCCGCGCCGGCGGAGCTGGTGCCGGCCGGGCTGAATGCCACGCGCTGAGCTCGGGAGCCCATGTCGAAAACGCCACCTGTCACTCGATGAGTGGGTGAGGCCCTCACAAGCCCAAGCCCACAACAAGACAGAAGTTGTAGTAAGAGGAGACAGAGATGCGTGTGCTGATATTGGCCAAGGAAGGCGAGCAGAGCGAGGCGGCGGCTCCCCCGACGCCGGAGGCGATGGCGGACTACCAGAAGTTCAACGAAGAGCTCATCAAGGCGGGGGTGGTGCTCGAGGCCGGCCGGCTCCACTCGAGCTCGCAGGGCAGGCGCGTACGGTTCGACGGCAAGAAGCGCACGGTCATCGACGGGCCGTTCGCGGAGACGAAGGAGTTGGTCGCCGGGTACTGGCTGTGGCAGGTGCGCTCGATGGACGAGGCCCTCGAGTGGCTCAAGCGGGCACCCTACGACGGCGGAACGTTCGAGGTCCGCGAGGTCCTCGAGTACGAGGGTATGTGACGGAGCTGTCGCCATAACCAGGGCAGCTGCCACCGAGGCGCACCGCGCGATCGAAGCGATCTGGCGCATCGAGTCGGCCCGGCTCATCGCCGGGCTGACTCGCATGGTCGGCGATTTCGCAACGGCCGAAGAGCTTGCGCAGGACGCCCTGGTGGCCGCGCTCGAGCAGTGGCCCGTCTCCGGCGTCCCGGAAAGGCCAGGCGCGTGGCTGATGGGGACCGCGAAGCATCAGGCGATCGATTTGATCCGCCGCCGCCAGGCGCTCGAGCGCAAGCACGAAGAGATCGGTCGCGACGTGGAGCGGGCTCAGGAGGGCGTCGACCTTGATGCGGCCATCGACGAGGACGTCGGGGACGACCTCCTCGGCCTCATCTTCATGGCGTGTCATCCCGTCCTCTCCAGGGACGCAAGGGTTGCCCTGACGCTTCGCGCACTTGGCGGTTTGTCGACGGAGGAGATCGCGCGAGGATTCCTCGTCCCGGTCTCGACGATCGCCCAGCGCATCGTGCGGGCGAAGCGCACCCTCACCGAAGCGCACGTCAGGCTCGAGGTCCCGACCGGGTCCGAGCGCGCGGCGCGCCTCAGCTCGGTGCTCGAGGTGATCTATCTGATTTTCAACGAGGGGTATTCGGCCACGAGCGGTGACGACTGGGTCCGACCCGGGCTGTGCGAGGAGGCCCTTCGTCTAGGCCGCATCCTCGCTGAGCTCGCCCCGACCGAGCCTGAAATTCACGGCCTGGTGGCGCTCATGGAGATCCAGGCCTCTCGTCTGGGCGCTCGCGTCGGGCCGTCCGGCGAGCCCGTCCTGCTGCTCGATCAGGATCGGGCGCGTTGGGATCGCCTGCTCATCCGGCGCGGCCTGGCGGCGCTCGAGCGAGCCGAGAGGCTCGGGGGCGCATTGGGGCCGTATGCGCTGCAGGCAGCGATCGCCGCGTGCCACGCTCGGGCGGCGACCGCGGCGGAGACGGACTGGCCGCGCATCGTCGCGTTGTATGACGCGGTCGCCCAGCTGGAGCCGTCGCCCGTCGTCGAGCTGAACCGGGCGGTAGCCGTGGGAATGGCGTTCGGCCCGGCCGCCGGCCTCGAGCTCGTCGACACCCTCGTCGACGAGCCGGCACTCAAGTCGTACCACCTGCTCCCGGCCGTCCGGGGCGACCTTCTGAGGAAGCTCGGCCGGTATGAGGAGGCATGCGCCGAGTTCGGGCGCGCCGCATCGCTTACCGCGAACGTTCGAGAGCGCGAGCTCCTGCAGAGGCGAGCCGCCGAATGCGCCGCCGAGCGGATGGCGGGTTAGAGCTCAGCCGCGTTTCTGCCGGTCCAGGAGCCCGCGGACAAAGTCGGCCTGAGCCAGCTGCTCGAAGTTGTGACCGGCCACGCTTACGAGCCGCACGCCCAGCGTCACCGGCGGATCCCATTGCTCGTCGACGACTCGATCGAGGACCCGATCGGTGATCGAACGCACGAAGTCCATGGTCATCTTGTGGACGGCGTCGAAGTAGCCGCGCAGCAGCTGGGCGTCTCCAGTCACCGCGGCAACCTGTTCGGAGGTGTGTCCGTACCCCGTGTCGGTGTCGTCAAAGGGCAGCCGCCACCGTCGCGCCCAGCCATCCGACGTCCAGACCTGGGGACGGCCCGCGACGTCAGCGATGTGGTCGTCCTCGATTCGGCTCAGATGCCATATCAACCACGCGATCGAGTTCGCTTCGCTGTCGACACGGAACGTCAGCTGGTCAGGAGTGAGGCCAACAAGGACGCTGTGCACCTGCTCCGGGATTCGCTCGAACGCATCGACCAGCAGATCAGAGCCAGTCACACCGATTCCACGCGCTCATCCTAGGCGTGCCGCTAAATTGCCTTTCAAGAGATGAACTTTGCCGAGCTCGCCGCAAACCTCGACCGGATGGAGGGCACGAAGAGCCGCAACGAGCTGGTCCGCATCCTGGCCGACGTCTACCAGGCATCCACGACCGGCGAGCTCGGCCCGATCACATACCTCATCCAGGGCCGGCTGGCGCCCTTCTTCGAGCCAGTTGAGATCGGCCTCGGCGAGAAGCTCCTCATCAACGCGGTCGCCGCTGCCTATGCGGTTCCAAAGGACGAGGTCGTCAAGCTCAACAAGCAGACCGGAGACCTCGGTCTCACCGCGCAGCGCCTCGCGCCGGCCGCACACCGCGAGACGCCGGAGGTTGTCGACGTTCACCGCCGCCTCTCACGGATCGCAGCCGCGAGCGGTGAGGGCAGCCAGCAGGAGAAGCTCGCGAACTTCACCGATCTTCTCAACGTGCTCGACGCCAGCTCGGCCAAGCACCTCGTGCGCATCACGCTCGGCAAGATGCGGCTGGGAATCGGCGACCCGACGGTGCTCGACGCGCTGTCGTTTGCGAAGAGGGGAGACCGGTCACTGCGGCCGGTCCTGGAGGGCGCCTACAACCGCACCTCCGACCTTGGCCTCATCGCGCGCACGCTCTGGGACTCGGGCGAGGCCGGGCTGGAGGCGTTGAAGGTCAGGGCCGGTCATCCGCTCCGGCCGCAGCTCGCGGAGCGGCTTCCGAATCCCGAGGCCGTGATCAAGAAGCTCGGGACCGTCGGGGTGCAGCCGAAGTACGACGGCCTTCGCGTGCAGATTCATAAGGACGGGGACGCGGTCAGCATCTTTTCGAGAAACCTGGAGTCGATGACCGAGATGTTCCCGGAGCTGGTGGCCGCCGCCTCGCATCTGGACGTGGCCACCGTCATCCTCGATGGCGAGGCGATCGCCTACAACCCCGAATCGGAGGAGTACGTCCCGTTCCAGGAGACCACCGCGCGCCGGCGCAAGGAGGGGATCCAGGAGCTTGCTGAAAGCGTGCCGATGCGCGCCTTCATCTTCGATGTCATGTTTCGGGATGGAATCGACCTGACACCGCTTCCCTATGAGCGCCGCTTCGAGATCGCTCAGGAATTGATCCGCGAGTCCGAGACGCTGCAGACGGCGCCGCTCACGCGGACCGACTCCGCCGAGGTGCTCACCCGCGAGCTGCTTGACAACATCAGCCGCGGCCTGGAAGGGGTGGTGGCCAAGCGGCTCGACTCGCCGTATCAGGCAGGCGCCCGCAACTTCAACTGGGTGAAGCTGAAGCGGAACACGAGCGGCCAGCTGACGGACACCATCGACGTCGTGCTGCTCGGTTACTACCGCGGCAAAGGCAAGCGTGCGGAGTTCGGCGCGGGCGCCCTGCTCGCCGGCGTCTACGACTCCGACAAGGACGAGTTTGTGACGATCTCCAAGCTCGGCACCGGGCTGTCCGACCAGGGCTGGCGCGAGATCCATGGGCGGCTGACCAGCCTCGAGGTGGGAGAGAAGCCGGCCCGGGTCACATCGAACTTCGTCCCCGACGTCTGGCTCGAGCCTGCGATCGTGGTCGAGGTGCTGGCCGACGAGATCACGCCGAGCCCGCGCCACACCGCCGGCATGACCACGGACGGGCCAGGATTCGCGCTCCGCTTCCCTCGGATTGTGTCGATGCGAACCGCGGACAAAAAGCCGGAGGACGCCACGAGCGTCCGGGAGATCCGCGAGATGTTCGAGCAGCAGCACCGACCGAGGGGCACATCAGGCTGATATCGGGCCGTGACGCCCCGCCAGGCCGCCGGCCCCACGTGGGCCGGCGGCTCAGCGCCGCCACCTAGCCCAACACATGCCAGTGCTGAGCCGCACACAGGTCATGGTTCTCGCTTTCGTGGTCGCTGCTTGGGTGGCTGTGGTCGCGATTTTGGCCGTGGCCCCCGACGTCTACGACCAGGCCCTCAAGTTACCGATCGCCGACCGCCGTCCGTTCGAAGTGGCCTTCTTGGCCGCACTCTCGATCTTCCTGGTCATCCTCGGGACCGGTGTGATCCGGAGGTGGCGCTGGATGTTTTGGCTGATATTGGTGGCCTTCCTGGCCGGCTTGGTCCGGGTGCCCGTGTCTGCACTCGAGTTGGCCGGAACAATCCCCCTGCAGGGCCCTGCCTGGTACGCGGTGCTTCAGGGTGTGATCGGCGCGGTCCAATTCGTGATCGGGATCGCGATGCTGATGGGTTATCGCCGCAACGGCGTCTGGGGGAACTTCTAGCGCTCGGCTCGGGGTCGGAGTCAGTGAACTCTCGGAACCTTGCTGCAGATCGGGCAGTCGAAAGCACAACATATTCAGGCATGACGTCCAGCTTGCGACAGTCGCGTGAGGCGACGGTCCTCGAGCACATGGAAGCCGAAAACGCCCACGACTTCGACCGCTGCATCTCGGCCTTCAGCCACCCTCGCTATGAGATCGTCGCGACAGGAGAGATCTGGGACGGCCACTTAGGGGTGACCACGCTCCTTAATGAGAACAAGAAGGGATTTCCCAATTTCCGCTTCAATCCCGAGGTTATGCATCACGCAGACGATGCAGTCGTCGTCGAGGGCCGATTCACCGGAACGCACAATGGGAACTGGCGGGGTCTTCCTGCGACAGGCCGCAAGGTCGACTTCCCTCTGATCATCGTTTTTCAATTCGAGGAGGAACGCATGGTCTGCGAGAGGACCTACTTCGACCTGGGGACTCCGCTGAGACAACTGGGCGTCGCGCGAAATCCCAATTCCCGAGGCGGACAGATCTCCATAGCGCTCAATCACCCGCTCGTGATCGGCAAGGCGCTGATCAGGTCGTCGCTCCGCGGTTAGAGACTCGATTGGTCAAGATCGGCACCGAGATCCACAGCCCGCAGACCGGCGAACTGCTCACGTTTCTCTCCACAGCCGATTCGTCAAACGGGCAGCTCTTTCGCGCGGAGCTGGTCGTGGAACCAGGGCCATATGTCGTCAGAGCGCACATCCATCCAAATCAAGAGGAGAGTTTCGTGGTCCTGGAGGGGGTGTATGGATATCAGATAGGGGATAGGAGGGGAGTCGCGCAGCCTGGAGAAACACTGGTCTGCCCTGTCGGGGTCTCTCACAGCCAGTGGAACGGAGGTGAGGGCATCCTGCGCATCTATTACGAGCACCGCCCGGCCCTGAGATCTGCAGAGATCTTCTTCGAGACCCAATTCGGGCTCAGTCGCGACGGCAAACTGTCGCCGACGGGTGACATCGGGTTGCTCCAGGGGGCTGTGTTGCTCCAGGAGGTTGGCGATTTCATCAGGCCATCGACTCCGCCGATTGCAGTCCAGAACACGCTGTTCCCACTGCTGGCGGCACTCGGCCGGATGCGCGGTTACCGGGCTCGCTATCCGAAATACGCGCTGCCAGTCGAATGAGCCGGTCGCGGCCTCGCCTTCGGCGCTGCGAGCTGGACCGAAGCCTGGTCGTCGACCATCAACTCGTCGATGAGTACCAGAAGAAGCTCCTGTTCCTAAGGCACGAAGGCTCTGGCGCCCGGTCGCCAGAGCCCTTAACAGCCTTTCCTCGCGTTAGGGGTTCAGCGCGACCACTTGGAGCTGGAAGCTGACCCCCGGGGCGCTGAACCGTGGGTCATCTGTTCAACTCGCAAGTGCTCATGGCCCACATGAGTGACGATCTGACACTGGTGCCCACCGTCTTCTTTTTTCTGTGGTTCGTCAGCACCGGTATCTATCTGGTCCGAGGCGGAGCCGCCGCGGTCACCAGCTCCCTCGAGGAAACGAGATCACTAGAGGCTGGGGCTGCGCCCATCAGCGCACGCCCTTGATCTGACGCACGAAGACCAGGCTCAGCATGAACCACACCGCGGCGCTCGCGAAAACCAGGCGATAGCCGAGGTTGTTGCCATAGGTGGCATTCAGCTGATAGAGCAGCTGACCGGCGAGCGCCGGCGCGAGCACCTGGGGCAGCGTGAACGAGACGTGGAAGAGCGCCATGTCCTTGGCGGCTGAGCGGTTGCGGTCGGGCAAGACATCGCAGGCCAGGGCCCAGTCGACCGCCTGGTAGGCACCGAACCCAAGCCCAAACAGCACGCCTATCACGTAGAGGATCGGCACGTTGCTGACGAGCGTGAACAGCAGCACGGCTGAGACCGCCGACTGCATCGCACTCGAGATGTAGACGAAGATCTTGCGCCGCCCGCCTACTCGATCCGAGACAAAACCCCCGACCACCGCTGGGATGGCGCCGCCTCCGATGACGGCGAGCAACCAGAGCGAGGCCTGGAATCCGTAATCCGCGCTGTGGACGACGTCGCGGAAGAAGTACGTGATGTACGGGGCGATGGTCCAGATACCGAACGTGTTGAAGAAACGTGTCGTCAGCACCCAGAAAAAGTCGCGGCTGCGCAGGGGCGCAAATGCATCGCGTACCGCGGGGACTCGCGCGCCGATAACCACTACGACCGCGATCGCCACCGCCGCGATGACAGCGTCCGCGATCAGCCAGTAGGACCTCGGCGCCAAAAGGAGCGTCTCGATCGCGACGATCGCGATCACGAACCCTGCGATCAGCGCCACGATCCGCGGCTCAACCCGTGTGCGTGTGGCCGAGCGCAACCGGGCGACGGGCGCCTCGGGGATCGCGGCCAGCGTGATGATCAGCGAGCCGGCCATGAAAATCGCGATCACCAGGATGCCCGCGACCGCGCCCGCACGGGTGGTGCCGAGAACGCTGGGGCCGAGAAGGATTGCGAGTATGAGCAGCCCGACGACCGTACCCAGCTGCGTCATGGCGTTCAGCAGCCCGGACGCTCGCCCGTGCTGGCTCTCGGAGACGACGTCGGGTATGACAGCGTTGTAGGCGGCGGTGGCGCCGTTGTTGCTGATCTGGATCACGATGTAGGCTCCGATCAGCGCCTGTTCCGAGCCCGCGCCTGCCATCAGGCCCAGACCGAAGAGGTTGAACAGGGTCCCGATCGCGATCCAGGGCCGGCGGCGCCCGAACGGGGTCGCGGTACGGTCGCTGAGCCAACCGACCAGGACAGGCACGATGACCGCAAAGAGCGCCCCGGCCGAGGTGGCGCTGGATACGATCAGCGGGCTCTGCGTTTTGCCCACGATCACCCCGGCCAGCACCTGCAGCACGACAGTGTTCAGGGGCGTCCAGTGGACGCCGTCGCCACCGAACTTGAAGACATTGATCGCGATCAGGCGCCACAGGCTGAGCTCGCGTCGAGGTTGAATCGCTGCTGCAGCCGTGGCCACGGCGCAAGGCTAATGCCCTACGGCTAAGTAGCCAGGCTGACTTTGTGTAGTAGTTTCTCGGAGATTTTGGGCGCTTGACTCGGCCGTTCGCATCGCTCCGGATCGAAGCGGCGACGCTGGGCGAAGCCTGGATGGCGATCTCGGCGGCGATTCTGACCAACGGTGTCGAGGGGAGGTGGGAGGGAGCGCCGATCGTAGAGGTGTTTCGCGTGACGATCGACGCGCAGTCACCGAGGGTGGACGACCCGATCATTGCCCAGCACGGCGATCCCGAACGCATGGCATGGATGCACGCGAACTTCACTGACCATTCCCGAGTGCCAGAGCTCGGTGACGCCGACAGCTACGCGACGCGCCTTTACGACTACGCGCACACCGGCCGCGACCAGATCCGATGGGTAATCAACCGACTGGCGGCCAACCCATGGACGCGCGACGCGACCATCACGACATTCCAGCCACTGACCGACGCCAGCTATGTGCCTTGCGTCAGCCTGCTCGACTTCTGGCTCATCAAGGATGAGCTACAGCTCGCCGTCTACGCTCACGCCATCGACTTCGGCACCAAGGGTTATGCGAATCTGGTCGAGCTCGCAGCGCTACAGACTCGCGTAGCCAATGACCTCGGCGTCGGGTTGGGCACGCTGACGATGACGGTGAAGTCGGCACATATCTATCAAACCGAGCTCGGGTTGATGCGACGGATCATCGCGGCTACACAGGGTGCGCCACCACGCTCGGTCTAAGGCTCGCCAAGCCAGAGCGCCCGATGCAGGACGAATGGCAGCGGGTTGCGGTACGGCCGCGAGGTTCGGTGCAGCTCGGGATTAGTTTTCGGCCGCGCCAGGTTGAGGCTTTCGGCCTTGATGGCCCGGCCACGCTCGATTCATTGCTCGAATATCCATTCGAGCTGCTGCGCCTGGGCGCCTACTGGGATCGCATCGAATCGACCGCCGGCGCATTCGACACCCAGGAGCTCGACTGGCAGCTCGCGGCCGCTGAGCGAGCAGGAAAGAAGGTGATCCTCTCAATCGGTCCGATCAAGAATTTCGGCTATCCCGAGTACTACGTACCCAAGCACCTGCTCGAGCGACCGCTGCGCGAAGGCGCGTTGGTTCGCCCGGAGGATCAGGCGAGCCTTCTTTCTGCGGCCAGGCGCTTCATAACCCGTGTCGTCACCAAATACCGGAGTCGGGAGTCCGTGGTCGCGTGGCAGCTCGAGCACGAGGCGGTGGATCCGCT
>WNEY01004835.1_pt1 | contig 10339 bp, 8 predicted proteins | sample 5400531 | NCBI WGS metagenome assembly WNEY01 (sample SAMN13153338, study PRJNA577476) | soil metagenome | isolation source: 200 cm saprolite under Douglas fir tree site 1 | place: USA:California | collected 2015-04-18
TGTAGCGACCCGATTGCGGCCCGCGGCCTTGGCACGATACAGCGCGCGATCCGCAGCGACCAGTACGTCCTCGTCCTTCTTATCCGGCTTGTACTCGGCGACACCAATGCTCGCTGTCACGAGCCCTTCCGGATAGCCCATCCCCACCCCCGCCTCCTGCACCGCGGCGCGTACCTTCTCCCCCACGCCGCTCGCCCCCTCTTCACCAGTCCCTACCAATACCACAACGAACTCGTCACCGCCATAGCGACCGGCCAGGTCGGTGGACCGGATGTGCGCGTTGCAGCTGCGCGCCGTCTCGCGCAAGACCGCGTTGCCCGCCTCGTGCCCGAACTGGTCGTTCACCTGCTTGAAGTTGTCGAGGTCCACAAACAGCACGGCAAAGTGGTCCCCGGTCCGGTGGCAGCGCGCGACCTCGTTGGCCAGCCTGTCGCGCAACACGCGGAACGACGCCAACCCCGTCAGCGCGTCAACCGCTGCCTGCTGTTGCGCCAGTGTCGCCTGGCGCTCGAGATAGCGGGGACACGACTTGAGGGTCGTGCGGCCCTGCGCCGCCGCCACCGCGAACTCGTGGCACGTCTTGTAGCCACAGGCCCCCGAGTCCCAGGTCCGGCCGTTGGGGGCGAGCCCGATCTGATCGATGATCTCGTCCACCAGCTCCGGAGCCGGCTCCTTGCCGTTCGCGTGGATCTCGAAGGCGGCACCGACCTCGATATCGATCCCCTCGGCCAGCACCGGCGCGGTCGCGCGCGGCGGCTCGGTCGCCCCCACGATCGCCCGGCGCCGAAACAGCTCCTCTTTGGGGCCGAGCAGCGGGTGATCGAGGCATCCCTCGCAGGGGAGGATGTCGACGAAGCCCAGGTCGATGCGGTCCACGGCGACGGCCCGTGCGATGCCCTCCAGGGCCCCCAGCCCGCGGAGCTTGCGGAAGCGCCGGCTCGACTGGCGCTCTTCCTTTAGTAACTCGAGCGGCAGGCCACCCGCGGTGCTCCAGTAGCGGCGCCGCTCCTCCGGGATACGGCTGAAGAAGAGCGGCTGGTCCTCCACCCGGATGCCGCGCTTTTTGAAGATCCCCGCCAGCTCCGCGAGCGTGATGGCGGCATCGACGTCGGCCCCTCCCTCGGTCAGGCAGACCCCCGTGTACACGATCGGCGTGTCTGCACCGTACAGCGCCTTGAGATAGCGCGCCTCCGCCTCGATCGGCGTGGCGACCGGCGCGAGATAGGGGATCAGCTCGGGATAGTGGTTCTTGATCGTCTCGACGATGACGGGACAGGTGCTGCGGATGACCGTGCCGCCGCGTCCCCACTCTTCCTCGGCCCAGAGGTCGAGGTACTCCTTGGCCACCAGCTCGTCGCCCAGCACGCCGCGGTGCACGATGCCGAAACCGGCCGCGTAGCAGGCGTTGACGACCTGCTCGGGCGTTGCAGGATAGAACCAGGCCGCCGACTCGACGGAGAGGATGAGCACGGCCTTGTGGCTGAGCGCAAACTCCAGCGCCCGTGTCGCGTCACCGACGGCAATGATGGCTCCGTGGGGGCATGCCGGCAGGCACAGGCCGACACGCGTGCAGGCCTCGTCCACAATCCAGACCTTTTGATCTTCGACCGCGACCGCATCGGAGGGGCACACCCGTACACATGCCAGGCATGCGACGCACAACTCCGGGTCGATTCTGAAATCCACGTCGCGAGCTCCGGCAGGGCGCTAGAGTCTCTTTGGATCGGGGGTGAGGCTGTGGGGGGCTAATCTATCGCGTATTCCTTGAGTTTGCGATAGAGGGTCCGCTCGCCGATGCCGAGCGTCTCGGCGGCTTTGCGGCGATTGCCGTGCGTCTCGCGCAACGCCGCGTCGATCGCCGCGCGCTCGACGTCCGACATCGACATTCCCGGTTTGTAAATCACCGGCTGCTCCGGCTCGGGTGTCGCGTCGAGTGGATCGACACTCGCCGTGATCGCTCTGCTCCCCCCCCCTGCTCCCTGCTCCCTGCTCCCGCCGCCAACCTCGATGACCTCCACCCTCTCTGAAGGCCGCTCCTGGATGCGCCCGCGCAGATCCTCCAGCTGCATCTTCAGCTCGACGAGCGTGCGGAAAATGAACTCGAGCTCCTGGCCGGCGACTTCGCGCGAGGGCGAAGGGGGGGCGATGCGCACGGGGAGCGTACGCGTGCGCTCGCGGATGTCGCGCGGGATATCGCTGGCGCGAATCTCGCCTTCGGGTGCGAGCACCACCATCGACTCGATGAGATTCTTCAGCTGCCGCACGTTGCCCGGCCAGTCCGCATCCACGAGGATCTGCATCGCCTCGGGCGTGATGCCGCGGAAGGTGCGGTCGTGCGTCTTGGCAAACTCGGTGATGAACGTCCGGACGAGCAGCGGGATGTCGCTGCGCCGCTCGCGCAGCGGCGGCAGGTAGACCGAGAGGACATTGAGCCGGTAGAACAGATCGTCGCGGAACGTGCCCAGCGCGACCGCTTCTTTGAGCGATTTGTTCGTCGCCGCAGTGACGCGCACGTCCACCTTGATCGGCTGCGTCCCACCGACGCGGAAGAAGCTGCGGTCCTCGAGCACGCGCAACAGCTTCACCTGCGTCGCGGGCGGCATCTCGCCGACCTCGTCGAGCAGAATCGTGCCGCCGTTCGCCAGCTCGAAGCGGCCCAACCGCCGCTCGGCGGCCCCAGTGAACGAGCCCTTCTCGTGGCCGAACAGCTCGCTCTCGAGCAGCGTCTCCGGCAGCGCGGCGCAGTTCACCGCGATGAACGCCTTGGCGCGTCGCGGCGAGAGGTCGTGGATGGCCCGCGCCACCAGCTCCTTGCCCGTCCCCGATTCCCCTTCGATCAACACGGTCGACGTGACGGGCGCGATCTGCTCGGTTTTCACGAGCACTTCCTGGATCGGGGCCGATTCGCCGAGGATCCCGGTGCGCTGCTGCAGGCGGCGGCGCTCGATCAACCGCCGCACGGTCGCGGTGACTTCGGCCGGATCGGCCGGCTTTACGAGCCAATCGGTGAGGCCGAGCTCGTGGGCCACGGTCTCGGCCGCCTCATCGGTCGCCTCCACCAGTCCGAGCGTCGGCACGCCGTGCTCGTGGGCGGCCGCGACCAGTCGCTGTCCGGTCGTTTCGTGGAGACCGCCTGTCAGCACGATGGCATCCGGCTCCCGGCTCCCTGCTCCCTGCTCCCGTGTTCGCACGGCCTGCCGCACGTCGTCGAGCGAGGAGACCATCGCCGTGTCGAACCCCGCCTGCTCCAGCGCGGCGTTCACGCGGACGGCCTGCTCGAGGTCGTCGGTGGTGATGAGAACGCGGTCAGGCATGAGAGGCGGTGTCGGGTAGCAGGTGTCTGGTGTCAGACCCGCTCACGAGATCCACAGCATGGTCGAGAAACTTCTCGAGCACCGCGAGGCCTTCTTTCACGCCGTTGCTAGACCCTGGAAGATTGATGATCAACGTCTTACCCCGTGTCCCTGCACGGCCACGCGACAGCCAAGCTCTCGGAAACGACGGCCCGGATGCGGCGCGCAGGGCTTCGGCGATGCCCTCGGCTTCACGCTCGAGGATCGCCGCGGTGGCTTCGGGTGTCACGTCGCGCTCCGTGAGGCCCGTGCCGCCCGTCGTGAGCACGACGTCCACCTCGCCCGAGTCTGCCCAACGCACCAGTTTGCCCGCGATCCGGTCGGTCTCATCGGACACGACGCTGCGCACCACGACTTCGTAGCCGCGCTCCGACGCCCAGTCGAGAATGGCGTCGCCCGACGTGTCGGCGCGTTGGCCCACGGCACCGAGATCAGAAATCGTCAGGATTCCGATTCTCATTTCTTCGTTCTGTGCGGGACGAACGGCAGCTTCACCATTTCCGCCGCGACTCGCTTGCCCCGCACGTCGATCACGATCTTCGTACCCGGCCTGGCGCGGTCGGCAGGGAGGTACGTCGTCCCGATGGCGGCGTTCACGGTCGGGGTCACGGTCCCGCTGCGCACGACGTCCACCTGCGCGCCATCGAGAAACACCGCAAAGCCGGGGCGCGCGACCGTCTTCGGCTCGGTCACCTTGAATCCTACGAGCCGCCGCTTTATGCCCTCGAGCTTCTGGCGCTTCAGCGCCTCGAGGCCGGTGAACGGCGCTCCTTTGTCGAGCTTCACGATGAACGCGAGTCCCGCTTCGTACGGCGTCGTAGTGTCGTCGATGTCGTTGCCGTACAGGGGCAGCCCGGCTTCCAGGCGCAGCGTGTCGCGCGCGCCGAGTCCGACGGGCTCCGCGCGTCCTGCCCCGACGAGCGCGTGCCATAACGTCTCGGCATCGGCCGCGCGGCAGTACAGCTCGAACCCATCTTCGCCGGTGTAGCCGGTGCGCGAGACGAAGCACTGCACGCCCGCGACTTTGCCCTGGGCGAAGTGGTAGTACGGGATCATGGCGACACCGAGATTGCTGAGCTGACCGACCAGCGCTTCAGCTTTCGGACCTTGCACGGCGAGGAGCGCGGTTTCGTCGGAGATGTCGCGCAGTCGCACGTTCGCCCCGCCCTTTTGCGCGACGATGTGGTCCCAATCCTTCTGTATGTTCGACGCGTTCACGACCATCATGAGCTTGTCTTCGAAGCGATAGACGAGACAGTCGTCGACGAACGTGCCATCCTTGGTGAGAATGCCGGAGTACTGCGCCTGGCCCGGCTTCAGCGCGCCGACGTCGTTGCAGGTGACGCGCTGCACGAAGGCGTTGCGGTCGGAGCCCGTGATCTCGAACTCGCCCATGTGCGAAACGTCGAACACCCCGACGTCCTCGCGGACGGCGCGGTGCTCGCTATTGATCCCCGTGGGATACGTGACGGGCATCTCGAAGCCCGCGAAGGGCACCATCTTGGCGCCCAGGGCGACGTGGACGTCGTGCAGCGGTGTACGCTTTAGCGTCTCGGTGGTCATGAGCCCATCAAGGTTGCGAGCAGCGCCTTCTGCACGTGGAGCCGGTTCTCGGCTTCGTCCCAAACGCGAGACTGAGGACCATCGATCACATCAGCCGTAACCTCCTCGCCGCGGTGCGCCGGGAGACAATGCAGGAAGATGGCTTTCGGATCGGCGAGCTTCATCAGCTCGGCATCGACGGTGAACCCCTTGAACGCATTGCGCCGGGCTTCGGCTTCGGCCTCCTGCCCCATCGAAGCCCACACGTCCGTGTTCACGACGTGCGCTCCCTCGACGGCCTCCTCCGGCACCTCGGTGACCATGACGCAGCCGTTTTTTTTGGCGGCTTCGTACTTGCCCATATTCGGCTCGAACATCTCGGGGCATGCGAGCCGCAGCTCGAAGCCGAGCACGGCGGCGGCTTCGAGCCAGGCGTTGGCCATGTTGTTGCCGTCGCCGACCCAGGCGATGCGTCTTCCTTCCCAAGTGCCCAACTGTTCCTTGATGGTGAAAATGTCCGCCAGCACCTGGCAGGGGTGGGTGAGATCGGTGAGACCGTTGATCACGGGGATCGTGGCGAAGCGCGCCAGCTCCTCCACCTCCGCGTGGTCGAACGTCCGGATCATGATCCCGTCGACATAGCGGGAGAGCACGCGGGCGGTATCCGGAATCGGCTCGCCGCGGCCGATCTGGATGTCCTTGCTGGAAAGGAAGAGGGCCTGGCCGCCCAGCTGGTAAGCGCCGACCTCAAAGGACACGCGGGTGCGGGTGGAGGACTTGGCGAAGATCATCGCCAGCGTCTTGCCGGCGAGGGGGGTCTCCCGGTACCCCCGGGCCTTCATCCGCTTGCTGAGGTCGAAGAGCTGCTCGATCTCCTTACGGCTGAAGTCGGTGATCTGGAGGAAGTCGCGCTTCGCCAAGTCCTCACCCCCTGACCCCCTCTCCCACGGGAGAGGGCGAACGTCGGTCAAAATGACAGGCTACGATGACAGGCGGATTTTACCCGGGGGCCGGGGGAGATACAAGGCTGAGATGTGGCTACTTCGTCAGGACGACTCGGATCCTCGTGCCGCCGAATGTGTGATCACCGGACAACCTGCTCTCGGTCACCGTCCAGGGCATGTCCCGCACGAACGTATCAATGGCGGGCATGCTAAACGTGATCGTATTGCCAGCGAGCGTCCAATCGCCTATCAAGAGCTGATCCACATCGCCGCCACCGGCCGCCCCTCCCGGCAGGAACAGATGCCCTGTCGTGGTTCCGAACGGGCCCAGTGTGATGGTCAGAGTCCCGCCCCGCTGAACCCAGTCTATGGTGCCGCTGGTGTCAGTCGTCTGAAACGTCTGGACGCGATAGGCGCCGAGGACGTTCTCGGTGGTGGGTTTGAAGGCGTCGGAACAGCCGACGACGGCGGCGACGGTCAGCAGGCTCGCGATCCGTTTCACAGGACCTCCGCTGTTTGAGGGCTCTCCCCTGTGCGCAATTCTTACCCACCAATCAAAACGGCGTGCCGCAAAACGGGCACGCCGCGCTCTAAACGTCATAATCGCGACCTACAGGATGTACTTCCTGAGGTCCTCATCCTCCACGATCCGCAGCAGCCGTTCCCGCACCGCCGGCCCGTCGAATACGATGTGCTTGGAGGGATAGTCGGGCAGCTCAAAGAGCACGTCTTCGAGCAGGGTCGTGAGCACGGTATGCAGCCGCCGGGCCCCGATGTTCTCCATCCGCTCGTTCACCTTCGCCGCGATCCGCGCGATTTCCTTCACGCCGTCCGCCGTAAACTCGAGCGTCGCGCCATCGGACGCGCACAGCGCCGCGTACTGCTTGGTGAGGGCGTTCTCCGGCTCCGTCATGATGCGCACGAAATCCGCCTCGGTCAGCGACGACAGCTCGACCCGGATTGGGAACCGGCCCTGCAGCTCCGGAATGAGATCGCTCGGCTTGGCGATGTGGAATGCGCCCGCGGCGATGAACAAGATGTGGTCGGTGCGCACGTAGCCATAGCGCGTCTGCACCGTCGAGCCTTCGACGATCGGCAGGAGATCCCGCTGCACGCCCTCGCGCGAGACGTCGGGTCCGGTGCTCTGGCCGCGCTGGCCCGTGATCTTGTCGATCTCGTCGATGAAAATGACGCCGTGATTCTCGACGCGATCGAGCGCCTCGTTCACGACGTCGTCCATGTCCACCAGCTTCTTCAGCTCTTCGTCGATCAGGATGCGGCGCGCCTCGTGCACGTGCACGGTGCGGCGCTTTTTCTTCTTGGGTATCAGCTCCTGAATCATTTCGCCGAAATTGATGTCCGGCCCTTCCATGCCCTGCGGCGGCTGCATCATCTCCAGCATTGGGAAGCTCTGCTGCTGCACCTCGATCTCGACATCGCGTTCTTCGAGCTGCCCATCTTTCAGCTGGGCGCGAAACTTCTCACGCGTGCGGCGGCGGCGTTCGTTGGCCTCCGTTTCGGCCTCGGGGAGCTTGGACTCAACGTCGCCTTTCGAAGACACGACGAAGAGCGGCCGTTGCCCTGCTCCCTGCTCCCCGCTCCCTGCTCCCTGCGATGAAGCGGCGGCGGGGGGTGGCGAAGGAAGCGGCGGCAACAACAAATCGAGTAGCCGTTCCTCCGCCCGCTGCTCAGCCGCCGGGTACACCTCATCCTCCCGTTCCGACCGCACCATGTTGATCGACACGTCCACCAGCTCGCGGACCATCGATTCGACGTCGCGCCCGACGTACCCCACCTCGGTGAACTTCGACGCCTCGACCTTGAGGAACGGCGCTCCCGCGAGCCGCGCCAGCCGGCGCGCGATCTCGGTTTTCCCCACGCCCGTCGGGCCGATCATGATGATGTTGTTCGGCATGATCTCGTCCCGGATCTCTTCGGGCGCCTGTGCGCGCCGCCAGCGGTTGCGCACCGCGATGGCGACGGCTTTCTTCGCCGCCTCCTGGCCGACGATGTAGCGATCCAGCTCGGCAACGATCTTCTTGGGCGGCATTTCCTCCAGCCACGGGAGAGTTTCCTCTGCAGATGGTAGAGGTTGGGTGGAGGTTGGTGGACGTTCTGGAGGTGACACCGGTGTCTTGGCCATGCTATAACTCGAGTACGGTAATGTTCGCGTTGGTGTACACGCAGATCTCCGCGGCGATCTCGAGCGCCCGCTGGACGATTTCCGCAGGGCTCAGTTTCGTAGCGGCAAGAAGCGCCCGCGCGGCGGCCAACGCGAACGAGCCGCCTGATCCGATCGCCAGCACGCCGTCGTCCGGCTCGATCAGCTCGCCCGATCCGCTGACGACGAAGCCGTGCTCCTTGTCCGCGACGACGAGCAGCGCCTCGAGCCGGCGCAGCACGCGGTCGGACCGCCAGTCCTTCGCCAGTTCGACCGCGGCGCGCGGCAGGTTCGACGGGTAGCGCTCCAGCTTCTCCTCGAACTTCTCGAACAGCGTAAAGGCGTCGGCTGCCGCGCCCGCGAAGCCGGCCAGGATCTTCCCGCCCCGCAGGGTGCGCACCTTGTTGGCGTTGGCCTTCATCACGGTCTCACCGACCGTGACCTGGCCATCGCCACCGATGGCGACTTTGCCGTCCCTGCGGACGCAGAGAATTGTAGTGCTATGCATCCGTTGCATGTAGTTCCTCAGGCCCGTGGATGCGCCTGGTGATAGACCTTTTTCAATCGTTCGACCGATGTATGAGTATACACTTGCGTGGTCCCCAGCGACGCATGCCCGAGCAGCTCCTGCACCGATCTGAGATCAGCGCCGGCGTCGAGCAGATGCGTCGCGAATGAATGCCGTAACGCGTGCACGTGCAGCTCGGTTCCGCGGGCCAGGCCGTCGAATAGCCGCTTCATCGCGAGCTGGACGCCGCGAGGAGTGAGCCTGCGGCCGTGCTGATTCACGAACAACGCCCGCGCGCCCGAGAATCGCCGATCGCGCTGCTGCAGATATTTCCGCAACGCCGCTGTGGCGTGCGAGCCAACCGGCACGATGCGCTCCTTCTTGCCCTTGCCCCGCAGTTTGACCTGGTCGGAAACGAGATCGACATCGGGATCATTCAGTCCGGCGAGCTCGGAGAGCCGCATCCCGGTCGAGTAAAACAGCTCGAGCATCGCGAGATCGCGCGTTTCGCGGAATCCACCCGCCGCCGCGCGCGACTCGGCGTCGGCAAAGAGCATTTCAACTTCGGACCGATCCAGGTAGGTCGGTAACGTGCGCTCGAGCTTGGGAGTTCGCGCCGCCCGGGCGGGGTTGACCTCGAGTCCGCGCGTCGCGTTCAAGAAGCGGTAGAACGTGCGCAGCGCCGACAGCGCGCGGGCCACGGAGCGCTTGGCCAGGCCGCGCCGCTGCTCCGCCGCCAGAAACCCGCGCACCGCCAGCCGGTCCACGCCCGCCCAGCTCCAGGGCCCCCCCCCGTAGTAGTCCTGGCAAAACGCCGCGAACGCGTCCAGGTCGCGCTCGTACGCCTTGACCGTATGGGGCGAGTCGTTGCGTTCCTTCGAGAGGAAGGTGACGAATTCCGAGATCTCCTTCATGATGTTCACACCCTGAAGGGAGCTTTAGCCTGGGAACATTCGAGCGCAAATCCCTTCATATCCTCTAGCGCTCGCTCCGCTAGCACTTCCTTCTTTTTGAACTTGTCCCGCACCGGGGGTTCGAGCGGCTGCATGAGCCCGAAGTTGGCGTTCATCGGCTGAAAGCGAGATGGATCAGTCTCTCGCAGGTATCGGTACAACGCGCCGAGCATCGTCGTGGGTGGTGGCAGGACCGGCTCATCGCCACCGAGCAGCCGGGCGAGATTGATACCCGCCAGCATGCCGGTCGCCGCCGATTCGGTATATCCCTCGACGCCGGTGAGCTGCCCCGCGAAGAGCAGCTGCGCATCGTCTTTCGCTGAGAGGTGGGGCGTCAGCGCCGCCGGCGCATTCAGGTAGCTGTTGCGGTGAATGCTGCCGAAGCGCAGGAACTCCGCCTGCTCGAGACCGGGAATCGTGCGGAAGATGCGCTGCTGCGCGCCGGTCTTCAGCCGTGTCTGGAAGCCCACGAGATTCCACATCTGCCCAGCACGATCTTCTTGCCGCAGCTGAACCACCGCGTATGCATCGCCAGGCAAGCCGATGGGTTTCATCGGACCAAACCGAAGAGTCTCGATGCCCCGCTGCGCCATCTCTTCGACGGGCAGGCAGCCCTCGAAGTAGGGGACTCTATCGAACTCGTGTCCGGGCACGTACTGCTCACCCGCGATGAGCGCCGCGACGAACGCCTCGTACTGTTCTCGAGTGAGCGGCGCGTTCCAGTAGTCGTCTCCCCCGCCCTTGCCGTAGCGCGAGGCCTTGAAGAGCCGGCTGTAGTCGAGCGAATCGGCGGAGACGATGGGCGCGATCGCATCGTAGAACGCGAGCGATTGCACGCCGAGGCGGCGCGCGATCGCGTCGGCAAGCGCGTCCGAGGT
>WNEY01009459.1_pt1 | contig 10339 bp, 10 predicted proteins | sample 5400531 | NCBI WGS metagenome assembly WNEY01 (sample SAMN13153338, study PRJNA577476) | soil metagenome | isolation source: 200 cm saprolite under Douglas fir tree site 1 | place: USA:California | collected 2015-04-18
TCGTAGCCGGGAGTTGGCACAAAGCGGTCGTTAAAACATTCGGGAGGTGGTTCGGGCTCGGGCTTTTCTTCCGGATCTTGCGCACCGACGTTGATGTGCCAGCCGGCCCGACCGCGCTTTTCTTCAACTTTGGTGAAATAGGGGCGTTCGTTCCAGTTGGGTTCGGAGTCGTCGTAGTAGGAGATGGTATCGAGGCGCGGGGTTTCGGCGGCGCCGCGGGCGGCGACGGTATCGGCCATGCAAACGATCGAGGAGGAGTCCCTGCCGCCACTGAGTTCGGCGAGGACCGGTCTATCGGAGCGGAGTTTGCGTTGGACGGCTTTCGCGAAAACGGTACGGAAGTGCTCTTCGTATTCCGCGTCGGTGCGGTAACGGATTTTCTTCTCCGGATCGAAATCCCAATACTTGCTGACAGCGTGCATTCCGGGCCGGAGGAGCACGGACGAGGACGGCGGGACGGAATGGATGCCGATGCAGGGTGTCAGATGTACGGCTGGAAACATGGTGAACCAGCCGGCGATGTACTCTTCACAGATCGCGAAGGTTTTTCCGGCAAACCGGACGAGCGGATCGAGGACAGTGCTCCACGTGACTTGGTGGTTGTCGAACGAGTAGAAGAGATGATGAGTGCCGATGGGGTCTTTGGCCAGGATCAGCGAGCGCTGAATAGGGTTCCAGATAGAGAGGGCCCAATCGCCGATGAGTTTGGCGAAGCAGCCGGAGCCCCACTTTTCATAGGCCGCTGCGACGATGGCAACGTCGGTGGAGGCTATGGTCAAGGAGTCTCGCAGCTCGCTGATAAGTTCGGGGCGATTGTCCAAGCGGCCGTCCCAGGTGATCACCGCGCCGGATGAAGAAATATGCGGTTGCGTTTCGCGGCGCGATTCCTTCGTCGTGTAGAAAGCGCGATAGAGAATCTTTACGGCGCCGTTGGAATACGATTCGTTGCTATCAGGTCCGTACGGAGCCAGAACTGCGCTGACTTTTTCGATATAGCCCGGTGCAGGTGGCTGGCATTCGAAATTCCATCTTCCAAACTGGACGCTCATGATTTCTTCTCTTTCTGCTTCGGTTGCTTTTTAGCATCTGTCGAGCACTCCATACACTTCTTGCGTATAAGGCTTGTCGTTGACCACGTGGCCATCGACTTCGACCCAGGCATGAGCCTTGAACGGCATTTGCTGCGCACCGATAACTAGCTGAGCTGGCACTCCGTACCGCCTCAAAAGACATACAGTTGCCGCCGAGCGCTGCAAGCAAAGAGCCTCTTTCCAATACCAGATACAAGCCATGTCCACGGCGGCACAGATTCGTTCGACAGCTTCGGGAGGCGGAGCTTTCTTTCCAACGGCATATCTTCGAATCTCGTTGTACAGTGCCGCGAAACTGCCACGCGCCAAGTACAGATCAAAATGAATCAGCTTCAAGTACGCTTTAATAACAAGAAATGACATGACCAACTCTTCCTTTAGTTCTGGAATACAGGTTCCAGGAGCCAAGAGTTCTGCAAACCGGCTGAGAGTTCGCCGAGTCCGGACTTGACGCTGGGCATGTGTTCTGTTACGTACTGTTTGCTGAATGCTTGTTGGATTTCGTGATCGGAACGTTTCATCAGCAAACATTGCAGCATCAAAAGCCAGGGCTCAGGGAAGCGAACTCCCAGAACTCCCAGTTCCGAGAGTTCACGGACCCAAGTCACAATTGCAGCCACTGGGTCTCGCGACGGATAGCGCTGCTCGATTAAGCTGAGAATTGCAGGACGCTCAGTAATGTTGAGCAGTAGCGCCAAGAAGAATTGCAAGTCGCTGTTCGACACGCGCTCGCGAACTTGGACAATCTTATTCCTTCTTTCAGCCTGAAGCAGCGCTGGTCGCAGCGCTTCGATGAGCTTAGGATGCTTCCATTGAGCTGCTAGGAGCAGATCATGCCGTTCATCCTCATCCTCAATCAGCTCAAACGTAGAAAGCAGGAATTGGAATACGGAGTAGGCGTCTTCTGTTCCGAGTACATGACGAGCAATTTCGTTGTATTCAGCACGCTTGTCGCTGATCAAAAGCATTCTTAGAAGCTGAGTACGACGTTGCACGGAGGGAACGATGGCGAACGAGTCGTAGGCGATTGTCGGTGGAAGGTAAGAGTATTGCGGCTGCTTGTTTGCCTCACCCAGTGTTCGAACTACAACCGTTAGACTTGGTCGATCCAGATGAAACGTGGAATGGATCAGCCGTTTCCCGGCGATAATCGGGCGCGAATCTCCCCTCCGTAAAAGCTCAGCCTTCTTCAGGGAAACCCGGCCCAAGGCCAAACGCATCGTCACTTGTTCTGTAGGCTCAAATTCCCACAAGCTCTGCAGGCTGGAACCATGCATGACATGGAATGCACCTGAAAAGGAGTGTTGGTGTATCGCAGGAATGCCTTGAACCCAAAAAAGCACCTCGATGCGAAAATCACGTCCGCCAAACACGGTTAGCGGCGGCTGCCCGAACGTGGCGCTAAGATCGGCTTGGCCGGGCAATCGTTCACAGGTCAGAGCCCATTTCGCAACGTCCCAAAAGGAAACGTGCTGGTCTGGTGGCAGTTCAGAGAGCCCCCGGCTCGCCACTTCGGGGAAGTGTTCTTCGTTATAGTTTCGTTCTTTCCAAAGACGAGTAACCAGCGCGCCGAGCCTCTGAAAGAATTCCATGAGTACGCCTCCCCTTGATATCAACAGTTCTGCCTGGGTGTTGCGGGATCGTTCATCCACTCAGGCACCGGCCACCCGCCGTTCCGCGCCAAATCCATGCGCTGTGCGATTCCGAACCCGTCGGGATCGGTCGCCAGTTGATGGCGGCCGAGCCAGCCTGTCACGAGATGACCCTCCGGATCGCCCTCTCGGCTGCGAGCGAACCACCAACCAAGAACGTTGCCGCTGTCTTGCAGTTTTCCAAAGAGGGCATCTGCTGTTTCCCAATCGGTGTTGCATTGAATCCCTCGAGCTAGCCGGAGGGCCTGGTTCACAAATGCGAAAGAGTCCCTTTGCTTCAGATGCTCGGAAAGTAGTTCATCAAGCGACGGAAACGAGGCATCAGCGATCTCACCGCGCCTCAGAAGATAGGCGAGGTTCAACGAGGCAGTAGGATCGCCTTGGCGACGTGCCTCTTGGAAAAGAATGCTAGCCTCCTTCGCGAGCCCGCGCGCCGCTTTTGTCGTGGCCGTGAGGGACTTTTGGTACAAATAAAGGCCAAGCTCTAACAATTGACTTGCGTTCGTGGCTCCCGCGCGTCGTAACCAACGAAGGCCCTCTTCGTGGTTTTGGTTCAGGCCACAACCAGAAAGAAGGTAGGTACCTAGCTTTATCATCGCGATCTGACTACCCTGTTGGGCAGCTTCGCGTAACAGGCGTTCACCCTGCTCAGGATCAGGTTCCAAGCCATCGCCCGTTATGAGTCTGGTGCCGAGACTAACCACCGCATAACGATGTCCGTGTTCGACAGCTTTGCGGAGCCATCGTTCGCCATTCGCAGCGGAGTTAAGTGCGTCATTTTCGTCGAGCTCATACTGCGCAAGCTTTTCCATGGCGAAAGGATTGCCCAATTCGGCTGACTTCTTGAGCCAACCTAGCCCCTCTTCAATTGATTTCGGGAGACCACTACCAGTCAGCAATCGCAGTCCGAGTTTCTCCATAGCGTACAAGTCGCCGTTCTGAGCGGTGGTTCGTAGCCACCGCTCACCCTCGATTGGTGAACTTTCGAGCCATCCTCGGAAACCCGTAGCCGAAGCGATGTTCTTGACCGAGAATTTACCTTGTCTTTTCAGAAGAACGATTGAATCCAGACCGAGGTCCAGCGTGGAAGACTTAGCGCTTGCTTCAGGATCCTTGGTGGATACGGAGGCTGTCTTTGTTACTGTCATCGAATTGCGCCTCGACTTGGCGGTTATGTCTCAGAAATCTTGTTGGACGGGCTGATGTTGCGTATGGGGCTAGGCGACACAGCGATGGTGAGCGACGTGAGCTATTGAGTCAATTCTAAAGACGTCCCCAATCCGGCCAAATGGTCCCCGATTCGGCCATCCGTGGGGGGCCAAGGAGGGGATCTCTTAATCATGAAGTCCTCGTGGAGACAGAGCAAAGCTTCGTGGCTATCGATTTGTGACGACAAGCGTTGTGCAGGTAAGCGTAAAGGCCACCACTACTCATCAGATTGGTGTGCCTGCGTTGCTGAAAAGCTGAACCTGTGAACATGGTGAGAAGCCTCGGTAGGACCTAACCTGCCAACTATGGTGGTGGTCATCGCAAACGAGCACATCCCAAGTGTGTCAACAGGTTTGTCACGAAATCGACTGCGAGCTGAAAAAGGGATGGTTTTGGAACGACGTTTGCGGGCTCGCGCTTGGCTCTTGCTTCGAACTGCTACGAAGTACCGCTGTCGATATACAAACGAAATAGAGGGCAGCAGTGGAGCGCGCAACGAAATCGTGATGCGACCAGACACATTGCGCTAGCTATGTTTCTCTTGTGGCGAAAGCACGCCTCGAAAGATCTGCTTTTCGAGGTAGCGAGCCAGAGGGTTGACATGGTTGAGTCCGCATACTGTTACGTCATCCCGTCCACTTGCGCGCTGGAATATGGCCACTAAGGCGACCCATTGGCACTGATCAACAGTCTCGCTTGGTCATCACGATGTCAACTGAGCATCATCGGCAATCAGCAAATTTTCCTTCAGTAGTTCGATAAAGTTGGCTACATCATCTCTAGTTCGATCTTCCGAAACATTATATCGCGCAACAAGTTAACCTATGATCTCCTCAGTTGGTACGCCAGCCGCCAGGTTCTCCCAGATCGTGGCCGCCACAGAATTCAGTTCAGACATAGGTCGACCTGCAACTTCTAACCGCGCCTTACCCTCCGATGTTGACACGAGAATCGCTATTCCAGATAGTTGCATACTTACCCCCCCACGCCTTTGGACTAAATCTACGAACCAGTTCAGGCTAAAGCATTCACTTCTGAACGTTTCCGTTGACACCCTATTCTCCAATCTTCAACACGCCTGATAAGATTCCCGCGGCGCACGGAATTGAGATCTGTGATGGTCTCCGCATTCGTGAGATTCATATCTTTATATCAACGTCATTACAAATCGCATCGTGCTGACTCCGAAATCATGTGACGCTCTTCGACGCCGCTACGGTCTTCGCCGGTGGCGATACACTTCTCGGTGTCCGTCACGAGTCCGTACTTGAACAGCCGTGCGAGACTCCAATTCGCATCAGCTGCCAATATTTGATCGCCTTTCTTGTCAAACAGTTCGACCACTGTTGTAACCGAAATACCAGGACAATCAGCGATTGCTCGTAACATCCGGGTGAACCCTTGCGCCGTAGGAGGACTGTGTAAGGCGCAGAGGAAATACAAGCGAGCTGGTCGTCTCAACCACTCTCGCCCCTCGGCCGTTATGAAGCACTTGCAATCCCAGTCTCGCTTTCCAGTTGCAAAGTGGCCAAAACTCTTCTCTACGGGCATGCGGAATAGTAGATTCATACGAGCCGTATCGCAGGGAGCAGTCTTTGCCGTCTGTATGGATTCTTCCCACAATTCTTCGTAGCGTTTTACAATTACTGGCCAACTGTAATTCTCTTTGGCATGCTGTCTTGCTGCTCGTCCCATTTGCTTCCGAAGTGCTGAATCGCACACCAGCTTTTGGATATTGTTAGCTATGGCCGGAATGTCGATGGTTGTTGATTGTGCCAAAAAGTCTTCTTCTTCCATTGCTGTCGTGCAATCGTGTAGCTCTAGGTGTTCTACGTGTGGCGGGAACAAGGAAGGAACCAAGAACCCGGTCTCACCTTCGCTCACTATGTCACGATACCCGTCCCAGTCCGAGACGACAGCCGGTAGGCCATAGGATAGTGCCTCTGCAACTGTCAATCCGAACGTTTCCTGAATATTGTCACTGGGCGATACGAAGATATCCGCTGCGGAATACAGCACATGTTTGTCATTTACGGACGGATTTGGCCATATCGTCAGTTTCTGAATACAACCCAATTCGTTAGCGAGAGCTGTCAGGCGCGGCGCTTCATTGATTTGAGTATCATCCCCCGCAATAATCAAGTGGATATGCGTCTCTCTGCGGGACAACATCGATAAGGCAACCAGCAATGGTCCTAGGTCGCCTTTGCTCATCTGTGATAGGCGACCAAAGAAGAGGGCGATGTTGTCCTCTGCTCCGATGTTTAGTCGCTGGCGCAAAGTGATCCGATGCTCTGGGTCCAGGGGCGGGATCGTCACACCTAGGGGAACAAGAGCCCGGCGCGGTCGATATGTTATGCTCGCTGGCAGAAGTCGGCCAATCTCTTCGATGTAGACCTCGATCGTTCTCATCCCGGCCCTACTGGAACAAAGGAGGAGGTCGGCTTCGCAGAGACCTGAAAAGTATTGCTGCAAGATGCCGAAACGAACGCGCTCCGAATTGATGGAGTGGATCAGTCCACACACAGGAGCATCAGGTCGTCGGAGCTTCTGACGTAGCGTGCCCAACGGTCGCATGTGTGGGTCCAATGTCATTAGAACCACTTGGTCGGAACCCTTGATTGGCAACCTGCTCCCTAGCGGAATAGCGACTAGCCTTTTGACACTTTCGACCGTGAGCCCATCTCCAACCAATTCCTCCTTCTTTTGGTCTGTGAGTCCCGCTACAAAATAAGCGTCATACGTTCCGTGCTCGAGCAACGCACAGAGAGCGTTCCAGCCAAACACGCTCGCTCCCATGACCGTCGTCTGATCCTGCCCCTCCTGACGACGCTCGGGATTCCTAGGCAAGTTATGAAGGTACAAAGCTCTCATTTTTGTTCGGTTCTCGTAGGTGTTCTGAGCCAAAAGCATGACGTAGACGGAAGGGTCGGCTTTCGAAACTTGCAGGGCTCAAAGGAAGCTTGTATCACAGCGAGTTCCTCAATGTGCTTATTCATCTTTGTGTCGGCTGCTCACGACCTGCACCACCTGCATAAGCTGAACCATTTGGACATGGCATCAGAATCTCACGCCGCGCGGAGAACACATCGCCTGTAATCAGAGATGCTGTCCAGGTTAGCACCATGAACCGAACAACGCCGCCGGACGAGAATTTGTCGATAAGCTGCTAATCTGAAAGAAGCACTCAAAACTGAAAAATTGGTCGCCCTCACTTTGCGCTGGATTGGTTTAGAGCGGCTTCACGTTTGTCGAATCTCCATTCTCGGTAGGGGCCCTGCTGATCAACATAGTGCAAGAAGACTTGGGCGGCATAGTTGCCTTGGAACTCTTCGCGCCAGTGTGCAACCTCAACTCCTTTATATAGAACTGCATCACCTTTTGTCATGCGGAGCTCGGTTGCGCCCGAACGCCCTTCGACCCAGAGAGGCCACGGCTCGTCAGGGTCATAGCCGAGGCTTAGGGACAGGCTAATCTCACATGAGGGGCGGTCCTTGTGTTTCTTCAGACTGTCTCCTCTCTTGTAAACACGGAAATAAGAGTATGTCGGATAGACGGTCACTCCAGCTTTTGCTTCTACTGTGGGTGTAAGTCTTGCAAGTAGCAGCTCCATGCGAGGATCCGCATATACAGCTGGGGTTCCCGGTACTTGCGTGTCGCCGGTCGCAAGCTCCGGCTGGCGTGCCATTGTCAAGGCATGTTCTAGCAGAGATTCGACGATTTGGCTGGGGATCACTGACGGAAGAAGTTGATAACCATTTGCGTGGAAGAGGTTTGGTAAGCTCATGAAATCCTCCGTTTAAATGATCGCGTGCTTATGGCTTCTGTAAGTCGCAGAGTCGAGATTCCTTCTCCGAGACTCATCACGAGGATTTAGATGTAGCAGCTGTGTTTCTTTAGCGTCATCGCATTGCGCCTCGCGTTGTCGCTTGTCTCTCAGAAATCCTGGTAGTAGGGCTGCTGCTTCTTAGCGGGCTGGGCGACGCAGCAATCGTGCGGAATACTGGTTATCGGGTCAATTGCAAAGAGGTCCCCTATCCGGCCAAATGGTCCCCGATTCGGCCATCCGGAGGGTTCAAAGAGGGGTCTTCCATTTCATGAAGTGCTCCTAGAAACGGAAACCCTTGACCATCGGTTGTGACGGCGAGTGTATTATGAAGGTCGGCGAATAGGCCGCCGCCACTTAGCAGTTCATTGTGCACGCCCTGCTGTCGAAGCTCCAAATCGATTTCATGAACAAGGACATGGGTGATACCTTTCGCGTAATGAGGACATGAACGCGGTCGGTGCCTGCAATCCAGATAACGACAACCGCCGCCGTTGCAATTCGGTTTCTACCTTATGCAATCAAATACGACTCACCGATCGAGATTCTCCCTGGCGAGGAGCATCCGCAGGTGCAGAAGATTTACCGGAAGTCAGCATGATGGAGCGCCAGCAGCAGGAACAGCACCGAGCGTGAGCCGTTCGATTCGTTTCACAAAAAGGGCGAGGAGCGCCGCGCCAGAGAGAGCGCCTGCGGCTACCCAAGCAAACATGCGTGGCAAGGGCAGTGGCTCGTAGAGACCCGCGAAGCGGCTGCCGAGATAGTTACCGGCGGATGTCGACAGAAACCAAACTCCCATAATGAGACCCGCCGCACGCTCGGGAGCGAGTTTTGTAATGGCACTCAGACCCAAGGGGCTCACGCAGAGTTCACCAGCTGTATGGAGAAGGTAAGTGAAGACCAACCACCAAGAGCTGACCCGGCCTGTGCCGGTGGCAAGGGGAAGAATCAATACGAAGAAAGCCCAGCGCCGCAAAGACCAGCCGGCTGCGAATTTTCTGGGGCTCAATGGATCGCGAGTTCCGAGTGCGACCCACAGCTACGCAAAGACCGGAGCGAACAAGATAATGAAGAGCGAACTGAGAGACTGCAACCAGCTCGCCGGAAACCGATAAGCTAGGAGGCTGCAATTCGTGTTTCGCTCGGCAAAAAGGTTCAGTGTCGAACCAGCCTGTTCGAAAATGGCCCAAAATAAGGCGGACGTTAGAAATAGATCGAGAATGACGACCAAACGCCCGCGTTCCGCCGCTGTCCATCTGGATCCGAAGAAAAGCCCCGCGAACACATCGAGGGACACTAGCAGCAGAAACACGGCCAGCGATGCAGAAAGGCCCTTGGCAGTAATCGGCGCGCCGATCCATTTCAGGACACGGAAAACGACGAATCCGATCACAGCACAGAGCAGGACCCCGAAAGAAGCGCGTTGTTTCACCTCTCGTGGTATGGTTCGAAGGCCCACTACTGTCAACATAGTTCGTCCTTGTGGCAGGAGCGACATCAAGGAGTTCAGATGTGGACAAGGGAAGGGAAGCGCCATTCATGCGGCGGTAGTCCGAGTGGAAATCATTCCTGGGTCCGTCTTATGGAAGGCGGATCGAAAGAGTAGGAGCGCGGCCCAACAGGCGACCGTCATTACCAGCCAGCGGAGAGCTTGGAGCGGAAGCGACTTGACGATGAATGCGGCGAAGAGCACCGCTGGCAATCCACCAAGAGCGAGTCCTGCTGCGGCCCTTGGCTCGTAAACTCGTCTCTTCAGAAATCGCGAACTCGCCACCGGCATCAGAAAGCCCGACGATCCCATCATGATGGGGAACGCCGAGAGCGGGGCCATGCCGAGCAGGCTTACAAGAATCATGCAGGGAGCGTAAAAACCGATTCCGAGGGTGCTCACAGCGCCGAAGAGGCATGTTCCTGACATTCCTGCCGCAAGAGAGAGCCCACCGAGAGCCAACTTTTCTCCGCCAACGGGAAAGAAATGAAGTTGCCCCATCCCCATGAACAGGACCGAGGCGGTGAGCGCTGCGCCGACACCCAGTTGGATGGCTCGTCTCGGGAGCCTTCGAACTATACCGGCTCCCCACCATGCGCCAACGACGGAAGAGGCCATGAGAAGCACGAGAGTCTTAAAGTCGACTTGGATTATGGTGATGTACAGAAACGCCTGGAGAATGGTCGGCAGCGTGTGCCCCACGTTCATGGTTCCAGGAATAAGCTCGTCCGGTACCATACGGCCCAGTTTGAAGATGGTTGTGGTCGTTGCGAAGGAGCCGATCCCGAGTGTGTCGAAAAAGTTCGTCACAAAGCCAACGGCAAGCTGAAGCAGAGAAGGATAGCGTTCCGGCTTTTCGGGGTTCACGGTCAGCTCTCGTCCCGAACCGCTACGAAGCGCCGCTATCCATGAGCGAACGAAATAGAGAACTGCAGATGAGAGCGCAACAAAGATCCCAGCACGGCCCGACACGTTACGCCTGCTTCCTTTTTTTCATTGCGGAAGTCCGCCCTGAGGGACGTGCTCCTCAAGATAGCGCGCGAGCAGGCTGTGGAGATGGAACGACGTTCCT
>WNEY01004836.1_pt1 | contig 10338 bp, 9 predicted proteins | sample 5400531 | NCBI WGS metagenome assembly WNEY01 (sample SAMN13153338, study PRJNA577476) | soil metagenome | isolation source: 200 cm saprolite under Douglas fir tree site 1 | place: USA:California | collected 2015-04-18
GGACCCTCGAACGTGCCGCGCAGAACCACTCCCTCGCCTTCGAGGGCCAGCATCGCCGTTTCGGCTTCCGCTTCTGCGATTCCGAAGGACAGGCCTAATGCGCGCGCCGTCGTCGGTCCGACGATCGACAAGCGGCCGCGCAGGATCTCGACAGTGGCTTCCTCACGCGACCAGGTGCGCACACGTGAAGCGGGCGCGTTGAAATCGACTGTCTGCGGGTGCACCGCGAGCACTTCGGGCAGCCGCTCGGCGGCGACCCACACGCCGGAAACGCGTCCGGCGCGGCGCGCCGCGACGAGCGTGTCCATCATCTCGCGCGGAATTTCCTCATCGAGCAGGAAGCCGGCCGTGAGCAGTGCATCGTGGAGCTCATCGGCGTCGCGAGGATCGGGACGTTCTTCGTCGCGCACGCGCTGGATCGCGGTGTCGTCGAGAATGCCGGACCTTCCGGTGTAAACGGCCTGCGTGCGTCGCTCTTCGAGCGGCGCATCATCGAGGAATGAAAAGGGCCTGGCATTGACGATGTCGTGTGACAGCGGGGAAGGCTCGACCGTGTCGCGCGCGATGCATTCGATCTCGCCGCAATGAATTCGCTCGAGCACGCGTGCGAGACCCTGGAAGTCCATCGCCTCTTCCAGGCAGTCGCGCACGGTCTGATTGACCAGAGGATGGTCGGGGAGCTGGCGATCGCCCTGGATGTTCTCCGCGCAAGCTGCGGCATCGGGAAAGACCGCGGCCATCAGGTCGTCCGACATGGCGCGTTGCAACTGCGGCGGAACCTTTTTTCCTCTGCGATTGCGCGGGATGGCCAGCGAAATCGTGGTGTTCCAGCGCCAGCGTGTCTGAAACACCGGCGCATCGAGAAACGCCTGCACCAGCACATCGCGAGCGGTCGCTGGATGCAGATAGCGGAAGACGTCCGCCAGGGGAAACGAGTGCTGCGGACCGAGCGACAGCAGCACGGCATCTTCGGTCGCCGCCGCCTGGAGCTCGAAATTGAATTGACGGCAGAAGCGCTTGCGCAGTGCCAGCCCCCAGGCTCGATTGATCCGGCTTCCGAACGGTGCGTGCAGGACGAGCTGCATGCCGCCCGATTCGTCGAAGAAGCGCTCGAGAACGAGGGTGTCCTGCGTGGGAATCGCGCCGAGGGCGCGTTCGGCATCGGCGAGGTAATTCATGATCTCGGTAGCGGCCGCCTCGGGGATGCCGGCTTCTTCGACAGCCCAAGCCGTCTCAAAGCGCCGGCCAGCCGCCGCACTCCGAAAGTCGCTCACGGCGCGCGAAAGCTCGTCACTGCGCGCCGGAGCCTCGCCGAGCCAGAACGGAATGTTCGGCGGAGCACCTTTCGCGTCGGCGACGCGCACGACGCCGCTGCCGACCTGCACCACCTGCCACGACGCATTGCCGAGCTGAAAGATGTCGCCGGCCATGCTCTCGATGGCGAAGTCTTCATTCAGTGTCCCGATGAATGTGTCCGTCGGCTCGAGAAGCACGCGATAGTCGGCCACTTCCGGAATGGCGCCGCCGGAGGTAATCGCCAGCATGCGCGAGCCGCGGCGGCCGCGCACGTTTCCATTCACTTCATCGCGGTGGATGAGCGCCCCGCGGCGGCCGCGCTTCGTGGCAAAGCCTTCGGCGATCATCTTCAGCACCGCATCGAAGTCGCTGCGCGCCAGATCGCGATAGGGCCACGCACGGCGCACCAGCGCGAACATCGCATCCTCGGAATAGTCGTCGCAGGATGTTTCGGCCACGATCTGCTGCGCCAGGACGTCGAGCGTCGCATCGTGGGCAACGATGTGATCCAGCTCGCCGCGCCGAACCGAACGAAGCAGCGCGGCGCATTCAACAAGATCGTCGCGCGAGATGGGGAAGAGCCGGCCCTTTGGCAAGCCTGAGACCGTGTGTCCCGATCGTCCGACCCGCTGCAGAAGTGTAGCGATGCGATGCGGCGATCCGATCTGACAGACGAGATCGACGTGTCCGATGTCGATCCCGAGCTCCAGAGAAGCCGTGGCGACGAGCGCCTTCAGATTTCCAGACTTGAGGCGCGATTCGGCGTCGAGCCGCTTCTCCTTCGATAGGCTGCCGTGATGCGCAGTGACGGCGTCTTCGCCGAGGCGGTCGGAGAGGTGGCGAGCAACGCGCTCGGCCATCCGCCGCGTGTTCACGAAGACCAGCGTGGTGCGATGCTCAGCGACGAGCTGCATCAGCCGGTCGTAATACTCTTCCCACACTTCGTGGGACATCACCGTTTCGAGTGGCGAGCGGGGGATCTCCAGAGTGAGATCCATGGCGCGACGGTGGCCTTCGTCGATGATGGCGCAGCCTTTGGAGTGCGGTGCCTTGGCACCGCTTTCGTGGACAAAAAGCGGCGGCAAGCCGCCGCACTCCAAAGACCCCACTAAGTACTTCGCCACCTCCTCGATCGGCTTCTGCGTGGCGGAAAGTCCTACCCTGTGTAGAGGCGCCGATGCTACCTGTTGTAGACGCTCCAGACTCAGCGCGAGGTGTGCGCCGCGGCGCGTTCCGATGACAGCGTGGATTTCGTCCACGATCACCATCCTCGCCGTCTTCAGCATCGCGCGGCTGCGCTCCGCAGTGAGGAGCAGGTAGAGCGACTCAGGCGTGGTGACCAGGATGTGCGGTGGCGTCCGCAGCATTGCCGCGCGCTCGCTCTGCGTCGTGTCGCCGGTACGCACGGCGGCGGTGATCCGCGGCGCCTCGAGTCCCATCTCCTCGGCAATGCGGCGAATTCCCTTGCGCGGCTCCGCCAGATTCTTGTGGATATCCGCGCTCAGCGCCTTCAGCGGAGAGACGTAAACGATGCGGACCTCATCCGGCAGCGGCGTGGTCAATCCTTCTTCGAAGAGATCGTTCAGCGCCGTCAGAAATGCGGCGAGCGTCTTGCCGGAACCGGTTGGCGCGGCGATCAGCGTGTGACGGCGTTCGCGGATCGCTGCCCATCCCTGCGACTGCGCGGGTGTCGGCTCTCCAAGAGTCTCGGAGAACCAGCGGTGGATGACGGGATGGAACGCGGCAGGCTTGGACATTGCTGGGGAAAAAATATGCGAAACGCGCCTACTATTCCAGAAAAAATGCGCGCGGCGGCCATCGATCGATTCGGTGGCCCCGAATTGCTCACCATCCACACGCTGCCGGTGCCGAAGCACAACGCTCAGGAAGTGCTCATCGCCATCGACGCCGCGGGCGTCGGAATCTGGGATGCGAAGGCGCGCCAGGGTGCATGGGCGGAGCGTGAAGAATTTCCTCTCATCCTTGGGAGCGACGGGGCAGGCATCGTTGCCGCGGTCGGTTCGAGCGTAAAGCGTCTCGCCGTCGGCGATCGCGTTTACGCGTACAGCTACGACAATCCGAAGGGTGGCTTCTACGCGGAATACGTCGCTGTCGCTGCCGGCAAGGTGGCCCCGATTCCGGGCAGGCTGGACATGTTGCACGCCGGCGCGATTCCGACGATCGCCCTCACCGCGCTACAAGGAGTCGATGATGCGCTGGGCATCGAGCCAGGCGAAAGGGTCATCATCCACGGCGCCAGCGGAAATGTCGGGATGCTCGCCCTGCAGTTTGCGAAACGTCGCGGTGCGCGCGTTCTCGCCACCGCATCCGGAAGCGACGGTCTCGACTTCGTCCGCCGCCTCGGCGCCGACGCCGCCGTCGACGGCAAGCGCGACGACATCCTGGCAGCCGCCCGCGAATTTGCGCCAGACGGCGCGGATGCCGTTCTCGCGTTCGTCGGCGGCAAAGAGTTGACGCGCTGCCTCGATGCATTGAGAAAAGGAGGGCGGGTGGCTTATCCGAACGGAATCGAGCCGGAGCCGAAAAAACGGAAGGGCATCAAGATGAAGGCCTACGACGGCACGCCGGGCGTCCGCGAATTCGAGCGCCTAGCGCGGGCGATTGAAGAGTCCGATCTGCAAGTGCCGATCGCCGGGGCTTTCAATCTTGACGATGCCGCAAGCGCACACCGACTCCTGGAGAAGGGTCACGTTCTCGGCAAGGTGGTATTGAAATGCGGGCGAGGGAAGTAAAGTTACTCCTGCGGTGCCTTTCGACGAGGATTTCTACCTTCACACCTACGGCGATGTAGCCGAGGCGGTCCGCAATGGCGCGTTCGCCAACGCGTACGAGCACTACGTCCGCTTCGGCATCAACGAAGGCCGCAAGGCGACGCGTCCGGTCGAAGAGCTTCTCGCGTCGCCGACCACGGACACGGTTTTTCTCGAGCTGACCTCGCGCTGCAACCTGCGCTGCGTTTATTGCGCGGTGAGCCAGCCGACATATCACGGCATCGATCTGTCGCTGAAAGGCTTTGACAATTTTTTCGAGCAGATGCGCGCGCGCGGCGTGCGCACCGTGGTGATGAACGGCCACGGCGAGTCGACGATCATCAAGGATTGGGAGATCTACGCCGATCGGCTCGCCGACGCCGGCTTCCATCTGCAGATGACCACCAACATGGCCAAGCGTGTGACACCCGCCGAAGTCGCGGCCATGTCGCGCTTCGAACGGATCCTGGTGAGCATCGATACGATCGATCCCGTTCTCCTCGCCCAGCTTCGTCGCGGCGCGAATCTGGAAATGATCCTGGCGAACATCGCCGCCGTACAGAACTTCGCCGATGCGCGCCATCGCCATCCGCAGTTCATGATCAGTTGTACCGTCGGCGATCTCTCGGCTCCGGGAATCCTCGATCTCGTCGAAGGCTGTCTCGCGCGCCGCATCCGCGCATTCCGCTTCGGCGACCTCGCTGAATACGCGCCGCTGGAGGGCGTCACATGGATGCGGCATGTGTCAGCGTTGCCGGCGGATGCACTCGAAGTCGCGCGCTCACGCTTCCGCCTCGCTCTCGCGCGGATCGACGCCGCCGGCGGTTCGTACGAAATCGACGGCCCCCTGGTGTCGTTGCTGCTCGATGCAACGGCGAACGCAGTCGAAATCGCCGGCCGTGAGACGCGCATCAGCGAGAAGACCGTGCACTACGTTGATGTCGATAAGACGCAGACACGCGACTGTCTCGACCCCTGGCGCATCGCCTTCGTGCAGGCCGACGCCTAGGTGCGCCCTTGCTGCTTCTTCGAGGAGAAACTCGGATCGGTGGCCACGCACTCTCTTCCGGACGTCGTCGAAGGAGAAGAATTTCGGAAGCTGCGGCGTGAGCTGGTCACCGGCGAGCTGCGGCCGAATTGCCGGAGCTGCAGCGCACGTCCGCTGATCGACCGCGGAGCTTTCGAAAAGAAACTTTTCGGTTACCTCGAAAGCGAGCGCCAGCGGCTTGGTCCGCCGATTGCGAAGGGTTGAGCACGCTGTTCGTCATCAAGGAGGCGGAGATGAAGAAGAGCAAGGGCTTAGCGCTGCCGATCGCCGGCGCTTTCGCAGCGGCGATTCTGTTTGGAACGTCCGCTTTTGCGGAATCTCGTCATCAACATGGGACGGGCGGCTCTTCGCGGGGATCCTCGCAGGGATTCTCCCGCGGCTTCTCCCGCGGCTTCTCCGGCGGCTCCCCCCGCGGCTTCTCCGGCGGCTCCTCCCGCGGCTTCTCCGGCAGCTCCCCCCGCGGCTTCTCCCGCGGCTTCTCCGGCGGCTCCCCCCGAGGCTTCTCCCGCCCATCTTCCGGCCACACGACTGTGCGCGCTCCGCGGTCTTTCGGATCGAGGGGTGTCGGGACGCCCAGACCCAGCGGGCGCATCGCTCCCTCGTGGCATGGCGCGCCGCGTTCATTCGGCCGCAGCGTTCCGTTCCGCGGACCGAATTTCTATAACAGCGGCAGACACTTCTTCGGTCGCGGCCGCATCGATCGGATCGTGCCGTTCAACGGCGGCTATCGTGTGTGGCTCGGCGGTTGGGGTTGCCCGTTCTTCGTACCCTACCGTTTTTACAATCCATTCCGCTTCCGCGTCGGCCTCTTCGTCGGATTCAACGCGTTTTACGATCCCCTCGGCTACTACAACGTGTACGGCGGACCGCCGGTGTATTCAGGCGCCTACGATCGCTACGACGACCGGTACAACGACCGCTACAACGACCGGTACTCCGACAGCGTGCTGCGTGGGATCGTGGAGAGCGTCGACATTCAGAGCGGTCACGTGGTGATCAACGACGAGTCCTCTCGCCGCACAGTGAGAGCGCTGCTGCCGCCGCGCGATCGGCGAGTGGACGAGATCCGTCCTGGCGATTACGTCGAATTCTCCGGCACGTGGGTCCGCGGCCGCAGTTACGACTTCGACGCGAACACGATGGATCGATTCGAGCCGAAGCGGTAATACGATAGCGCGGTGCGAACAGCGCTGGCGCTTCTCCTCTTCAGCGTCCTGCCGGTGACGGCCGCCGACCGAGTGGTTGTTGTTACCGTGACCGAGGGATTCCGTCACGACTCGATCGAAACGGCGGAGATGGTGATCGCCGACATCGGCCAGCATCGGCTGGGATTCGATGTCACCTTCGCGCGCGATGAATTCGAGATGGCTGCGGCGCTCTCTCCGGAGGCACTCCGCGGCGTCAAGCTGGTGATGTTCGTCAATACCACCGGCGATCTGCAGCTTCCGGCGCGCGAAACGCTCCTCGAATGGATCGCCGCTGGCGGCTCATTTATCGGCGTGCATAGCGCTTCGGACACGTGGCACGAGTGGCCGGAGTTCGTCTCCATGCTCGGCGGTGAATTCGATCATCACCCCGATCAGACGACGCGCACGATCTTCGTCGAGAACGCGGCAAATCCGGCGACCGCTTCACTTCCCGCGCCGCACGATCTCTTCGAGGAGTTTTACATCCTGAAGAACTTCGATCCCATTCGCGTGTCGATGCTCCTCTCGCTGCACACGAGCCCCGAGGATTCGGGGAGCGGATTTTTTCCAGTGGCGTGGACGCGAACCTACGGCAACGGCCGCGTGCTCTACACCGCCCTCGGGCACCGCATCGACGTCTGGACGTCCGAATGGTTCCAGCAGCACCTCACCGGGGCGATCGCCTGGGGCCTTCGCCGGGATCTCGTTCCGCGGCGGCGGGCGGCTGGTCGGTGAATCGACTAACTCCCGACGAGATACTTCTCGCCCGTCGGCGCCTTTACCCCGCCCCGCGGCTCGAGCGTCACAGCCAGCGCGTTGATCATCGTATCTACCGGCAGGTTCTGCACGACGAGTGAGGCGTTGCCGGCGGCGTCAACGTTGAACACTCCTGCGCTCTGCGGCGCTACCTGATCGGCGCGGATGATCCAGAGCTGGTAGCTCTTGTCACCTGCATTTGGCGGCAAACCGCGGAAGAAGACGAAGGCGCGGCGCTGCGACGGATCGAGGAACACGCGCGCCGAGGCGTTCGGCGCAACGGCTTGACCGGCGAGTTGAATCGTGCGCGCTCCGCTGAGCGCGGCGATTGTCTCCGAGAGTTTCTGCCGGTCGACTTTCAGTCGTGCCACTTCATCGCGAAGTGCGCGCTGTTCTTCGCGAGCACGCCGCAGTTGCAGCGCGCTCCCGAGCCACAAACCGAGCAGCACCGCTGCGGCGGCGCTCATCCACCACCGCAGCGCCGGCCGACGCTGCTGACGCGGCAGCAACCGCAGGACGTTCTGGCGCACCTGCGAGGGCGGCGTAACAGGATCGACACTGAGCGCCAGAAGCGCCGCCGTCTCATCGAGCTCATTCGCCACGCGGCGGCAATCGGTGCATGTCTCCAGATGCCGGCGAAGCTCCGCCACTTCCTCCGGTGTGGCGGCGTCGATGGCATCCAGGGCCGCGATTTGCTCGATCTCTTCGTGTGTCATGTGCGTCTGAAAGCAGCGAGGCGCTCGCGCATTTTCTTCATCGCCAGATTCGTGCGGGTCTTGATTGTGCCCAGCGGTTCGCCGAGGCGCGAGGCAATCTCGGATTGGGAGAGGCCGTCGAAATAAGCCAGCTCCAGAGCGCTCCGCTGCGCGTCCGGCAATTCTTGCATTGCGCTCCGCACTGCGGAGCGGATCTCTCTGAACGCGACCGGATCATTTCCCCCAGGATCTACGTTCGGCCGGAGCATTGAGATTTGCCGGGCAGCCTCTTCCTCACGCTTGCTGCGCCGTTCGCGGGAGCGCAGGCGATCGATCGCCCGGCTGCGGGCCATGGAGATGAGCCAGGCCAGCTCGCTCCCCCTCGACGGATCGAACTTGCGCGCGTCAGTCCAAGCTGCCAGAAATGTCTCCTGCAGGATTTCCTGCGCGTCTTCCGCGTCGCGGATGATCCGAAGCAGCAGACCGTAGAGAAGCGACGCATACTGATCGTAAGCCGCGCCGAACGCAAACGTGTTCCCCGCCAGGGCGGCGTCGCAGAGCGGATGCTTAGTCAAGCATGCCGATCTTATCGCGGGGACCAATCCGATTCGGAGTCCTGCGCGTAGTGCGGATATGCGACACGTTTGCGCAGCGATCGTTTTTCTCTTGTCGATTCGAATGGCCTGCGCGCACGATTTCTGGATCGAGCCGTCGACGTTCCGCCCTGCGGTTCGCCAGACCATGACGGCATCGCTGCGGGTAGGTCAAGACTTTGTCGGTGACGCGGTTCCGCGCAGTTCACAACTCCTGGACAGCTTCATCGTTCGCGATGCTGCAGGGGAACGGACTGTCAACGGCTTCGAGAATCAGGATCCAGCCGGATATCTCCGCGTCGAGAAGACTGGCCTGGCGATGATCGGTTACCGCAGCAAGCCGTATCCGCTGGAGCTCGCCGCCGACAAATTCGAGGCCTTTCTCCGAAGCGAGGGATTGGAATCGATCAGCGAATTGAGAGCGCGCCGCGGTGAATCGCAAAAACCCGACCGCGAATGGTTTTATCGCTACGCAAAAGCGGTCGTTGCAGCCGAAAGTGTCGCCGGGACATTCGATCGACCTTTTGGCTACCGCTTTGAAATCATTCCCGAAAGCAATCCGCTCTCGGCATCCCCCCTTCGCTTGAGATTAGTCTTCGAAGGCAAGCCACTCGCCGGCGCGTTGGTGACAGCGATCCATCGCGATGATCCGGCCGCGCGCCTGAGCGCACGCTCCGACTCGCACGGGCGCGTCGCATTCTCGCTGCCAAAAGCCGGTGTGTGGCTGGTGAAGTCCGTCCATATGGTGCCGGCGCCCGCCGGTTCCAACGTCGATTGGGAGAGCCTGTGGGCTTCGCTCACGTTCGAACGTTGACCGGCCTTGTGCTCGCGCTGTTGATCGCGTCCGCTGTGTCGGCGCACGAGATCGGCACAACGCAAGTCCATGCTGTCTTTCGCAGGGATCACACGTATGCGATCGACGTCGTGACGGCGCCGCTTCGCGGACGTTTACAGAAATTCGGTCCGGCGCTCGCCGCCACGTCCGAGATCCGGTTCGACGGTGTTCGCGTTGCACCCTCCGTCACTGTTCTGCCAATCGTCCAGCCATCTTTTGTCGTCATCCGCCTGAGCGGAGACCTTCCGCCGCGCGCGGGCAGTTTCACGTGGCGTTATCGCCTGACGTACGCGGCATACGCGCTGACGCTCCAGAACGAAGGACATGGCGACGCGGCACGGCAATGGCTCGAGGGCGATCAGGCCAGCGCGCCATTTCCGATCGCGGCCGACATCCTTCCCCCTTCGCGCGCCGACATCGTCCGGCAATACCTGAGCCTTGGCTTCACCCACATCGTTCCGCACGGGTTCGACCACATCCTGTTCGTCCTCGGCATCTTCCTGCTCTCCACGAAATTAAAGCCCGTCCTGGCGCAGGTGACCTCCTTCACAGTGGCTCACTCGATCACTCTCGGGCTGACGATCTATGGTCTGCTGTCCGTCTCGCCACGCATCGTGGAGCCGGCGATCGCGCTGTCGATCGCCTACGTGGCAATCGAGAATCTGACCACCTCGCAACTCAAGCCGTGGCGTGTCGGCATCGTCTTCGCCTTCGGCCTGCTGCACGGTATGGGCTTTGCCGGCGTGCTCAGGGATCTCGGCTTGCCGCGCAGCCAATTCCTCCCGGCGCTCATCACGTTCAATGTCGGCGTCGAAGCAGGACAGCTCACGGTGATCGCTGCGGCCTGGCTTCTCGTCGCGTGGTGGGCACGGACAAAGCCGTGGTATCGCTACCGCTTCGTGATGCCAGCGTCCGCGCTCATCGCCGCGACCGGCATCTTCTGGACCGTCCAGCGCATCGTGTAAATCCGATTGCGATCCGACGGCGTAGTTGAGTGCGAGGCCTCAACAACGCAAAGGAGATGCAATGTCGAATCGAGCTCTCTCTCTAATTCTGACCTGCCTTCTCGTCCCGGCGGCGCTCTTGGCGTCGTCGCATCGGGAAGCGCCACTGATCTCGGAGGATCCGGCTGCGGATGGGACGGACGTTTATGTCTT
>WNEY01004838.1_pt1 | contig 10336 bp, 11 predicted proteins | sample 5400531 | NCBI WGS metagenome assembly WNEY01 (sample SAMN13153338, study PRJNA577476) | soil metagenome | isolation source: 200 cm saprolite under Douglas fir tree site 1 | place: USA:California | collected 2015-04-18
GGATGGCCCTCTTGACCGCAGCATGTTTTTCAAGGAGTATAGTGACATTCAAACCGCGAGGTTAGGGCAGGTGAGGGGGGTGTCATGATCAAACGCATCGTCGCTTTTGCACTCTTTCAGCCGCTATTTCTGCTCGTCCTGGCTGGCCTCTTCATTGTTGGTGGCATCGTGGCGTTCAAGTCATTGCCGATCGAGGCCTTTCCCGATGTCACCGACATTCAGGTGGCGGTGATCAGCCTGTTTCCGGGGCATGCCGCTGAGGAGGTGGAGAAGCAGGTCACCATTCCCGTAGAAATTGCCCTGAGCGGCCTACCGCACTCTGTACGCCTCTTCTCGCACACACAGTTTGGACTATCGTTTGTCATTGCCACGTTTGATGATCAAGTGAACGACTACTTCGCGCGCCAACAGGTGCTCGAACGTTTGCAGGGCGTCGAACTGCCCCCAGGCGTGCAACCAGCTCTGGCACCGCTGGCGACCCCGATTGGTGAAATCTACCGCTTTCGTGTGCAGGGAGACAGCGTCAGTCCTACCGATCTCAGAGCGCTGCAAGACTGGGTAGTGGTACGCCACCTCAAGATGGTTCCAGGGGTAGCAGACGTCGTCAGCTTTGGCGGCTTCATCAAGCAGTATCAGGTGCAGCCTGACCTGGCGAAAATGCATGCGCTGAACATCCCGTTGCAACAGCTCTTCAGCGCTCTTGGACGGGGCAATGTGAATGCTGGGGGGAGCTATGTGGAACAAGGAGCCCAGCAGTATCTGATCCGGGGGTATTGGCCTGCTCCGCTCGAGCAACGATATTGGCAATGTGGTAGTGGCCGAGCGTAACGGGACGCCCCTCTTGGTAAAAGACCTGGCGCAGGTCAGCGTGGGCGCGGTGCCGCGCCAGGGCATCGTTGGCCAGGACGAAGACGATGAGGCAGTTACCGGGATTGTGCTGATGCGCAAAGGTGAGAATCCTTCTGAAGTGCTGACCGCGCTCAAAGAGAAAGTCGCGGCGCTCAATCGCTCGGTGTTGCCGAAGGGCGTGCAGGTTGTCTCCTTCTATGATCGCACCTGGCTCATCCACACCACACTCAAAACCGTCTTCACGAACCTGCTCGAAGGCGCCTTGCTGGTCACCTGTGTGCTCTACCTCTTCCTCGGCAATGTACGTGCTGCTGGCATCGTGGCTGTTTGGTGTCTTTATCCGTGGGCGCGACATGGGCAGCCTGGTTGCCGAGATGCAACAGCAAGTGCGGGCAGAAGTGGCTCTGCCTCCAGGCTACTTTATTACCTGGGGCGGCGAGTTTGAGAACCAGCAGCGCGCCATGGCACGTCTGACCGTGATTGTGCCGGTGAGTGTCTTCCTGAGCTTTGCCTTACTCTTTAACGCCTTCAACTCCGTCAAGAGCGCCCTGGTGATTTTGGTAAATGTGCCCTTTGCCTTGATCGGGGGCATTTTTGCGTTAATGGTTACGGGTATCCCGTTAAGCGTCTCAGCGGCCATTGGCTTCATTGCGCTGTTTGGGCAGGCGGTGTTAAACGGTGTGGTGATGGTGAGCTATTTCAACCAACTGCGCGAAGCGGGCCATAGCCCATTGGAGGCGGTTTTACAGGGGGCGCTGGTACGTCTACGCACAGTCATGATGACCGCACTACTGGCGATGCTCGGCTTACTCCCCATGGCCCTGGCCCAGGGCATCGGTGCGGAGACGCAGAAACCACTGGCCGTGGTGATTATCGGTGGTCTGCTTTCCGCCACCCTGCTGACCTTGCTGGTGCTGCCGGCGCTCTATCTGCTCTTTGAAGGGCGCGGTGAGCGTCCAACGCCCCCTGTAGAGCACGGGGAGGAACCGACGAGCAGCTCGACCAGCACGGTAGCGCGGTCGTGAGTACACCTCCGGAGCCGCCCAGCGCGAGCCCGGCGGACGCCCACCGAACCCCACTGGTTGACGCGCCACGCACTGCCGCATGGTCACCTAATCGGCGTAGGACACCGGGGGCTCAGGTCGCGTCTGATACCTGGCCGAGTACCGCTTTTCTTGAATCCCAAAGCTCACCAGGCTCGCCCCAAAGAGCAGCAGCGCGGCGATGGCGAATGGTAACTCATAGGATCCCGTGAGATCCCGCAGCAGGCCACCGAGCTGGATGCCCAGGGAGCTACCAATCTGGTGCCCCGTGAAGGTGACGCCATTGAGAATGCCGAGATGTTTCAGGCCGTAGAGTTCAGCCGTCAGGGAACTGGTCAGGGGCGCGGTAGCCCAGTAGGAAAAGCCCATGATCACGGCGAAGCTCCACAGGCTCCAGTCACCCGGGACCCATATCAGAGCGGTATAGGCACAGCCCCGCAGGGCATACACGACGCCGAGCGGCAGCTTGCGCCCGCAGCGGTCGGACAACGCCCCCACAGCGAGCACACCCACCACGTTGAGGCCACTCATCAGGCCATAGGCAGAGGCCGCAGTGGCGGGTGAGAAGCCCCGTTCGATGGCGAACGGCACAAAATGCGTGGACAGCAGTGCGATGCTAAAGCCGCACACGGAGTATCCGCCACAGAGTTGCCACATGGGTGTGGAACGGAAGGCATCGCGCCAGTAAGCCACCTCCAGAGGACCAGGGAGTACCGGTTTTTTCTGGTCCTCATCCGACAGCGGTGCGTCACCATCGGGCCGCAGCCCCATCTCCTCGGGGTCATCGCGCAGGAGGAAAAATGCCAGGGGCACCACCAGGACCAGGACTAGCAGACCCAGCACGCTCCAGGTGATGCGCCAGCCGACGAGGCCGATGAGATAGGCTGTCAAGGGCACCAGGAGTAGCCCCCCCACGGAACTGCCAGTCGTAGTGAACGCCAACGCCGTAGCCCTCTGGCGGTGAAACCACTTGGAGAGCAGAGCTGAGGTGGTGGTCAGCGAATACCCGGTCTGGGCGATGGACAGGACCACGCCAAAGACCAGGATGAGGAACACGAGATTATTGGTCAGGGCGAGGAGGGCAGTACCCAGGCCCGACACCAGCAGGCAGACCAGGATAAGCTGGCGCCCTCCCACCCTGTCGTACAGACGCCCCACAAAGGGCTGGCTGAAGCCACTGATGAGCGCTCCGAGAGCGGCTGCCAGCGAGATGGTCCCGCGGCTCCAGCCCAACTCTTCACTCATGGGGATGACAAAGACCCCAAAGCCGCTACGGCCTCCGCCTGCGAGCATGGCCATCCAGAAGGTTGTCGCCACGATAAGCCAACCATAGTAAACGCCAGGGCGAGGTGTAGCGTACTTCATAATTGTAGCTCCTGCATCAGCATGTGACGCTCAGCCAGGTTGGTCTCATGCCAGCGGCTGGCGCACAGCACCCACTGACCCATCAGAGACAGCACTTGCAGCATGGCAGGCTCCTTAAACTGCTACTGGAATGGGCGGCTTCTCGACCGATGTAATAGGGACCACTTCGGCCATCGAAGGCATATAGCTGGAAACGCGGAGAATCTGAAACCGCATGCCATGCACGAAGACCACCTCGCCTTCCGCCATGCCTGTATAGGGGCTGGCAGGCCAGACCACCACTGTTGAGCGCACCACAGTGGGACGGTGCAGCATCTCAGCCACAAAACGGCTATAATTGGCCAGCGCCTGCAGCGGGTTGTCGGGCATAATTAGTAGACCGGTTGCACACGCAACGTTTCTGTCACCTCCTGGTGGCGCATGCGTTCCGTATACGCCGCTTTCCGTCGCTGCCACGTCTCATACAGCCCTTTCCACCGACTGAAATCAGTACGTGTCTCGTCGTAGGCGTCGTAGGACGCGAACTTGCCCGCCATCAGCGCGGCATAAAAATCCTCGCTGAGAATGCCATACTTTTCCTCATAGAGCATCAAGCGCCGCTCGAGCACTTTCATCTCTAACACCAATTCGTGGATGTCCATGTGTGCCTCCTCGGAAGATACACTTCTCGCTCAGGCTATTCTAGCACCACGCATCGAGACCTGCTCATCGAGATCCGTCCACCTGCGCCAGCGCCGCCTCCGTCTGGGGTAGCCAGAAGGTCATGTCCATGGCGCGGTAGAGGTCAATAGCGGTAGCGAGTGCAGCACGGGCTTGCTCCCGCTGGCCGGTCATGGCATACAGCGTGCCCAGACCGCGATGGCAGTGGGCCTGGAGCGGGCGCATGCCGAGTGCCTCGGCTAAGGCGAGGGCCTGGCGGTAGCTCGCGTCGGCCTCGGCGACCTCCGGGGGCTCTCCATGGGTGGCAATGTCGCCGAGGAGGCGCAGGGCATACGCCTCGTTGCCACGTTCCTGCTGCGCACGGGCGAGTGCCAGCGCATTTTCGGCGAGGGTCTGCGCCTCCTCCGGGCGGTCAGCCAGCATCTGCGCTTCTCCCAGGGTGAGACTACAGAGCGCCTGAAAGCCTGCTCGTGCCGTGGACATGGTCTGTTCCAGCGCCTGCGTGAGCAGTGGCACGGCGTCGGCGACGCGCCCAGACAGCGTGTACGCCGTCCCCAAGGTCGTCGCCATCAAGGGGAACCAGGCCGAATTCGGGAGGTCCGCCTCCTGACAGAGGCCTAGGGCCCGTTCAAGCAGGGGGAGTGCCCTGGGCAGGTCGCCCTGGCGGAGGAACAGCAGACCGGCTCCCCACGAGGCCACCATGAGGCTTCCGGGGCGATCGTCCGCCTCAGCAATCCGGCGTCCTTCTTCGCCCAGGGTGATCCCTTCGGCGAAGATGCCCAGCTCGGCATGGCACACGGCGAGCTGGGCGCGGCAGAGCACCGCGGGGAGGTGGGGGAGACCGAAGGGCTCGTGGCGCCGCTCCCCATCGAGGGACACGACGGTCTGCCTGAGGCAGTGGATCGCCCGATGATAGTCACCCTGGAGCCAGTAGGTAAAGCCGAGGAAGTAGTGCCCCAGCGCCTGGAGGACCCCCTCGCCACTGGCCGTGGCGAGCGACAGGGCACGCTGGCCGGCGGCGATGGCCTGGTCATGCGCACCCATGATATAGAAGTAGTTTGCCAGAAAGAGCGAGACCCGTCCGAGCCGACGCGGGTCGTCGAGGGCCACCGCGAGGGCCTCAGTTTCGCGCAGCAGTGCCAGGATACGGCCCATGTCGCCAGACGACGTGAGCGCATTGCGCAGGGCGAGCCGCAGATCGATGGCCTGCTCACGTGTATCGTGTGTCTCCGGCAGATGCGAGAGGGCGCGGAGCGCCTGCTCGAGATACTCCACGGCTTCGCGGTAGGCCGACCGCGCCATGGCCTTTTCCCCCTCCTGGCGGCAGTAGGCCACAGCTTTGTCCCACACTTCGCCTCGTAGGGCATGATGAGCCAGCCGTTCGACCTGCTCAGCCATCCGCTCCCCGGCGAGCGCCTCGAGGGCCTCGACGATGCGGGCATGGAGCACCCGACGCCGCTCCTGCAAGAGACTGCCATAGGCCACCTCATGAGTCAGGGCGTGCTTGAAGGTGTATTCGCGCTCGGGAAAGAGTCGCGTCTCATACAGGAACTCGGCCGCCTGGAGGTGCGCGAGCTCGCGATGCAGCGCCGCCTCGGGCACCTCGGCAATGGCCTGCAGCAGCGGCAAGGGTACCTCGGTGCCGATGATGGCGGCGGTCTGGAGGAGGCGTTTCTCCTCGGGCGGCAGGCGGTCGATGCGCGCTGCGAGTACCGCCTGCACCGTGGGCGGCACGTGAATCGTCGGCAGCGCCTGCGCCAGGCTGTAGGCCCCTGGCTCTCCCACCAATACCCCGGTCTCCACCAGCGTCCGGACGCTCTCCCCCAGAAAGAAGGGGTTGCCCTCGGTGCGCGTGATCAGCAGCTGCTTGAGCGGTGCCAGGCTGGGGTCGTCCCCCAGCAGGGACTGCAAGAGTTCCTCGGCGTTGGCCGGAGGTAGGGGATCGAGCCGCAGTTGCGTGTAGTAGGTCTTGCTGCCCCAGCCGTGCTGGTACTCGGGACGGTAGTTGACCAGGAGCAGGAGGTGGGCCGTCGGCAGGCTCTCCACCAGGCGGTCGAGCAGGGCCTGGGTCTCCGTATCAATCCAGTGCAGATCCTCAAAGACCAGGAGCACCGGCTGCACCTGGCTTTCGCGCAGCGGCACACGTTTGAGCGCGTCGAGCGTGCGTCGACGACGCTGCGGGGGATCGAGTGTGAAGAAAGGGCTGTCCGCGGGGAGCGCGTCGAGTAGCGCTAGAAGCGCCGGGATGGTGTCCTAGAGGGTCTCATCCAGGGTGAGCACCTGCCCAGTGACCTTGGCCCTGATGGTGCGCGTATCGTCGTGCTCCTCCACGTGGACATAGCGCCGCAGCAGCTCGAGCACCGGGAAATAGGGCGTGGCTTTGCCGTAAGACACCGACGCTGCCTCCAGGACGCGCCACCCCTGCGTTCGGTGGGAGTGGACACACTCGTAGACCAGGCGGGACTTCCCCACGCCGGCCTCCCCGACCATGGCCACGATCTGGCCATGCCCAGACCCGGCCTGCGCCAGGGCCTGCGTGAGCACCGTAAGCTCCGGCTCTCGCCCGACAAAGCGGGTCAGGCCCCGTGCGACCGCGGCCTGGAGGCGTCTGCCGACGCCGCTGGCCCCGACCAACTCACACACCTCCACCGGCTCATGCAGGCCCTTAACCGGCATCGGGCCCAGCGCGTTGACCCGCACCAATCCCTCCACCAGCCGCAACGTAGCAGCGGTCAGCAGGACGCTCCCCGGTGCCGCGAGCTGTTCCATGCGCGCCGCCAGGTGCACCGTCTGGCCCACCGCCGAGTAGTCCATATGCAGATCATTGCCAATGGCCCGCACCACCACCTCGCCAGCGTTGAGCCCCACCCGCAGGCGCAGTGCCATGCCGTGCGTGCGCCGCACCTCGTCGGCATAGTCGCGCAGGGCGGCCTGCATGGCCAGGGCGGCGTAGCAGGCACGCAGGGCGTGGTCCTCGTGGGCAATGGGTGCCCCAAAGAGCGCCATGATGCCATCCCCGAGTACCTGATTCACCGTGCCCTCGAAGCGGTGCACCGCGTCCATCATGCGATTGATGGCGGGATCGAGGAGTTGCTGGGTGGCTTCCGGGTCGAGGTCTTTGATCAGCTCAGTGGAGTCCTTGATGTCGGCAAACAGGACGGTGACCTGCTTGCGTTCGCCTTCTAAGCGGCCACGGCTGGCGAGAATTTTCTCCGCGAGATGGGGCGGGAGGTCGCGTTGCCACCGGTCGCGTGTGTCGTTCACTGCTGCCGCATGAGCCGGTGACAGCGATGGCGGTGGCACTGGCTGACCAGGGTCGGCAGGCTGTCTCAGACTCTGGCCACACTTGCGACAGAAGCGGGCCAGCGCTCTGGCAGGGGTGCCACAGGCTGGGCAGCGTTGTTCCAAGGGTTGCCCACAGTGCTCGCAAAAGAGGGCATCATCTTCGTTGGCATACTGACAGGCAGCACAGAGCACAGCCCTGCCTCCTATGGCGTTGGAAGACATCCTACGGGACCAGAGCCCTGGTGTCGCGCTCCGTGCGCAGCTTCTCCACGATCGCGGCCACCGGCATGGCACCCAGGTCCGTGCCGCCGCGCACGCGTAGCGCCGCCGCCTGCGCCGCCGCCTCGCGGTCGCCGACCACGAGCATGTAGGGGATCTTGCGCAGCTGAGCATCGCGGATCTTGGCGTTCATACGCTCGCTCCGGCTGTCCACTTCGACGCGTAGGCGACAGGCCTTGAGCTGTGCGGCGACCTCCTGGGCGTAGGGCATGTGGCGATCCGCGATGGGGATGACCATGGCCTGCGTGGGCGAGAGCCAGAGCGGGAAGTTGCCTTCGTATTCCTCAATGAGCAGGGCCACCATGCGCTCCATGGTCGAGATGACGCCCCGATGGACCATGATCGGCTGGGCCCGGCCGCCATCCTCCGTGACGTACTCGAGCTGGCACTGGGCCGGGAGGTGGAAGTCAACCTGCACGGTGACGAGTGTCTCGTCCTTGCCCTGGGCGGTGTTGAACTGCACATCGATCTTCGGACCATAGAACGCGGCCTCGCCCTCAGCCTCGGAGAAGTCGAGGCCGACTTTCTGCAGGACGCGGCGCAGGAGGGCTTCGCCGGCCTCCCACATCGGCGGATTGTTGACGTACTTCTCGTGGTCGTTGGGGTCGCCCAGGGAGAGGCGGTACGTATAGTTTTTCAGGCCCAGGACACCGTAGACCTCTTCCATCAGCTGTAGGACACCCTCGACCTCCTGCTCCACCTGGGCGGTGTCAGCGCAGAAGATATGGGCGTCGTTGAGCGTCATGATGCGCACGCGGCTCATGCCCGTGAGCTGGCCGGATTTCTCCCAGCGATGCATGTTGCCCAGCTCCGCGATGCGGATGGGCAGCTCGCGGTAGGAGTGTTGGGCACCCGTGTACACCATGATGTGGCTGGGGCAGTTCATCGGGCGCAGGACGTACTCCTCGCCTTCGCGCTCCATCACCGGGTACATAGAGTCGCGGAAGTGGTCCCAGTGGCCGGACTTTACGTAGAGTTCCCGTTTGGCCACCGCGGGTGTGACAACGTGCTGGTAGCCACGCTCGATTTCGAGATCCTCGATCCAGCGTTGCAGCTCGCGGCGGATGGTGGCGCCGGCCGGTAGCCAGAGGACGTGGCCAGGACCCACGTCATCGACAATGTCGAAGAGCTTTAAATCGCGGCCGATGCGGCGATGGTCACGGCGACGGGCCTCCTCGAGCTGGTGCTCATACGCTTCAAGTTCTGCCTGTGTTTCGAAAAGGGCGCCATAGACGCGCTGCAGCATCGGGTTCTTCTCACTGCCCCGCCAGTAGGCGCCAGCAATGCTCATGAGCTTGAAGGCCGGGATCTCGCCCGTGTGGTTCACGTGCCCACCGCGGCAGAGGTCGGTGAAGGCGGCGTGCGTGCACTGGGTGATGTTGCCGTCCTCGATGTCCTTGAGGAGATCGAGCTTGAAGGGCTGGTTATGCCAGCGGTCTTCGGCTTCGGCACGCGTAATGGCCGCCATCTGGAAGGTATGGTGGCGCTTGATGGACGTGCGCATGCGCTCCTCGAGCCAGGTGAGGTCGTCCTGCGTGAGCGGGCGGGGCAGGCGGAAGTCGTAGTAAAAGCCGGTATCGATAGGCGGCCCGATACCGAGCTCGGCATCGGGCATCAGCTCGAGCATGGCCTCGGCGAGGACGTGGGCCGCCGAATGACGCATGCGGGCCAGGCGTTCCTCCTTCGAGAGGATAGCGAGATCGACGTGGGATTCGAGTAGTTCGGGCATATGAGATCCTCCTTCGGGAGTAATATTGCCGATGTCGGCAAATTTCTCAAGCCCTCTATGCACGAATCGGACGGTTGTTGATCCTCGGAGAGCGCGTTGCTAGAATGGCGTCGTCAGCGGCAAGGCTACAGGCGATGTGCGGCGACCTGGGCTATGAGGTGTTGGATGAGATAGCGTTGCTGCCTGCCCGGCTGCCCATGCTCTACCGCGCCCTCACGATGTGACCGCACCGGTGCTCCTGACTCACGGTCCGGCGACAATATCAAAGTGCAGCATCACCTCATCCTGGTTTCTAATGGCCCCGAGAAAGGCACTGTAGGGTTTATAGCCGAAGTGGCTCTGCAGCAAGCGGAATGAGCCCCAGCCATGCAGAAAGCCAGCTTGCGCCTCACCTTGCACGGGAAACGTCACAGCCTGGGTCACCCCGTGCAGCGTCAAATTGCCCGTGACGGTATACTGTCCTTCCGCCTGCTGTGTGATCTGAGTGGAGCGAAACCGGATGGTCGGATACCGCGCGACGTCCAGTTGCTCTGACCCCTGCATGTGCGCCTGGACGTCCTGTCGGTCCTTCTCGCTCAGTGGCTTGGTCAGCCCATATTTCTGACGCAAGGTCGGTTCATCGGCCTGCAGAGCCGCGGTCTGCACTTCTACCGTAATGACGCTCTTGGTCGGATCGGCCAGGTCCGCCTGGATCTGTCCGGTATATTGCGTGGCGCGGACCACATGGTCGTGTGCCAACGGCCCACCAATGCCGGTCTTAAAGAGCTGCACCACGAGTTCGCTGCGGGCCGGATCGACAGTATAGACTTTCGGCTCCGCCGACATAGAACGCACAAAGCTGAGCAGGCCCAATAGCATGCCAAGCTGTAGGACGATGCCAAACCGCAAGACTCTACGCATAGGAGCCACTCTCTTGAGCAGATTTTGGCAATCGTGCTGTATCTGGTGTACAGTCTGCTCTGCGTTGGAAGCCATGGGAGTCTCCTGAGGGAAAGTGACGGGTGATGCTGCCAAATTCTTACCCAAGGCCTCATGGCTTGCAACCTTTGTCGTCGTATGAGAACGTCGTATGAGAACTATGTGGATAGGGAATGAGGAGGAGGAGAATTGTGGACCTCGCAATGCT
>WNEY01013113.1_pt1 | contig 10335 bp, 8 predicted proteins | sample 5400531 | NCBI WGS metagenome assembly WNEY01 (sample SAMN13153338, study PRJNA577476) | soil metagenome | isolation source: 200 cm saprolite under Douglas fir tree site 1 | place: USA:California | collected 2015-04-18
GCGCCGCTGATCGTCGAGTTCACGCAGAAGCCGCCGGGCAAGGCGCCGAACGGCGAGACGATGTCGACGCCCTACGTCGAGGTGAGGTACGACTTCGTGCTGCAGCGCAAGGCCGAGGCGCTGGCCGCGGCGGAGTGAGGGAGAACCCCGTTGGTCGTCCCCGCGTAAGCGGGGACCCAGTAACCCCCCGGCCGATGTCGTCGACTCCGTCCATTCGTGATTACTGGATCGCCCGCCTGCGCGGGCGATGACAGCCAGTGTTGGCATCCGAAAGAGCACCATGCCCCGCCTGAAGCCGCCGTTCCGCGCCGATCACGTCGGCAGCCTGTTGCGTCCCGCGGCGTTGAAGGAAGCGCGGGTGAAGCGCGAGCGCGGCGAGATCGGCGGCGACGAGCTCAGGCGGATCGAGGATCGCGAGAGTTCCGCCGGGCGTTCTGGAACTACGATTTTCTCGGCCGGCTCGACGGCGTCGAAGCCTATCTCGGCGAGCGCAAGATCAAATTCCAGGGCCCGCAGCCCAAGCCGATGATGCTGCGCGTGACCGGCAGGCTCGGGTTCTATCGGCCGCATCCCATGCTCGAGCATTTCAAGTTCGTCGCGGCGCACGCCAAGGCGACGCCGAAGATGACCATTCCCTCGCCGTCCTCGCTGCATTTCCGCTACGGCCGCGACGCCGTGCCGCAGAGCATCTATCCCGCGATGGACGATTTCTATCGCGACCTCGGCGAGAGCTACCGCAAGGCGGTGCGCGCCTTCGCCGATGCCGGCTGCCGCTATCTGCAGCTCGACGAGGTGAACTTCACCTATCTCTGCGATCCCAAGCTGCGCGCGCTCGTCGCCGACCGCGGCGAGGACCCGGACCAGCTGCCGCACGTCTACGCCCGCATGATCAACGCCGCGCTCTCCGACCTCCCTGCCGACACGACCAAGGCGATGCATCTGTGCCGCGGCAACTTTCAGTCGACCTTCGTCGCATCCGGCGGCTACGAGCCGGTCGCCGAGATCCTGTTCAACGAGATCGCGATCGACGCCTATTTCATGGAATACGACAGCGAGCGCGCCGGCGGCTTTGAGCCGCTGCGCTTCGTGCCCGCGGGCAAGACGGTGGTGCTCGGCCTCGTCACCTCGAAGCGCGGAACGCTCGAGGAAAAGGACGCGCTCAAGCGCCGCATCGACCAGGCCGCGAGGTTCGTTCCCCTTGAGCGGCTCTGCCTCTCCCCGCAATGCGGCTTCGCCTCGACCGAGGAAGGCAATATCCTCTCCGAGGACGAGCAATGGGCGAAGCTCGCGCGCGTCGTCGAGGTGGCCGAGGAGGTGTGGGGGTGACGCAAACGCGAATGGCGAATAGCGAGTAGCGAATGGCGGATAGCGAATGGCGAATGGCGAATAGCGAATAGAAGAGACCATGTTTTCGGAGAGATGTGATCACAGCAGGCGGCAAACTCGGTCTGCTCCCTCTCCCCGTTCTTCACGGGGAGAGGGGTGGGGTGAGGGCACTTGAGATTCGGATGAGCCCCTCGCCCCCACCCTCTCCCCGCAAGCGGGGAGAGGGAGCCCACCGAGTATGCGGCAGCGGTTCGCCCTATTCGCTACTCGCTATTCGCTATTCGCTACTCACCCATACATCGGGATGATCCAATGCAGCGTACCAAGCCGCCGTTTCGCGCCGATCATGTCGGCAGCCTGCTGCGCCCGGCCGCGCTCAAGGCGGCGCGCGAACAGCGCGCCAAGGGCGAGATCACCGCGGCCGAGCTCGAGGCGGTCGAGGACCGCGAGATCGAGCGCGTCATCCGGAAGCAGGAGGAGGTCGGGCTTGCGGCGGTCACCGACGGCGAGTTCCGCCGCTCGTGGTGGCACCTCGACTTCCTGTGGGGTCTCGACGGCGTCGAGCGCCACGTCATGGATACCGGCATCGCCTTTGCCGGCGTCACCACCCGCAACGAGGGCGTGCGGGTCACCGGCAAGCTCGGTTTTTCCGGCCACCCGATGCTCGAGCATTTCAAGTACGTCGCGGCCCATACCGGGCGGATGCCGAAGATCACGATCCCGGCGCCGTCGGCGATCTACGGCCGTCCGGTGCGAACGCCGATCGACCCCGCCGTCTATCCCAAGCTCGACCGCTTCTTCGACGACCTCGGGCAAGCCTACCGCAAGGCGGTGCGCGCCTTCGCCGACGCCGGCTGCCGCTATCTGCAGCTCGACGAAGTGTTCATCGCCATGCTGTGCGATCCGAAATATCGCCGGCAGATGCAGGACCGCGGCGACGATCCCGAGCATCTCGGCGTGCTCTACGGCGACCTCATCAACACCGCGATGTCGGACATTCCCGCCGACATGACCGTCACCATGCATCTGTGCCGCGGCAACTACAAATCGACCTTCATGGGCGAGGGCGGCTACGAGGCCGTGCAGGCGATCCTGTTCGACAAGATCAACGTGCACGGCTATTTCATGGAATACGACGACGAGCGCTCCGGCGGTTTCGGGCCGCTGCGGATGCTGCCCAAGGGCAAGGCGGTCGTGCTCGGCCTCGTCACCACCAAGCGCGGCGCGCTCGAGAGCAAGGATCGGCTCAAGCGCCGCATCGAGGAGGCCGCGAAGCATGCCCCGCTCGACCAGCTCTGCCTGTCCGGCCAATGCGGCTTCGCCTCCACCGAGGAAGGAAATCTGCTGACCGAGGACGAGCAATGGGCGAAATTGCGCCGCATCGTCGAGGTGGCCGAGGAAGTGTGGGGATGAGGGGATCGCGAATGGCGAATAGCGAATAGGAAGAAGCGTGTTGAGCGCGAAGGAAGGTAAACAGGGTGGCGAATAGCGACCAGCGGTTCGCCCCTATTCGCCATTCGCTACTCGCTATTCGCTAGATGAGGGAGCCACATGCCAGGCATCGTTTCCGGCAAGGTCGCGATCGTCACCGGCGCGGGCCGCGGCATCGGCCGCGGCATCGCGATGCTGCTGGCGCAGGAGGGCGCCCGCGTCGTCGTCTGCGACATCGGCGCGAGCCTCGAGGGCGCCGGCACCGACGCCGGCCCGGCGCAGGCCGTGGTCGACGAGATCAGGCGCGGCGGCGGCGAGGCGATCGCCTCGACGCTCTCGATCGCCGAGCCGAAGAACGCCGACGAGATCGTCAACGCCGCGCTGACCGCCTTCGGCCGCGTCGACATCCTCGTCAACAACGCCGGGATCCTGCGCGACCGCATCTTCCACCGCATGAGCTGGTCGGACTGGTCGGACGTGCTGGCGGTCCACCTCGACGGCTCCTTCAACATGAGCCGCGCCTGCGCGCTGCGGTTCCGCGAGCAGAATTCCGGCGCCTTCGTGCACATGACCTCGACCTCGGCGCTGGTCGGCAATTTCGGGCAGGCCAATTACATGGCGGCGAAATTCGGCATCGTCGGGCTCTCGCGCGCCATCGCGCTCGACATGGAGCGCTTCAAGGTGCGCTCGAACTGCATCGCGCCGTTCGCCTTCACCCGCATGATCGATTCGATCCCGGCCGAGACGCCGGAGGAGAAGGCGCGGGTCGAGCGCTTCCGCGAGATGACGCCGGAGAAAATCGCGCCTCTTGTGGTGTATCTCGCTTCCGACCGCGCCGAGGGCATTACCGGGCAGATCTTCGGGGTGCGCAACAACGAGATTTTCCTGTTCAGCCAGCCGCGTCCGGTGCGCACCATCCATCGCTCCGACGGCTGGACGCCGGAGCGGATCGACGGCCAGCTCAAGGGCGCACATCTTTGTCGTCAGCCGAAGTCGGATCTATCCGACTTCGGCCAGTATTTAGTGGCCGAACTCGGGTAAACCCGAGTTCGGCTGCGCAAGCGGGGACCCAGTATTCCAGAGGCCGTCGCGTGTGGCACGATGGGTCCCGCCTGCGCGCGTAAGCGCTAAAACTGGACGCTGTCATTGCCGGGCTTGACCCGGCAATCCATCTTCTTCGCCAAAACTTTTGTTGCGAAATGGATGGATGCCCGGGTCAAGCCTGGTCAAGCCCGGGCATGACGATCTGAGCAATCTGCCTATACGCGCAAGCAGGGACCCAGTATTCCAGAGGCCGTCATGTGTGGCACGATGGGTCCCCGCCTGCGCGGGGACGACAAACGGTGAGTGGAACCGACGTCATCGATCCGGCTTGAAAGGAAATGGCCGAGCTTCACCCCGTCGACGAGGACCTCGCGCAAGTGCGCGAATCGGTCCGCGCTCTGTGCGCCAAGTTTCCCGGCGAATACTGGCGCGCGCTCGACCGCGAGCGCGCCTACCCCAAGGACTTCGTCGCGGCGCTGACCGAAGCCGGCTTCCTCGCCGCGCTGATCCCGGAGGAATACGGCGGCAGCGGGCTCACGATGGCGGCGGCCGCCGCCATCATGGAGGAAATCCATGCCGCCGGCTGCAACGGCGCCGCCTGCCATGCCCAGATGTACACCATGGGCACCTTGCTGCGGCACGGCAGCGCCGCGCAGAAGGCGCGCTGGCTGCCGGCGATCGCGTCGGGCGAGCTGCGGCTGCAGGCGTTCGGCGTCACCGAGCCGACGTCGGGCTCCGACACGCTCAATCTGCGCACCACCGCGGTGCGCGAGGGCGACCACTACATCATCAACGGGCAGAAGATCTGGACCTCGCGCGCCGAGCATTCCGACCTGTTGCTGTTGCTCGCCCGCACCACGCCGCGCGAGGCGGCGGCCAGTCGCACCGGCGGGCTCTCGGTCTTCCTGGTCGACATGCGGCTCGCGCAGGGCACCGGCATCAGCATCAATCCGATCCGCACCATGATGAACCACGCCACCACCCAGCTGTTCTTCGACGATCTGCGCGTGCCGGCGGAGAACCTGATCGGCGAGGAGGGCAAGGGCTTCCGCTACATCCTGAGCGGCATGAACGCCGAGCGCATCCTGATCGCGGCGGAGTGCGTCGGCGACGCCAAGTGGTTCATCGCCAAGGCCGCCGCCTACGCCAAGGAGCGCGTGGTGTTCGGCCGGCCGATCGGCCAGAACCAGGGCGTGCAGTTCCCGATCGCGCGCGCCTATGCGCAGATGCGCGCCGCCGAGCTGATGGTGCGCGAGGCGGCGGCGCTCTATCAGGCCGGCCGCGACTGCGGCGCCGAGGCCAATCTGGCGAAGCTGCTGGCCGCCGACGCCTCCTGGGCGGCGGCCGACACCTGCCTGCAGACCCACGGCGGCTTCGGCTTTGCCGAGGAGTTCGACATCGAGCGCAAGTTTCGCGAGACTAGGCTCTACCAGACCGCGCCGATCTCGACCAACCTGATCCTGTCCTACCTCGCCGAGCACGTGCTCGGCCTGCCGCGATCGTATTGAGCGCCTGCAGCGAAGCGTCGTGGGCCGAAGTTCCGTCTTGCCCTGGCGGCAACCCGTTGGCTAGGAAGATCGTTGTAATCCCCGGTGTAGCTCGATGAGTGCCACCCTCCTCGCCGATATCGGCGGCAGCAAGAGTCGCTTTGCGCTCGCCAATTCGGTGGGGTGGCCGGAGCGCGTCCTCGTCATCGACAACGACACGGTCGCCGATCTCGCGGCGGCGGTCGCGCGTTACCTCGAGGAGACCGGCGCGCGGCCGCGCGCCGCCACGATCGCGGTCGCCGGTCCCGTCGACGGCGAGGAGATCGCGCTCACCAACCGCGCCTGGCGCCTGCGCCGCGGCGAGTTTGCCGCCCGCTTCGGATGGTCCCGGCTCTCGGTGGTGAACGATTTCGAGGCGATCGCCTGGGCGCTGCCGCGCCTCGGCGCCGCCGAGACCCGGCCGTTGGGGCGGCCGACCGTGCGCCAGGACGGGGTCAAGCTGGTGCTCGGCCCCGGCACCGGGCTCGGCGTCGCCGCGCTCCTTCCCGCCGGCGGCCGCTTCGAGGTGGTGGCGAGCGAGGGCGGCCATGCCGCGTTCGGTCCGCACGCCGCCGACGAGGCCGACGTGTTCGAGCGGCTGCGCCAGGAGTGCGGCAGCGTGAGCGCGGAATGCGTGCTGTCCGGCCCCGGCCTGGTGCGGCTCGCGCGCGCGCTCGATCCGCGCGCCGACTACCGCGAGCCCGAGACCATCGTCGCCGGCGCGCTCGCGCGCGAGCCGTCGGCGGAGGCGGCGACGCGGCTGTTCGTGCGCCTGCTCGGGCGGTTCGCCGGTGGGCTCGCGCTCACCTTCAAGGCGCTCGGCGGGGTCTACATCACCGGCGGCGTCGCGACCGGCCTGGGGCGGCTCCTCGACGAGCCGCAATTCCGCGCCGCCTTCGAGGCGCATCCGCCGCATCGGTCGCTGCTGGCGGCGATCCCCACCCTGCTGGTGACCTGCGAGGAGCCCGGCCTCATCGGCTGCGCCGCCCTGGCGGAGGCGATGGCCGAAGCGGCGGTGTGATTCTGCATCTTCAACCCGCCCCGGCACTGTAGCCCGGATGAGCGAAGCGAGATCCGGGATTTCCCGCATTCCGCTTGCGCTCCATGCGGGCTACGGCGATCACCCCAATCCGAGCTCCGCGAACGCGTTGCGATGATGCGCGGCCGAGTCGGGCGAGAAGCAGCAGAACACGACCAGCTCGATCCCGCGGGGAGCATTCGCGATCTCCGCCGCCACGGTGCCGACCGCGATCCGCGCCGCCCGCTCGGGCGGAAAGTGATAGACCCCGGTCGAGATCGCGGGATAGGCGAGCGACGCCAGGCGATGCTCGGCCGCGAGCGCCAGCGCGGTGCGATAGCACGACGCCAACAGGTCGTCCTCGCCCTTGCCGCCGCCGCTCCATACCGGGCCGACCGCGTGGATGACGTGCCTGGCCTTGAGCCGATAGCCGCGCGTGATCTTGGCCGAGCCGGTCTCGCAGCCGCCGAGCGTGCGGCACTCCGCAAGGAGCTCGGGTCCGGCGGCGCGATGGATGGCGCCGTCGACCCCGCCGCCGCCGAGCAGCGTGCGGTTCGCCGCGTTGACGATGGCGTCGACCGCGAGCGTCGTGATGTCGGCGACGCGGATTTCGAGCCGCGTCGCGCCGACCTCGGCAGCGAGGAGGGGTGGCGATTGCGCCATCGCCCGATGATAGCGCAATTGCATCTCTTGTTTTAGCCGACGGCAGGGCGGCAAGCTCGGTGGGCTCCCTCTCCCCGCTTGCAACCGAACTCGGGCTTGCCCGAGTTCGGTCACTTAATGATTTGGCCAAAGTCGGATGAATCCGACTTCGGCTGAGAGGGGTGGGGTGAGGGGGCTCACCAAGCGCTCAGGCTGTGGAAAGTCCCCTCACCCGCTCGCTTCGCTCGCGACCTCCCCCCGCAAGCGGAAAGAGGTGACGCTGCGGCCCTATCGTTGGTTACTCCGCCGCCTCCGCGGCCTCCTCCGGCAGATCGATCGTGCCCCGGCGGCCGATGTCGTCGAAATGGGCATCGAGGAAGCGCCGGGCCGCGCGCTGGCCGAGCTTGCGCAGCGTCTCGAAATGCTCGTAGTCGGTCTTGAGCGTGCCGCGCGCGCCGAACCCTTCGTCGATATCCTCCATCACGATGCGATGCAGCCGCAGCCGCCGGAACTCGCCCGGCCGCGTTCCCCGCCGCAACCGGCCCTCGTCGATCAGCCGGTTGACGAACTCGACCCCGCGCAGCTCGGAAAGGAGCGCGGCGTTGAAGCTGATCTCGTTCGCCCGGCTCATGATCTCGGACGCGCGCGTCGGCACCTCCCGGCGCTCGCGCGGATTGATCTGCACGATCAGCACGTCCTCGGTCGCGGTCGCGCGCAGGAACGGGATCAGGGCCGGATTGCCGCTGTAGCCGCCGTCCCAATAGGGCACGCCGTCGATCTCGACCGCGCGGAACAGGAACGGCAGCGCCGCCGAGGCCATCACCGCCTCCGGCGTGATCTCCGCGCGCGTGAACACCTTGAGCTCGCCGGTGCGCACGTTGGTGGCGGAGACGAACAGCGCGAGGCGATGGTCGCGGCGGATCGCCTCGAAGTCGGCGAACCGCTCGATCAGCTCCTTGAGCGGATTGATGTTGAGCGGATTGAGCTCGTAGGGCGACAGCAGGCGCGACATCGCGCCGAGCCAAAGGCCGCCGCGCGGAACGTAACGGAACAGCCGCTCGGCGACGCCGCGTTGCAGGTCGGGGAGATGGCCGTCGACGCTCACCGCGCGCCAGAAATCGGCGAGCCGCTGGCGCGCCTCTTCCGGCCCGCCGCGGGCAAGCCCGTCGGCGAGCATCACCGCGTTCAGGGCGCCCGCCGACGTGCCGGATACGCCCTCGATCTCGATCCGCCCGTCGTCGAGCAGCTGGTCGATCACGCCCCAGGTGAAGGCGCCGTGCGCGCCGCCGCCCTGCAGCGCGAGATTGACCGGCTTGCCGCGCCCCTTGCGCGCGCGCCACGGCGCAAAGGCGGTCCGGCGCGGGCTGCGGGGAGCGAGCACCCAGGAAACGAGATTTGCGAGCAGGATCGGGAACATGCACTTACCGATTGTGGGAGCCTGCCGGGGAAGACCCTGGAATGTGGGTATTGAAATGCTGCATTGCAACATCAAATTATGGCAGCGCAATAACGGCGTGACGGCTCCCAAACGGGTAAGGTCCGCCTCTGGACACCGAGAGAAACGCCGAAGCTGCCCCGATGCCGGACACCAAGACGTCGAAAGCCAAGCCTGCGCGCGAGGCGCCCCGCCCGGGCGCCGTCTTTCCCGCGCCCGACCACGATCACGACCGCTGCTCGACCGACGCCATGGCGGTCGCCGAGGCGCTGTGCACTGAGCGCGGCCAGCGCCTCACCCCGATCCGCCGCAACGTGCTCGCGGCGCTGCTCGGCAGCCACAAGCCGCTCGGCGCCTACGAGATCATCGAGCGCCTCGCGCCCAAGGGACCGCGGCCGGCGCCGATCACCGCCTACCGCGCGCTCGAGTTCCTGCGCGAGAACGGGCTCGTGCATCGCATCGAGAGCCGCAACGCCTTCGTCGCCTGCGTGCACAATCACGCCGCCGGCGCGATGGTGGTGTTCCTGATCTGCGAGCGCTGCGGCGCGGTCGGCGAGGCGGCCTCGGCCGAGGTCGCGAAGACGCTCGCCGCGGCCGCGCGCGCCGCCGGCTTCACACCGCTATCGCCGGTGATCGAGATCAGCGGCGTCTGCACGCACTGCCGCGTCCGTTGACACGAGGCCGCGCGCTCTGGCACCAACCTTTCGCATAGGAGCCCGATCATGACCGAAGCTTCCCCGCAGCGACGCCGGGAGTCGGTGGCCGTCGACGTCGGCGGGGTCGCCGTCGGCGGCGGCGCGCCGGTCGTCGTGCAGTCCATGACCAATACCGATACCGCCGACGTCGAGGGTACGGCGCGGCAGGTGGCGGAGCTTGCCCGCGCCGGCTCCGAGATCGTGCGCGTCACCGTCGACCGCGACGAGGCGGCGGCGGCGGTGCCGCACATCAAGGAGCGACTTCTCAAAATGGGCGTCGCCGTCCCGATCGTCGGCGACTTCCATTATATCGGCCACAAGCTCCTCGCCGATCATCCCGCCTGCGCCGAGGCGCTCGACAAATATCGCATCAATCCCGGCAATGTCGGCTTCAAGGAGAAGAAGGACCGCCAGTTCGGCGCCATCATCGAGACCGCGATCCGTCACGGCAAGCCGGTTCGCATCGGCGCCAATTGGGGCTCGCTCGACCAGGAGCTGCTCACCCATCTGATGGACGAGAACGCGCGCGCGGCCGAGCCGCTCGACGCGCGGGCGGTGACGCGCGAGGCCATGGTGCGCTCGGCGCTACTCTCGGCCGAGCGCGCCGAGGAGATCGGGCTTGCCCGCAACCGCATCATCCTCTCCGCCAAGGTGTCGGCGGTGCAGGACCTGATCGCAGTCTATCTCGACCTCGGCCGGCGTTCGGACTATGCCCTCCATCTCGGATTGACCGAGGCCGGCATGGGCTCGAAGGGCATCGTCGCCTCCTCGGCGGCGCTCGCGATCCTGCTGCAGGAGGGGATCGGCGACACCATCCGCGTCTCGCTCACGCCCGAGCCCGGCGGCGACCGTACCGTCGAGGTCAAGGTGGCGCAGGAGATCCTGCAGACCATGGGCTTCCGGGTGTTCGTGCCGCTGGTCGCCGCCTGCCCGGGCTGCGGGCGCACCACCTCGACCACGTTCCAGGAGCTCGCCCGCGACATCCAGGGCTTCATCCACACGTCGATGCCGGAGTGGAAGCGGCGCTATCCCGGGGTCGAGACGCTCAACGTCGCGGTCATGGGCTGCATCGTCAACGGCCCCGGCGAGAGCAAGCACGCCGACATCGGCATCTCGCTTCCCGGCACCGGCGAGCAGCCGGCGGCGCCGGTGTTCATCGACGGCAAGAAGGCGGTGACCTTGCGCGGGGCGACGGTCGCCGCCGACTTCAAGCAGATG
>WNEY01004839.1_pt1 | contig 10334 bp, 10 predicted proteins | sample 5400531 | NCBI WGS metagenome assembly WNEY01 (sample SAMN13153338, study PRJNA577476) | soil metagenome | isolation source: 200 cm saprolite under Douglas fir tree site 1 | place: USA:California | collected 2015-04-18
CGGCCGACACGGTGCGCCGCGTCGTCTCGATGGTGGACACGAACGAGTACAAGCGGCGCCAGGCCCCGATCGGCGTCAAGATCACGCCCCGCGCCTTCGGGCGCGACTGGCGCCCGCCGATCGTCAACCGCTTCCGCGACCGCTAGACTTCACGGAGCCGGTCGTCGACAGGAGGCCTCGCAACGTCCGGTACTTGTCCCCGGTGTGCGTAGCCCCACTCGAAGCCGGTGCTCCGCGATTGCCAACTACCGCTTGGACAAGATCCTTCGCGGCTCCCGCGATGACTCACCGGCCGTGTTAGCGTGCGGCGAGGTGCTCAGCGCCAAACATCGCGAAGCTCCCAGCGGACGCCACGCTGGAGGACGCGATCGAGCGCCTGGTACTCTTGGCGAAGACCGAGCGCGGGTTGGCAGAGCTCGACACTGGGCAGGGCGGCGATCACGCCGAGGCGAAGCGTCGACTTCTCCGGTGACCCAGGTCATCTGGGCAGAATACTGTGGGCTGCCCTAACCAGGGTCGCATTTGCGGTTTGTTCGGGGTTCAAGGTCTCACCAGCGGCCCCGGCAGGTGAGCTTGGTCGTTAGCTGGATTCTTCGGGACCGACTCAGCTGGTGGCCCCCGTGTGTCAGCGCAGGCGCGTGTACTTCACAACACGTCGGGGACGTCCCCACGCCCCTGGCCGCACGACGTACAGATCGCCTTGGGAGTCGCCCCAGATGCCGTGGCACGACCGAAAGCTCGGGTCGCCCCACTGCGCCAGTCGCTCGCCCTCGAGGGTCAAGACGCTGACCAGCCCGCCGTTGTGCTCGGGAATGTAGACGATGTCGTCGGCGTCCACGAAGAAGGCCGCTGGACCGATGAGCTTGGTGGACCAGACGTGGAGGAACTTGCCCGCCTGATCGAACACCTGCACGCGGTCGTTCTCCCGGTCGCACACCAGGACGCGCCCCCGAGTGTCGATCCACACCCCGTGCGGCAGGCTGAACTGCCCCGGGCCTGTGCCCGGCTCGCCCCAGGAAAAGAGATGGGTGCCGTCGGCGGCGAACTTGTGCACCCGGGCGTTGCCGTAGCCGTCGGTCATGAACATCTCGCCAGACGGCGTCAGAGCGATGTCCGTCGGCAGGTTGAAGGGACCGCCGCCGTGCGTGACGTTCCGGTAGGCACTCGAGTTGAAATCCATCGGGTCCACACCGGTGTCCGAGCGATGGCCTCGCGTGCCGATCGTCCGGAGCAGCGTGCCGTCGCTGGTATAGAGCAGCATCTGCCCGTGATCGCGATCCACGATCCAGAGGTTGTCGTGCTCGTCGACGCGGATCGTGTGGGGAAAGGCGAAAAGCCCGGCACCCCAGGACGAGAGATAGTTTCCCTCGCGATCGAAGACGACGATCGGGTGGTCGGGCGTGCGGTTGAAGCAGTAGACGCGATCACGCGAGTCGACCGTCACGGCCGCCGCGGGCATCGCCCAGCCGGCCGGGAGCTTGGCCCAGTCGTCATCGACCTGGTAGGTGTACCGGCCGCTTCCGACGACGGTGTTCATGTGCTGACTCCTTCCATCTGGAGCGCGTAGAGTCGGCGATAGAGGCCGTCGCGCGCGAGCAGCTCGTCGTGGCGTCCGACCTCCGCGATGCGGCCCTCGTGCACGACGACGATGCGGTCGGCGTTCCGTACCGTCGCCAGCCGGTGGGCGATGACCAGCACGGTGCGGCCACGCATCAGCTCGGCGAGGGCCTGCTGGATCATGAACTCGCTCTCGGCGTCCAGGTCCGAGGTCGCCTCGTCGAGGATGAGAATCGGCGGGTTCTTCAGGAAGGCCCGGGCGATGGCGATGCGCTGGCGCTGGCCGCCGGACAGCCGCACGCCCCGCTCGCCCACCAGCGTCTGATAGCCATCGGGGCACGCGACGATGAACTCCTCGGCGTGCGCCTGACGGGCGGCGCGGACGACGTCCTCGAAGGGCGCGCCCGGGCGTCCGTACGCGATGTTGTAGAGAATCGAGTCGCTGAAGAGGAACGTCTCCTGAGTGACGAGGCCGATCAGGGCACGGAGCGAGGCCTGAGTGATGTCGCGGAGATCGTGGCCGTCGATCGTGATCCGCCCGGCGCTGACGTCGTGGAAGCGCGGCAGGAGATCCATGAGGGTCGACTTGCCGGCGCCGCTCATGCCGACGAACGCGACCACTTCGCCTCGGTCGATCGTCAGCGAGACGTTGTGCAGCGTGAGGTCATCGGAGTCGACGTGCCGGAAGCCGACCTGGTCGAAGACGATCGCGTGGCGGAACGCGTCGAGCCCGACGGCGTCCGCACGGTCGGCGATCGCCGGCGGCAGGTCGAGGATCTCGAAGACGCGCTCGACGGACGCGGTCGACTGCTGGACGGTGTTGACGGTCCGCGAGAGCTGCCGGACGGGTCCGTAAAGCAGGGCCACCGCCGCCGTGAACGAGAAGAAATCGCCGGGCGTGATCGCGCCGGCGATGACCTGGTGGCCGCCGTACCAGAGGGCGCCCATGATTCCGAAGGCGGTCAGTACCTCCATGAGCGGCTCCGAGAGCTGATCGGTGCGGTGGTCCTTCAAGGCCAGCGTGAGCAACCCGCGGTTAACGTGGTCGAATCGCTCCACCTCGTGCGCCTCGCGCCCGAACGCCTTGACGATCTTCGTCCCCGAGAGCACCTCGTACAGGAGCACGTTCAGCTCGGCGACCTTCCGCTGCGCCCGCCTGTTGATGCGGTAGAGCTTGCGTCCGATCGTCCGCACCGCCAACCCGATGAACGGGAAGACCACGAGCGCGATCAGGGCCAGCCGCCACTCCCGGACGAACATGACCGCGGCGAGCACGACCACCATCACGACGTTCCGGATCGTCATCACCATGACCGTCGACGAGAGGCGCGCCAGCCGGTTCACGTCGGTCACGATCCGCGACGCCAGCTCCGCCGAGTGGCGGCTCGTGAAGAACGACAGCGACATCCGCTGGATGTGGATGTAGAGGTCCCGGCGAATCGCCGCGATCACGCGCTCGCCGGCCGCCGCCATCAAGTAGGAGTAGCCGTAGCGGCCCACGCCCTTGCATACATACGCGCCGAGGAACAGCAGCGGGATGAGCTTCAGCATCGCCTCGTCGCGGCGGATGAAGACGTCGTCCATGGCGGGCTTCACGAGCCACGCGATCGCGCCCTCCATCGCGGCGACCACGACCGCGAGCGCCGTGCCGAGAAGCAGCATCGGCACGTGGGGCTTGAGATAGACGAACAGACGCCCGTAGAGCGCGGTCGGAACGCTCATGGCGCCGCTCGCACCGTCATCACGCTTCGAAGAACTCGCGCACCGCCGCGATCACCCGATCGATCTCCGCGTCCTCGTGGTCGGCCGACATCGGCAGCGTGAGGATCTCCTCGACGAGCCGCTCCGTCCGCGCCAGCGGCGACGGCGCGAACCGCTCGATCGCGGGCTGCCGGTGGGTCGGGACCGGATAGTGGATGCCGGTCTGGATCCCGCGCTCCTTCAGGAAGGCGGCCAGCGCCGCGCGCCGCGGCGTGCGCACCACGAAGAGGTGGTACACGTGGCGGGCCCGGGCGCGCTCGCCGGGCAAGACCAGCGGCAGCCCGGCGAGCCCACGGGCGTAACGCTCCGCGAGAACGCGCCGGCGGCCGTTCATCGCGTCGAGCCGCCGCAGCAGCACCCGCAGCGCCGCGGCCTGCAGCTCGTTGAAGCGCAGGTTGAAGCCGATCTCCGTGTGCACGTTCCGGTCGACTCGGCCGTGGTCCCGCAGCCGGCGGCAACGGGCCACGACCTCGTCGTCACTGGTGAGGATGGCACCGCCGTCGCCCATGCCGGGCAGATTCTTCGACGGGTAGAAGGAGAAGACCGCAGCGCGGCCGAAGCTACCCACCCGTTGCCCGTTCCACTCGGCGCCTTGCGCCTGGGCGCAGTCCTCGAGAAGCCAGAGGCCGAGGCGCGAGGCGAGGTCCTGGACGGCCGTCAGGTCCACCGGCTGGCCGTACAGGTGCACGGGCACGATCCCGACCGTCCGCGGCGTCGCCTTCGCTTCGGCGTCGGCCGGATCGAGGGTGTAGAACTCGTCCGCGTCCACGAACACGGGCGTCGCCTCCGCGAGGCAGATCGCCTCGACCGTGGGGAACGCCGTGTGCGACGGCACCAGGATCTCGTCGCCGGCCTTCACGCCGAGCGCGCGCAACGTCAGCCAGAGCGCGGCGGTCGCCGAGCTGGTCAGCACGGCGTGCTTCACGCCGGTAGCGGCCGCCAGCTCGGCTTCGAGCAGCCGGCACTGCGGACCCAGGACGTACTGGCGCGAGTCGATCGCCGCCAGCACGGCTTGCTTGATCTCATCGTCGACCGGCGGGCGGGACAGCGGAATCGGCGTCATGGCGTCGGTCCGGAGAGGCGGTCGTACCGGCCGCGATAGTAGACGAGCGGCGCGCCATCGCCCGAGTGCGAGCGCTCCACGCGTCCGACGAAGATCGTGTGGTCGCCTTCGAGATAGACGTTGACCGTCGCGCACTCGAGCTGGGCGAGCGAGTTGTCGATGAGCGGCAGGCCGAGCGGGCTCAGCGTGAACGGCACACCGTCGAACTTGTTGTCGATCTTCGTGGTGGCGAACCGGCGCGACACGACCTCCTGCTCGAGACCCAAGATGTTGACGGCGAACATCTTGCCCGCGACCAGCGCGGGGTAGCTTTGCGCCTTGTGGTCCACGCACACGAGGACGAGCGGTGGCTCGAGCGACACCGACGTGAACGCGCTCGCGGTGAGCCCCGTCGGGCGGCCGTCGCTGTCGCAGACGGTAATGACGGTGACGCCCGTGGTGAAATGGCCGAGGACACGGCGGAATTCGTCCGGAGGAATCACCCGCTTTTTGTAGCAGGTCGAAGGCGAGAGTGCAAGGTTTCGCGCGTAGATAGACCGCAGTGCAGGGGGGCGCCTTTCCGTTGAACGCGCCCGGGGCTCCTGTATAGTCCCGGTATGGTGACCGAACAGGCCGTGCTCGACGCGCTGCGGGGGGTCAAGGATCCGGAGCAGCAACAGGACATCGTCGCGCTCGGTCTCATCCGCGACCTGACCATCGCCGAGTCGGAGGTTGCCTTCACGCTTGCCTTCACGACCCAGTCACCGGCGTCGAAGGCCACCATGCACAGTATGGCCTCGCGAGCCGTGGGCCGGGTGCCGGGCGTGTCGAAGGTGCAGGTCAAGATGGGGGGCATGCCGGGCGCGCGGCCGGGGCAGCCGGCGGCTCACGCCCACGCGCAAGGCCCGCAGAGGTCGGCGGAGTTCATCCCCGAGGTGAAGCACACGATCGCGGTGTCGTCCGGTAAGGGAGGGGTCGGCAAGTCCACGGTCAGCGTGAACCTCGCGGTGGCGCTGCGCCAGTCCGGCGCGGCGGTCGGCATCATCGACTCCGACGTGTACGGCCCCGACATTCCCCTCATGCTGGGCTCGCGCGGACGCCCGGGCATGTTCGAGAACCGGATCATCCCGGTCGAGGTGCACGGTCTGAAGATGATGTCGATCGGGCTGCTCGTGAACGACCGGGAACCGCTCGTCTGGCGCGGCCCCATGATCCACTCCTTCATCCAGCAGATGCTGAAGGACGTCATGTGGGGCGCCCTGGATTACCTCGTCTTCGACATGCCGCCCGGGACCGGCGACGCCCAGCTCTCGCTCTCGCAGATCATTCCGCTCTCGGGCGTCGTGATGGTGACGACCCCGCAGGAGGTCGCGCTGCTCGACGTGCGCAAGGCGATTGGGATGTTCCAGAAGCTCAACGTGCCGATCTTCGGCATCGTCGAGAACATGAGCTACTTCGTCGCGCCCGACACCGGAAAGCGCTACCCGATCTTCGGCGAAGGGGGCGGACGGCGGCTCTCCGAGGAGTACGGTGTGCCGCTGTTGGTGCAGATCCCCCTCGATCCGGAAACCCGGCTCGCCGGCGACGAGGGCACACCGATCACCCTTCGCCGGCCCGACTCGCCCCAGGCGGGCACCTTCCGCGAGCTGGCCGCGGCGGTGCGGCGACGCCTCGACGAGCTCGCCGTGCTCCGGCCGCTGCCGAAGATCGGTTGACCGAGCCGAGGGAAGAGCACCGCCGTGCCGCCCCTGACCCTGCCGATCTTCCCGCTGCCCGACGTCACGTTCTTTCCCCACACGCTCCTGCCGTTGCACGTCTTCGAGGCCCGCTATCGGGCGATGGTGATGGATGCGCTGGCGCGCGACCGGCGGCTGGCGGTCGTGAAGCTCAGGCCGGGTTTCGAGGCGGCCTACGCCGGCAAGCCTGCCGTGCACGCGGTGGCGGGGGCCGGCGAGATCGTCAGCTGGGAGCGCCTGGCCACGGGCCGCTACAACATTCTCGTGAAGGGCGAGTGGCGCGTCCGCATCGAGCGCGAGCGGCCGAGCGACACCCTCTACCGCATCGTCACGGCCCAGCAGCTCGACGACGTCGCACCGACCGCTGACGCCTCGGCCGCGCTCGCCCGAATCCGCGACGCGTGCGGCCGCCTGCTGCGCGCGCTGGATCGTCCGGCCGATCTGCTGGATACGGCCCTGGCGCCGGGCCAGCTACCCGGCGTGATCGCCGACCGGATCGCCGCGGCAGTGGTGCCCGACGCCGATCTCCGCCAGGAGTTGCTGGAGACGTTCGACGTCACGCGCCGCCTCGACCGCCTCGGCCAGGCACTCGAGCAACTCGTGAACCAGCTGCGCGAAGGTCGCGAGTGATCCGAGCGTTTCTCGTGGCGTTGCTGATCGTGACGGTGGTGGCGTCGGCAGTGGACGCGATGCCGTGGGCGTGGATGGGGGTGCGCATTCGCGATCTGTCCGAGCAGGAGATGGACGAGATCGCGAAGCGGCACGGGCTCCGCGAGGGATTCGGCGTGGTCATCATCGAGGTGATGGAGGGGACGCCCGCCGAGAGGGCCGGGATCAAGAGCGGCGACCTGGTCGTGGCCTTCGAAGAGCGTCCCGTGACCGACACCCGGCTCCTCCAGCGCCTGATCGGCGGGGCCGGCGCCGGGCAGGATGTGCGGTTGACGGTTCTTCGGACCGACGGGCGGCGGCGCCTCGAGGTGCGCCTCGCGGCGATGCCTCGCCCGGTGCTTGGGGAACGGATCTCGGCCGAATTCGGGTTTCTCGTGCGAGAGCCCGAGCCCGCCGGATCCGCCGCGCCCACGATCTCCGGAGTCATCCGGCGGAGCCCCGCGGAACGGGCGGGGCTCGAGGTGAGTGACGTGATCCTCGAGGTCAACGATCAGGCGGTCGAGACGCGCGAGGCGCTGCGTGAGGCCATGGCCGACGCGAGCATCGAGGGGCCGCTCCGGCTGACGATCCGCCGGGGCGGCAGCCGCCTGTCGGTGACGCTGCGGGCCCCGTGAGCGCGACAAGGCGCTTCTTTGTTGACAGGTCCCGCACCGCTCGCACCGCCCGTCACCTCCGCGGCTTGGCGCAGCGCGTCTAGCGTGCGGCGGCGCGCTGGCGTAGTCTCTCGCCTCGCCGGGGCGGACGAACGCCCCACCAGCCAAACGGAGGAACCACGGATGGCAGACGTCGAACGCATGTACATCAACGGCGAGTGGGTGCTCGCCGATGGCGGCGCCACCTTCGACGTCACGAACCCCGCCGACGGCACCGTCGTCGCGAGGATCGCGAACGGCGCCGGGCCGGAGATCCAGCGCGCGGTCACGGCCGCGCACGCGGCGTTCCGAGAGTGGTCCTCGCTGCCGCCCAAGGACCGCGGCAGCATCCTCCTGAAGATCCAGGCGCTCATGCAGGAGCGGCGGGACGAGCTGGCGCGGCTCGTGACGCTCGAGAACGGCAAGCCGTACGAGGAAGCGAAGAAAGAAGTCCAGTTCTCGCTCGGCTACTTTGGCTGGTTTGCCGAGGAGTCCCGCCGGGTGGCCGGCGAGTGGATTCCGTCGCCACAGCCCGGGAAGCGGTACTGGGTGCTCCGTCAGCCGATCGGGCCCGTCGCCGCGGTGACGCCGTGGAACTTCCCGGCGACGATGGTGACGCGCAAGATCGCGCCGGCCCTGGCCGCCGGCTGCACCGTCGTGCTCAAGCCCGCCTCGGCCACGCCGCTGACCGCGCTCGCCATCGCGCGCATCACCGAGGTGGCCGGGTTGCCGCCCGGGGTGTTCAACGTGCTCACGACCAACCGATCGCGGCTCGTCGGCGCCGAGCTGCTCACGCATCCGCTGATCCGCAAGATCGGCTTCACCGGCTCCACGGACGTGGGCAAGGGGATCATGGAAACCGCGGCCAAACAGGTCACGCGGCTCTCGTTCGAGCTCGGCGGCAACGCCCCGTTCATCGTGTTCGAGGATGCCGACTTCAAGGCGGCGCTCGACGGCGCGGTGGCCATGAAGTTCCTGCGCGTCGGCGGGCAGTCGTGCATCTGCGCGAACCGGATCTACGTCCAGCGCGGGATCGCGGATCGCTTCATTCCGGCGTTCGTCGAGGCGGTCGGGCGCCTGAAGGTCGCCTCCGGCTTCGAGCCGGGCGCCCAGATCGGTCCGCTGATCAATGAGGACACGCGAGCCAAGGTTCACGCGCTGGTCGAGGACGCCGTCAAGCACGGCGCCAAGCTGGTGGCGGGCGGCCGGTACCTGAACGGCGATTCGTACGCCAAGGGATTCTTCTACGCGCCCGCGGTCCTGGTCGACGTGACCGACGACATGGCGATCGCGCAGGAGGAGATTTTTGGGCCGGCGGCGCCGATCCTCGTCTTCGACACGGAGGAAGAGGTGATCCGGCGGGCGAACGCGACCACGTACGGGCTGGCGGCCTATTTCTACACGCGCGACATGGCCCGGCTCGTCCGCGTGGCCGAGCAGCTCGAGTACGGGCTCGTCGGGGCCAACGACGCCACCGGCTACACCCACGAGATCCCGTTCGGCGGCTTCAAGGAATCCGGCCTCGGGCGCGAGGGAGGCCACGAGGGGATCGCAGAATACACGGAGGTGAAGTCCGTCGTCGTCAACCTGAGCTGACTCATCAGTCCACCTGTCATGTCGAGAGGAGGAAGGACCATGCCTCTCTACGAGTTCTTCTGTGACAAGTGCCAGAAGGAAGTGTCTCTGACCCTGTCCATCAGCGAGCGCGCGAAGGGCGACGCGAAATGCCCGCAGTGCGGCAGCCGCGACATGCGCCCGCTGGTGGGCACGTTTTTCTCCAAGACATCGCGGAAATCCTGAGACGGCTCAAGGGGGCTCGCACTCGAGCCCCTTTGCTGAAACTCACTGCCCCCTGCTCTGGTTATCGGCCGCCCCTGAGCCGGCCTGCCAGCCGAGCCAGGCGACGACGAGGGTCAACGCGACCAGGACGGCGGCGCTAATGACGCGCGAGGCGCCGGAGAGCAGGGCGAGGGTACCGCTCGACAGCCCGGCGAAGACGAGGCCGGCGACGGGAAGCACCGGTGCGCCGCAGCCGACCACGCTGCACGGGCCGGTCGAGAGTCCGAGCACTCCTGCGAAGGCCCCCACGATGCCGCCGGCACGGCTCGAGGTGGCCCGCCAGCCGGCCAGCCGTCCCTGCTCGCGGCGATAGAGCACGAGTGCCGCGTACGCGCCGACCAGGAGCGACATCGCGAGGAAGCGGGCGAGGTCCATCGTGTCCACGGCGAAGCCCCACTCCGGGAACCCGTACGGACCGTCCGCGGTGAACCAGAAGAGCGCGACCCGGGAAAGAAAGTCGAGCTTCTGCTCGAGCGACACGCTGGAGACCAGATAGTCCGGCAGCCGCGCGAGCCACGGATTGAAGGCGAAGTAGGTCCAGGGCTTGCGGGTTACCGTCAGCACCAGCGGCGGCAGAAACACGTGGAGGGCGAGGACCCCACCGACGACCGCCAGCGCCGTCCCGGGGCGCGCCCGCACGGCGGCGCCGATGCCCCGCAGCGTCGCTATTACGGCTCGGACCAATCGCGCCACCAATTTCGTCAGGCCGGGAACAGAATCCGTCGGCCACTCATTATAGGTCATGGAACTGACCACGTTACCTTGACATTCGGTCGCGGGGGGTGCTACAGCCGTACTCAATGGCGCCCGGGCCACGTCGCGAGATGTCCACCCAATGGAGGGACCACTATGGCAGCTGAAGTGAATCGGCGGGACTTTCTGAGCACGCTCGGCGTCAGCGTCGGCGCGGCACTCGGCGCAACGGCCGGCGCGGCCATTCCGGTCGTCGGCGTGGCTCACGCGCAGGACAAGCCGAAGGGCAACATCCCGGACAAGCCGTACAAGATCGGCCACATGACCTTCTTCACGGGGCCGGGGGCGGTGCTCGGCGAGCCGATGTACAAGGGCCAGCTCCTCGCCGCCGAGGAGATCAACGCC
>WNEY01004844.1_pt1 | contig 10330 bp, 9 predicted proteins | sample 5400531 | NCBI WGS metagenome assembly WNEY01 (sample SAMN13153338, study PRJNA577476) | soil metagenome | isolation source: 200 cm saprolite under Douglas fir tree site 1 | place: USA:California | collected 2015-04-18
AGCGTAATTGCCTCGACTTTAATCATGGCTGTCTGTTTCTCTGGGGCCGTAGGACCAGGATTCATTCCAATTGCCAAGAAGAAATTTCCCGTTTCCCTGGGCATCGCGCTCATATCCCAAAACCGCCAGTTGCTGCGAAAAAGCCTTCAGAAACATCTCGCGATTGCGTATCTGGAACTGCTTAGCCTGCTCACGAGTCCGGGCTGCTGATTTCCATTCATAGATCTGCGCCGGCACCTCGATGGAGGTCCCGGTTTCTGAGGCAACTTCCCTGCCTTCCAGTACACTGACCACACGCCTGGAACGCAGCCACCACTCAGCGACTAACCGGTCAGTGGGGAGGCCTCCCTGCAACGGCGATGATGACATCCCATAGTGGTTGACGCTGTAAGTGCGCGCGATTGCGCCCAATTTCGCGATGTTGAGGTGGGCATTCTTGATTTCCAGGGGATCAAAGGTCCACTCAATGAGTTCGATGCCTCGGGCCAGCGCCTCTTCACGCTGTGCCAGCTTCAATCGCTGCCCGAGTCCAAAGTTGCGGTACTGCTCGCGTACCGCCAGCATGTGCGAATGAAGATAAGAATGTCCCGAACGGGTTCCGGGAAGCGAAAACACAAACCCCGCCAGGTCACTTCCATCGAATGCTCCCATCACCTGCCCGCCGATTTTCAGAGCGACGACGAACATACGCAACGGAACCAGGTCAGCATCTTCGAATTGCCAGACCTCTTTCTGCACGGCCACGCAAGCCTGCAACTCCGCAAATTCAACGCACCTGCGTATGATGACCGGTTTGGCGCCCATTATTCGGCTTGTCCTTGTTCGGTGCGCTGTGGCTCTTTTGACTTTTGCCACAGCGATTCCATTTCTTCGAGTGAAGCTTCTTCCAGCTTTTGTCCCTGGGCGCGCAACTGCTCTTCGACATACTGGAAGCGGCGCCTGAATTTGCGGTTGGTTTTTTTAAGCGCCAGCTCGGAATCCACTGACAGGTAGCGCGCCAGATTTACGACGACAAAAAACAGGTCGCCGATTTCGTCTTCCAGGCGGTGGCGCAGGCTTTCTGGAATTTGGGCAGCTCCGGAGCCGGCGACGCCGCGTCCATAAGGACGCGGACCGGGAGCGGGAAACTGTTCGAGATCTTTTTTGAGCTCTTGCGCCTCTTCTTCCAGCTTCTCAAATAGACCGCTGATATCAGGCCAATCAAAGCCCACACGCGCCGCGCGCGAGCTGAGTTTATAACCTTCGAGCAGCGCGGGGAGGCCGGATGAGACTCCGGCCAAGACGGACGTGGCTTCGCCGGCCGGGGGAGCTTTGCTCACATCTTTTTGTTGATTCTTCTTTTCTTCTGCTTTCAGGGCCTCCCAATTGCGCAGTACCTCTGCGGAAGTTTCGGCTTTGACGTCTCCGAAGACATGAGGATGGCGGCCCACCAATTTATCGCAGAGCCGATCGAGCACCTCATCAATGCCGAAACGTCCCTCTTCCTTTGCCATCTGCGCATAAAACAAGACCTGCAGGAGCAAGTCGCCCAACTCTCCAGGCAATTCTTCGAAGTCGCGATTATCGATGGCCTCCAGGACCTCGTAGGTTTCTTCCAGGGTATAAGGCTTGATGGAATCAAAGCTCTGCTCGCGGTCCCAGGGACAGCCTCCAGGCCCGCGCAATCGCGCCATGATGGAAACAGCGCGTTCGAACCGTTCTCCCGTTGTTGGCATGGGATTTAATCTAAACGATACCGCAGCAGGCCAGCAAATCCGGGGTAAAATACTCCCGTTAGGCAGCTTCTACTCTGCATCTAACAGAATAATGGAGGGTTTATTTAACTCCCGGCCTTCCCTAAATGGAAACCATTTCGATGTCGTCGTGATCGGTGGCGGCGTCAGCGGAGTGGCGATTGCACGGGAGTGTGCGCGAAACAGACGGCGCACGCTGCTTCTCGAGCAGAATGATTTCGCCTCGGGCACCACCAGCCGCTCTACGCGCATTATCCACGGCGGCTTGCGTTACCTGGAGCACGGAGAGCTGGGGCTGGTCCGCGAATGCCTGCAAGAACGCGAGTTGCTTTTGCGCCAGCAACCGCATTTAGTGCGCCCCATGCGCTTCCTGCTGGCCTTAAAGCCCGGCGCACGCCACAGTGCGCTGGCCATCCGCACCGGATTATGGCTTTACAAGGCGCTGGCCGGTCCCCGGATTCATACTGGCAGCTCTAAACCAGACATCCAGAACTTAGAAAAACAACTCGATGGCGGCGAATCTTTTTCCGTCTTCTCCTACGAAGATGCGCAGTGCGAATTTCCTGAACTCTTAGTCGCGGAATGGCTGGCCGATGCTCTGCACGCGGGCTGTGAAACAAGAAATCATGCTGAAGTGCTGAACCTCAAAATCGTAGATGGACGCGCCTGTGGCGTGCTCTTCCGCGACCAACTCGATGGCAACGAGCAAACCGTCGAGGCCACCTGGATTGTCAATGCCACCGGCCCCTGGTGCGATCACTTCTGCCGCCGCTTCCCTTTGCGCGTCAGCACAAGGCTCGTAGGCGGAGTGCGTGGCAGCCATATTGTGCTCCCCGCATTTCCCGGGATGCCACACTCAGCCGTCTACACTGAAGCCGCAGACCATCGGCCATTCTTCGTAATCCCGTGGAACCACCAGATGCTGGTAGGAACAACTGAGGTTTCTGACGAGCGGGAACCCGGTCAGGTACAACCATCGGCAGCGGAGATTGATTATCTTCTGTGCTCGCTGGCGCGCTTGTTTCCCCAACAGCGCTTCACGCATAGTGACATACGCTATGCCTTCGCCGGCATTCGTCCTTTGCCCTATTCTCCGGGCGAGTCGCCCGGCGCGGTTACACGCCGGCACTTCTTGCATGACCACTCGGAGGAAGGCGCGGCGGGAATGATTTCCGTCATCGGCGGCAAACTGACTACTGCCTCAAGTCTCGCCCGCGAGTGCGCCCGTCAGATCGGAATCCGCAATAACTCGTCCGCCCGCACGCAGGTTGCCTTGGCGCCACTTGACGGCATCGAAGTAACACTGTGCCAGTGGTCACGCCACTTCGCGCTCTTTTCTGGAATCTCTCAAAGTTCGGCGCGAGCGATTGCCGAGTGGCATGGCCGCAGGGCCCTGGCCATCGCGCGATTGGCGGCAAGCAGTGAAGAGTATCGTTTGCCGCTGTGCCAGCATACCGACCACCTTGTGGCCGAGGCGGTAGCCGCCTTCAATACGCAACACGCTTTTAGCTTGGGAGACGTTCTGCTGCGCAGAGTACCGGTCGCGCTGGGAGCTTGCTGGTCTGAAGAATGCAGCACAGAGGCAGCGCAAAAAATTGGAAGAGTCATGGGATGGAGCTGCAAAACAATGCAAAAGGCATTGGAGAGTTTTGAAGAGGAGCGCACCAGGTTTTTGAATCCCTCGCCAAGTGGACATCCGCTCGCAGGTCCAACCCCAGATTTAGGAAAATACGCGGCCTAGCAATTCGGTGTCGTCAGAAATAATGGCGTCGACTCCAGCCTTCCCCAAGCGCAGCATTTCAGCTTCAAGGTTCACGGTCCAAACGAAGATCTGTTTCTTGGCTTCGTGTATCGCTTCAATCATTGCTGGCGTCACCAGCTTGCGTTCGCTTATGACCACGCCGCAAGGAAGCTCTTTCCACCTGGCCGACGTTTGCTCCTGATCGCAGATGAACCCCAGCGGGATTGCCGGCTGCAAATAATGGATGCGTTGCAACACCTCGGGAAGAAATGAAGAGACAACGTAAGTATTCGCCGCAAGCGGCTTCACTATCGTTATTAGCTCGTCTTCCATACCAGCGACCTTCAATTCAATATCGAGAAATGCGCGGCCGCCATAGCGCTGAACTACGTCTTCAAGGCATGGCAGGATATCGCAGTCGTTCCGAGCGCCGGCCGGCGCAGCAGAACGATGTTTCTGCACGATGGCGGAATAGGCAGTTTGCGCTACGGGAAGATCTGCTATTTGAGGATCATGGCAGAGAACAGCATAGCGATCGGCGGTGCAACGAACGTCAAACTCAAAGCCATCGCACCCGTGAGCGAGAGCAAGGTCAAATGCGGTGAGGGTATTTTCCGGAGCCCTGCGGCGGGCGCCGCGGTGGCCCAGGAGCAAGGGCCGGCGCTTAGTCAAGATCAATGTCGCGGATGCGCGGGGCCGCGTCAGGTGTTTCTTTCGCCCGCTTCACGGCTTCTTGAAATTTCTTTTCCAGCAGATCAGCCTTGTTTTTTTCTGCTTCAACCGACTGACGGAAGAGCGATTCACGCCGGCTGTCCTGCTCTTTCATGGCGCGGGCCGCCTCTTCAAAATCATTGAATGTCTTGGGACGCTCTGGCGGTATATGAGAGATCACAGCCCGGCTGGCGACATCGACCTTGAGCATGGCGCCACAGCAGGGACATGATACTTCGAAAGCTTCGGGTTTCTTGGACATTGCAGTTCCCTGCCCACCGTTATCTTAACTCTTTTGCCCGGCAGCCTGCACCACTAATTGAAAGGCAGGTTCAGAGCGCAGATTATCGAAATCTACCGCTGCGTTAATCTCAGCCAGCGAATAGCCTTGGTGGACTGCCTTGCTCAACCATTGGATAGCGCCCGCTCCATTGCCTAACTGGTTTTCCACCAGGGCCGCAAAAAACAGGGTCTCCGGCTCATCGGGATGAAGCTTGATTGCATCGCGCATATGCATGCGCGCTGCCTGAGCGTGACCCAGCCGCGCGTGGTATACCGCCAGCAGCAGGTGGACATCCATGTTCTTAGGATTGAGCTTTAGCTCCTCATCGGTCATGCGGATGGCGCGCTCATACAACGGTGTGGCCTGGTCGCGCTTGCCGGCTGCCCAAAAGTAGGCATCGGCCAGATAACCGACAGAACGATAGTCCCCTGCATCCAAAGTCAGGGCCTGCTGGTATGAGGCAATGGCATCATCAAACCGGCGCATGCGCATGTACGCCTGGCCGAGGTTGGCGTAGGCTTCAAAACTCGGACGCAGAGCGATGGCGCGCTGCAAAGCCCGTACCGCATCGTCGTACCTGCCCAGGAAGATATCGAGCCCTCCCAGGCTGTGATAAATCGAGCTGTTGTCAGGCGAAACCGCGGCAGCATGGTTGTATTGCTCAATGGCTTCCTGATAGTGTCCGTGCTGCGCGAAGAAATGTCCCAACCAGCTATACCCTGCCCAGTAGTGCGGGCGCAGTTCGATGGCGTGTCGATAGGTCTGTTCGGCATCCTGCAGCCTTCCCAGGTGCTCATACGCAGTTGCCAAACCGCGGTACGCGTCGTCATAGGTAGGCTCGGCAGTAAGAGCGCGACTGAACTCCGAACTGGCATTTTCGTACTTTCCCGCGGTTAATAAGATGTTGCCCAGGCAGACATGGCCGGCGGCCAGATCACTGCTAAGCGTAAGCGAATGCTGGCAGGCTTCCCGGGCTTTAGAAACATATTCGAATTGATGGTTGACCCGGTACTTATCCCAATAAGCCTCCCCCAATCCGGCGTAGGCATAGGCGTAATTAGGATCCAGAGAAATTGCACGCGTGAAGTTCTCGATCGCGCTCTCGACCTGGGCGGGATCGGTGTAATTCTGCAGATCGCCGCGGCCACGCATGTACAGGTCATACGCCCCGGCGATCGTGGTTCCATGCTTTTCCAGTTGTGGCCGCTCGTCGGGAGTGATTTCCAGTTCGAGCATCCAGAGCACGCCTTCGACCACGCGGTCTTCCATGGCAAAAGGATCAGAAGCAGCAGCGGTAATGGTATCTCCGCGCAGTTGGCGATGCGAAACCGCATCTACCAGCGTATAGGTGATACGCACCGTATTCCCCGCTTGACGGAGGCTTCCTTGCACAACAAGATTGACCCCCAGGACTTTGCGGGCCTCGTCAACGTCGGTAATGCCCCTTCCATAGATTTCAGAGGCCGGCGCGACTTGAAGGGCGTGAGCAGCTGTAAGCTGCGTAAGTTTGGCGGTCACGGTTTCCGCCAACCCTTCACTGAAATTCTTTACCTCCGCCGATGCCTCGATTGTGCGGAATGGCAGCACTGCAACTACCTTCTGGTCGGGAATGGCAACGGCCACATTTTCCGCAGGAAAGAATCGCTGCCGCAGGTCCCGCGCCAAAGATCTCCATGGGACGAAGACAGCGCCTGCCACCAGGACCGCCGCCACGATGCCCCAAGCCGTCCATCTCTTGTGCCTGCGCAAAATCAGATTGCGAGGAGGCGGAAGCAAACCCGATTCCGACTGCCGGCGCAAGCGGCGTAAGTCTACCAGGAGGTCGCGGGCGGTCGCATAACGTTCCTCAGGATCTTTCTCCAGCATCTTACGGATAACCCTCTCAACTTCATCCGGTACTTGAGGGTTTGCCTGCTGTATTGCAGAGGGCCGCGCGTGCAGCGTGAGCTCAATGCTGCCCACCCAGGTGGCGGCAGCACAGGGATTATTTCCCGTCAGCAGTTCGTAGAACACAACCCCTAGAGAAAAGATATCGGCACGGGCATCGGGCTCTTTTTCCAGAAGCACCTCGGGTGCTACATAGCCGCGAGTGCCGGAAAGGGGGTGACCTAAGCTAGGCAGGCTGGCGGTCGCGCCTGCTTCGGCGGTCGCGCGTAAGCGCTGGGCCAGGCCGAAATCCAGCATCTTCACCTGCCCGGTCGCCGTCAGCATGATGTTTTCAGGCTTAATATCGCGGTGCAGAATACCTTTTTCGTGGGCCGCTGCCAGGGCTTCCGCGCATTGCACTGCTACTTCCAGAAACTGCGGCAGGTCGGGGCGAGGATTGAAGCGGAAACGAAGGTTTGCACCTTCGACGTACTCCATAATCAGGAAGACCTCGCCCTGGTCTTCGATGACGTCGTAAATACCGGCGATGTGTTCGTTGTTCAGCGCCGAAATGCGCTCGGCTTCCTTCAGGAAGTGGCCGCGGGAAAGCTGGTCGCCGCGCAAATGGGGAGCCAGCCTCTTCACCGCAACCAGCCGTTTCAATAGAGTATCTTCGGCCAGATAGACCTCGCCCATGCCGCCCGCGCCCAGCCGCTGGCGAATTTCAAAGCGGCCAGCCAACGTTCCGGTGAGCTCTACAGTGACAGCGTCTTGTACCCTTGCCATCTTCGGTGCAGACATATTTCAGCTTATGTGGAGCAAGTTGAGCGTTCTCGCGGCATTTGGGTGAGCTCTTGGTGAGCGCTATCATGCGCGAACCAAGGGCGAGGGTATAGCAGCCTTGTTTTGGCTGCGTGATTTTAAACGTTTACTTCTGCCGTGGAACTGCCCTCCATGCTACTCCGGAATTGGCCGGGCGCACAATTTCTTATTTGGTTCAAGGTGAGAAAAAATAAGGTGATCGCCGTAAGATTACATGACTACGAAGCAATGACCGTTGCAGGAAAAATCAATCTGGTCACAAATTTTCGACAATGTCTCCGCCCCGAACTGGGCGAGGTAAGAAATGCTGGCAATTTCACGCTCTTGTAGTTTTTGATTAGGATAAAGTGTGTTTGCCAGCAAACCAGCGTGACGGGCGACTTCGGCGTTCCGCATAGCCTGGGCGCGAGCGGCGCGTCCCAGCAGTTGCTGTAGCTGGTGGCGCATCTTCGATCCTGAATTCTCTGCAGCGTCGCGCAGTGTAGGATCGAGTCTGGTAACGGCTTCCGTCAGCCGTTCTATCAGAAGGTTGAGTTCCCTTTCAGATTGGGAAAACGTGGCTCCAATCTCCGCAGGCAGTGTCTTTGCCGCCAGCAATTCACGCAGTTCCTGCTCGCTCTTGAAGCACTCCTGCGGCGAGAGCTTGTAGTGTTCGAGATGCCGCCGGGTACGCGGATCGAGCAAGGTAGCGCTGAAGCGAGGCAGAATGGGTGTAACTCTTCTCAGCAGCTTTTCGTAAACCACGCCTGCCTGCGCAAAATATGCGACCTCGGCGGGGCCGCCGGTATAGGCAAGCGTCGGCAGCAGAAAATCCTGAATCACGGGCCGCAGCAGGACATTGGGAGTAAACCTCTCTGGATGCTCAGCAATCTGGGAATCCAACTGCTTGGGCGTGTAGCGCTCCTCGCCCACGACAAACTCGTCATTGACCCGGCGGATGGGAGTGCGCACGCCATTCACGTCGGCGAAGAGCAGCGTCAAGGATGAAGTGATCTTGACCTGCTCGTGATATCCAGCCCGCTCAAGCGCCCTGCCGCGCTCCTCAAGTGCCTGCACGATTTCCGCGGAGCGTGCGGCCGCCTCGCGATAAAGCGGCGCCGCCAAATGATGCAGCGCCGGCTCAGCAGGATCGAGGAAAATCAGACCGAATTCCCCAAAAAGACGGGCGAAGAGTTTGCCGAAGGCGCTTCCCAGGGTTTCGTCAGCCTGATAACACTCGATGAGCAAGTCCCGATAAGGAGAATCGGGCAACAGATTTGCCGCTTCGCGAATAATCGTTGCGCCTTGTTCTCCAATCGCGATCCTGCCTATAGGCGTGCCTTCCGGAGCTGTGCATGGAATGGCGACAGGATGCAGACTTCCGTTGGAGCTGCGCAGGGCGTTGTGTGAAACCTCGGCAAAGTCATGGTCCTCAGTGGCCAGCCAGAAAATGGGGACGGAATCCACGCCCGCTGCCGTGAGCTGCCTGGCATGCTTGATGACGGTAAGCGCCTTATAGATCCCAAACGCCGGGCCACCTAAGAGCACAACTTGCTGGCCTGTGACCATGGCGACGCTGCCATTACGCAGCCGTTGAATGTTCTTGAGAGTCTCGGCCGAGCCCCCCAGCTTGCGGTTCTGACGCTCCAGAATGTCGGAGACCGCGACGCGGATTTCAGCAGGATAGCGGAGCTGCGCGGCGCTCTCTGCCAGTCTGCCACTTTCATGTGGAGAAAGTGGATAGAAGCTTTGCACCCGCGAAAAATCGCTGCTGTAATCGGCAAAAAGCCTGGTGGTGTGAGGGATGTTGCTGAACGGCAAACATCGTGCCTCCATCAAGAATGCTCCTTGTGTAAGTGGTTGCCGAAAAGCATGGAAATTGGATGTCCACCTCCGACTATGGATGCTAACAATTTCCTCACAACACGGTAAATGGCGGAATAACTCGCTACGGAGGCTCATGTCGTCGTTATCTTCATCCTGGCGAATAACGCTCTTACTCGGGACGAAAGGGCGAACATCGTGACAAGGTTTTTTCGCGTCACCGCCGGGGGTACTGCTATTCCCCGCGAATCGTCGATGGGAGTTGACACATCTAATCTTTCAGCTTCACTTTATTGCTGTTAGACTGAAGTAAGTTCTTTGAGCATAGCTTCAACCATTCAGAAGGGGGCGTCACGGCTTCGACGGAAATGCGTGAGGTAAAGAGGCATACCGGGGTGCACACACCCGTAATCGCGTGCAAAAACATAGTTGCCAATCAACAGATGGCATACGCTGCTTAATTAATTAGGTAGCCGCTCTCTTCCGCTTTGTCCGTGGGCGGGAGCAGGGCGTCGCACAGCGGACTGGCCTTTGCCGCGTGTCTGGGTGGCGAAGGCGAGATATACAGGCTAGCGGCTTGCGTTTCTTGTCCGTTCTTAGCGCCGGCTGCGAAAGTTGCGGGGTAACTCCCGCAGCAGGAACGTGACTACGTATGTAGGCTCTTTGCTGTCATCATTTTCGGACGCGGGTTCAACTCCCGCCGCCTCCACCATTTAGGTCTCCGGCTCATCAGTCTACAAAATGTTGTAAGGCCCACCCATCAAATAGAGACGCGTGAGCCGATGAAGCCAGATGTAATTTCAAACGTAAATTGAGCAGGCTCACCGATGTTAGCTCTTGTGAACCACTTCAAATGTGTAGCCATCAGGGTCAAAGATGTCTGCAGCGTAATAGCCTGGATAATATTCTAACCGAGCACGCGGCGAAATATTGTCCTTGGCGCCCGCGGCAATTGCAGCCTTGTAAAAGGCATCGACCATTTTATTGTTTTCGGCCACGAATCCCCAATGGATAGATGCAGGATCGGGCTTTCCCTGCTTCAACCAGAAGAAGGCTTTTTCGCCATCACCGAACCCCCAAAGATCAGGATGTCCGTTTGTGCCTTTGTAGGGCAAGAACATTTTTATCTTCAGCGGTTTGAGCGCGGCTTTGTAGAACTCAAGTGAGCGCTCGACGCCGCTCACGGTCAGAATTATATGATCCAGCATGTTTTCCGCTCTCGCAGCTCTACAAATTCGGGCACCCTCCGCCCGATGAGCTTCGTTTTTAAAGCACAAGTTTCTTTACGGCAGCTTCGGCGTTTGGTGACAATGCAGGTGAATCCATCCATATGAATTGAGTTGGTAAGAATGATTTGTAAGAATCATTCCG
>WNEY01004846.1_pt1 | contig 10330 bp, 5 predicted proteins | sample 5400531 | NCBI WGS metagenome assembly WNEY01 (sample SAMN13153338, study PRJNA577476) | soil metagenome | isolation source: 200 cm saprolite under Douglas fir tree site 1 | place: USA:California | collected 2015-04-18
CTCCAGCGTCAGCCGTGGCCTTCGGCATGCCGTAAATTGCCGACGACGCTTCGTCCTGCGCGATCACCAGCCCTCCGTGTTCTTGCACGGCCGCGGCGCCGACGGCGCCGTCGTTGCCCATGCCGGTCAGCACGACGGCAACCCCGTACCGCCCCGCCGCCGCCGCGATGCTGGCGAACAGCACGTCACCTGAGGGCCGGTACGGCCCGGGCGGCCCGCGCCGGTCGAGTCTCAGCTCGCCATCGGCACGAACGGTCAGCTGGGCGCCATCTGGTGCGATCCAGGCGGCTGGCGTTAGCCGCTCCCCGTCCGTGACGATACGGACCGGCACGCGAACGGCCTGCGCGAGCCACTGCGCAAGCTCCTCGGTGAACCCCGAGGTCATGTGCTGGACCACCAGTAGCGGAATCGGATAGTCGGCCGGCAGCACTTCGAGCAGTCCGGCCAGAACGTGGGGGCCCCCGGTCGATGCGCACACGCCGATTACCGCGGCCGAGCGGACGGCGGTCTCGCTCGGTTCATCCGAACGGAGCCGGGCTCGCGGATGATGCAGCACCCGGGCGCGGCTCAGCAGCCTCACCCGCTGCCGGAAGGCGACGCCAGCCGCGTTCGCCGGATCGCTGAGGTCAAGATCGGTCTTCGCGATGGCGTCGAGCGCACCCGCGGCGAGCGCGGCCGCCGCCTTGTCCCGGCGGGTGGACACGGTCGACAGCAACATGAGTATCGGCAGCGGGCACGCGCTCATGATTTCCTCGACCGCCCGCAGCCCGTCCATGCCAGGGAGCTCGAGGTCCATGGTGACTAGGTCAGGCGCTATCCGCGGCAAGGCGGCGATCGCGTCTTCGGCGGTATCGCACACGGCGGCGACCGTGATGTCGTGGTCGTGCTCGAGCACCCGCCGCAGCGCTGCGGCATACGTCGGCGAGTCCTCGCAGACCAGTGCCTTCGTCACTGCTGTCACCGGCCGACCAGGCGCTCGACGGTGGCCAGCAGCGCGTGCTGGTCGAAGTTGTGCTTCGACATGTAAGCGTCAGCACCAGCGTCGATACCGCGGCGCCGCTCTTCCTCCGAGGAGTGTGACGTCACGATCACGACGGGCAGGGACGACCGCGCCGGATCGGCACGGATCGACTCTGTCAGTTCGAGTCCGTCCAGTTCGGGCATCTCCAGGTCGGTCATCACCAGTGCGATGTCCGCGTTGCGGCGCAGCGCCTGCAGCGCCTCACGGCCATCGCGCGCCGTGACGACCCGGTATCCGGCAGCCTGAAGTATGCTCCGCTGGAGCTCGCGCACGGTGAAGGAATCCTCAGCGATCAGGATCGTCATCGCGAGTCGCTCGTCGGCGGGTGCCGGGATCGCGGCGGAGCGGCGCTGCCGCCTGGCGATGAAGGACGGCTCGATGAGCAGCGCGATCCGCCCGTCGCCCAGGATCGCGGCGCCCAGGTAGCCTCCGATGCCCGCCAGCAGCGGGCCGAGCGGTTTTACGACGACTTCCTGCTGGCCGATGAGCGCGTCGCAACTGACAATCGCGCGGCTGCCGCCGGCCGAGATGAGCAGCGCGGGAGCATGCTGAGCCAGTGGTCGCGCCGTTGCGCCCATCGCGGCGGCGAAGTCGGTGACGGGAATCGCGCGACCCCTGACCTCGAGAGACGGCACGCCGCCGAGCGCCAGGTCCGGCTTGCCTGGCAGGACTTCCTCCACCGCAGCGAGCGGCACGCCGAAGACGGCGGTGTCCCTTTCGAACAGCAAGACCTCGAGCAACGCCATGGCGAGCGGCAGCAGCAAGATGACCTCGGTTCCCAGGCCCGGCGTGCTGCGGATCTCGAGGCTGCCGCCGAGCGACTCGACGTAGGTCTTGACGGCGTTCATGCCGACACCGCGGCCGGCCAGCCCGGTCACCTCGCCCGCCGTGCTGTAGCCGGCCCGGCACAGTACCTCGGTGAGCGATCCGTCCCGCCCCGCCTCTTGCCTGACCTGGGCGCTGACGCCCTGCCCGTCATCGCTCACCGCGATCTCGACCTGGCTGCCGCGAGGTTCGGCTCGCAGCTCGATCCGGCCGCGCTCCGGCTTGCCAGCGGCCGCCCGCGCCTCGGGGGTCTCGATGCCGTGGCTGACGGCATTCCTCAGCAAGTGCGTCAGCGGTTCTGGCAGGCTCTCCAGGATCACCCGGTCGAGCTCGGTATCCGACCCCGTGACGGTCAGCCCGACGTCTTTGCCTACCTCCCTGGCCAGCTCGCGGACGGTACGAGGCAGCGGTCCGGCGATGACGCTCACCGGCAGCGTCCGCATCCTGATGCTGACATCTTTCAGCTGCTCTAGCGTGCGGTCGCCGCCCGTGAGGACGTCGAGGACCGCCTGCGGGGCGGCGGCGTCGCCAAGGGCGTGCGCTAGCGCGCGACGGTCGTGCACGACTTCGCCGACGAGATTGAGCAGGGAGTCAATGTTCTCTGCCGATACGCGCAGCGGACGCGGCTGCCTGGCGCGCGGCTCGGGTCCGGCGCGCGCCGGCTGCGCTCCGCCGCGACCGCTGGGGGCATTCGCTGTCTGCGGCGACTCTGCGCGCCGATCGTCGGCAGCGGCGAGCGAGTCCCGCCGGTCGGCAAGTTCGGCGATGACAGCATCGGCTTCGGCGATCTCGCCGGTGACCTGCTGACGCACGGCGGCCGTCGCGCGCAGCAGCGGTGTTTCTAGCTCGGCCGGCACAGCCCCGCTATCGCGGGCTAGCGCGAGCACATCTTCGACGGCGTGAGTGACGGCTTCGATGTGAGGCATCCCGAGCATCCCGGCCGCGCCCTTGATCGTGTGCGCGTCGCGGAAGAGCGTGTCAACCGCATCGGCATCCGCATGGCCAGACTCGATCGCAAGCAGCACCGCATCCATCTCGTCAAGTCGCCCGATCGTCTCGTCGACGAAGATCTCCGCCGGGTCATCTCCAGCGCGGGTCATGGCGAGACGGCTCGCATCGAGTCAGTCTCAGCTGTCTGGGCGGCAGGAGTCGCCGCGCGCTCGACCGCCCGAGCCACGTCGATCACGCCGATCAGGCTTCCATCGGCCAGCACAGCGCCGAGCAGAATGGGCGATTCGGACTCTTCGGTGGGCTCTGACAGCTCGGTTACTCCGGTCACCTTGTCGACCGCGAATCCGGCTCGCAGGTCACCGACGGCTGCTACCACGAGTCGGCTTGGGGGTCTGCTTCGCTCCAGTCTGAGCACGGCGGCCAGGTCCGCCACCGGCAGGATCAGGCCGCGCAGGTCGCGCACCCCGAGGATCTCCGCCGGCGCTCGTGGTACCGGGACAACCTGGCCGAGCGCCGCGACCTCCAGCACGTTCGCCACAGATATCGCATATACCTCGTCGACCACCTCGAAACGCAGATAAACGCCCATTCGCGACCTCGCTACCATGACGGAGGGCATCTTCTATCTCGGCTACCAGCGACTCGAGCCGCTCGGCGGAGGCCGCCCACTGAGTCTGCTCCGCGGCGAGCTGGTCCGCGGCCTGGCGGATCTGCTGGATAGCGCCGTCAACTTGGTCCGCAGCCGACTTCTGCTGCTGCGTGGCGAGTATGGACTCAGCCAGCATCGTCGCGGTCGACGCCATCAGCTCGCCCACCTCACGGGCGTGCCTCGTGCCCTGCTCCGTGGCCATGATCGTCGCGTTCGTTTCGTCCTGGACCCCGCTGATGATCGGGCCGATCGAATCGGTTGAGCTGATGGATCGTTCGGCGAGCTTGCGCACCTCGGCTGCGACGACCGCGAATCCCTTGCCCGCCTCGCCCGCCCTGGCGGCTTCGATGGCCGCGTTCAGCGCCAGCAGATTCGTCTGCCCGGCGATGTCGTTGATTAGTTCGAGAATCTCGCCGATCTTCTGTGCCCGCTCGCCGAGGGACAGTGCGCGCTCGGCGATCGCATCGACCTTCTCCTGCATGTCGTGCATGGTGTCCCCGGTGCGTGCCGCGGCGTCCGCGACGGCACTCATGTTGTCGGAGATCGACCCCGCGGCGGTGGCCAGTTGCTCGATCGTCGCGGAGGTCTGAGCGACGGCCGCGGACTGCTCGCTGGTCACCGCGGCGGCGTTCTTGGCCGCCGCTCGCAGTTCCTCGGACACGTCTCCGAGCACGGCCGACGTCGATCGCAGCCGGTCGAGCAGGTCATCGCGATCGTCGAGCCTGGCGAGCGCCTCCGACAGTTCCTCCTGGCGACGGCCAGAGCGCCGGAGCAGGCGGGTCGCGAACCATGTGAACGCCACCCCGATCGCAACCACGATCACTCCGGCGACAGCCGCCCAAATGCGCGCGCTCCGCTGAGCCGAAGCGCTCGCTGACTCAGCTCGGACGGCTCTGCGCTGGTGCAGGACCACTAGTGCGTCAAGCGGGGCGATGATTGTACCGGCGATGACTTCGAGGTGGTCGATTTCCGCGACACCGCGTGCTATACCTTGGCCGGCGTGCGCCTTGGCGGCAATGAACGCCGCGTAAAAACGCCGCTCTCCGGCCACCGCGCGATTCCTGGTCCGCACGGCCGCCGCCGTCTCACCCGAACCCGCTACCGTCGCCGGGAGCTGGGCCGCGGTCTTGGTGAACTCACCACGCGACCCGGCCACCCGGCCAAGCGCGTTAGCAGACGGATCGGACAGGTAGCCGTACATCGACAGGCGCTCTTGCGCGAAATCACCGATGAGAGCTTCCGCCCAGTGCGAGGCGCTTTCGGTGTCGACCGCTGCCGCCGACCGCGACAAGGCTTCTTCATAGTGCCAGGACGTGAGCGCGATCGCTGCGGCGATGACGGCGATAGCGACTGCGCCAGCGGCGGCCACAAGGCGCGTCGAAGTAGCGAATCCACTGCGCATAAACTCTGGCACCTGTCCTGCGTCGGCGGAACCGGAACACGCCACCTGCCCGACCTGTTAATACAACAAATAGTTACCATCAAATAACCGTTCGTAATCGTCTCGGTCATGACCGACCTGCGACGGCCGCGCTGGGGTGATCAACCCCGCCTGGCTCCTGCCCAGCCCCGATGGCAGCAACTGGTGCGGGTTCGATGATTCGCGGGTTAAGACGGGAGCAGAGGTCGGCGCCGGAACCGTGAACTTCATGTGGGACGCCAGGCAGGACGGAAATTTCCGGCCGGAGCCGGTTCGCATTCGACGAGTTCGAACTCGAAGCCGGGCGGGACCGGCCATGTGAGCTCAACCCCGCCGGGCGTCTCTCCGGCGATCGGCCTGGCGCCGGGTGCGGTCTCGCCGAGTGCCGCCGGGCTCGCCGAGCCCGAGAAGATCCTGCCCAAGCTGACTCCATCCGAACGACGCCGCGATCAATGCCGGCAAGACCGGCGGCGAGAACCCGCACGGCGTCGACATGAACCTCAACCTGGCGCCGGTGCTCGACGTATTCCGTCAGCCAGGGAACTTCATCGACGAGTTCGGCCGCTCGTTCAGCAGCAACTCGAGCGTGGCCGCCCGGCTCGGCACGTCGTACGCCAAGGCCGAGCAGAAGCACGGCGTGGCGCCCCACGACCGAGTTCACTGCTCCTTTTCAGGACCTCATCACCTTTTCAGGACCTCATCTCCAGGTACGCCTGGGGCGAGATCTGGACCCGGCTGGGGCTGAGCCGGCCTTCGGATTTCCAAATTCCTCGATCAAGGCACCAAAGCCAGCGATCGTTGGGGGTTTATCTGACCGTCAGGCCAGCGCCGACCGGGGCTAACCCGGTCGGGCTAACATCGGCGACACCTGGCTCGCCACGGGATTCACGGCAGAGAATGGTTCCGAGGGCGTAGTGGGGGTGCCGTCGTTCTTCTGGCTCGGCCGCGGTCCGCCGGTGGGCGACTCACTGCCGCACCTGTTCAGGAACCCGCAGAGCGCCCCCGCTGTCAGCCTGAAGTGAGCTGTCGAGCTCCCTGACCAGGGCGTCTAGCCGCTCGGCGGCGTCGGACCAGTGCGTTTGCTCCTCTCCGAGCTGGTACGCCGCGTTGCGGATCTGCTGGATCGCGCCGTCCACTTGATCAGCGGCCGACTTCTGCTGCTGCGTGGCGAGTACTGAGAGTTCCAGCATGGTCGCAGTCGAGGCCATCAGCTCGGCCACTTCACGGGCTCGCACAGTTCCCTGCTCGGTCGCGATAATCGTCGCGTTCGTCTCGTCCCGCACCCCGGTGATGATCACGCTGATGGAGTCGGTGGATTGGATCGAGCGTTCGGCGAGCTTGCGCACCTCGGCGGCTACCACGGCGAAGCCCCTTCCTGCATCCCCAGCTCTGGCTGCCTCGATCGAGGCGTTCAGTGCAAGCAGGTTCGTCTGCTCAGCGATGTCGTTGATCATCTGGAGGATCTCGCCGATCCGCTGCGTACGTTGACCGAGCGACCGCGCCCGCTCAGCGACCGCCTCGGCCTGCTTTTGCATGTCACGCATCGTGTCCCCGGCACGCTCGGCGACCTCAGCCACTGCATGTACGTTGTTCGCGATCGAGCCAGCGGTGGCCGCCAGTTCCTCGATGGCCGCCGAGGTCTGCACGACCGCCGAGGACTGCTGACTGCCCACCGAGGCCGCTTTCCGCGCCGCCAGATCCAGCTCACCGGCGACGCCGCCGAGAACCGCCGAGGTGGAGCGGAGCTGGGCCAGCAGTCTGTCCCGGTCGCTAAGCCGCCGCAGCGCCGACAACAGGTGCTGCGCTCGCCTGAAGGCCCGGCCAAGCAAGCGAAGCACGAATGACCCGAGCGCGTTGCCGATCGCGATGGTGGCCAGCACAGCGGCGATTCCAATCGCGCGCGCCTGCCGCGCCGCAGAGGCCGCTGCTGCCTGCGCCGCTATCGCGCGCAGCGTGGCGAAGCGGCCAAGTGCGTCGAGAGGTTGTATGACCCGGCCCGCGGCCGCTGTCAGGTGAGCGGCCGCCACGCGCTCGCGCGCCGTTGTCGTGCCCGCAGCGCTGCGGGCTTGCGTGAAGACGGCATGGTAGTGGGAATACGCCGTCACTGCCTGTGCCCCTGATCGCGCGCCCGCGCCCAGGCTGGCCCCTGCAAGCTGTGCGGCCAGCCGCCGGAAATGATCGTGCTGTGCGGTTACGGCGCTCAGGGCCACCGCGCTGGAGGAGGTGATGTAGTCGTTGATCGCCTGGCGTTCGTGCCAGAAAGCGGCGGTGAGCGCGGTCGCTGCCGTCACGTTCGCGCGCTCGCTGAGCGCCAGACTGGCCTTTGAAAGGGCCACTTGGTAACGCCAGGTCGAAAACCCGATCACGGCGATGGCCATCGTGCCCACCAGGGCGATGAGACATGCTGACCGCGTCAGTCCACTCTTTTCCATCGCGCTGCTCTTTCTGGCCAACGAGTCACGAAGGCCGCGTACGGCACCCGTCACCTCGGGCTACCTTAAATCACGCTGAGTAGTCAGGGGCGGTGTGCGGGGAGTTCGCCATATTCGCGGGTGAGGCGCTCGATGAGTTCGTTTTCCCTGCGGATCTCCACGTCGGTCGGCGACAGCGAGATGGCCGCGGTCAGCACCATTGTCAGGATGGCGATGCCGAAGATTAGCGGCACGAGGAATGACCCTGCGCTCGCGCCGGTCTGCACAATCGTCTGGCCACGGGCCGCCGCGGCTGCGGACACATGCAAGGCCGCCATGCCCGTGTAGTGCATTCCGCTGATCGCCGCGCCCATGATCAGGCATGCTCCGACGGCCGACCACGCTGTGTCGAGCCGCAGTGCCGCCAGGAGAGCGACAGTCCCTGCGACGACGGCGATGATCACCGACAGGATGACCAGGCCGACGTTATAGTGCATCGTCTCCGGCATCCGCATCGCCGACATGCCGATGTAGTGCATGCTCGCCACGCCGATCCCGATGATCAGGCCGCCCGCCAGCAGCGGACCAAGCCTGTCCCCGCCGAACCCGACGATGAACAGGCCAATGCTCACCACCGCGACCGCGATCAGCATGCTGACGATCGTGACTGGCGCGCTGTACCGGATGGTCGTGCCCGGGATTCTGAAGCCGAGCATCGCGACGAAATGCATGCCCCATATCCCCGCGACTCCTATAGAAAGCGCCGCCAGTATCAGCCAGCGAGCGCGACCAGATCCTTGCGCGGCCCGCGCCCGCGTGGTGCAGCGCAGCCCGAGAAAGCAGCCCAGGCACGATATGGCATAAGCGAGGGCGGGAGAAAGCAACCCGTTCGAAAAGTTATGAACCTCCATCAGACCAAGCCCCCCGGGGTCACTTCTATGGAGGTAGCGTGAATGCTCGCGATCACTTCTACCCTAAAGACGGATAGCCTCACTTGTCACGCCTGTCGCAGCCGTCCGGCTGACACCAGGACAGCAATCTGACTGACTACGAACAGTGTCTAGCTTACTGCTTAGAGTAGCTATGCATGGGATCTTCGGGGGGATCGCATGCCACCCAGGATGGGTGACGAGCATGACCGGCGCCGAGGACGGATAGGCATCGGCGTCGTGAGGTGGGGCTGGGCGCTGCGGTGTGAACGTGGCAGGCGTGCCCGGGGGCTGTGCATGGCACGGGGCGTCCCGTTCAGGTCTGCGCGGCGGGGGTGGTGGGGCGGGTGCTGGTGTCGATGGCGCGGCGGACTCGGGTGAGCAGGGTGGATTTGGTGAATGGTTTTTCCAGGAGGTCGATCTGGTCGGGGTGGGTGCCGTGGGTGTCCAGGACGGGCTGGGCGTATCCGGACATGTACAGGACGGGCAGGTCGGGGCGGATGTCGTGGATGCGGCGGGCGAGTTCGGTGCCGAGTATGTCGGGCATGACGACGTCGGTGAGGAGCAGGTCGATGGGCTGGGTGGTGTCGGCTGCGATGGCGGGTGCTTCCGGGGCGGTGCGGGGGGCGCGGACCTGGTATCCGTTGCGGGTCAGGATGCGGGTGGCTAGTTCTTGGAGGCTGGTTTCGTCTTCGACGAGCAGGATTGTCTCGCCGTGGCCGCGGGGGGTTGCGGCGTGCTGGCCCGGGGATTCGGCGGGTTGGTGGCCGGTGGCGGGCAGCAGGCCGGTGATGGTGGTGCCGATTCCGGGTTCGGAGTAGATCTGGGCGTGGCCGCCGGCTCCGGTGATGATGCCGTAGAACGTGGCGAGGCCGAGGCCGGTGCCCTGGCCCGGCGGCTTGGTGGTGAAGAACGGCTCGAATACGCGGGCGAGCACGTCGGGGGGGATGCCGGTGCCGGTGTCGGAGACCCGGAGCCGGGCGTAGCGGCCTGGTTTGAGGCCGGGGCGGCTTTCTGCGTAGGCGTCGTCGATGTCTATGTTGGCGGTGTCGATGGTGAGTTTCCCGCCGCCGGGCATGGCGTCGCGGGCGTTGACCGCGAGGTTGACCAGGACCTGCTCGAGCTGGCCGGCGTCGGCCAGGACGGGCCGCAGGCCGGCGGCGGGTTCGGTGTTCAGGGTGATGTGCTCGCCGAGGGTGCGGCGCAGCAGGTGCTCCAGGCCGGTGATGATGTCGTTGAGGACCAGTACTTCGGGGTGCACGACGTCGCTGCGGGCGAAGATCAGCAGCTGGCGGGTGAGCCTGATCGCGCGCTGCGCTGCGTCGCGGACTTGCCCGGCGTCGCCGAGCACGCCGCGCAGCCGGGTGTCCTCGGCCTCCAGGCCGGTGATTTCCTCCGCGAGCAGGTCGGCAAAGCCGGCGATGACGTTCAGCAGGTTGTTGAAGTCGTGGGCGATGCCGCCGACCAGCTGGCCCAGGCTTTCCATCCGCTCGGCCTGCCGCAGCCGGTCCTGCGCCGCCGCCCGCTCGGCATCAGCACGTTTCACGTCGGCCATCAGCCGGGCGTTGCAGATGGCCTGCGCGCCGCGCTCAGCCAGGTCAGCGCACAGCTGAAGGTCGGTTTCGTCGTACGGCTCCTCGGTCACATCACGGTAGACAGCGAGGATGCCGAGGGCCGTGCCCCCCGCGATCAGCGGCGCAATGATCGCACTGCGTACTTCGACCCGTACTCCGACCCGGCTGTCCGTCAGACCATGGCTGGCGGAATCGAACCGCGCCATCAAGATCGCCTCACCGGTTCGCAGCGTCTTCGTGCTAACGGCGTCGGCTACGGGCAGCGGGCGCCCGTACACGGAATCTTCGTACGCCTGCGCTCGGAGGGCATCGTTGTGATGCGCCGCGGTGGGCAGCAGGAAGTCACCCGACGCGTCGAGCAGGCGTATGACACAGCAGTCACCCAGCGCCTGCGCCGACTTGGTGACCACTTGGTCGAGGACCACGTCCAGGTCCAGGCTCGAGCCGAACAGCTTGCCGGCCTCGGCGATCATCGTGAGCCGCCGGTGCTCAGCGGCGGCCAGAGCCAGCGCCTCGCCAAGCGCCCGCTGGTCGCTGTCCTTGCCGGGCA
>WNEY01004847.1_pt1 | contig 10329 bp, 12 predicted proteins | sample 5400531 | NCBI WGS metagenome assembly WNEY01 (sample SAMN13153338, study PRJNA577476) | soil metagenome | isolation source: 200 cm saprolite under Douglas fir tree site 1 | place: USA:California | collected 2015-04-18
ACTATGCGGGCATTTTCTCGGAGAGACTGCTGACATGTCGGCCTAGAACCTACGGTTAGCAAGCTTTCTCGTAAAAGTTGAAAATGTTTTCGAGGGCAGTGACAAATGTTAACGTGATGTATCCTGGGCAAGCATTGGAGCTCTGGAACCTGACACTCGTCACGACGTTTGGGTGTAGAACCGGTAGATAGGGAACAAGAACGGGACCGCAGTTCGCTAAAGAACAATGACCCCCTTCAATGGTCACATTAGCAGTCCCAGTATTGGTCAGGTTCAGGAAATAGTCGTAAAGCGTGGGGCTGTAAGCATAGGAGCTGAAGCCGTCAAAGAGCAATGTCTCACGTCCGAGGTACGGGTTGAACGCTGGGCTTGTAGTGTTCCAGTCGAAGGTGTTGCCTTGGAATGTGGACACAGTGAATACAGTAACCCCACTAGGTGGGGATCCGCTGAACTCTACGGTCACGTTAGACTGTCCAACACTAAGGGCAGTCTGATCGACTAGGAAGCAGTATCCCGAAGAACAGCTACCGTGCGAGACCAATACTGACTCAGTGCCGTTGTTTGATAGACTAACTGTAAAGATGTTATTGGCGTAGCCCACGTATTTGGCCTGCAGAGACTCTTTGAGGGCTGGCTTTGGAGGCGTGACCAGGTTTCGACTAATGATGGCAGCACTATAGACGGCTATGCCTGTCGATGCCGCGATACAAGCCATAACTATCGCCCACCTGACCTTCTTGTTTGCAATCCTCCCTCCGAGCAATTTTCTCCACCTAGGCGCCTGTCTGTTCTAGGATAAAACGGGATACGGCAGAAAAACACCCTGTTCCTAGGGAAATTGCGGATCAGTTTCGAAAAATAGACAGACTCTCGCGGTAGGGAAACCCAACGCCTTTCGACCGGATGTCGTGGTACTGTCTACGGGTGTGCTCAATCAAGTATTCTTGAGATTTTGGGACGCCTGAAGCGATTGGTTGTGTCTTGAAGAACTTTCTGGGTTAACGAACTCGTAGAGTGTAGTGGTTGTGGTTGTGGTTTGGTTTGAGAATCGCTGCTTTGGCTCCTGGCCAGGCTTTGGTTCAAGATTGAATATACAGAGGTCCTTCCCTTGGGTTTTGCAAGACCCCTCGCTACCCCTGACTTCTTTCTCTAGCAGCTTGGAGAAGAGCCCCTCAAGGTAGCTCAGGGCGAAGACGCACGCGGGCTTCTGAGATGTCTCCAACTGCTCAGCCTCGAAACTGTTCAGTATTGACACTGTGACGACGCCAGACGTGAGGTCGAGTTTATCGAGCTTCATCTTGCCGTATCCCATATTGGTCTCCTCGACAGCCACCCGTACAAATTCCGGGAAGGATTCGGGCGCATTCAAGCCGAGGGATTCGGCCTTCGTGAGTAGGACTTTCCCTTCCTCCCACCCCACGCGGCGCCCGGCTAGGCCCAGAATTATGTCCGAGGCTGCCCCCGCCACTTTTGCGATCTCTCTCCTCATGAGGGTGAAAGCGTCCCTCCTTATCATCACCATCTTCTGACCGAAAAATTCCACTTCGCCCCTCTCGTCTCTGAAACGAATTGAGTTGAGGGAGCTGATGAATCGTTTGAGGCTGTTCGGAGAGTATCGTCCTGAGGAACTCAACGAGGACGCGCACCCCCGTTCATACCTTCATCCTCCATCCTGGCTGCAAGATCTCGGAATCTTGTCGTCATCGAATGCTTCGGAAAGGCTGTGACAAAGACAAAGTTGCTAAGGGACTCGACCACGTCAGGGGAAAACGGAAGCCACCCGAGTAGGGGGATCTTGAAGTTGGCTCCGATGTTCCCTGCAAGCTTTGAAGCGTTCGATTCCTTCATGTTTTGCGGGATCATGTTCATGAGGAGCTGGATGTTTTTCTCAAGGCTCCTTGCGACTTCGACCATGACGGCCGTACCGAATATGTCCTGGTGGTCTATTCTAGAGATGAGTATTAGGTCGTCGCATACCCCCATGGCCAGGAGTGTATCGTCCTCGATACCAGGGTGGGTGTCAACTAGCAGGTAGTCCAAGTGGAACCCTTTCTGGATGCCTTCCATCGCGCTGGAGAAGGATTCCATCTCAAACCCTTCCCTGAGGGTTCGAAGCATGTCAGAGACTTTGACGCTGGCAGGACAGAAGTAGACCGCCCCCGTTTTGAGACCTAGTTTCTCGTTCATGCTAATCGCCGCCTGCTCTGGACTGGCAGAATTCAGAAGCACATCGTTGAGGGTAAACTGTACCTTGCCGGGGTCGATGTTGAACATGACGTGGAGGCCGGGCCCCTCTAGGTCCATGTCCATAACCCCGACCCGCTTTCCCCGGGAGGCCAGAGCGGCGGCTAAGTTGACTGTGATGGTGCTCTTTCCAGTGCCCCCTTTGAACGAGTGGATGGCTATGGTCCTAGCCATTGTCCGACCGCTTCCTCTCCCTCAGCTGTTCTTGTAGGGACTTGAAGAACTCCCGGTTTTCCACCTGCGCGACCTCCCTCTGAACGGCTGTGAAGTCGACCTTCAATTCTCTGCGGATGACCCCCCGCTTCTTCAATAGAAGGAAGAGCCCCAGCCCTGTGCCCAAGGCTGTTAATACAAGCAGTAATATCACGAATAGGTTGCTGGTTAGGAAGCTCTGCTGTGGAGGAACGCTAGCTAACAGTGACGTTGAGCCCTGCCCAGAGTTCCCGTAGGGGTCCGAGGCTGATACTTGTATTGACCATATTCCGGACGGGCTGCTCGCGTTTACAGAAAAGCTGCCGGCCCATATCGCCTGGTTCTGTACATAGGAGAGCAGAACCTTACCGATCTGGCTGCCTGCCTTGGAGAGCGAGGCCACTACTGTCCCACTGTTGAAGGGAGACCCGTCGGGACTGGTGACGGAGGCATGGACAATCACGGTATCGCCCACGGTATAGGTTCTGTTGGTTAATGAGATGGAAACATTGAGGGAGGCAGGCTGCACACTGAACCCTCTGAACACGCTGGCTATGGGCCCGCTGTTACCGAAACCGTCATCGAAGCTTCCGATGTCAACGGTAGCGGCCCAAGCTCCCGTCTGGCCGCTGAGCTGTATAAGATAGCTTGCAGCGTAGGCTCCCAAGGTAGAATTGTAAGAGGCAGAGGCCGTGTGGAAGCTCGTTCCGTCAGCTTCTACTAGTCGAAGAGTGGCCGAGCCAGTTTGGGCCTGCATATCGTTGGGGTACGTTGCTGAGAACCGGAATCCCTCTGTGAGTGTCTTCTGAAGACTATTTTGGGTGACGATGAGCTGAGGAATGGTCATGCTCGCGGGGTAGATTGCGAACGTTTGGATGTCCGGGATCGTCTTGGTCGTCGTAGTGCCGGTCAGCTTAGCCGTATAGTTGCCTGTCGCCAGATTTGGGGGAATCTCGGCCCATTGAAAGCTGAGTCTGCCGAGCGAGTCGGCTGTCGATGTCCTGGGAAAGCCGTTGACCGGGGACCCCGCACGGGTGATGTTAAGAGTCGCAATCTCACCGGGGCTGTAACCTTGGGCCAATATCGATACAGGAAACGTACGCTGGTAAGCTGGACGATCAGTCAACCCCACTACGAAAGAGCCTACTGCGACATTCGACACGATTGAAGGCTGGTTCTCCGACACACTGACCGAATATCTGCCCACGAGAGTAACGGGGGTTGCTTTCGAAAAGTCTCGCGGGTAGACTACGCCCACGCTGAAAGAGGGCTGGGTGTTCTTGATAAGAGTCGAAGCAGATGTTGATTTTCCTGATGGATCGACGACAGCCAATTGGAACGAGTAGGTAGCATTCACGGCGCTGTTCACTGTAAGAACGAGGGAGACCCCGGGTGAATCTGCTTCCTGGATGTACCCGGGAGTTACGGAGAGAGCATAGGTTTCAGCATGGACCGGGAAAACGCCAGTCAGGGCGAGAACAGCCAAGGCCAGGACTAGGGACGAAAGAAAGAACCGGCTTCTTCTGCGGAACAACAGTTCTGTCTACCCGTTTCTAGTCTCGTTCAGAGTAAGCATTCCGGGCTATCTTCAACGGTTAAGTGGGGCTTGGGTATGGAATCCACTAAAGCCTCATGTTACTCGAGACGGCTTCAACTAGTACGGTAAACGAACTAGAAGCAAGCTATGAGGAGACAGGTCAACCCTGCCCGGGTCTCCGAACGGCATCGCGCTAAGGTTTTGTGTTATGAAATACTAGGCATCCTTTCCGTATCCTTCATCTGCCAAACAGAGCACCGTCAATCGAGTGATCCGTTTTGTAACGCACGGACTTCCTCAGATATTGGGAAGTGTGCCGCGGGCGCGATGTCTTCTCAAGAGCTTTTACGACATAGTGCTCGGTGGTCTTTCCTGAGGGACTAGTAGCAGGGTGGACAGATTCTGTTCTCTAGGCGTGACTGCATTGGCAGTCCAAGTCCTACGGAAAAGTAGAGGTATCCGTCCACAAAGTTTGCGTGTGATGAGACGAAGATGAAGTAGATGTAGTTCCATGGTAGTGGGAACGATGACGGGGGAGGGGTCCAGCCCATAGTAATCTGGGCCATGTCTCCAACCGGAATTATGATCGGAAGCTGTGAGCAGGTCAAGGATTGTGTAGCTCCACACTGGACCTGGTGTCCGGAGGCAAGTTGCCATGAAGGAGTGCCGGCCAATGGGATGTTGGTCATGTAGGCTGAGACAAACTTCACCGGTATTGACCCGGTGTTCATAACGTCAACCTCAACATTGCCAACGCAAACGCCTGTAGACCCGCCCAAGATTATGTTGTTTCCGGTGCCGCACCAACCATTAGTGCCATACTTTGCACTTCCGCTCACGTTGTTCGAGGCGATTACGATCACACCGTTTTGGTCAAGATCAAGACTTCCCAAGGTATTGCTGATTATTGAACCCTGATCTGCACTTTCAACTTCCAGCCTTCCAGAGATGTGATTCCCTACGAAAAAGGTCTGGTGACCGACCTCGTTCTCCACTTGTCCAGTTACGGTTGAGTTGGTCATCGTAAACGAGCCCCGACCTCCCGCGTACATTGCCGCACCGCAGGCATCAGTGCAAATTCCCAGGTTGCCAGATGTGTTGAATGAACTCCCCAAAAGGTTCACGACTTGAACGTTGTACAGACCTGTGAATCCTGAAACCTTTGCGTTCGTTAGGACGACGCTTGTGGAGTAGTTAGCGACCAATCCCCCGTTAATGGTAGCGCCGATGACGGTCAAGTTGGCGTTGGTCGATACATACACGTTCCCGACTGATGCGGTAATCAGGCAAACGCCGTTGATTGGAACAAGGACGTTCCCGGAGTATGGTGACGTTATGGACCCGTTGCATATCACGAATGGATTCGAAGGGGAGCATCCTAATCCCGACGCCGACGCCCAGCATGGTGTCACCGTCTCGGGTATTGATGAGACATACGTGGCAAATTGGCCTCTTACCGTCGTGAACTTTTCAGAGTACGCGGCACCAGCGTTATCTTGGCCCGTCTGGGATGTGAAGGTAGGCACCACCCAGACAAAGATGATGGTGGACATGATTATTACGATAACAACCATCAATACCTCTGCCATAATAGTGGCCATTCCTTTTCGCGAGCGGCGGAAAGAGGGATGCATAGCCACTCACTAGCTATTACATCTCCGCGGGGCAAAAGGAACCTGTTACAACTGCTAGTGTCCGATTCGGACAGCTTAATTTTCGGTCATGGGCTAGGTCTTGTTATCCTCGATGTCTCGACCTCTTGGTCTTGGGCTTTGGGCTCCGGGAGACAGATATCTTGGCCACACGATCAATCAGCTCAGGGTCATCGACTCGTTCACAGATTGCTGGAAAAGCAGGTCCGGACCCATTCCAGGATACCTCGTCTGATGAGGATATGTCGGGTTCTTTCGTTCGGAGAGTCGCGAGGTTGCGGAATAGAAGTGCGAGTTTGAAATTGCTTTGCAGAACTGTTGCGAGGCGATCGGCGGATCGTGGCTGTACCTTCCAGTTTTCCACCTTCAAGGGAACGGCCTCTAGATGCTTGTAGACTCCGAGAACAGCGGCTGTTGATTTCTCTCCCCAGCCCTCAAGCCCAGGGTATCCATCGGCGTCATCGCCCACTAGGGCGAGATAATCAGGGATCGAACTTGGAGGGATGCCAAACCTCTCTATGACACCTGCCTCGTTCCGAACACTTCGAGTGCGGCGATCCAGCTGAACGACGCGGTCGTCCCGGACACATTGTGCCAAGTCCTTGTCGGGCGAGCAGATGTAAATCCGACTGACCTTTGCAAGTTTTCTCAGAGAAGCAGCTGCGCCAGCAAGAGCATCGTCGGCTTCTAGCTCAACCATTGGCCAGACAATGATTCCCATTGCCTGCAACGCCTCTTCGAGCAACGGGAACTGTGAGAGTAGTCGTGGATCAACCCCTTCACTCGTCTTGTATCCCGGCCAGAGGTTGTTCCGGAAGGATTCTATGACATGGTCTGTCGCAACCCCAATCTGAGTGATACCCGATTCAAGCATCCCGGCTATGCTGTTCAGTACCCCCCGAGTCGCTGCAACTTCCTCCCCCCTATCGTTAGAATGGGTTGGAAGCGCGTAAAAGTGACGGAACAGTTCATAGGTGCCATCGACGAGGTAGATATCCACGATAGAACAGCTTCCATCGGACGAGATGAAATAGATGCCTCAAAGATCGACCGAGTTGTGATGATTTCGGTCAGAAGTAGATTTTGGTTCCTCCTTCTGCTGAATTTCCTTCATTCGGAACATGACGATTTTCTTCACTAGATCGTACGGAATGGGCTTGTCCAGCTGGAATCGTAGAGAACCTTTCTCTCCGGCATATGATGATAGTTCTTTTCTGAAAGCTTCATTGCCCTCGGGTATTGAGTAGAATCCGATGTGATTTTTCCAGGCGCTGAAGTACACTAATCTCTGCCCGTTTAGCTTGAACGTGGGCATGTCATAAGTAACTGATTCCGCTGCTTCAGGCGCCGCCTCCCTTACTGTTTCCCTCAGCTTTTCCAAACCGCTCTGAACGTTCTCGGGGAAAGATTCGATGTATTCGTCTATTGTTTCGAATTTCTTAGCGGGCACCATTTCTCGTTCACCGGTGCGCTCTTCGATCTGTCCATATATTCCTTGAATGTTGGTCTAGCAATGGTGACTATGGCTTGAGGGGAATACCGCATACAATAAAAGTTGAAAGGAAAGGGAATGAACTGATAGTTCATATTGCCTTGACCGAAAGACCGAGTTGGGATAGAACTGGTGTTATTCTAGCATCAGAGGGTTGGCAAGACATAGGATATGGGCTGAAGATGCAGTTGACAATTGCTTCGACTAATGTCATACTTCAGAAGGAAAGGATCAAGTTGATACAGAAACCTGGAATCTTGAATCGTCTGCGTGGAAAGAAGATACCAATGTTGGAAGACATGTCTCAAGATAGGTAATCGGCCGACCGGACAATCGGTCTTCTTGGCAACCCCAAGCCGGTAGTACAGAATTCTGGAACCTTGTTCAAGTCAGCTACAAAGGCGTTCTTTGGCTTGAACGTGTTTTGCTAGAACGATCCTTTCCGTAAGTTGATGTCGTATTCGAGGTAGGCTTTCAGACAGAGGCCCATCTGAGTCCAGCCCTGACAGTTTCCATACGAGCCTTGCAGACCGCCCTCGGTCGATCGCCATTTACCCTCAACAATCTTCACAAGCGTCTCGTTCGCGTTCAAAGGTTCGAAACTCATCTCGACAACGGTATCGTATCCTCCTGATTCAGGTATTGATCCGGTTTTCGGGTCAAATAGTCCCTCGCTCGCCTCCCACGAGAACCGAATCAGTTTGTTTCGCACAACTTTCTGTACCTTCACGGGGGCGGTTACAATCTTGTCCCCAACGTCATTGAATTTCCACAACACTGTCTTTCCTTCATCAAGTGGTCCGTCAGATCCGCCAGATGTGAAGTAGCTGCTAAGCTTCTTCGGGTTGTGAACGGCCTCGAAGACCTCGTTTACCGGTTTCTGGATTTTCGTCTGAACAGTGAAACTCAGATCCACGTTTTGCATCCTCAGAGCCTGCCCGTCATATGTTATACATTTATAACACTTTGTTCGCTAAGATATCGACCGTGACATCCACCTTGACAACGGTTTCCCGCGAGAGGGTAGCTTGACAACGCAAGACAAGTACGATCCGATCTTCAGAGCACTCGGCGACTCTCGACGGCGCGAAATACTTGACCTTCTCAAAGAGAGGGCAAGAACCACCGGAGAGTTGGTCGAGCACTTCATGCAACTGGATCGGTGCACTGTTATGCAGCACTTGAGCGTTCTCGAAAAAGCCGACCTTATCATTGTGAGACGTGAGGGGCGTCTTCGCTGGAACTACATCAACCCGCTCCCCATCAAAGAGCTACATGACCGGTGGATCGGTAGCTACGCGGACAGCGCAATTGATCTGTTAGCACGCATGAGGCGCGAAATCGAAGGATACTAGTTCGAGTCGACCTACGAGCGGCAGAGCATACATACACCCTACTCTGGAATCTGTCGGCGACCAAAAATTGACCCAGGCAAAGACCATAGCAAAGCCTAGCATTGTCAACCTAGACGAACTAGAGCAACAAGCAAAGCAGCAGCTTGACAAGGCCAGCTACGATTTCGTGGCTGGCGGTGCCGGGTCCGAGCAGACCCTTAGGGCCAATCGAGAAGCCTTCCAGAAAATAACAATCATCCCCCGAGTCCTAACTGGAATAAAAGAAGCCGATACTTCGATGAATCTTCTCGGGCAGCGATTATCGATGCCGATCTACGTTACTCCTATGGCAAACCATGGCGTCGTTCACCCTTTGGCTGAAGTTGGAAGTGCACAGGGCGCGAAAAAGGCAGGCACCCTTTTCGTCGCTCCGACAGGTTCTAACAAGACGATGGAGGAGGTAGCAACAGCGATCAAGGATAGCCCTCGATGGTTCCAGCTCTACTTCAACAAGGACCCTGAGGTCAACGAGCAACTGCTTCAGCGAGCCGAGAAAGCTGGTTACTCCGCGATCGTTCTGACAGTCGACCTCCCGATTTTAGGCATTAGAGATCGCAACGTACGCAACAGCCTCAACCAATCAAAAGACCTCAGCCGGCCTAACCTTACATCTGAGCGATACATTGCCGCAACCCGAAGCCTTCAGTCTCTCACGGCTGGTATCAAGGATGACCTCAACTGGGACGACTACGAATGGACCCGAAAGCACACTTCTCTACCCGTGTTGATCAAGGGAATCCTCTCTCCTTTTGATGCTGAGGAGGCTGCAAGGCGAAAGGTCCCCGCGATCATCGTCTCGAACCACGGAGGGAGACAACTTGATACCGGATTTGGAGCGATCGAGGCTCTCCGACCAATAGTCGAGACAGTCAGGGGAAAAACGAGAATACTATTCGATAGCGGAATCAGAAGAGGAACCGACGTTTTCAAAGCACTGGCGCTAGGCGCTGAAGCGGTCGGGGTGGGACGACCGATATTATGGAGTCTCACCCTCTACGGAGCAGAGGGAGTTGCCGCAGTCTTGGAGTATTTGCGCGTGGAGCTGGTAAATGTGATGAGGCTTGCAGGTACGGCCCGACTTGCCGATGTCACCTCGGAATACATTCAGGACGCAAGGAGGATCTAGGGATCGCGCTATCAGTAGCTTGGCACGACCCGTGAGCCTCAAGAGAGTCAACAAAAAATGGAAGAGTTGTGCGGTCGAATAGGCTGGTTGTCCCTTGCTTGCCGGCCTAGTCCGTGTCTGCCGTGTTCTCGTTAGCGTCGTCGAGGTCGGCGTGAGTCACTGAATTGTCGTCAGAGGTCTCAGTGTCATCGTGATCCTGATGGTTCTGGTCCTGATCATGATGCTCATCATCATGGTTTGTAGTGGTATTGCTAGAGGAGGTATCTGCTGCGTGGAGGATGGTTACTGTTGGAATCAGCACCGCTGCCGCGACCAGTAGGATGAGGGCTATCTTCTTCGAAGTTCTTCACCTCCAGGGGAATGTCTCATCAAACATGTACTCAAGAGATAAGTCAACAATTTTGAACATAACGCCGACGGTACCTTCCAGAGCGAATAATTAATGCTCTGGCTCTATCGTGATTGTCCAAAGAGATGCGGAGTCATTTGCACCGTTGAGAAACTTCGAGCCGAAGGACCATCATGAGCTCTTGGAGTTTCATGGGGATAGTGTCGTTGCCTTCCCAGCCCTCACAGACATCGAGCACTTCTTTGACGAACCCTGGGGCCAACCAGATGTATTCCAGTCCCAGCATTGCTTTCGACTGTCAATTGTTTGCAGACACTGATTTAGACTGGTAAGTTCCCAGAAA
>WNEY01004848.1_pt1 | contig 10329 bp, 5 predicted proteins | sample 5400531 | NCBI WGS metagenome assembly WNEY01 (sample SAMN13153338, study PRJNA577476) | soil metagenome | isolation source: 200 cm saprolite under Douglas fir tree site 1 | place: USA:California | collected 2015-04-18
ACGGGGATGATCGCTACTTCCAAGACGGAAGGATGAGAGAGAAGAACCTTTTCCACCTCGAGCGAAGAAATGTTCTCTCCGCCGCTCACGATGATGTCCTTCTTACGGTCGACGATGAGGATGTAGGCATCTTCGTTCCAGGTGGCCATGTCCCCGGTATGAAACCATCCACCGCGGAGCGCTTCCGCCGTCGCCTCGGGCTGTTGCCAGTAGCCTTCCATGACGCCATCAGTGCGCGTGATGATCTCTCCCATGGACTTTCCATCGCGCGGAACATCCTGGTCATTCTGGTCAACGACGCGCAGTTCCACACCGGGAATGGCGTAACCCGTCATCGATTGCCCGACAAACCGCTGCTCCTCTTCCCACTGGACTCCTGGTTTCATGGGGGAGATGGACAAAACCGGCGCCGTTTCCGTCAGGCCGTAGCCGGAGAAGCAGGTGCAACCCAGCTTTTCCTCTACTTCGCGGATTAGGGTAGGGGACGACGCGGCGCCACCGAGCGTAATACGCTTGAGACTGCTCAGGTCATGCTTATGACGCTCGGGACAATTCACAAGCGCGGTGGCCATGGCGGGCACGAGGCTGCAATAGTTGACGCGCTCCGCTTCGATAAGTCGGAAGACTTCCGGCGGATCGAATTTCTGCATCATGACATGCTTGCCACCAAGCAGAGTCAGGAAGTGGGCGACGCCCCAGCCGTTTGCGTGGAAGAGAGGAATGGTGTGGAGTTCCACGGCTTCGTTGTCTGTGTGCAAGGCCAGACCGGCGTTAAGCGCGTGCAGGTAAATGTTGCGGTGCGTGAGCATCACGCCTTTGGGTTCCGCGCTGGTGCCGCTGGTATAAAAAAGTTCGGCGAGGGAGTTTTCGTCGACCTGCATTACGTCGGAGCGATAAGGAGACGCGGCAGAGAGGAGCGCTTCGTAGTCTTGCCCCGAGAGCCAGTCAACTTCTGGAGTGGCATCGAGAGGGTAAAAGGTCCTGATGGTGGTGAGGTTGTGGCGAAAGGACTCGACCAATTCGAGGAAGTGGCCCTGCAAGAAGAGCAACCGCGCACCGGCATCATTCAGGATATAAGCAAGCTCTTGCGGAGCTAGCCGGATGTTCAGGGGCAGAAGAACGGCACCTGCTTCGATGACGCCGTAGTAGGCTTCCAAAAGGCGGTGGCAGTTTGTGCTCAGAAACGCCACGCGATCGCCAGCCTGAACTCCGGTTTTTCGCAAGGCGTCGGCGAGCCTGCCTACCCGTTTGGCAAACTGGGCATAGGTGAACCGTTCTTTTCCGCACACCACCGCGGTCCGTTGCGGATACTGCTGCCCGGCGTAGCGAAGAAAGCGAATGGGTGTCAGCGGAACGTTCATCGCCTATTGCGCCTCGGGTCAGGCGGTCTGCCCTCCATCAACCACTAATACATGCCCTGTGACAAAGTCGGAAGCGTCCGATGCGAGAAACACGGCGGCGCCCTTCAAGTCATGATTGCCGCCAAAACGTCCCAGAGGAATCTTCTTCAGAAAGGCTTCCCGGTTTCTTTCGATCACCACCTCGGACATGTGCGTGGGAAACCATCCGGGCGCAATGGCGTTGACCTGGATGTTGTGCATCCCCCACTTGCAAGCCAAATCTTTGGTGAAGGCAATCACACCGCCTTTGCTGGCGTGATACCCGATGGCCGGGAATTCCGGCGGCGCCCCGCGAATGCCAGCCACCGAGGCGATGTTAATAATCTTTCCGCGGCGCTGCGGGACCATGAACTTTCCGACGGCCTGTGAGAATAGAAATGTGCCGGTCAGGTTCGTCTCTATCACTCTGTTCCAATGCTCCAAACGCATTTCCTCAACCGGAGCGCCCCAGGATGTGCCCGCATTGTTGATAAGAATGTCGATGCGGCCGAAATGCGAGACAGTCTGCTCCACGACCTCGCGAATCTGGTCCGGATTTTTGACGTCGCAGGCGAGTGCCAGAGGCCTCCCACCATGTTGTTTTAGTTCTTCCGCTGCTTGCTCGCAACGCTCCTTCTTGCGGGCGCAAAGGACCAGGTTAGCCCCCATTTCCGCCAAACCTCCGGCCATCTGGCGGCCCAGCCCGACAGAGCCCCCGGTAATGATGGCCACGCGGCCAGACAGATCGAAAAGGTTCTTGGCATTCACGAAGATGCCCTAAATTTCACGCGGCCCTCTCCGCAGTCAAGCGGGGTCTTGGGCAACTCAGAATTCTCATCTACGGTCGGGTACTCCACCACCCAATCTCTCGGTTGTTCCTTAGAAACTAAGCCGCACACCCAACTGAATTTCACGCTTTGGAAAGGCCGACGTGAATCCCAGGGGCTGGCTCGGAAGAACGGCACTCGTTCCTGTCACGCTGAAGGTGGTTGAGCCAGCACCACCGGCTGCTAGAGGAAGACCGAAGTTGGGCCCGACGACGTTGTTCACGCTGGCAAAGTTGGTCCGGTTGATGAGGTTGAATCCCTCGGCCAACAGTTGGAGGCCGGCCTTTTCGCCGAGCTTGAAGGTGCGCGACAAGCGCATGTCGAAGCCGACGAAATTCGGACCCCGTCCGGTATTGCGGCCCGCGCCGATAGGCCGGTCGTTCGTGGAATGGCGATCCCCATTCACATCGGCACCGGCAAGAAGCTCGAAAGGATGGCCGCTGTTAAAGCGCACAATGGGGGAGAGCTCGAAGCCGGACAGGAATGCGTTTTTCCACGGGCTATCGAGGACAGCGGCGGCGACAAACTTGTGCCGTTGATCAAACTCGGAGAGGCCGCGTTCGGCAGACAGATTGGTATTGTCCTGCGGCCCGAAGTCACTGTTGAAGTCTGTGGAAGTGTCATACGCTTTGCTATAGGTGTAGTTGGCGAAGAGCGTGAAGTGGTTGCTGAAGCGTTTTTTAAGTTCGATGATGCCGCCCTCGTAAAGAGCGGAAGCTCTTGAAGAGTATTGGTCCGCCTGGAGAATCAAGGGATTCACAAAGCAGTTAACAATGAGCGCACCGGCGCATCCCGGACTTCTCCAACTGCGGAACGTGGCGGTGCCGCCGTCCGCCAACGGGACGCTTACCGTGGGCGCCGGGAGAGCATTGATGTCAATGGCCACGGGAAGCCGGAGGGTATGGGAATAGATGCCACTGATCGACAGGGACAGGCCATTTGTGAGTTCGCGCTCGACACCCAAGGAAGCCTGCTCGGAGTAAGGATTCTGATAATCGGGCTGGCCGCTGAAGATTACACTGAGCGGTGGAATCGGACCGGTGTGCGTAACCGCGATGTTCAGCGATGGCTGGGCCAGGTCAGCCGGCGTGATGCAAGCGGCATTGCCCGGCGCCGGCGTTGTACACTGAACCTTGCCTTGTGCAAACAGCGTCTGGAAAATGCTCGCGGATGTAAGGGACGGTGGGCTTCCCGGAACGCCCGTGAGTGGCACGAATACCTGGGCAATCTGCCGGAAACCATTGACAAGGCCCAGAGTCTGAACCACATCAGCAATCTGGCCATAGACTTGAGAATAGAAGATCCCGAACCCGCCGCGCACCACGGTCTTGTGATTTTTGAAGGGATCCCAGGCGAAGGAAACGCGGGGAGCAAAATTGTCCTTGTCCGTGTTCAGGGGACCATACTGGGAATCCAGTTCGTAGCGTAGGCCGTAGTTGAGGGTGAAGTTATCGGCAATTTTCCAGGAGTCCTGCCAAAACAAGGCGGCGAACGGCCTGGGGTAGCTGTAGTTGGGATTGTCAAAGCCCTGCTGGTAGAACTGAGGCAGGCCCAAAGAAACCGTCTGCAACGAGTCGAGATTCGCCGGATTTACCCCGGTAAGTCCGCAATTAGCCGCCGGCGCCGCCAAACAAGGGCTGAGCAAACCTCCGGGAAGGCTGCCAAAGACAAAACGCCCCGGGAAGAAGGTATGTGACTCCGAGTGATTGCCACGATACAAGAATTCCCCGCCAAATTTCAGAGTGTGACGGCCCCGAATCAAGGTGAAGCTGTCAGTGATCTGGGGACGGCGCATGATCGTGAAGTTGGGCAAGAAGATCTGGGTGCCGAGATTTCCGAATCCGGGGATGTCGAGACCCACTTCTCCCGGAACATTAGGAATCACGTCAAAGTTGGTATAATTCCACTGCAGTTGAAGCGCGTTTTGCGCCGACTGGCTGAATAAGTGGAACCAAGCGCCTTGAAGGGTATGGTAAAAGGCGTGAATCGAACTGCCACGCGTAAAACCGGTAAGAGATTGGACGTCAGGAGATTCTTCAAGATCATGGGAGTAGTTGTAACTTAGAAAAACCTGGTTCTGATCGTTGAAATGGTGATCCAGCCGGCCGGACGCTTGATATCTGCGTGTGGTGAATGGGAACAGGCCGCCGTTGGCTTCAAACTGGCTGTTCAGGAACGCATTCCGCGCGATCTGACCCGCACTCAGACCCGTCGTCGGAGATACAGTCAAAGCGCTGGTCAGCGCGGCGGCACAAGCCGCGGCAGGTATCGCGGGCCCCGTGTTGAAGCAGGTCACGGGGGCCGCGCCTTGTGCCGTCAAGGCGCTCAGAATTGCAGCTTGATTATTCGCAGGATCAGTCTGAGGGCGAAAAATTCTGGTATTCGTGACCAGAGGAACGGCGTTCTGCGCGTCCTGCCGCAGGCCTTCAAAAGCGGCGAACAGGAAGGTCTTGTCTTTATGAATGGGAAAGCCGACGGTGCCGCCGTATTGCTGGCGGCTCAGGGTGTTTTTCACGTTGCTGCCTTGCGTGTCGGGCAGGGCGGGATTAAAAGTCTGGCCCGGCTGCAGCGCCTGACTGAGGGCAAAGGGATCGGCGGCATCCAGGGCGTCGTTGCGGAAAAAGCCATAAAGGCTTCCATGAAGCCGGTTGGTCCCGGTTTTCGAGACGATATTGATCGTGGCGCCGCTGGCGCCGCCAAGCTCGGCCATATAGTTACTACGATTAATTTGAAACTCCTGCACGGCTTCCTGGCTGAGGTTCAGGCGCACGCCGCCGGAATCATCGTTGGCTTCGCCGCCATCCACGGTCACGCTGTTGCCGCGGCCGTTGCTCCCGTAGAAGGAAAGGCCGCTCTGGGGCGTTTGCTTGACGCGAAAATCCTGGTTTTCGGCGACTCTGGTGGAATCCGACACGCCCGGCAGTAACAATGTGAAAGTGAGGTAATCGCGGCGGTCAATCGGTAAGTTAGCGATTTCTTCCTGGGCGAGGGTATCTGCCTGGCTTCCCCGCTCGGGTTCCAAAATCGGAACTTCCGAAGTCACTTCAATCACCGATTGGACCCCCGCGACTCTGAGGCGGAACTCAAGGACGCGCGTCTGGCCGACGGACAGCGTGACGGCTGAGACCATCGCGGTCTGAAAACCACTATGCTCTGCGCTGACTCTATAGCTTGCGGGCGCAAGTCCCGATAGACGAAAAGAACCGTTTTCGTCAGTCACCACGCTGCGCTGCTCGCCCCTAGCGGTGTCGATCGCGGTAACCTTGGCATTCGGTAGGGCGGCGCCTGAGGGATCCGTGACCGTCCCCGCAAGATCGGCGGACGCTCCGACACCTTGCGCGGAGACGACCTGGCTGGCCGGCAACAGCCCAAGCACGAGTACGAATAGCGCCGCACGTAAAGTCGATTTCATAGCTCCTCCTCGTATGTCGAACGCCCCGAATCTCTTCCGAACTAGCCCATTTACGCTCTGCTTCCCGCAGCCTCGGCCCCACTGAGACGGCCTTGAGGGTTGTAACCGGACCAAATGCCTGCGCCTTCCATGTCAATCAATTCGCATTCAGGTTTTGCGGCAGACCTTACGTCAGCCTTCAGGACTTAAGGACTCAATTCCCCTCGACGGTTGCATCCAAAATTATGATAGTGGGTATCACATTTTAGGAAATAACGTCAATACGAAATTTGAGGGGACACCCTCTGAGCCTTGGAGACCGTTGTATGTCGTCGGAATCAGGGCCTGGCTAGTCTTGAAGAGCCAACGCCTATTTGTCGGGGTCCTGGAAAAGGACTTAAGGAAAGGAGAGCGCAATCCGCCCCGAGACTTGCCCTAGGCGGAGTTGATCGATAACCATATTCACGTCAGAGAGAGGGTGTGCGGTGACGTGACACTGAATCTTCCCGTTGCTGGCCATTGCTAGCACTTCGCGCAAGTCGCGGCGCGTTCCGACTGCACTTGCATGGATGCGCGTTTCCTTGGCGGCCATCAGAATGGGAGGAAAGCATATATTCTCCGGCGGCAAACCAACGGCAAGAAGTGTTCCCGTTGGACGGAGGGATGCAAACGCCGTGTCATAAGCTGCTTTTGCCGCGGAAGTGACCATAGCCAGGTGGACACCACCCTTGGCACGCAATGCTTTCGCAACGTCCGTTGATGCAGCGTTCAAGCCATGCGCCGCGCCCAGTGTTTTTGCAAGGTGCAGCTTCTCATCCGCTACATCGATTGCTGTGACTTCCGCTCCCAGTTCTCTCCCGATCTGCACGGCAACGTGACCCAGCCCGCCGATTCCAAAGATCGCCAGCCGTTGGCCGGGAGAAATTCTGGCCTGCTTCAACGCTCGATAAACAGTAACGCCGGCGCAGAACAGAGGCGCTGCGTCGACGGCTGACAGTCTATCTGGGATCTTCACAACGTGGCTCGCAGGGGCTTTCACAAACTCGGCGAAGCCTCCGTCCACGGTCACTCCCGTAATCTTTTGTCCTGCGCAGAGGTTTTCGTTTCCTTCCAAACAGAATTCACATTCGCCGCAGGTCCAGTGAATCCACGACACACCTACTCGATCACCAATTTGAAATTCTCGAACGTTACTTCCTTTTTCAACCACGCGACCGGCGATTTCATGCCCGAGGATCAGCGGCATTTTTGTAATGCGAGTGAACTGAGGCCAGTCTCCATCGGCAACATGCAGGTCCGAATGACAAACGCCGCAAGCTTCCACGCGGATGAGTAGGTCGTTGGCTTCGGGGACTGGGCGAGGAACATCCTCGATTTCAAGGGCTTTTTTGAATCCATGCAGGATGGCAGCCTTCATACCCACTGCCTCAATGCCGAGAGCGGGCCGTCAAGCGAGGAACACTTCCGCACCGTCTGATTCCTGCCGGGAGAAAGGTGAAGTGGGAGATAGAAGGAAGCAAGCAAAGCTTCTCCCCCCTCAATGGCTTATGCCTGCACGGCTTTGAGAAAAAACTCGAGTGCGCTGCGGACCCGTTCGCTCAGATTGTGGGGCCCGGAAAGATCAACGGCCCACCGGCGAACAACCGTGGTGTAGAGTCCTTCCATGAACTCCGCAAGGTGGGCGACGGGAAAGGCCTTTGTGACTTCGCCGCGCTTCTGGCCTTCCTCCAGGATTTCCCTTAACAGACTAACGGCGATTTCCTCGGGCCGCCGCATCTCGGGTGAGCGCACGGGATCCATCGCGCCCGAAAGCACTACGGCTCTCCACAGTGGCCGGTCGGATTCCACCTCGCGGGCCATGCCACCATACATGCGCCGCAATCGTTCCGCAGTCGTGACGTCACTCGAGAGTTCGGCCTCCAGATGCTCCTTGATACAACTGAAGCCGCGGCGGCCGACTTCTCGTAGCACTGCATCCTTACTCGGGAAGTAGCGGAAAAACGTGGGCTGACTGATTTCCAGAATCTGGACAATGTCTTCGATTCTCGTATTTTCATATCCCCGCTTGCGGAACAAACGAATCGAAGTATCAATGATTTGTTGCCGCAGCCTCGCCTTCTTGCGTTCACGGAGTCCGACAGGTTCCGCGCTGGCCGTCCGAGATGGGCGTACCTGCATCGGGATAATTCTTCGCCTTCCCGTGGCGGGCCTGACTCTAGGAGGCGGCTCCCTTCGAGCGGCTTTTGCGCGGCTCATATTCCGACGTTCTCCTCGACAAGACAGAAGGCACACAGAGGGTGCGCGGAAGAAAAAACAAGAGTTACTCTAACATGATAGAAACCCACGTCAAGTTGACTATCACGTGAGCAAGGTCCGGAGGCTTTTCCTGCACCCGCCGTTTTCCTCGCGCCTGTTCTATCGCGAATACTTTAGTGAGAGCTTGTCCGCGGTAAAAACGGCAAGCTGCCTGAAGAGCGCTTCCGCCTGGGCTTCTTTCTCGGGAAGCGGCAGCCCCAAGTGACGTTGGACTTCCGATTCCATTTCCTGAAGTTCTTTGGCCGACGCGACGTCCACCAAATGATTGAAAAGTATTTTGTGAGCCTGCTTTCGTTCCATCACTTCCAGTCCATCTAGAATCTGGCGGTGCGAGGTTCCTTCCCAGATCGCGAGAATCATGGCTTCGCGAAGCCAGCGTTCTACTCCGTACTCTGCCAGCACGCCGAGCCCGCCGTGTACCTCCATAGCCCATTTCACCGTATCGGTAGCGAACTCAGCCGTCCAATACTTCGCCAGATGCGCCACCAACCGGAACAGGTGATAGCGTTCGGAGTAAGGCGACTGCTCCATCCACACTTCGTTCATGAGGCGGACTGATTCCCACGCAAGAGCAAACGCCGATTGCAGTGCATTTAGTCGGACTTCGAACTGATGCCGAAGGAGCGGATGATCGAGAATCCGCTTTCCGAATGCGGTGCGGCACTCTGCGTAAGTAAGCGCGTCTGCCATAGCCCGTTGAGCTAAGGCAACGCTCACCACACTATTGGCGACACGCGAGAGGTTCAAGACTTCCAAGATAAGGTAGATTCCCGAGTCGGCCGAAGCCAGTAAGTATCCTTCACTGTCACGCAATTCCACTTCTCCGGTAGGCACAGAGCGAGTCGCGATCTTGTCTTTCAGCCGCCGGATGAAGTAATTGAGTTTTCCGTTTCTGCGATGGCGAGGCACGAGGAAGAGCGCCAAGCCGCGAACTCCCGTCTGGGCTCCCTCTGGCCGCGCGGCCACGACCGCCAACTCCGCCCCTACGTTGCTCGCAAAGTACTTGTCGCCCGTAAGCAGCCAACCCTCAGCGGCGGGCCGGGCCACGGTCTTTACGCCGGCACCTAAGTCGGAGCCGCCTTCGACTTCCGTCATCCATGTGGCCCCCTGCCACGCCAATTCATCCTTCCTCAAAAGTTGAGGCAGGAACTGCGCTTGGGATTCAGCGCTGCCGTATTTCGCGAGAGGGATAGCAGTCCCCAGCGTCACCGTATAGGGACAACAAACTCCGGGATCATAAAATGAGATCGTATAGATCAATTGATACGCTGGGATTAGCGATTTTTCTTCGAGTGCGCGCCAGACCACGCCGGATCGGTAGCCCCTTCGCAAAATCGTCTGGTATTCGCGAGGGTATAGGATTTCATCGACGCGACTTCCCGATTTATCGAACATACGCAACCACGGCGTGGCCGCTCGATCAATGGCGCTTGATATGACCACACCTTGCGACTTCCACCACTGCTGTTCGGCTTCGAGTACGTCAAGGTGCTGAATACTAGGAAGCCTGCTTTGCAGAAAGCTTAAGGGAAAACGGAGAGCGTCGAGAGCTGTCATGTGCGCGCATGTTAGGGCGCGGACCTGACCGGCGTCAAGCTACACAGGCTGCGCTTCCAGTTTCACACTCTTAACGCTTTTTGGATTAATGATCCCGGTTTTGTAGGTTTGTATCCCAGGTCCCAGACGATGGATTTCGTTGCTGCGCATGCACTTGCTGAATTGTCGAGGCGGCAGACGGCGACAAATGGACCGAAGCCCGATCACTATGACCAAACAGGAAGCGGCGCAGATGATTGGCGTCAGCCTTCGAACAATTGATCGGCTGATAGCCCTTAAAGAAGTGTCACCCATCGCCGCGAAGATAATAATCGCGTTCGCTTTCTCACCGAAGAAGAGGAAAAGAAGCTCCGGAAGGTCATAGAAGCCAAGTGGTCCTTGCATGTTCCCGAGTTAGATCTGGCAATCAATACCGGTTTGCGGAAGGGCGGCCAAATACAGCCTGACGTGGGACATGGTAGACTTTAGAGGTCGGATGTTGAACATCCCGCGGACGAAGAACGAAGAACCCGTACACGTTCCCTTAAACGTTGCTGCCGTAGCCGCCTTCAGGGTTGTGCAAGCACGGGGCGATGGGAAGGGGCGTGTGTTCCAGTCGGAAGAAACCGGAGAGCCACTTGAGAATGGGCGGCATTGGTTCGACGACGCGGAGATTGTGGCTGGGATGAAGAACTTTCGGTGGCACGACTTGCGGCACTCTGCGAGCAGGCTACGAATGAAAGGCGCTCCGCTGGAAGATACTGCAGACTTGTTGGGGCATAAGAGTCTGACTATGACAAGACGGTACGCGCATCTCGGTCCAAACAAGCTGTATGCCGTGGTCTGACTGCTGAAGCCAAGTGACCCACAGGTGACACCA
>WNEY01004850.1_pt1 | contig 10328 bp, 7 predicted proteins | sample 5400531 | NCBI WGS metagenome assembly WNEY01 (sample SAMN13153338, study PRJNA577476) | soil metagenome | isolation source: 200 cm saprolite under Douglas fir tree site 1 | place: USA:California | collected 2015-04-18
CGCCACCTACGACCTCGGGGCGCGGACGATCATGCCCGGCCTGATCGACGTCCACGCGCACGTCGGCTGGCACTTCGACAAGGACGGGCGCTACGCGGCGCGACCGGGTACGCCGGCGCAAGAGATTCTCTATGCCGCTGAGAACGCGTACGTGACCCTGCTCGCCGGCTTCACGACCATCCAGAGCCCGGGCCAGGCGAACGACGTCGAGCTGCGCGCGGCCATCGCGCGCGGCGTGTTCCCCGGCCCGCGGATTCTGACCTCGATCACCTCGCTCAACGAACGCAGCGGCACCCCCGACGAGATTCGACAGAAGGTCCGGCAGCTCAAGACCGACGGCGCGGACGTCCTGAAGATCTTCGCGTCCGCCAGCATCCGGGACGGCGGCAAGCAGACAATGACCGACGATCAGCTGCGCGCGGCGTGCGGCGAGGCTCGTGAGCGCGGGCTGCGCACGATGGTCCACGCGCACAGTCCGGAGTCGATCAAAGCGTCGGTGAACGCCGGCTGCCGTCAGATCGAGCATGGCGTGTTCGCGACCGACGAGGTACTGAAGCTGATGGCCGACAAGGGCGTCTACTTCGATCCGAACGTCGGCGTCGTCCTGCAGAACTACCTGCGCAACAAGACGAAGTATCTCGGCATCCAGAATTACACGGAGGAAGGCTTCGCTTACATGGAAAAGGGGCTGTCGATCAACGCCGCCATGATCAAGAAGGCGATCGCCACACCGAACCTGAAGCTGGTGCTCGGAACCGACGCGGTGGCGGGCGCCCACGGCCACAACGCGGACGAAATCGTCGAACGCGTGCGCCAGGGCAATCAGAAACCGATGGACGCCATTATTTCGGCCACGTCGATGTCGGCGAAGTCGCTGGACATGGACAAGACCATCGGCACGCTCGCCCCGGGATATGAAGCCGACCTCATCGCCGTCGATGGTGATCCGACGACCGACATCGCGGCGGTCACGCGGGTCGCGTTCGTGATGAAGGGCGGCAAGGTGTATAAGCGATAAACACCTTGTCATTGCGGAGTGCGGATTGCGGAGTGCGGATTGAATTCCGATTGCGGAATCCGCAATCCATTCCGCATTCCGCATTCCGCAATCACGGTCGGCGGCGGCGCAACGCCAGCTCGGTAACGCCAACCTCGAGCGCGTGAACCAGCGCGATCTGCTGACCATAGGAAGCAATAGCGCGTGTTGGCGGTTAACGGAAGCTCGTTCTCAGCTGTCAGGCCCGCCCTCGCGTTCTCCCCCTAACACACCAATTAACTGCGGGGCGGCTTCGCTTAAACTCGTCGGCGGGGAGGACATGTCCATGAAGCACGAGCGCCTGTGGGTGACGTTGGCCGTGTGTGTGCTCGGCTCGGGCATCCTCGGCGGGTCGGCACCGGATCCTCGTCCTGGCGTGGATTGGCCGTCGTTTCGCGGCATTCGTGCGGCCGGTGTTGCTGACGGGTATCCGACCGCGACGAGCTGGAACGTGCCGCAAGGCAGGGGCGTGCGCTGGAAAACGCCCATCGACGGTTTGGGTCATTCGAGCCCGATCGTCTGGGGCGGTCGCGTGTGCGTCACGACCGCGATCAGCGGCAAAAGGGACGCGGGGCTCCGAACCGGACTATACGGCGACATCGATTCGATCAACGACGACACGGTCCACACCTGGAAGCTCCTGTGCCTGGAGAAGACAACCGGGCGCGTGACGCTCGATCGCACGATCCTTTCGGGCGTGCCCAGGATCAAGCGCCACATGAAGTCCACGCACGCCAGTTCGACCCTCGCCACCGACGGCGCGCACCTGGTCGCGATGCTGGGCTCCGAGGGACTCTATGCGTACGACATGAGCGGCACGTTGCTGTGGAAGAAAGACCTCGGCGTTCTCGACTCCGGCTTTTACATGGTCCCTGACGCTCAGTGGGAGTTTGGCAGCTCACCCGTCATCCACGAAGGCGTGGTCGTCATTCAGGCCGACGTGCAGAAGAACTCATTTCTCGCCGCGTTCGACGTCGAGAGCGGCAGGAATCTGTGGCGGACGGCCCGCAAAGACGTGCCCACGTGGGGCAGTCCGACCATTCATCAGGTCGGTGGTCAGCTCCAGGTGCTGGTCAACGGGTGGCACCACGCCGGGGCCTACGATTTCAAGACCGGCGCGGAGATCTGGAAGCTCGACGGCGGTGGCGACATTCCAGTCCCGACGCCTATTGCCGGCAACGGACTCATCTACGTCACGAATGGCCATGGCGCGGGGTCGCCGGTTTATGCCATTCGCGACACGGCCACGGGTGACATCTCGCTCAAGGCTGGCGCGACGTCGAATACGCACATCGCCTGGAGAGTGCCGCGCGATGGGGGATATCTGATCACGCCGGTGCTCTACCGCGACTTGCTCTACGTGTGCAAGAACAATGGCGTCTTCACCGCGTTCGACGCCAGGACGGGTGACCGCGCGTACCAGCAGCGGCTGGGCGATGGCACGACGGCGTTCACGGCCTCGCTCGTCGCGGCCGACGGCAAGGTGTATTTCACCAGCGAGGACGGCGACGTGTTCGTCGTGAAAGCAGACCGGGCCTTCAAGCTTCTCGCGACCAACCCGCTAGGAGAGGTCGGCCTGGCGACGCCAGCCATTTCCGAGGGCGTGATGTATTTCAGGACCGGCAAGAGCCTCATCGCGATCGGGAGCTGATGTTCAAACTCCTTCGATCCGAACGTCGGCGTCGCCCTGCAGAACTACCTGAAGAATCGCGACACGTATACAACGGCATCGGCCACTATCGTCGGTTCATACCCTCGGATGCTGCAGGTGAAAATCTGTGTTCGCCTGAAACGCATGCGCGACCAGCAGAATCTGCTGCTCGCCGAACAGCTTGCCGGTCAGGTGCAGCGCCGTCGGTGAGCCGCGCGAGAAGCCATTCGGAATGCTGATCACAGGGTGACCGGTCCGATTCGTCACCGCCTGGTTGCTGCCGATGAACAAATCGAGATCGCCGAGCGCTGCGTCGACCTGCTCCATCACTCGCATTCGGAGCCGGTTCGCCTGGATGAATTCCACGGCCGGAATAAAGTGGCCGGCGCGAATCTCGTCGGGCCGCCGGCTCTGCTCGGGCCCTTGTTCCACCTGCGGCAGCACTCCCGCACGCATCGCATCGTCGAACGCTGCCGCTGTTTCCGCATAACGGATGAAGTCGATCGCCTCGATCGGCACGTCAGGTAGCGCGAACGGCACGACGGTGATGCGGAGCGACCGGATCACTCTCAGCGCGTTTTCGTTGTTGCGGCGCGTCTCCTCGTCGATCGGACTGTCATCCGCGGCGCGCAAGTAGCCCACGCGCAGCTTCGAGACGTCGGCCGAAGCGTCCCAGTTGAAGGGGAGGTCGAGCACCGTGTTGTCCTTCCCGTCGGGTCCGTGAATCGCATCGAGCACCAGCGCGCAGTCCTCGGATGAGCGGCACATCGGACCGATGGTGTCCTGCGTCCACGCCAGCGTCATCGCGCCGTAGCGGCTGACGCGTCCGAACGTCGGACGGAGTCCGCTGACGCCGTTCCTGGTCGACGGGCCGATGATGGATCCGCCGGTGTCGGTCCCGATCGAAAAGCCCACGAGTCCGGCGGCAGTCGCGGAGCCCGGACCTGCCGATGAACCCGAGGCGTCCTGCTGCGTGTTCCACGGATTGCGCGTGACGCCTCCGAACCACTGCGCGGTCACGGCCAGCGCGCCGGTCGACAGTTTGGCGATCAGGATCGCGCCCGCCTTCGTCAACCTGCTGTAGACCGTCGCGTCCGTGTCGATGACGCGATCTTGATACGGCGACATTCCCCACGTCGTCTTGACGCCGCGAACCGCGAGCAGATCTTTCAGCCCGAATGGGATGCCGTGCAGCGGGCCGCGATACGTTCCCGCCGCAATCTCCTGATCCGCCTGGCGCGCCTGCCGAAGCGCGAGCTCCTCGGTCAGGTTGACGACACAGTGAAGCTGCGGATCGAATTTCTTCAAGCGCGCGAGATACAGCTTCGTGAGGTCGGTCGGTGTGATTTGGCGGCTCTCCACGAGCCGCGACAGATGGGTCAGCGGGAGAAATGCCAGCTGCTCGTCCGAGCGCGGCATGGGCACGTCGATCTTCTGCCTGCGTAACGGGTGCCGCTCGGTCGGAAGCTGTTTGCCCGGAGGAACGGGGTTGAAGACGATGGCCGGCTGCGCGCTGTTGCCAAGCCCCGCCGCGCGAAGACGCTCGAATCCCGCGACGTAACCGCGCGCGCCGTTCAGCTTCTCGAGCAGGCGTCGCTGTTCATCGGGCGTGAACGACACGCCGGCGATTCGCTGCGCGTCCTGAAGCATGTCAATCGTGATCGTCGCTGCATCCCGCGCGACGGCCGCGAGCGCGCCGGGCAAGAGCGTCGATCCGAGGCCGGCTGCAGAAAAGCATTCGATGAATCGGCGCCGGTTGATCGAGTGTTGTCGTTCGTCCATGGGCACGGAGAATTGTGTGTCGTTCGGCGATTGTGGGGACCACGTCCGCGTCAACTCGCGCGCTCATGCTCCCTGGAATGTTCCGAAGCCGATGGACGCGATCGTCTCGGCCACGTCGATGTCGGCGAAGTCAGGACGCCGGGGAGACACGTCCGGCCTCGGATCGGACACAAACCCGTCGCGATTGGGCATCTTGATCAGGGGCAGGCTGTTGGCGTTCAGCACGTCCTCCTCCCCGACGATGTCGTTGAGAAACAGCACGTAGGCCGCCACCGCGTACACTTCATCGTGGCTCAACGTGCCGGGCTGGTTGAACGGCATCGCCCGATTCACGTAATCCCACACCGTCGTCGCATACGGCCAGTAGCTGCCGACCGTCTTCTTCGGCGTCGGAGTGGCCAGGGTCCCTTTTCCCCCGACGAGCGCCGGACCATCGCCTCCCTCGCCCCGCGGTCCATGGCATGACGCACAGCGCGCGGTGAAAACCCCTTTCCCCTCGACAGCCGTTCCGGACCCCGCCGGCAATCCTGTTCCATCAGGCGCCACCATGATGCCCAGCGCGCGAGTGTCCTCCTCGGTCGGCGTCCGCCCGATGCGGTAGGTCGGCGACTGCGCGAACGCTTCCGCGCCCGCCAACAGCACCGCCGCCGCGACGATGCCCCATGTCTTTGCTATCTCACTCTTCGGCATTGGTCACGCTCCCGTCCGCCGCGACCTTCCACAACTTGATCCCGTTGTAGTGAAAGCCGGAGTTCACACCTCTCACTGCGATGAGCGCCTCACGCGACGGCTGCACGTACCCGGTCTCGTCAGTGCATCGTGACGCGATCGTCGCCTCCCGACCTTGCCATTGCCATGGCAGCCGGAAGCGAACGAACGCCAACCGCATGCGCGGCTCCTGCAATCGCGCGTCCTGCCAGCTCCGTCCGCCGTCGGTGGTCACCTCCACGCGCTCGACTCTTCCCCGACCCGACCACGCGAGCCCCGTCAACTCGTAGAAGCCGGGGCCCGGCAAGGTCTGTCCGCCCGACGGATACGTGATGACGGATTTCGCCTCCATCGGGAACGTGAACTGCCGCGCCTTGCCGTCGGGCATCAGGTCGGTGTACTTGGACGTCTCGTCCCGGCTCTGGTAGGGCTGGGCGGCCACCACGATCCGCTGCAGCCACTTGACATGCGTGGCACCCTCCCACCCCGGCACCAACAGCCGCAGCGGATACCCCTGCTCCGGCCGGAGCGCCTCGCCGTTTTGGCCATACGCGAGGACCATGTCGTCCATCGCCTTCGCGAGCGGAATACTGCGCTGCATCCTGCCCGCGTCCGCCCCTTCGGCGATAATCCACGACGCGCCCGCCCGCACTCCGACCTCCTCCAGCAGCAGCCGCAGCGGCACGCCCGTCCATTCGCTGCAGCTCGCCAAGCCATGGCTCCGCTGCACGTCCGGCGCCGTCTTCACTGCCCACTCACTACCGCTGTTCCCCCCGCATTCCAACAAGAGGATGCGCGACACCGACGGCAACCGCTTGATTTCGTCCACCGTCAAGAGCAGCGGCCGCGCCACCATCCCTTGAATGACAAGCCGGTGATGCGCTGGATCGATGGCCGGTATACCCGCATGGTGCCGCTCGTAGTGCAACGACGAAGGGGTGAGGATGCCATTGGACTCCGCAAGCGGCGTGAAGCTCGATCCCGCTTGGGGCGTCTTCGACTCGCGCCTCCACCTCACCGCCTTCTCAAAGGGGGAACGCTCACCGTACGGGCCGAGCGGCCTTCCCAGCTCGCCCGCCGATGCCTCCTTCCGCACGAACAGTCCTGCCCCCAACGCCGTTCCCAGTTGCAGCACCTGCCTACGTTTCATAAGGACCTCGTCGTGTGGTCATTCTACGCAGATAAGAAGCGATCGCGATCGGTTAAGTTGGAGCATCGGGCGGTCAGCTCACGCCGGTGATCATGAACACGAGGCCGACATCGTGGGCTCGACGGCGATCCGCTGACGGATATCACCGCCGTCACGCGCCTCGGGTTGGTTATGACGGGTGGGACAGTCTCGCGCGCGGACTGACGACAACCTCATGAGGGCCGTCGCCAGCCGCAGCTGCCCGACCTACTTCGTCGTCGGAATCATCGGCAGATGCAGCGCCATCTGCGTGATCGACCCCTGAATGTCGGTGAACCAATGCGGCACACCGGCGGGGACCATCACGAAATCCCCCTTGCTCAGCTTCTGCGCGACGCCGCCCTCGACGCCCTTCGTGCTGCTCAGATTCACGCCGTTGCGCGTCGGCTCGATGAGCTTTCCGCCCGTGACGATCGTGGCCGCGCCGTCGATGATGTAGAACAGCTCAGCCTCTGTTTCGTGCACCGATGCGCTCTGCGCCACCGGCACCCGATGCTCGATGTTGACGGCGTACGGCGGAAACTGGAGCAGCCGGTTGACGGTACCGTTGCGATCGGCGGGTTGTTTGGCAACCATGGCCGCGAGATCGGCGGAAGAGACGTGGGCCGCCCTGGTCAGGTCTGGCGGTGGGTTCTGGGCCGCCGGCTGCTGCGTCGAGGCAGAACCGGAAAGAAGCGCGAACACGCACAAAGCAGGCAACACTCGCATGTGAACCTCCTGATGACTTGTGATTCTACTTCCGACTTCTGACTTTCCTGATCCACGTTCACGCGCGTGTCACCCGCCGCCGCACGGCATCGGCCAACTGCATGATGTCTGAGCGGTCGTTGTAGACCGCAGATCACCACCTCGTCGCCGGGACCGAGCGACACGGAACGAAGCACCGCGTAGGAACGGTCGGCCGGCGGCCGTCCTCGTGAACTACGACGAGTATCGACGCCAGCGGGACACCCTGGACATCCTCAGCGGCCCCAACATGATGAAGCAGATTCGCCAGAGTCGCCGGTTCTATGCGAAGCACTGAAGGGTCTCGCATTCGAGAGTGTCTTCGGTGAACCGCGGGTGCCCGCGAAGACGCGCGCGCGGTAGATGGCCCCGTTCGAGCTCGCCATCCCGCCTCACGTGGCGGAGGTGCTTCGCCGTCTCCCTCCAGACATCAAACGGCCCGTCAAGGCGGCGCTCCGCGCCATCGGCGCCGACCCGTCAATCGGTGCGCCGCTCGATCGTGAGCTGAAGGAGCTCTGGCGATTCCGAGTCAGGCGCTTCAGGATTGGGTATGACATCGATCGATCGCGTCGGACCGTTCGGGTGATGGCGGTCGCCCATCGCCGCCATATCTACGACGACCTAGTGTCCCGTCCCCATGGTTCGTGACATAACTCCCGGGCGGGGCATCCCGGCTGGCTGCGTTACTCCTCCCTCAAATATTCCCGATATTCTCGGTCGTCGCGCCTTGCCATCCGGGCGCCGCGCTCCGGGATTTATGCCACGATCCATGGGGACGGGACACTAGCGCAGATCGCTCGAAGGACGTAGGACATTGGCAACCTGGACAAGACGATCGGCACGCTCTCGCCGCTAAACCCCCTTCCTCGTATTGCGGCGCAGGCGGGTAATGAGCGCCAGCAGATCCTCCGGCAGCGGCGCCTCGAAGCGCATCTCGCGTTCGTCGCGGGGATGGCGGAACGCCAACCGGAGCGCGTGTAGCGCCTGTCGCGGAAACGTGATCGAGCGGAGCTCCTCCGGCCCGTAGATGTAGCGCTGCTCGCCGACCAGCGTGTGGCCGCGCAACCGCGCCTGAATGCGGATCTGATTCCGTTTCCCCGTCACGAGCTTCACCTCGATCACGGCCGCACCCGCCAGCTTTTCGATCACGCGGTAATGGCAGAGGGCCTCCTTGCCGCCCGGGTCGCGCGGGTGTGTCTCCTTCTGAATCAACGATCTCGGATCCCAGACCAGATGATCGCGCCACGTGCCCGCCGGCGGCGACGGGTGACCGTACACGACGGCCTGGTAGACGCGCTCCGGCTGATGCCGCTTGAACTGCTCCTTCAGCGTCTCCTGCGCCGCGGCGGTTTTCGCGAACAGCACGAGCCCCGACGTGTCGCGATCGATCCGGTGGACGACGAACGGCCGGCGCCGGCCGCGCTGGCGGAGGTAGGACTTGAGATCCTCGAAGACCGACGGCGCGTCGTGGCGCCGCTCCGGGGGCAACGGTACGGCGAGCAATCCGGCCGGCTTGTTCAGGACGATCAGCGCGTCGTCCTCGTAGATGATCGGCAGATCGCGATCGTCACCGAGCGTGGTGCGGCGCTTCGCGCTGCCCGGGCGGTCCACCCACAGCCGGACGATGTCGCCGACCGCGAGCCGTGTGGCGGCGTCGCCGAGCGATGCCTCGCGATCGTTGACGAAGACCTTGCCGCGCTCGAGCGCGTCCGCGGCGCGCGCGCGCGATCCGGCGCGGTCCGCGGCGGCCAGATACTTGTCGAGCCTGATGCCGGCGTCTTCGGAGGTCAGCGTCCACTGCGGCATGGGTTCCCGGTCATCGGTTTCAACGAACACTCGATCGCGTGTCTAGAGCACGTTACCGCAGAGTCCGCAGAGAGCTCATCCTTCGACAGGCTCAGGATGAGCGGTCGCTCGTGGTGAGCTTGCTGACCCCGTCGCTCATGGTGAGCTTGTCGAACCATGAGCTCACACGTTTTGCGTTCAACCGTCTTGTCGTGGTCGGTCGCGAACGCCGTCATCGCGAACGCGCCGGGCCGAAACGAATCGACCGTCGCCGGCGAGCCGAAGCGGTCGGACCCCATCAGCGCGCCGAGCCGCGCGACGAGCGTCGAGAGCTGTTCCGGCGTCGGGTGCGCGCGCGTGAACAGCCGGTGCTGCAGCACCCGGCCCGGCGTCGGATCGATGACGATGGTGACGCGATCGACGGCGGCAGCCGGCGGATGCGACTCCAGGTCGAGGAGCGCGAGCGTCCGCAGCGTGCGCACGTCGCGCATCGGCGACGGCAGTTCCAGACGCCGGACGCAGGTCTCGCGTGGTTCGACGGCTTCACCACGCCCTGAGCGTGTCGAAGGGCGCGTCACGAGGCCCAGCAGGACGTGCAGCACCGCAGCGCCGCGATCGCGGCGCTCGAGGCGCGTCGCCAGCGGCTCGAGCAGCCGCGTGAGGACGAACGACAGCGGCTCGAGGTCCTCGATCGGCCACTCCAGCTCGAGCGACGACTCGAAGCGTTCCTCGGCCAGCGTCGGCACGAGCGGCCGGATGTCCTCGCCGCGCGCGATCGCCTGCCACATCGTCGCCGGCCGGCCGAGCCGCGACACGAGATCGGCTGCGGGAAGCGCTGCGAGATCGCCTAACGTTCGAAGACCCCAGCGCCTGAAACGCTCAACGCTCAACTCCGAACTCTCAACGTTGAGACTTGAGAGATGAGAGTTGAGAGTTGAGACCGCTTTGTCGAGAAGCGCGATCGGGAGAGGTGCGAGCGCTTCTGCTTCAGCGCCGGTCGGGATGACCGTCAGCCCCGGACGCGCCAGCGCCAGGACGAGCGCCGCCATCCGCGTGCCGGCGACGGCGACGTGCACGCGGACGCCGCGCGCGGCCGCTTCGCGGCGCAGCTCCTCGCCGATGGTCCGCGCCGGGCCGAGCAGCCGCGCCAGCCCGCTGACGTCGATCGACACGAGATCGTCGCGGTGCCGTTCGTAGCGCGGCGAGAACTGTTCCGCGATCGCATGTAGGGCGAGCCTTTCAGGCTCGCCACCCGGCGACCCTGAAAGGGTCGCCCTACATTCAGGCAGGGGACGACAGCGCTCCACGCACGCGTTCGGCCTCTTATTGAGCGACTCTGCCACGTGCGCTGCCGCGTATAATCATGATCTCACCGAGTGCTGCTGCCCGTTTTGCGGGTCTGACCGCACAGTCGAAGCTCAACCGAAAAGACTGCGAGGGATATTAGTGGC
>WNEY01004852.1_pt1 | contig 10326 bp, 8 predicted proteins | sample 5400531 | NCBI WGS metagenome assembly WNEY01 (sample SAMN13153338, study PRJNA577476) | soil metagenome | isolation source: 200 cm saprolite under Douglas fir tree site 1 | place: USA:California | collected 2015-04-18
CTGCCCAGGCTTTCGTCGACGGGATGCCGAAGAAGTTCCGTGTCGGCGTGATCGGATTCGCCGGCCGTGCGTACGTCGCAGTTCCTCCCACCGAGGAGCGAGGGCTGGTACACATTGCACTGAAGTCGCTCAAATCGGGACAAGGAACCGCGCTCGGTGATGCGGTGGCGCTCGGTAGCCGCCTCGCGCATGCGGAGCGAACGAGCGACGGGAGGATTCCTCCGACCGCGATGCTCGTCATCTCCGACGGGGCCCAGATGAGCGGTCGCACGACACCCGATGCTGCAGCCGCACAGGCAAGGTCGCTGCACATCCCCGTGTATACGGTCGTCGTCGGCACGGCGGAAGGTGTCGTGAACGTGCCGTTGGCCGGCGGGTACCAGGCTCAGCTACGAGTGCCGCCGAGCCCGGAGACTCTGCGCACCGTCGCTCGTGCGACCGGCGCACAGTTCTTCACCGCACCGGACGCGAAAAGTCTGCGCCAGATCTACGAGAAGCTCGGTTCCCGTCTCGGTCACCGCCGCGAGAAGCGTGAGATCACCGATCTCTTTGCGGGTGGGTCTGCGGCCTTCCTGCTGTTCGGCGGAGCGCTTTCGGCGCTCTGGTTCCGGAGGGTGCCGTGAAACGCCTCGTCCTGGCGGCGACGTTCCTCGCAGCAGCAGCCGGAGCGGGTGCATCGCCCGCCGGTGCGACGAACGAGTGCCGCGGCCTGCAGTTCTGCGTGCGCGTTGCTGGGCCGTGGGTCGTCGTGCCCGAGGCGGCAACGGCGCCACGGCCGCATGTCGACTTCCAGCTCTCGTGTCCTCGCGGCTATGTGATCGGCGGGCTGGACGCGGAGCTCTCCGACCGCGCGATCGACATCGACTTCCTCGGGAGGCTCGGCAGTCCGGTCAACCCGGGCGTGACGACCACCCGCGCGGCGCTGTTTCGCGCCACCTACACCGGTGGCTCGCCGCGCGGACCGACCTTCCGCCCCCATCTGGGTTGCCTGCCCTCGTCGGGCGGCGGCTCCGGGCCGGTGCCGTACAGACTGCCCTCGGCCTTCCCGCCGGGAGAACCGACGATCAGGCGGGTACGTACGGTGCGTCTCCGCCCGGGCGTCGTGCAGGCTGTCGCGGCGTGCGCCGCGAGTGAGCGTTTGGTCTCGGCGTGGCACGCGATCGCGTTCTACACGTCGTCGGCACCGACGGAGCCGCTGGTTCAGAGCGTGAGTGCCATGCGCAGCGTCCAAGGACGGCGCGTTCTGGCGCGGGTGCATGTCGCCGCGACAGTGCGAGGCGTCCGCGCGGTCGTGCAAGTCGGCGCGGTGTGCGGGGGCGGCTCGTGACCATCGAACGTCCGCTGCTCCTCTTGACGCTGCTCGTCGTGCCGCTCGCGGTGGCGCTCTACGTGCTGGCGGAGCGACGGCGGATGCGTTACGCGATCAGGTTCACCAATCTCGACGTGCTCGCGGGCGTGGTCGGCGACCGCTACCGGCGACGGTTCGTCCCGCTTGCGCTCTTCCTCCTCGCGCTGGCCGCCCTTTGCGTCGGGATGGCTCGCCCTGAACACACGACGCTCGTGCCGCGGGACCGCGCCACGGTGATTCTCGTGGTCGATGTGTCGCGCTCGATGGAGGCGAAGGACGTGAAGCCCAGTCGGATCGGCGCTGCGACCGCGGCCGTTCGCACCTTCCTCGATCGCGTGCCCGCTCGGCTTCAGGTCGCGCTGATCGCCTTTGCCGGCGACCCCGCCGTGGCTTCCCCACCGACGACGAATCACGATCTCGTCCGGAAGTCTCTCGAGACGATCCAATGGTTCCCCAGCTTTGGCGGCACCGCGATCGGCGACGCGCTCGCCGCCGCGGTCAAGCTCGGTCAGCAGGCGGTGTCGGGTCAGAGCGGCAACCTTGCCTCTTCGACCACTGCTGCGCCGGACACACAAACGCGCGGCCTCGTCTCGATCCTGTTCCTCTCGGACGGAGCGCAGACGCGAGGCACTCTCGAGCCGCTCCAGGGCGCCGAGCGCGCCAGGGTGGCCGGGATTCCTGTGTACACAGTCGCGCTAGGTACGCCGAATGGCTCGCTCAGCTTCGGCGGCGGTGGCTTTCCGGGAGGGGCGCCGTTCGGCGGCCGGCGGGTGCCGGTCCCTCCGGATCCCGAGACGCTCAAGGCAATTGCGGACCGCACGGGCGGGGAGTTCTTCGCGGCGCAGAGCGCGAAGTCGTTGCAGTCTGCGTACAAGAAGCTCGGCTCGCGTCTCGGGCGCAAGCCCGGCCAGAGCGAGATCACCTACGGTTTTCTCGCCGGCGCGGCGCTCCTGCTCGTCGCCGCTGGTTTGTTGTCGGCGCTCTGGTCGCCTCGTCTGCCCTAGGAGGAGCGAAAAGCGGGAGCTCAGCGGCCTGCGCTGCGGCGGATGCGCGCGCGCCGAGGCGGGGCATCCTCCGGGAAGGCGACGTCTTGAGCTCTTGCCGCCTCTCCGTCACCGGTGACCTGAAACGTGACGGACATACCGGCGACTCGTCCTTCGGGCGGCCCGTTCCTGAAATCGGACCCCTCGACTCGCAGTCGGTCTCCCGCTGCTGTCTCGATGAAGCCGTGACCCTTCTCGTTGTTGAACCACAGCATGTCGCCGTTGATTCGACCACCTTCGACACGCTGCGTCGATCGAGCGTCTGCCGTCATGGAATCACCTTCCTCAAAGGGGCGCGCGCAGATGCTCGCTCCAGTCAGCTCACAGGATAGCGCCGAAACCCACAGTGGCGGCGGTCTTCGCCGCTACCCTCCTCGAATGGCGCTTCGCGAGGACATCCGGGACATTGCGATCGTCGCCCATGTCGATCACGGCAAGACGACGCTCGTCGACGCGATGTTGTGGCAGTCGGGTTCGTTTCGCGCGAATCAGGACGTAGCCGATCGCGTGATGGACTCGATGGACCTCGAGCGCGAGAAGGGGATCACGATCCTGGCGAAGAACACGGCCGTCCGGCGCGACGGGATCAAGATCAACATCGTCGACACGCCGGGACACGCCGACTTCGGCGGCGAGGTCGAACGCGCATTGACGATGGTCGACGGTGTCCTGCTGCTGGTGGACGCGAGCGAAGGGCCCTTGCCGCAGACGAGATTCGTGTTGCGCAAGGCACTCGAGTCGCGGCTGCCGGTGATCCTCGTCGTCAACAAGGTCGACCGGCCGGATGCTCGCATCGAGGACGTCGTGAACGAGGTGTACGAGCTCTTCCTCGATCTCGATGCCGACGAGAGTCAGATCGAGTTCCCGATCGTCTACGCCAACGCACGGGCCGGTCGCGCCGGTCTCGATCCCGACGATCTCGCCGACGACCTTGGCCCGCTCTTCGATGTACTGGTGGCCCGGATTCCCGCGCCGTCCTACGAGGAGGGACATCCGCTGCAGGCGCATGTGACAAATCTCGACGCGTCGCCGTACCTGGGGCGGCTCGCGCTCTGCCGCATCCGCGAAGGGACGATTCGCAAAGGCCAGCAGGTTGCCTGGTGCCGCGCCGACGGGGAGATCGTGCGCGTGAAGGTCACCGAGCTCTACGTCACGGAAGCGCTCGACCGTGTCGAGGCGGACGAGGCGGGACCGGGCGAGCTGATCGCAGTCGCAGGCATTCCTGAGGTCACGATCGGCGAGACGCTTGCCGATCCCGACGATCCGCGCCCGCTGCCCGTGATCGGAGTGGACGAGCCGAGTCTCGCCATGACGATCGGCGTCAACACTTCGCCGCTCGCGGGGCAGGACGGCACTCGCCTCACCGCCAATATGATTCTGGCGCGACTCGAGCAGGAGCTGGTCGGAAACGTGTCGCTGCGCGTGTTCCCCACGGAGCGGCCGGATGCGTGGGAGGTGCAAGGGCGTGGCGAGCTGCAGCTCGCGGTTCTCGTCGAGCTGATGCGCCGGGAAGGCTTCGAGCTCACCGTTGGCAAGCCGCAGGTCGTCACGCGAGAAATGGCCGGGAAAATCCACGAGCCGGTGGAGCGGCTCGCAATCGACGCGCCGGAGGACTACGTGGGCGTGATCACACAATTGCTCGCGCTCCGAAAGGCTCGTCTCGAGCACATGGTCAACCACGGCACGGGTTGGGTCCGGATGGAGTACCTCGTTCCTGCGAGAGGCTTGATCGGCTTTCGCACGGAGTTCCTGACCGAGACCCGCGGCACGGGCATCCTCCACCATGTCTTTCACGCCTACGAGCCCTGGCACGGTGAGCTGCGCATGCGGCCCACGGGCAGCCTGGTTGCAGATCGCCGCGGCCCCGCAACCGCGTTTGCCCTGCTCAACCTGCAGGAGCGCGGACAGCTGTTCATCGGGCCCGGCACCGAGGTCTACGAGGGCATGGTCGTCGGAGAGAATGCGCGCGCCGAGGATCTCGACGTCAACGCGACCAAGGAGAAGAAGCTCACCAACATGCGCTCGTCCACTGCGGACGAGCTCGTCAGGCTGATTCCGCCGCGCCTGCTCTCCTTGGAGCAGTCTCTCGAGTTCCTCGGCGACGACGAATGCGTCGAGGTGACGCCCAACAACGTGCGTTTGCGGAAGGCGCAGTTGTCGGGCCAGAAGCGGGCGACTGCCACCTCCCGCAAAGCGCGCGGGCTCGCGAAGGTTTAGTCGGTTACCACTTCGAGCGCCGGCCGCGGCGGCTCGTGTACATCAGCTTGGCCCGGGCTGACTGCAGGCCTGCCTCCTCGAACTGCGCGCGATGACCAAGCCTGCGTGCGACGTGGCTCGTCTCGGCCTGCTGCTCGGGCAGGACCAATGTGATCGCCTTGCCGCTGCGTCCCGCGCGGCCGGTCCGGCCGGTTCGGTGCACGTAGTCCTTGTCCTCGCCCGGCGGGTCGAAGTTGATCACGTGCGTGATGTCGTCGAGATCCAACCCGCGCGCTGCGACATCCGTGGCGACGAGAGTCTTCACCTTGCCGCTTTCGAACCGTGAGAGCGCGCGCTCGCGTGCTCCCTGCGACATGTCGCCGTGCATGGCGACAGCACTGACGTTCTGCCGGGTGAGCTTCTGCACGAGCTTGTCTGCGCCGCGCTTTGTTCGTACGAAGACGAGCGTCAGTCCGTCCGACGAGTTGATGTGCTTCACGAGCGTCTCGACCTTGGTGTCGGCTGTCACGGGCACGAACTCGTGCTCGATCTCGCCGGGCTCCTGCTCCTCTGCAAGCGCCGCCTCGAAGCGAGACGGGCTGTTGGTGTAATCGCGCGCCAGCTCGCCGACCGGGCCGTCGAGCGTGGCCGAGAAGAACATCGTCTGGCGATTGCGCGGCAGCCGGCGGACGATGCGGTCGACCTGAGGCTGAAAGCCCATGTCGAGCATCCGATCGGCTTCGTCGAGTACGAGAATGCGGATGTGCGAGAGATCGACGAGCCGACGCTCGGCGAGATCCTGCAAGCGTCCCGGTGTTGCGACCAAGACGTGCGCGCTCTTTGCGCGCTTCGCCTGGGCGTGGAGCGGCACGCCGCCGTAGACGGCGGCCACCTTGAGGCCCTTCGCCGGCACGAGCGATTCGAGCTCCGCGCTGACCTGTGCGGCGAGCTCACGTGTGGGAACGAGAATGAGCGCCGACGGGCGGGCATCGGCCGTTGCGGTGCGCTCGACGATCGGCACGGCAAACGCAAGCGTCTTGCCAGATCCGGTCGGCGACTTAGCGAGCACGTCGAGCCCTGCGAGGGCGTCCGGCAGGACGAGCGCCTGAATCCGGAACGGCTCGCGGATGGAGCGAGCGGCGAGCGCGTCGACAATAGGTGGCGACACGCCAAGCTCGCGGAATGATTGCTGCATAAGTTTGTTCGACTCCTTTATGGGTTCGAGACTTGCCTACCTCGAAACACCCGAAGGAGGAACGAGAAGCTCATCTCACCGGGTAGCCGTATGCGACCCGTGAATAGAAGGTACCAGTTACTACTGTCGGCGGGATCGATACGCTCCTTGAATGACCAGCGACAAGTCCGACGCACTGACTCTGGCTCAGAAGGAGCAACTCGAGGCCGAGCTCGCCGAGCTCGAGGGCCCGCGCCGCGCGGAAGCCGTCCAGGCGATCGCAACCGCTCGCAGCTTCGGCGACCTGTCGGAGAACTTCGAGTACCACGCCGCGAAGAACGAGCAGGGCCTCTTAGAGCGACGGATCACGATGTTGCGCGACCGGCTCGAGCGGTCGGTGATTCTCGACGAGAACGACGTCGACGGCGACACGATCGGCGTCGGGACGAAGGTCGAGATCGAGGACGAGCAGGGCGAGCGGATGGAAGTAGAGATCTCGAGCGTCGGTGGCGTGTCACCGGATTCACCTGTCGGGCGTGCGCTGATGGGGCACAAGGTGAGCGACGAGGTCGAGATCCAGGCGCCGAGCGGTTCCTGGCGCGCCCGCATTCTTTCCATCGGGCGCTAGAGGAGGCCCGGCAGAACGTGGATCTCTGATCCTCGTTCTATATTGAGTCGGAATGAGGACAATGCGTTGTTCGATCACGTACGCGCTCGGAGTGCTCGTGCTTGCCGCGACTCTCGTGTCGGGAGCTGCCGCAACCACGCCGGCGCTTCCTGCTTCGTATCCGGCCGCGGGCGAGCTCGTCGCCACGCGCGTCGCCGCAAGAGCGGCACCCGACCGCGGTGCAAAGGTCGTCCGTCTGCTGCAGCAGTTCCGGTCCGACTACCGGGTCCAGATCGTGCTCGCACTCGATCAGGCCACGGCGTCGGACGGGACTCCCTGGTTCAAGCTCAGTCTGCCGATGCGACCGAACGGAACGGTTGGATGGATCCCGGCCGGCACCGTGACTTTGAAGCCGACGAGAAGTCGGCTTGTCGTACACCGCGGCCTGCGGCGGATCGAGCTGTTCCGGGACGGTAAGCGGTTGCTCTTCGCGAAAGTGGCCGTGGGCGCTCCAGGCCGCGAGACTCCGCTCGGAGAGTTCTACGTGACCGCACGTTTCGTTCCGGATGACCCGTTCCTCGGAGCGTTCGCGCTCGAGACGAGCGCGTACTCGAGATTGACCGAGTGGCCGGGGGGCGGAAAGGTCGGCATCCACGGAACGAGCAAGCCGTGGCTGCTGGGGCAGGCGGTCTCGCACGGCTGCGTCCGCGTGTCCAACCAGACCGCGCTCGCGCTCAAGCGCCTGGCGCCGGTCGGGACGCCGATCTCGATCGTCGCGCGCTAGTTCGCGCTAATAGTGCTAAACGGCGCCGGCGAGAAAGTTCGCCGCGCCCAGGCTCTTGATCCGGTAACCGTGGTTCTGAAAGGTGTAGTGGCTGCGCAGCCGCTGCCAGCCGCCCCCGGGACGCGTGGCGACGCTCACAGATCCGAAGCGGTAGCTGAATCGGTTGCAGACGAAGGAGCCCGCTCCCCACGTTTCGGTCGTGGCCATCGGTCGCCAGGCGCCGTGGCTACCCGGGAGATACACCGGTTCCCCGACCGCCCGGTCGTCCACGAAGACACTCCACCAGCTCCGCCGGTTCCGGATCTCCACAACCGCGACCTTGTGGATCGACCCGGCCGGGACGCCGAGAGCGACCTCGTGATACTGCGGTGCCTGACGGGGCTGGGCGACCTCGTAGTAGAGGCTGCTCGTCGAGGCTCCCGGGAACGCGCTGAAGCCGACCTGAAGCCACTCGTCGGTCCCGTTCGGGCCGGCGCCCGGCCCTCCGACCCCGACCCAGCCGGCGACGTGTCCGCTCAGCACGTTCGGCGCCGCGACCGCCTGGAGCCAGGTCGCCACGCCGTAAGCGCGTTGGCTCGCGCCGAGACCGGCGTAGGCGTAGCCGCTCGAGCCGCAGGCAGCCTGAGCCGGGCCAGGGCCGCCAAGACCGATCGAACCGAGAGCGAGCGCTGCTGCCAGCGCCCGGAGAAGCAGCCTGGGCAAAGAAACCTCCGACTGAGCGGCCTGCGACAGAAATCCGTCGCTTGTTCAATCGGACGGCCCGGCCCGGGCAGGCGTACCTCGTTCGAGTGATCGCGGCCGTCTGCAGATTGGGACGCTCAGGACGGTGTTTTCGCCAAAGGGCTAGATTCAACTAGCCCTCTCGCCAGTCCCGCGCTGCGGTAAAGCGGGCTATCACCCGTCTGGGGAGATTGCGCCTCTGGGCGCGCTGGCCGTCGGTGCAATCCAAGACGAGGGGGAAGCTCGAGTGAGAGGCAAGAAGAGAACCGGTCAAACACGGTCGTACAGCGGCCGCGCCAAATGGGGGGTCGTGCTCATCGCGCTGCTCGTTCTGACGGCGGTCAGCGCCGGGTCGTCCTCGGCGATGCGGTTCGTCAGTAGCTCGCCGAGGCATTTCACCGCCGCGCCTGTGATTACGGCGAAGCAGCACGAGGGTCAGAAGAGCGCTCCTGACTCGAGCTACACGTCAGGAAACATCACGACGTACAAGGAAGGCGACTCGATCAACTTCCGCTTCACCCTGACAGCCTCTGAGGCCGCAACCGGCCAGCTGCAGGTGCGTTTCACCGGCAACGACGGTGACTGTCTCTTCTTCACCGACTCCTTCATTCTCGGAGCGATTACGACCAACAGCGGCGCCACGCCGGCTGTCGGCGTTGCGTCCGGTCCCACCGCCGATGCTGGCGAGTGGGTGGTGACACTCGACGTCGCCTTCTCCGGCGCCGGCGAGGCCGTCGTGAACTATCAGCTCAAGCTCTCGAACGAGGCCGGGGGCTGTAACGGGTCGTCGCAGCACAGCCGCCTCAGCCCGGGCGACGGTGTCTCTCAGACCGGCCAGCAGAACGTGCCGGTTCCGGCGAACCAGCTCATCCAGCTTCCGGACATCACGGTCGCGAAGCTCGTCGACCGCGCCGACGGCAACGGCTTCGTCGCCGCAAGCGCGGGCGAATACTGCTTCACGCTCGACGGTGGATCCTGCACGCCGATCGACTCCTTTGGACAGGTGGTCTTCGTCAATGTGAGCGATGGGACACACACGATCACCGAGAGCAGCAACTCCCTGCACTCCGGCTACACGTTCGATTCGGGAACCGGGACGAATTGCACCTTCAACAGCAGTACCGCGACCGCGACCGTCGCGTCGGGCTCTCCCGCGACGAACGCGACGTGCACCTTCAAGAACAAGCTCACGACACCGCCCAAGGTCACCGTGACGAAGACCTGCTCACCGGGACCGGCCGACGCCGACGATCGCTTCCAGGTCCAGCTGAACGGCGTGAACGCCGGCGCCGCGCTCGCCTGCAGCGGCACGATCGACGTCAATCCGACTCCGGGGCAGGCCTACTCGATCACCGAGGTGGCTGGAAACAACACGACCAACCTCAGCGACTACACCAGCTCTCTGAGCACGGGTTGCTCAGGAACGCTCACGTACGGTGGCACTGCAACGTGCACGATCACGAACGCCCTCAAGGCGCTGCCGACCGTGACGGTGACGAAGGACTGCGTCCCGAACGCCGGTGCCGACCCCGGCGATCTGTTCCAGTTCACGAACAACGGCAGCAACACCGGCGACCCCGTTGCCTGCGAAGGATCACGCACGATCACGCTGCAGCCCGGCGCAGGATTCAACTTCGACGAGGCTGCGGGTAACGGCACCACCACCCTGGCCGACTACACGGAGACGCGGTCCGCAGGCTGCACGGACGCCGACGGTCTCCAGCGCGCAGAGACGGGAAGCTGCACGATCACGAACACCCTCAAGGCCGCACCCACGGTGACCGTGACGAAGAACTGTGCACCCGACGCCGGCGCCGACGCGAACGATCGCTTCCAGATCACGAACAACCAGGTCAGCACGGGGGATCCTCTTGCCTGCGAGGGCACGCTCGTCGTGACCCTGCAACGAGGCGCCGCTTTCAACATCGACGAGGTGGCGGGCAACCTCACAACGGATCTGGCCAACTACACAGAGAGCCGATCCGCGGGCTGCGTCGACACGGACGGGCTCGATCGAGGCGCAACCGGGACCTGCACGATCACGAACACCCTCAAGGCGGCGCCGAAGGTCACCGTGAACAAGGTCTGTCCAGAAGGCAAGGCCAACTCAGGCGACCGCTTCCAGGTCAAGCTGGGCGGTTCCGACACGGGCGATCCGCTCAACTGCGGCGAGAGTCTCGACGTCGCGGTCACCGCGGGTACCCCCTACGTGATCACGGAAGGCGCGGCAGGGACTACCGACCTCGCGAACTACACCTCGAGCCTGAGCGATGATTGCTCCGGCACGCTCGCGAACTTCGGCGACACCGCAACCTGCACGATCACGAACACGCTGAAGGCTGCACCCAGGGTGACCGTGACCAAGGCCTGCCCGAACGGCAAAGCCAATACCGGCGACCGCTTCCAGGTGAAGCGCAACGGCACCAACGTCGGCACGCCGCTCGACTGCGGCGA